>Ga0210241_100348_pt1 | contig 40755 bp, 18 predicted proteins | sample ChrtobMetP5a_8mM_FD_155488 | JGI IMG/M metagenome (GOLD analysis project Ga0210241, IMG submission 155488) | Chrysochromulina tobin associated microbial communities from unialgal haptophyte culture, Seattle, Washington, United States - P5a_8mM | ecosystem: Host-associated > Algae > Haptophytes >...
AGTTGCGCGTACTGGATGATCTCGGAGTCGCTCGGGGGATACCCCCGACCGTCGAGGAACAGCACACTGCAAGATTTGCCCGCAGCGACTCGCTTGCCGCAGTAGAAGCAGTCGCGCGACGTCATTGGCACGCGCAAAAAAACCTGAAAACTGACGCAACTCATTACGGAATGAGATTTGCATGCCCCGTGACCGCAGACACATGCCTGGATCCGTCTATGCACCCTCTCGATGGGTGCCACACGTAGGGGGGGTGGGGAGTTCGGCACAAAAAAAAGGCCGCGACGGCGCCCGCTTCATCCCTCCTATTCGACACCCACTTTGAAGTGCAACTCAAGGGTCTGTGTGCGCTGTGCGCGCGCGCCTGAGTTCCATGCAGGTCGCAGTCCTCGGTGGGTGCGGCTTCATCGGCCGACACGTGGTGGATGCTCTCCTCGCCGAATCACCACAGAGCGCTGTGATCGTCATAGACCGCGCCATAGCTCCACTTCCTTCCACTGTCGAGCTGCGCATCGCCGACTGCGGCAATGCCGATGAGCTGCGTCGAGTCCTCGCTGGCGTTACATGCATTATCCAATGCACAGGCCTTGTCGACACGCGAAGTGGCCGATTCCACGAGCCACGAATCCGTCGCGCCAATGTGGAGGCCGTTGAGCAACTGCTTGCCGCTTGCCGGGCTGTCGGCGTGCGGCGCCTCGTCGCGCTGTCCTCCGCAAGTGCTCTGAGTGATGGTGCATGGGGTGACAATCACGCAGCAACATCCGGCACCGGCCGCGCCTCGGCCTACGGGCGTTCGAAATATGATGCCGAGGGGCTCGTGCGGGCCGCCAATAGCCCGGCGCTTCGCACCGTGAGCATTCGACCGCAGATGGTCTTCGGCCCAGGCGATCCGTTGGTGAGCGATGACATGCTACTCTCAGACGTGCTGCCACCTACAGTGGGCGACGAGCAGCGCACGCACACGCCCATCTATGTCAAGAATCTGGCGGCGCTGCTCGTACGTGCGGCGGCCGAGCTTCCTGTCGATGACGGACCGACGACCTCGGCGGTCGCTGCGGGCAAAGACCGTCACCTGCCTCGGTTGCGTGGCGGCGAAATTCTCAACGCAGGCGACGCACACGTGCCATCCAGTGAGATTCGCGCTCTGCTGCTCTCGTGCCGAGCCGCGCCGCCCCGCCGCCCTCTCCACGGCCTCTTGCCGGAGCGGATACCACTCGCCATCGCGTGGCTGCTCGCCTGTTGCCTTGAGGCGCTTGACGGGCTGCTCTGCATTCTTCTCGTCACGCCGCTGCCGTGGAAGGCGCTGAAGCTCACGCGCGCGGCGCTGTACTACATGTGCGGCGCCGAGTTCGCCTTCGAGCGAGACGCATACGCCGCTCTCGGCATGCAGCCGCCCTTCTCCTTCCCCGACGGCGTCGCCGCCGACCTCACTGCGTATGCCGCCGCCAAGGCTGCTACTCGCGCCGCGTCGCCGGCGTTGGCGCTGCCCTTTTACGACGGCGCGACGGTGGTGCTCACGGGCGGCACGGCAGGCCTCGGCATCGCGCTGCTCGATGAGCTGGCGCGTCACGCGGCGACCATCTTCCTCGTCTGCCGCTCGCGATCCAAGGGTGAGGACGCCCGCGCCCGCTGCCGCGCGGCCGGCGCGCCCGCAGCGATTGTCGTCGTTCTTGCCGATCTCATGAGCATGCGCGAAGTCGCAGAGGCTGCACGCACCATCCGTGCGGCATGCAGCCGTAGCCAAACGTGCATCGACGCCGTCATCCTCAATGCTGCCATGTTCGCTGCGTGTGGCCTGCGCGGCGGCCGCGTGCTCTCCACCGAAGGCCTCGAGGCGCAGTTTGCGGCGAACGTGTGCGCGCCCCACCTGCTTCTTCGCGAGCTGCTGCCGAGCATCAGGCCCGCACACGGTCGCGTACTCGTGACCGGAAGTGGCGCGCCGCGCGCCGTCGGCTGGCGTCTTGAGCAAGACGACAGCGTCAAGCCTCAGCTGCAGGGCGAAGCTGGCGTTGGCCCCGCCGGCTTCCAGCAGTACACATTGACCAAGCTGATGGTGGCCATGCTCGCCGCTGAATGGACTCGGCGGGAACCGGGGCTCGACGTGCTCGTGTGGAATCCCGGCGCCACCGACAGCCGTATTGCGCATCGTCCTCGAACCTGTGCTCCTAATTTAGTAACCCAGGAACCTGGGCTTCCAATGCGCCCTTCCCCGCCGCACGCTCCACGTTCTGACCGTAAAAGCGTTCGACTGTCTGCGCAGAGATGGGCGACAACGTCGCGCCGAGGCTGGCCGCTCTGCTCAAGCCGCTGCTTCGCACCTTTTTCCGCACGCCTGCACAGGCCGCGGCCCTTGGCCTCTCGGCGTCTGGAGGCCCAAGAGGCGTTCGGGGGTACCTGAGCGATGGTGACCTCGGCCAGCCCAGGTGCTCCACGGCGCCGATTGCCTTTGGAGCGGTTGGTGGTGACGTCGCAAGTTCACGGGGTGAGTGGCTGTGGGAACAAACGGAGCAGGCAATCGAGAGCGTGCTCGGAAATCATACTCCTGATTGACAGTTTTCCACTTCGTGGTGCACTGAGTCGAGCTCAGAGCAGAAGCGAGAGAGGCGTCGTGCTCATTTTCAACCGAAACGCGAAAGCAAAACCCTCACTTCCTATCTAAAATCACATGACATGAAGGACATGTATAGTACGTGGTGACAGCTTCGAACGGAGCAGCCACCGAGGACGTCTGGCTCAGCAAATCACGTCCAGTGAGTTCGGTGCGGCCGCAACGCCCACTGGGGGCCGCTGGGCCTCGGACGTTGGTACCTCAAAGAGCCTCTGGACGACTCCGTCCGTGGGCCCCGGCGTCGTGAGACTGCCGCTGGCACTGCCGCCGCCGCCGCCGCCTGGGAAGGATGTGCCGCTCTTGCGATCGCTGAGAGCGATACCTCCCGAATCCCGCATGGACACGCTCCGAGCGGAGACCTTGCCCGGCCGCGAGCGAGCAGAGTCGCACGTAGACATCTCCCGAGCAGAGGCGGCGGCCTCGGCCACGTAGTCCTCATCGGCACCATCTTCCCGGCGCCGAATCTTGAGGGCGGAGGGTGCCGCGCCCACATCGTTGCCACAGCTGCCGTTCCGAGCGGCGAGCTTGCTCGGCCGCGAGCGCGCAGAGTCGGTTTCAGCCACGTAGTCCAGTACATTGGTACCATCCTCCGGGCGCAAACTCTCGAGAGCGGCGGCCGGCGAAGGTGGGGCGCCCACGTTGCTGCCGCCGCTGCCGCCGCCGCCGCCGCCACTACCGCCGCCGCCGCCGCCGCCGCCGCCGCCGCCGCTGCCGCCGCCGGATAGCTCTCCAGATTTGGCGCGCCCGCGCCTGCCGTGTTGAGGGCTGTTGCCGTGTTGAGAGCCGTTGGAATCGATCCGGTTCATCGCACGGAGGAACACTTCTCGCAGCTTGTAGTGTACCATAGGGGGCGTCTGCTTGTCCATTTCCCGAAGAACCTGGGCCAGATCTCTGCTCATGGCAAGAATCTCATCGTAGCTGCCGCGCGGATGCTTTGGAGGCAGCATGGGCTCCGGCAAGTTAGCCTCTCTGTGCTTCTTCAGCTTTATCAGCGTCTTCAAGGTGGGAAACGCCCCTTTCGTGCCAGCCCCACTGCCCGAGCCAAACCACGAGCTGGGCACTTTCTTGGACTTAACCTTTGGCCCTTTTTTGCCCCCTTGGGACGACTTGCGCCGCATTGCTGCGACTTTTGCGGCGGCCTGTGCGGCGGCGGCAGCGCGGCGCGCCTCCTTCACGTTGCGGAGGTACGCCTTGTCGCGCTCGAGCGCTTTGTCCATGAGCTTGACCTCGAGGCACATGATGTCGCAGTAAGTGATGGCGTCCGCGGTCCCGGAGCACTGTGGGCGTTCGTTCGAGATGCTGCCCGTCCAGTAATCATCGAGCCCACAGTTCTCGTTGTTCGAGATGGTTCGCTCCGTGCCGTCGTGCGTCGAGATCTTAACGATGCCCCTGTTGATGAAGTAGACGTTTTTGAGTGCCATGCCCTGCTTGGCAACCCGCTGTGCCGGGATGAAGACCGCGGCTTCGAAGCCGCGGAGGAGCGACACGAGCGCCTCGTTCGAGACCTTGTGGAAGAAGGTGCAGCTCAAGGCGAGCCGCTTGTTCGTGGTCAGGCTGAGCTGCGTCGTGAGAGCGGCCGGCATCGACTCGAACAAGTTCATGTCTTCGAGCGCCGCAGACGAGCCAAGAACATAATGGTAATACTCAAGGATGCGCCCGCGCAGGACTTTCGGCACCTGCTTGATCGTGAGGTACGACTTGATCGCAGCGATCTGCTTGCCCGTGAGCTCCGCTTTGGCGTTCATCGAGGCCAGGGCTTGGTTGAGCGACGAGATGACAAAGGCGTTGAGCATCAGAGCAAAAAACATGATTGCGCAGGTGACGATCAACTCGACTACGGTGACCGGATTGACGTGGCGCTCCCCGAGCGAGGTGATCATGCCAGCGCCCCAAAAGAAGGCATGCATGTACTTCATGGTGACACTCGCCTCGTTCTTGAGCCAGTGGGGAGGATGCCACTCGTTCTTGCCGCTCGATTCGATGGCGTAATAGGGCGTATTCATCCACGAGTAGCTGGACGCACCGTCCAACTCCTCGGCGATCTCGAGGTCGGAGATCATCCACCAGAGGCAGCCGAAGAGGTGGCAGCAGAAGAGCAAGATGAAGACGAGCTTGAAGACCGCGAGCACGCTCGGGTTGAGATATTCCTCGAAGGACTCCAGCACCTTAGCGAGTTTGCGCATGCGCGCGAGCTTCGTCAGCTTGGCCATGCGCATGAGGCGCAGCATCCGCGCGGATTGCGCGGAATCGCCGCCGGTGCCACCCGCCGCTTCGTCCGCCGCCATCTTCATCTGCGTGATCTGCTCGTCGCCGAACGGGTTGTCCGGATTGGTGAGCATCTGAATGATGCCGAGCGGGATTGTGCCCGCCACATCCAATCCGAAAGCGCCCGTCAGGTAGGCTTTCATCACAGGCCAGTCGTCGTTCACGAAGTGGCCCTCGTGCATATAGCCAGTGCGGAAGTTGATGGTAATGTCGATCATGAACCACACGTCAACGAGGAAGTTGAGCCAGAACCAGAGCTGGAACGAATTGCATTCTTGGCGATATATTTGTGGTCCGAAGGGGTCTTCCGGCCTGGTACAAAAGGCGCGGACCATGTCTGACTCGAAGGCGATCTCGAGCGGCACCGCGAGGGCGCAGTACAGGATGAAGAAGGCTAGGACCACGTTCCAGGTCGAGCAGAAGCGCGATTCGGGGTGCAACACGGGGAAGCAAATCACGCCACAGCAGCCGCGGAGCGTCTGAAATTTCTCCGGGATGACGCGCTCGAGCAAAAAGGCCTTGAGGCGTGCCATGAAGCTCGGCGCTTTGTTCGGGCCGCGCCCGCCTCTTCGCTGTCCGCCCTGCTTGAGTCTGTCCTCCTCGCCCTCGGGCTCCCACCAGACTTGGATGCGCACTTCGCCCTGCGGTTCCAGGGAGCTGATGATCTCGCGCCGAATCCCGTTGCAGTACGCGTGGTCGGCGAGCTCGATCTCGGCTTCGCCTAGCATGTCGTCCACGGAGCTCAAGTCAAAGTCCCACACGGACACCTTCAGCGGCTCGTTGACCACTTGGCCAAGGACGCCGGCGAAGGTGAAGATCTCATTATGCCAAACCGGGTCGAGCGTTTCGTAGAGCTTGCGCGAACGCTGGCGCTGCCCGCCAAGGTCCAGCTTGCAGTACGGGTCGGACAGGCCGTTGGAGTCGGCCGCGACCAGCCCCGTCGCGCTGATCAGTTGAACGTACAGCGTCCCTTCAGCCCCGAAGTCCGCCATCGTCGGCTCGTTGCGCGCATTCTTGACGAAGTACTCATCGATGCGCCCACGCACGTCCTTCAGCATCGCGTTGACGTCCTGGTCGCCCTCGATGAGTTCCCATTCTCGCCCCGGATCGTCAGACGGCTCCTCCTCGACGCGGCCGAGCCGCCGCTTGCTCTGGGCTCGCTCGAACTGAGGCGAAAGGCTCGGAGAACAGGCGCACGCGCTCCCGCCGTGAGCGCTGTCACCCGGCGCTTCGCTGGAGGGGGAGGGGACGCGAATGCTGACGGAGGAATGGCAGTCGCTGCCACCTTGCGGTGATGCTGCCGCGGGTCGGAATGATATGGCTTTCAAGGAACGCTGATCGCTGGCTTGTCGCAGCCTCTGCCAGGGTGGTTGGTCTGACGGGCTGCACGGGCCGACGAGAACGCCCTTCGATGTCAAGCCCCCCTCAGCGCTGATGCCCCCGGCGCTGATGCCGCCAGCGCTAATGTCGCCGCCGCTGATGCAACCGGCGCTGATGCCGCCATCGCTAATGCCGCCGCCGCTGATACCGATGCCGCCGCCGCTGATGCCCCCGTCGCCGTCGCCATACTTGGCGGCGAGGAGGTGGCGCAGCTGGCCGATTTCCTCGCGCAGGCTTTGCGTGGCGTGCGCGTGCTCTTCGAGCGTTGCTTGCAGCGTGTCCTGATGCGTGGCCAGCGTCCCCCACGTGCGGACGAATCTCTCCTCCAGGCGTGCGAGCGTGAGCACATTAGATACGAGCGTTTCCGCACTGGCGCTGGCCGCGCTCTCCGCCGCAATCATCTTCGTCATCACACCGTTGCCGCCTTGCTTGCGCCCCCCGGCGGTTGCCGCCGGGGGCGGCACGTCGGGGGAGCCGCCGGTTTTGCGCACATATTCGTGGGCGGCGGCGGCGATGGCACACTGGGGGTCGAGCTGCGATCGCATGTGGGCTACAGAGAGCAGGTCACACGTGGCGGCCGAGAGGGCATAGCTCGCCTCGAACCAGCGCCGCGCATCCTCGAACTCGCACGCCTTGTTGGCCGCGAAGCCGCAGCCACGCACAAGCGGCAGCAAGCGCTCGGTCTGAGATGCGCGAAGACCTACCATCGCCGGCGCGGCGAGGAGTATGCTCAATTCGGCCTCCGCGGCAGCACGCGCGCCCTGGCTGCCTGGGTTGGCCTTGGCGCGGCTGGGCGGGGTGTTTGGCGGCGGCGGCGGCGGGAGCGTGGCGATCTGATGAGAAGAAGCGCAGCCGAGCAATAGCGGCGAAACCTCGTACGAGGCGCCTGCCGACGATGAGCTGGTGCTGGTGCTGGTGGTGCTGCTGCTGCCGCAGCCGCCGCCGCCGCCGCCGCCTGCAGCGGCGCTGCCGGGCGGCTGCGAGGCCGCAACAATGCCATCCATGAGTGAGATGGCCTCTCCGAGGTGGCGGTAGACGGCGTCGCGCTCCTCCTTGGTGAGCTCCATGCGCAGGAGCCGCCTGTACAGCGTGTCCGCTAGCTTCCACTGGCCGAGCTTCATGCGCATGTCGACGGCATTTATGAGCTCGGGGAACGCCTCCGGCTTGGCCGCAAAGCTGAGCTCGAACCATACGCATGCCATATAGTGCGCTCCGCGCTCGCTGAAGACGTGGCCCAGGTGCGAGAGCCTCCGGTGCATCCACTCGCGCGCGTCGCCCTCGGGCAGGCTGCAGTGCCTGGGCCGCAGGCACTGTTCTACGAGCGCAGGCCGAGGCTCCACATTGCAGTCCTGCAGCGGCGTCGTGGGGCCCGAGTCGTCGGTGCTCGACTCTGAGGATGTAGCACTCGGGCTTTGCTGCTTCTTTGGACTTTGCTTGGCTGGTGGCACTAGGTTTTCCATCACAGGGCGATCGCGGGAGGCACGTCTTTTTGCACTTTTTGCTGCGCAGAGCGGCGCCGTTTTCCGTATGCGTTTTTCGAGAAACATAATAAACTCGCAGGAAACGACACTACCGGTAAATTACGGTTCATTTATAAATTTCATTGGGCTGAATGGGACCAATGTTATGGAGGGCCTTCTTTTCTCGGCTCCGTTACCGGTGTCGGCCGCTGGGTGGGCACCGGGATTGGCGTGGTCGGTGCGTCGGTGCACGTGCGTCCGGTGAGTCGATTCGAGTTCTTGACCACTTGACTCTTGAGGTCCTTATGGGTCGATTCTGTGTGACTGTCTCTTGTGTGTCCCGACTCCCCCAAGTGTCTTCTAACTCGGTGTTTTCTCGTGCAAGAGGAAGTCGCCCACAGGACACACTAGGGGTACGGTACCGGTAAGAGTGTGCGCGTCGTGTGTCAGAAGTCACACAGACACACATTCACATTCACACACACACGTGTGTTTCACAGGAGCAGCACGTGTCCTTTAACTAATGCCTTCTGCATAGGAATTTCCTATGCCTTCAATCCTGACGTGCCTTCCCTTTGAGGGTGTGCCGAAGCCGCTGCGATTCGATGGCGTGGACGAGGCTCTCGCGGCTATCTCGGCGCACCTCCGCCAGCGATCGGCCGTCGCTCACAAGGAACGCGTAGACCTCGCCGCATTACATGCCCACTCCGGCCAGCGGTTTGCACAACACGTCCTCATCCCTGACGAGCTGCACGCGACGTTGCGCGGGCTCCATGGCGTGGCACCGCTCGTGCTGCTGCCCGAGGGTGCAGGCAGCGCGACCCCCGTCGGAATCGACGCCATCGTCCTCTTCTTCGATACATACGGCCCACTCAAGGGACTGCCGCCAAACAAGCTGGCGACGATGTTGTTGAATGCTTGTGGCCTCAGCGCCCGCGCGACGCCGTGCGGTGACTGCTTTTTTGTACGCTTGCGTACAGGCACGTCCGGCGCGCCGGCCCTTGGTGGCGAGGCCGCGCCGCAGCTCGTGGCTCAGCGCGACTGGCTCGAGGCCGCACAAGCGGCCATTAAGTGTGCGGAAGGACCATCGGCCCTCGAGCAGATCCTAACAGCGCGGCTCGCAGAGATCCATCGCAGCGAAGTGGCGGCATCGGCCAGTCCGGCTGCAGCGCCTCCCAAGCCAGCCACAACAGCCGCGTCCGCCGAGGCGCCTGCGGGCCCGGCGCCTACGCCGCCACCACCGGCGCCAACAGAGCCGGGCGTGGCATCGGGCAACATTGCCACCGAGGACGGGAGTGATGGCATGGCTGCCAGGGCGTGCACGGACGTGCTGACTTGGGTGGACGGTGACAAGGCGTCGGGGCAGCAAACCACTCTTACCGTAAGTATCCGTGTGCCCGCGGGCACCAAGGCAAAGAACCTCAAGGTGACCATCAAAGAGCAGTCGCTCAGGGTAGAGGTACTCACGATGCAGGGTCCGGCGCGCGTGCCCATCGACGGCCGGCTCTTCCAGCAGGTCAAGGCCGCCGAGTGCATATGGTGCGTCGAGGATGGCCCGGTCGCGGGGGGGGAGCGCGTCCTCATCATCTCGCTCGAGAAGGCCCAGCCGATGCGCTGGCTCTTGCTGCTACGCACCGACTGACCAACGTAAACTTCGTCCTAGTATCTCCTTTGAACTCGTGTGACATAAACGGCTGTGCAAGCGACGCAAAGTACCGGTGGGGCTGGTCTACGAGATGCGCGCGCGCCTACAGGTGGTAAATCCGGATTTGGTTACAGACTACAGATACCCACCGGGCCCCCCGAGCGCGGGACGGGTACGGCTACGGGGTAGTACCAACGTACGTACGAAAATATATTATAAGTTGCGGGTTCGGTGGTGCCCGGCGACGACGGTACGATCGTATCATACGTCGATACATGGCCCAGTGCATGGGCCCAGTGATGGTCCGCGTCCCGCGTGCCCGTGCCCGTGGCGAAATTTAGTGCAGCGCTTTCACCTAGCTTTGCACTTTGGTCCTTTCTTTCTCCCGATCGACACAGAACAATTCCAATCGTCCATGACAACAGAGCGTAGATTTTTCCGCACATTCCGCGCTGGCGCATCGCATCGCACCTCTCTTGAGTCTGTCGCGCGTCGTTCTCGGTGCGGTGCACGCCCTCGTCGACAGACGAGCGACGCGACACGTCCGGTCCAGAGGTACCGCTTTCAGTCCAGGCCCTCCATTCCCTCGTCGGCGTCGGCCTCATCCTCCTCGACCCAAAGCTCGTCCTCCTCCTCCTCCTCCTCGCCCTCGCCATCCTCGCCATCCTCGCCGTACTCATCGTCCGTATCGTCCTCCCGCACCACCTGCAGCGTGACCGTTTGCAGGGCGTCGCACCCAGCGTAGGACAAGCACACAGCATGCACCTCAAGCTTGAGCTCATCCGCCGCCCTCACGCGCGTGCGCATCACACCCGTCCATTGGACGCCGCTCTTCTTGTCCTTGGCCTTGCCCGCGCCCTTGGTGACCGCCACGGGCGCCCGCAACGGCGCTTTCCACTTTGTCCATTCCTTCGGCGCTGCACAGATCGCCCGCACGCCCCCCCCTTTCCCCTCGACGCCCCCCTCATCCCCCTCCACGAGCAAAAGCATCCAGGCCTCGGGCTTCTGGTGTGGGAAGAGCGGCGCGTGGCACGAGGCGGCGGGTAGCGCTCCGCTGCGTGCGCCGCTCTCGCGGTGAGCCAGATGGAGCGTCGCCTCCACCGTCAACAAATCGCCTTCCCTTGGCGGTCCCTCCTCGTCCTTCACGCCCGCAAAGTTCACAGTGAGCGTGGCGCGCGGGAAGACGCGCTCGCAAAAGGCGTGCACATCCGAGCGTGCGGACCCGCCCTCGAGCCCTGCGCGCACCAGGAGCGCGTCGCGCGCGTGCCGCTCCATGCTGACGAAGTCCGCAAGCGACTTCGGAGCGTCCTCCTGAGCGTCCTCTCCTTGGCGGAAGGAGGCGCACAGCAGTCGCGCTGCGCACGCCGGATCCACACAAGGCAGTTGGAGAAGCTGGAGAAGCGGCGTGCCGGCGCCGCGCGGCGGCAGCGCCTGGTGTAGGCTCTGGGCGAGTGAGAGCACCGGCCGCACGCATTCGGCGAAGCCTAGGCTATGCTTGAGCACCGCTTCCATGAAGAAGGCCTCGAGGATCGTTGGCATGTAGAGCAGGAGGTTTTGTAACGGCTTCTGCAGCTCGAGCGGCACCGGCAGCCGCTGCAGATGCGCCAGTAGCAGCCACTCGAATGCCGTGTCCATGCTCACCTTCTCGCTTGCCCCGGCCGTCGCCCCCGCCCCCACTTGGGCCTTCGCTCGAGCAGCAGAAGACTCCATCGCGGCCAGTTCCAGAGCTTGCTCGGCCAGTGGCGACCGCGATCCCTTGGCGATTGCGGCGTCGCCATTGCCGCCCTCACGCTCACCGCCGCCGCCGCCTTTGCCCTTCTTGCGCTTGCGCGCCTTGCCACCTCCTGTCTCGCCCTCGGCGCAGTCCGCCTCCGCCTCTGTCCCCTCTCTTGATCCGCCCGGGACATCGCCGCGACTCGCCGCAACCGTTGGCACGGCTCCCGCGGCGCTCGCCTTCGGCTGTAGCTGCAGAAGCGCGCGGCGCTGCTCGTCGCTCAGCGCCGTCTCGGATGTGTCGGCCGCGGCGTACGCAGACGCGGCTAGCTGGACCAGATGCTCGCGCACTGCCTTCGCGCCACTCCGCTTGAGAGCTTCGCGGTAGTGTTCGGAGGCCACTTCACCGATCTTCGAGGCGCGTTTGGCCTGGGGATCGCCATTATCACGCATGCAGCACAGGGCGATCAGTGGCACGCCGAGCACGAGCATCAGCGCGGGCAGCAGTGCTGCCTCGTCCAGCATCCACGCGGGCAGGCCCATCCCGTATGCGAATCCTTGATACCCGTCCGGGCTGCCGAACTTTCTAAAGTTACTCGCCGCGACGGGATCCGTGAGGATGGCATGCGCCTTGACGATCGCCGAGAAGCGCGCCCTCGCCGCCGGGTCGGGGTTCTTGTCGGGGTGGTACACGCGCGCGAGCTGCCTGTACGCTGCCTTCACCTCAGTGATGTTCGAGCTCGAATCGATGCCAAGGGCCTCGTGAGGATCGAATGGCGCCGCTTCGCCGGGACCCGCACCCAGGATCCCGTACAATACCAGGAGCTCTGCCAGCAACGATAGCACGAGCACCAGATTGGTGACCGATGCCCATCGAGGCCCGAGGCGCTCATCTATGGCCGTCGCTTTTACGACCACAGGAGACGCGACGTCAAAGCCAACTGCCATCCAACAGTCACGCTCACGTGGCGCACCAGGGCTGCACGTCTTCACGAGCAGCGCAGAGAGTAGCACGGCCGTGATGACGGCCAGCACGAACGAGTCACCGGCGGTCAAGTCCGCTGGTGCCATCCGACACGAGCCTCGTCGCGACTCCTTTGGTAAACGAGTGTGAAGAAACCTGTGAACTACTGGTAACGCACTCGTCGTGCACCGGCGGCCGTTTCGTCCACTGACGCGCTCACTTTGCAGGCTCCACCATGTAGAGCGACTTTTTGAACCCGCGAATACCGAACGTGGCGCGGAGAGTCTTCGAGGAGAAGAAGCTCGCCAACATACCTGGCTTAGCTGGCGACTTGCCGCCCTTGCGAAAGACTTGTTCCATCACTGCATCGTCGATCATGCTTTCGGTCTTCACCAGTTCCCGATTCTTCGCGAATCGCTGGTTCCCCCACGCTGTCAGCTTTTTATCCGCGGGATCGGAGCGCTCCAGCCCATGGACCGGGTACATGGGCGGAGGCAGGCCGATGATCACAAAGTTGCGCGCCCTCTCATCGTGCCGGAAGTCGAATCGGCGCTTGGGCACGTTACACCGATCGCACGGGTCCGGTCCTCCGATGAGCTCCTCACGAAGCTCATGGCGTGCGGACGAGATGAGGACGGAATTGCGCGCGATCTCGCTCAAATCGGTCATCGTCAGACTCCATGCGTGCTTCGCCGTGATGTACTCCTCGAGCTGGGGCTGGTTGCTCATGTGGAACTGGAGGGGGTCGTCGGTTGTGAGCGTCACGCGCAAGCCACGCTTGAACATCGTCGGGAACGGGTTCTTCGAATATGGCAGGAAGAGGCAAGCGTTGCTGATCGGCGAGACTGAAATCGGGAAGTCTGCGAGGTAGTAGAGGTACTGCAGCACCGGCTGGTGCTCGAGGTTGATGCCGTGCGAGATGCCGTTTGCGAAGAGGAACGTGCTCGCCAGGTGATGAGGCGGACCAGCCTCGCCCGCGTGCGGCCGAAACTTGAACGTGTTCAGACCCTTGTCCTGGCGAATGGCGTTGAGCGCCCTCAGATTGTGCCAAAAGTAGAAGGTGTAATAGCTGTACGGCGGGTTTTTGTCACTGTCGTACTTGTTCGCCGGAGGGTACTCACTGATGAAGAAGGGGTCGTCTTGGGCTTCGTTGTCCACGGTGTCAATGCATTTGATGTGCTTGAGCAGCTTGGCCAGGTTCTCATGCTTCTCAGGGTGCAGGGTGGCCTCAAACATCGGCCCAAAGAAGTTGTTCAGCAGCTCCCCAAAGTTGTTGATGGCCTTCATCTTCTTCCAGACGTGGTACACGCGTGGAAACTGGATCGCATAGAGCACGTGCTTGTGCCACGGCCTCGCCGTTTCGAACCAGTCGCCGAGCTCCGCCCACTCCCCGTACTTGCGGGCGTACACGGACACACGCGGCTCGAGAAAGATGTTGCTCTGTTGGGCCTTGTCAGCCATGCGGCTGATGATCTCCTTGAGGTAGCGGCCACCGAGGATCTGAGGCTTGAAGAGCAGATCAGCCAACGCCTTTGAGCGGAACGGGGTGAACGCCGCGTTGAACTCGTCAAAGTCGCGGTACATGTCAGCCGTACTCTGGGTACGGAGGTCATCGATGGCGGTCTTGCCCGGTTCAAAGCCAGCGGCGAGAATCATCTCGCCGATCGTCTGCTTGGCGTCGTAGGGCATGTGGCCGTCGCGTGCGTAGATCTCGTTCAGATACGCGAGCAGCTCAGGCGAGGTCATGAGAGCCGAGAGGTGCAGGTGTGTGTCAACCTTGGCGGCCATGTAGAAGTCGGTGTTGTCGCTGCGGGTCTCAACGTCCTCCAGCCGCTTCTCGGTGAGCTCATAGCCCTCATAGTGCAGATCGTTGAGGCGCAAATGATTCTCGCAGAACCGAGACAGCGATGGGTTTTCCATCAATTGGTACAAGCGAGCCATGGAGGACGTGGCCACCTCATACACCGGCCCCACATAAGGCTCCGTGCCTGGCACTTTTGCCTGCAAGAGATCAGTACGGAGCTGCAGAAGCTCGCGCAGGGCTTTGGCGTCGCCGAGTTGTGCAGTCGGCATGGTGTTCGTACCGCCAACCTTAGACATGTGACTCTTCCGCGATTACATCAGCTTCCGGCCGAGGCAAAAAGGTCGATCTCGAACCGCTCGGTTTGAAACGGAACTTGGTCCATAAATGGCAAGTAAGGAGACACGAATGCATGCAACTTGCAACGCAACTACGCAAGTCACCGTCACGAGATACTGTGGGGGCGGGGTCCGGTCAGAGCAACTGTACGGTACTACACCCAGGACCCTGACGCTTGAGCTCACCCGCACGACCCACGTCCGAGCTCCCAGGACCCACCCATCGCCCTTTAGCTCTCATTCTTCTCAAAGCCCATCGCCGTGAAGCCCTTGGCCTTCGGGTCGGAGCGCACGGCGTCGATGATACCCATCTGCTCCGTCGAGAGTGCAAAAGAGTAGACGCCCGCGAGGTTCTCGTCCATATGAGCCGGGTTGCTCGTACCCGGGATGGCCACAACACCCTTCTGCACGGCCCAGCGCAGCACTACCTGCGCCACCGTTTTGCCGCTCGAACGCGCGATCTGCTGCAGCGACTCGACGGTGAACATGCTCGCGTGCTGCATCATCGTGCCCTGTAGTGACGCGAGGCGAACGCGCTTTCGGTCGTGAGGTGGTGGCACAATAGTCGGGCATGCGGGCTCAAGATGGTCCAGCTTGCATGCGGGCTCAATATGGTCCAGCTTGCATGCGGCGGGCTCAACATGGTCCAGTTTCGCAGGTTGCATGCGGGCTCAAGATGGTCCAGCTTGCATGCGGGTTCGAGGGCCCACCTGGAAGGGGGACCATGCGGTGATGGCGATGCTGTGCTTCTGGCAGTAATCGACGACCTCCTGCTGCCAATCAGGCGCCCACGGGTTGTACTGGATTTGGTTCACGCTCACTGGCGCCAGGCCGAGCTTTTCGAGCGCCTCGATCTGCGAGATTCCAAAATTGGACACACCGATATTGCGAACGAGACCGGCGTCTCGCAGCGCGGAGAGCTTGGTCCATGCATTCACTCGGCACTCGACCGCCGTGCCGTTGCGGCAGCGCCCGAGCGGCCCGAAGCCCTCCGGATGGTGCAGCAGCACCAGGTCCAAATAGTCCAGGCCCAGCTGCTTCAGCATGGTACGCACCTCCACGTCGACCTCGTTGCCCGAATAAAAGCGCGGGCCGAGTTTAGACGTGACGAAGAGCTCGGAGCGTTGCACACCGCGCTCAGCGGCTGCCGCGATTGCATGGCCGATGGCCTCGTTGTTCATGTAAAGGTACGCCGCATCGAGGTGGCGACCGCCTTTGAGGAGGTACCACAAGACCGAACGGCTCACCGAGTGGAAATCGTACGCGGTAGCTCGGCAGCAAAGACCGAGGCCGAGCATGGGAAAGGAGTCTTTGGTCCCGCGCAATGAAAGAAACTTCTCCCCGCTTGGGCGCGCGGCGGGCTTGAGGTCTGCCGGCACTCGTGGCGTTGGCGAACGCTCCTCCCACCAATCATCACCCACGATGGTCGCCGGCAAGTAGCCATTTGCGAGGGGTATGATTGTGGCAAATGCGCGGCCCTCGGGAATGTGCGCTTGTGAGCAGAATCCAACAAGACTTGCGATCAACGCCACCACTAGCGCACACGGATACACGCAGAGCTTGCGCAACATCATCGCCTGCCTCCGCTGCCGAAGTGACGAACGTGTGTACCGGTACCGGTATCGAAGGTCATTAGTTTCGTCAAGCCGCGCGTTTCAGCGCTTCGAAGCACGGTAAAGGTTTTACATGTTCTGAGCACTCTATAACGCTCGTTTGAGTACACGATGTACTTGAGTGTTTTTTCGACTACTTGTACAACTAAACTTGTGAGAAATGAGAGTCTTCCTCTCTTCCACGACGTTGTACGTCGTGTGGGCGATCGTAATGCCTATGGTGACTCCGGATCCCCGGATCTGGGGATGCAGACTAAAAGCCGTACGCCTGAGGAACATGGGCGCACATGGACCTGCTGTAGAGGATGCAGACGAGAGCAGGGACCGACCCGATCTGATCGGCGTATGCTTACATGCATTGAACGCGAGGCGGCGGTGCGCTGCGCGTCCCGGAGACGGCACGCCCGTCAATCGCCCCCGGGCTTGTCATTTCGTCCCAAGCGCGTACAATACATGTGAGTGCGGCCCATGCCGACAGGCCATCCATGCCGACAGGCCATCATGGCCAGAACTCATTGTCCTGCGCGCACACGAGCGAGGGCGCAGGAGTGAGCCACAGGGAGCTGGTGCGGCAGCTCGCACAGCAAGCATACAGAGGTGCGACCTCCCCCGGTGAGCGGCATTCGCGACCAACCACCGCCAGCTCTTGCGCATCAGAGAGGCAGTGGAGTGCGGCGGGACAACGCGTCTGGCCTCTTGGCCCAACTCCCACAAGCGGCGTGTCTACGTGGCAGCACCCGCAAATACACGCAAGCTGCGGTCCACGCAGAACCGCGAGGGCGAAGCGGGGCTGGCGCGCACCGCAAAGAACATGAAGTCAGTCACCATGAGCATGAAGAGTGACGCCGTCAAAACTGACCACATAGTCCAGATGTTGGCCGCGAAATTCATAAACAAGCTGGCCCCGAAGAGGGTCACTAGGACACCCTGCCGCGTGTTCATGACTCCCTGCGGATTGCGCGCAGGTCCAGCACCGCTTCCGTCGCGCGGACAGCTACTCGATCGAAGGACCCGAAGAAAAAGTCCTCAAGAAATGACGCGTTGTTCGAGAGGAATTCATGCGCTGGAACTGGCGCTCCGGGTTCATGCTTCATCGCGAAAGTCGATAAATGCGAAGCAGTTCGTGCATGTGAAAAGTCGAGCCCTTTGGTTCCCTCCGATGGCCGCTGTACTGGTACTGGAGAGCACGGAGATGCTGACGGCGTCACCGCCTGCACCCTCGCCGCCCGTACCTGTACTGGAAAGCAGCACGGAGGTGCTGACGGCGTCACCGCCTGCGCCCTCGCCGCCCCTACCTGTACTGGAGAGCAGCACGAAGGTGCTGACGGCGTCACCGCCTGCGGCGCCCTCGCCGCCACCAATCAACAACGGCGTCTTCAGGTCCGACCTTCTCACCGCCTACGAGGCTCTTCGATCGCCCGACGGTCTGATCGGCAAGGCCGACCTCATGGCACTCCTCATCGGCGGTGTGCTAGCTGCAGCGGTGCTGTTCCTCACCTTGCTCACCTGGCGAAGGACATGCGGACGGCTGCGCCTTCGCTGTCAGAGCTGCCTCGCCGTGGGCTTCGCAGCGCCAGACGACGTTGAGGGAGCAGAGCTTCTTTATTCCGGACTGCCACGTTCGGATGGATTGGCTGCAGGAGCGCCGCCGGACTGGAAAGCTCCGCCGGCGGTCGAGTGGTCCCTAAGTGGCAAGGTCGCCCTCGTGACGGGCGGATCCAAGGGATTGGGTCGTGCGATCGTAGAGGAGCTGCTCAAACACGGCTGCGAGGTGCTCACATGCGCTCGCGACCTGACCCCACTAGCCGCGCTCGTGAGTTCAGAGCCGCGCTGCGTCGCTGTGCAGGCGGACGTTGCGACGGCGGAGGGGCGGCAGAAGCTGCTCGCCCTCATCGCTCGCCGCTACTCAGGCAATCTCGACATCCTCGTCAACAATGTGGGCACCAACCTACGGCGCACCAGCGCCTCGCATGAGTATACAGACGCGGAGTATGATCTCGTCCACACGACGAACCAATCGTCCGCCTTCCACCTCACTCGGCAGTGCTACGCCGCGCTCAAGAAGCGCAAGGGCAGCGTGGTCAACGTCTCTTCCGTTTCCGGCTCCATGGTCGACAACACGGGTGCGCCGTATGCGGTACGCCAAGAGCCAATCGAACGCTTGCGTGCAGACCCGAACCGCAGGGCCACGTCGCTCCATTTCGCTCATCGGCCGCGCCCCGTGCTGGCCCGGGTGTGCATCGGCCTCGCAGATGACCAAGGCGGCTCTCGAGCAGATGACGCGCTACCTCGCGTGCGAGTGGGGTCCCGACGGCGTTCGAGTCAACGCCGTCGCGCCCTGGTTCATCTCTACGCCGCTGACGGAGCCCTTCTTGCGAGACAGCAGTTTCCACGCCGCCGTGAAGCGCGTCACGCCGCTGGGCCGCGTCGGCGAGCCCCATGAGGTTGCCTGCGTGGTCGCATTCCTGGCGATGCCCGCCGCCGGTTACATCACCGGGCAGGTGCTTGGCATAGACGGCGCAATGATGCAAGAGGGCTTCCGGTATGAGAGCGCTCATTGAGAGCTGAGGGGGCCGAGGCATGTTCACGTGTGTACACGCGCAGTCGCCGTCTCCGGGTCTCCGCCTCGACTATTCCGAAACGCCGTTTTGGGTTTTCGTCGAAGTTCAAGTTCAAGTTACTACATAAACAACAGACACTCTAGCGGAAGCCTATCGAATCACTGCTCTCGAGCTTGAACTAACTCACTTTCGTCGTTTCGAGGATCGAGCGCTTACGGCACATGAAAAGTCTTTTCGTTTCGCTTCCGTATAGGAGGAGTTCAAGTTCAACTTCAAGTTACTACATAAACAGCATAAACAACAGACAACCTAAAGGAAGCCTATCGAATGTGCTCTCGAGGCTTGCAGTGGTGGTGAAAGATTGTTGACGTGAGACACACAGGGGAGAAAAAACGGAAAGAGCACGAGCGGGAAGGAGACGGGGAGGAGACACGCCACAGGGTGCTAGCCTGCGTGCCCTCAGAGTACAATCGAAGAGAACAGAACTTGAACTTGAACTTGAACTAGAATTATATGCATATTATAGACCTTGAAATATACGAGACTTTACTTGGAACTTTTCGTTAATCTCCGAAACGAGAACCATGCGCTTCGCCGCACTGCTGCCGCTGTTGGCGGGCGCCGTGAGCGCGTGGCAATCGGCTGTGCCACTTGCTCGGCATGGCACTGCACTCCGCCGGGCGGCCGTGCACGCCAAGGAGGAGGAGGTCGTCTTTACCTTCGGAGATGCAGACGACATGAGTGACTCAACGGCAACGGCGATCATGGGGGAGGAGCGTGAGCTGACGGAGAGGGAGAAAGAGATTGCGCGGTTGCGGGCGGCCGAGAAGTTCATCCAAAAGGCGACGGGCAACGCCAAGTGCAACACTTGCGGCTACAAATACAAGTGGGAGGAGGGTGCGCCGGGGATCCCCAAGAGGACGCCCTTCGAGCTCGTGCCCGATTCCTGGTCTTGCCCGAACTGCAAGTCGCCCAAGGCCTTCTTCGCTGCGGAGACGATCGAGATCGCCGGCTTCGAGGACAACCAGAAGTACGGCTTTGGCACCAACACGTGGACGGAGTCGCAGAAGTCGACGGCCATCTTTGGTGGTCTGGCTGCCTTCTTTGCCCTCTTCATTAGCGGCTACGCGCTGGTGAGCCAACACTCCGCCTTGAGCATCTCGCACGATCCCCTCCCATCTCGCCATGCTCTACCGATGCCCCAGCCTCTTCTGACGCGACGTTACGGACCTGTCGTGCGCTCTCGCAGAACTGATTGGGATTTGGGACGCAGCGCAACCGCGATGGCAGCGCGCTCCGGCGATGGCGAGAGCTGTGCACTTCTGCTGATGTCTTTTCTCGCATGTGGGCGTTCACCAGCTGTGTGCGGGTAAGTGCCCCGCACAATCATGCCTTGCGCGTGCGTTGCACTCTTTTGCTTTTGTCGTCCCTCTTCTCCCAAACCAAAGTGTGCCGGCGGCTGCCCCGCCGACATCGAGGCGGTGTGCGCCGCGTGGATTCGAAGACAAATCTTTTGCATTAGTCGCGATTTGGTGTTCATTATTCATGTCGCTGTGCGGTTAAATGAACGGCAGCACCCTTGCATGCAAATCAGTTTCACAGCCAATGTTCACATTCCTTTTGCAAACGTTCCCGGTCGCGCCTCTCGGCCCTAGATGTCCGTGCATCGGGTCGCGTCGAGGCCCTTCCGGCCGGGTTCCGTGCGCGGCGTCAGTGTCTGATTGTACTACAAAAGCGCAGTCTACTGGGCCGTGCACACGGTGTCGCAGCACAGGAGGTCACTCGCTTTCTTCGAACAGCACCCAGCGTCATGGCGGTGTTCAACGCGTCAAATTGCATGCGTGACGCCCCACCCACACCTGAATACTTGCCATCGCCAGCATCGCTTCACGTACCCTGCCCATCCTGGCGCGAGGTGGACGCAGGCGATCGGCCATGTGCCATGATTGACCACCTTCGGGCTGGTTATGCGAGCTACATACACCACGCGATACACGGTGTCTTTGCGGCCCGAGGCAAGGGCCTCCGGCTCGTGCCACTTTTGCACCACTACGTGCGCAAGGAAGCCATCCATCATCGAATGGCAGAGGTGCCGATGGTCCGACAGGCCTTCTCCATCGATCGCCGTGCTCGATGGAACGGGACGAACGCGTCTTTGGCGCCTTGCCAATTAGCTCTTCTTGGGTGTGTGACCGGGGTTGCGGAATCCAGCTGCGACTTTCGGCACGCACCTCGTATGGATATGAGCGGTCAGGCTCGGCGGCGCCATTCGCTCTTCCAGGTTGGCGCCGCGGCCCTCGCCCTGCTGCGGCCAGACCTCTCGCCTTTGGCGTCGCCGACGGCACACCTCCGGCTCGGCGGCCCATGTATTGCCGCGCAGCTTCGCTTTGGCGACTCGTGCGGCACCAACGCCTTCCACACGGGTCGGCGCTGTGGACCGGTGCAGGAGTACGTGGATGCGGTCGTGAAGCTGCGCGACCGCTACGGCATCACACGAGTCGTGGCGGCGAGCGACTCCGCAATCTCTCTCGCCGAGTTTACGAGCCTGCTAGGCGCACGCGGCGTGCACGTGACCACCCTCACGCCGCCCGAGCGTCTGCAGGGCGACGCCATCCTGAGAGAGCGGAAGATGGTTGAACATGTCATGGTGCGCAACGCGACACTGGCGTGGGCAATGCTCGAAACCTTTCTCGTCGATCTGTACGGCCTCTCACAATCATGCGATGCGCTCGTCACCAAGTTCACCTCCAACATGGGCCGTCTGCTTCTCGAGCTCATCGCAGCGCGGCTAGGGCGCGTGCCGCCCTATATTTCGCTTGACGTCCCGTGGTGTTTTGGCAATCGCGCGGCCTCGCCTCATGGGCAGGGCTATTTTCCGTGCTAGTGTTCAGTGTTCGACGCTATGGAACCAGACATGTGCTATCTAGCGCATCACATGAGCACTAGCCTGCTGAAATGCGCGACATGGACCGCATTAGTAGATATTTTCTCGCTCAGTGCACTCACTCGACCTTGTATTACTGGTATGGATACCGCACACGATGCGCTTCCAAAGCACAATGGCACGCCAGACCACCGATAGTCACACTGACAGAATCCGGCCGCAACAGTTCATCATGCGGCGTCCTCTGGGGCAGGCGTTAGCGTGTCCTCTGGGTCGCTGCCAGGCCAGTAATCGAGGATGTCGGAATCTTCGTCTTCTTCGACTGGTGCGTCGCCGCCTGCATAGCGGCGTTCCAAGGCCTGGGAAAGCTCCGCCTGCCGTGCCCACGCTTCTTTCTGCTCGCGTTCCGCCCGCTCCTTTACCTCAAATGCGGCGATGGTAGCTGCAGCGATAGCTTCTGCTTTGGCCATCAACTCCGTGTACTCCTCAGCGGTTCTGCCGACAGCGTAACGCTTTGCGAGTGTGGCTTGGCGATCGGCGTCCGTGTCAAGGGTCTCGTCGGCGGCGGGCCACCGCGGAGAGAAGGGACCGCCATAGCATGTGCCCAGTGGCGGCACTGGTGCCTGCTTAACCACACGATGCGTGCGCTGGGTGCGTTGGGTGTACACATCAGCGAAGTTGCCGTGTGGCATCGGCGGATCGGGGCACAAATGACGTTTTTTTGGACGTTTTCCGAAATTTCGTGAACAAATCACATGCGTCGCAAGAACGAGGAATAGAGCATACATGTACTTCTAACACACAGAGCTTTGCTGGCATGCCTTATACATGTATCAGGTTTGTTCATATTTTTTGATTCCACACCCTTTTGACTTTCCTTTTATGGGTCCCTGGGCCTTCATGCTGCGACTCGCTTTCCTCACGCTGTTGGCTGACATTGTTGCGCGAGATGTGCGATCGCGAGATGCGCGACTTGTGAGTATCTTACAACCGTCCGCATCCCCTTTACCGCAAGCCGCTTTTCCGCTACCGGATCCCAAAGGCACACAGCAAGCGCACGAGGTGGACCCGCTACCGCACCACGCATCGACGTCACCGGGATCCAAAGGTGCGCCACGGACTGTCCAGGTGGACCCTTCACCGCAATATGACGACGCTCTTCCGCCACCGGTTCCCAAAGCCACGTGCAAGCTCCGCATCATCTCGTCGTGCGACAAGTACACGGTGGCCTGGCTTCACTCGTATGCGGACCTGCTCGCCACGCGTGCTAACAGCAGCTTGCTGCCGAACGGCCTGTGGGATACTTCGGACGCAAGCTCAGACCCGCTCAACTTGCCGATCACCGTGCAGGCAGCGCTCATCAACCAGCAGGTCGTGCGCCACGCGAGCGATGTGAGGCTGACGCTCGTCGCGTCTCCTGATGCGGACGAAAACGGCGTGGCGCTCGGAGGCCGACTGCTCGCCTGGTACAAGATTCAAATCGTCCAGGAGGCACTCAGGCGGCCCGATCTCCAGGGGTGCAAATACATCGCGTGGATCGATCCCGATGCCTTCCTCTCGGAGCCCGACGTGGACTACGCCGCCGCCATCGATGCACTTCCACTCTTTCTCAGGTCCGACCGGGTGCCCTCTGGTCCATTCGCGTCTCTCGCGCTCTCTGCTCAAGCCCAAGACGAGTCCACTGGCGCGATGACAAGCCTGCCCCAGCTCGCCATGGCCGCCTCAGTCGAAGCCACGATCCCAGGGATCCTCGAGGACATGTGCCCCGACTGCCACTTCAATGGCGGCGTGCTCCTGTTCAACGCGGAGCACCCGAAACTGCCGGAGCTCCTCGAGGATTGGTGGAGGGCGCCGCTCACGGGCGTGTGCATCCCCGACATGGCGACGGTGCGCCTGGCCGAGCAGTCGTGCCTCAACTGGCTCGTCGAGTGGAACGGTCCCACTCGCACGCAGTACCGGCATGTCGTCGGAGAGGCCGATTTCCTCACGATCAACACGCCGGCCGGCCGGATGGTCCGGCACAGCTGGACCGAGTATCGCGGGAACGTGAGCCACGAGGACGTCTTCCGAGCGCACATGAGCATGGTCGGGCTGTGGAACCATACGATCGCGCGCCAGCTGCTCCTCGAGCTTCCCGCGCTTGTGACCAACGTGTCGTGGCGGCTCGCCCACAACGACATCAACGAGGCCATTCTACTCACCCGCCAGCAGCCCCGGAAGCAGCAGTGGGTGCCCGAGGGCTCCGCAAACTTCCATGATGCGGGCGAGAAGGCAGCGGCACAGCATCGGAGCGATCTGTGGCATCGCTACGACACGCCCAGGCTGCCCAGCGGCGTGCCCAACCTTGGGCAGGGCCCACTCGTGGCTTACACGCACGACGAGGAGCCCGACGCGCCGCTGCCCCCCGAGTCTGAGTCGTCGCACGTACTGGCCTCGAGTGAGTGCGAGGCTGTCTTCGCCGTGTACGACAGCCTCACCGAGCTGGCCGACGCGCTCGGGCACGTCCGCTGCGATCGTATCTACGTGTACACTAAGCAGGTGAGCTGTGCCGCCATCCGCGCATCGGACAGCGTGAATGAGGCGCTCATGGGGCGATCTCGCGGGACGCAACTACTTGCAAGCCAGCAGCCCAATGTCTTCTCCACCTTTTTCCGGTGGATGCAGGGCGCGCTGGGCTGGCAAAAGGACGAGAAGGAGACGATACCGTCGGGTGGCGCACCGTCGGCCTATTGGTGGAATGATGAGAAGGCTCCCGCCTTCGAGTGTGTCCAACTGCCCAACGTGGGGAGAGAGCAGCACTCCTTTCTCGAGCACGTGACGCGCCATTGGGTCGGAGCGAACTTTGCGCGTGAGGTGCTCTTTGTGCCCGTGCCCATCGACAGCCACCACCGCGACGACGCCCTCGCGCGCGCCATTCGGCTTTCGGATGACTGGAAGGAGCGCCCGAGCTTCGACTGCCGCGTCATGCGACCCGACGGTTTCAACGCTTCCCAGGAGCTGCTCTCCTTCCCGTGGCTCTACGCGTCGACGACCACGGGTGGCGAAGCCGAGAGGACTCCGGTGATGCTCGCCTCGGGCGTGCCTCCAACTAGCCCGGAGCTGCGCGTCTCGCGTGCCGGCGCGACCAACTTGCACTTTGCGGGCTCCTTCCGATTCGGGCATGCGAACGCCTCGTGCTACGGCTCCAACGCTGACGGCCCCGCTCACTCGTGCCTCGACTTCTACCTCAAGGTCTATGACAAAGGGGAGACCCGCCAGGTGCCAGCAGACGTGCGCCCGCTCTGGGCTTGGGCGGAGCGTCATCAGGGCATACCCGTACGCACGCTCGCGGGCGTGCCTATCTGCAAAGGAGGCTTCGCACGTACATGGAGTGGCAACATCATGGCCAAACCCCTCGGCTTCTACGTCGGGCTCAAGGCGCAACTTGAGGCGGGTGGCGTCTCGCCCGAGGCCGGCCACTACATGGAGCGACTCATGGCCGCCGTCTACGGCCCGAACGCGGCGGAATGGTGCACGGCGCCGGACTGCATGTGATCCAGACTAGTCGAGTGCGTGCGCATAGTGTAGCCATCCGATGCAGTCGTTGCGCTTGTGATGTGCATGGGGTATTGTGTGCAGAGGTGGTGCGCGGTCGTCGGGGCGGCGCCGGCGGCGGTTGGTCGTGTCGTGTCTCGGAACGCTTAAGCACTAGGCTGAGCGGAGCGAGCTGGACTGTCCCCTGGGTGAGCGTTGACGCCTGACCGGGGGCGAGGTGTGCGTGCGACATGGGTGCGAGGGAAACCCATTCATTTATAATATTTTATTTATCTTCGTAGTATAATTTGGATCATGTATACATCTGAAATCAACGATGTCCTATGCCGAGATCGAGCAGCGCCTCCTCCGCAGTCTTCATGGCACCGATGAGGACGAGCGGCACACCGTTGCCGGGCCGCGTGTTTGCACCCACCCAGTGCAGACCACGCACACCCTTATGGCGTCGTGCCGGGCGAGCGAGCGCGAGCTGCTCGAGGTTGTGCGAGAGCCCAAAGACCGAGCCGCGCCGCAGCCCATAGGCGTCTCGCCAGCCAGGGGGGGTGCGCACGCGCTCGTCCACGATCGTCGCTCCGAAGCCCTCCATACCAGCGCTCTCGAAGGTTTGTATCACCGCGTCGCGCGCGCGGGCTACCATGCGCTCGGTCGCCGCGCTTACGTCGGCCGCGCTCATGCGCTCATCGAGGGGAGGTACGGGCACGAGGACCATGACGGCGTCGTCCGTGGGCAGCTCGCAACACGAAGGGTCCGTTCTCGCCGGGGCATGCACGTAAAAGTGAAGCGGCGCCGAAGCGAGCCGCTCGTCCCAGCGAGCATACTCCGCAGCGTCGAAGAGGCCTCGCCACGCATCGGCCGGCGCCAGGAACACATTATGATGCCGCAGCTCCGCGTAGCGTCGATCGAGGCACCAGTAAAACGAGACGGTGGACGACGAGTAGCGCCATCCCCCCGCGCGGAGGAGCCCTTCTGTCGCTGTCGTCGGCGGCGGTGCCATCGTCTCCGCCACCTCGGCGACGTGGGGAACCGCCGCACCCATTGCCGTCTTGAGCGCCACTGCCACCGCGGTGGCCGCCCGCTGCACCGTGCGCCCGATCGTAGCTAGTCGCTCGCTCGACGTGATCTCGGACTGCTCCGCATACTCGGAGCGCCGCAGGGCGGGCGGTAGAAGCAGAGGCTCTGCCGCAGCGAGGTCAGCATTGACGATGACACAGTCAGCATCGAGCAGTTGCGACTCCAGTTGCGACCCAGGCACTGCTGGTGTCGACATCGGGCTAGCTGTGACTGCGCCCGCACCTACGCAAAATTCGACGCACGGGTCGCCGCCTCGAACCGCCGTGTCCACGCCTCTGCTGCCACGTGCCGCCGCCGCTGCCACCACGCGCACGCCTTGCACTGTGCCATCTCTGACGACGATCTCTTCGACGCGGGTGTTCCAGCGGACCTGGACGCCATTCGCCTCGACGGCTGCGAGCAGTGCGTCACGCACCGTTCCCCAACCACCTCGCGGGTAGAAGACGCCACTGTCCGAGTCACCTGCGCTCGGAAGTTCGATTGCCTGTAGCAACGAGAAGACGGCAGGCGCACGCTCCGGCGCGAGCCCGACGTATAGGTCCTGGAAAGCAGCTAGCTCGCGGTGGCGCGCGGCCTTAAAGAGGTCAGCAAGCTGACCACCATGCGATCGAAGGGGCCAGTCTCGCAGCGGGCTCGCCTTCGCGCCGGTGCCGAGCAGCGCGCTCTGTAGGAAGCGAGGCAGTGTCGCAAGCGATGCACCGTCGAACATCTCCTTGATGAAGATCGGCAGACCACTCGCAAGGTTGGCGCGGGCGCCACCGAGATAATGGCAGTACGTGTCGTACGCGCCAGGTTCGACGGCGTCCATCTTCGTGCGCAGCGCCGCCTCGCAGGCGGCATCGCCGCCAATCTCCAGTGGTGTTGGACCGCCATCATTGAAGTGCACAGCGTAGCTCGGGTTGCACCGTGCGAGGTCGAGGTGTGCATCTGGATCCACGCCGAGCGATGCAAATGCATCTCGATAGATGCTCGGCAGCAGCAGCAGGCTCGGGCCCGTCTCAAAACGGTAGGCGCGGCCATTGGCTGCAGTGACGCACTCACACGCCAAACGCCCACCCGCGGCCGCACGCGAGTTCTTCTCAAGGAGCGTCACAGCCACGCCCTCCCGCGCCAGCTTGGCCGCCGCGTACAACCCGCCGACGCCACCGCCGACGACGACCGCGCGCGGCGGTGGCGCACCAACGACCATGAAGGCGCTTAGAAACATGGAGAACCTCCAGGCTCCCCTGGCGTGAGAGAAACCAAAGGCTGTGAAACAGCTGAGCCGGCGGAACGTCCGCACTTCTTGGGGCCCCGAGAAGGCACCAACTCACATTTGAAAAGGTCGTGCCTTCAAGAGACTCCAGATTGCGAGCACCTCTGGCAAGTTTTTCAGTGGTCCACAGCCTCGCGCGAGAGAAGCAGCTGACCACTGCGCGCGCGCGAGCGCGATGACCGAGTACAAGCTCGTGGTCGTCGGTGGCGGTGGCGTGGGCAAGTCGGCGCTCACGATTCAGCTTATCCAAAATCAGTTCGTGGACGAGTACGATCCGACCATTGAGGACTCGTACCGGAAGCAGGTGACGGTTGACGAGGAGACGTGCCTGCTTGACATCCTCGATACTGCGGGCCAGGAGGAATACTCGGCGATGCGCGACCAGTACATGAGGAGCGGGCAGGGCTTCTTATGCGTGTATAGCATAGCCAATAAGGGCAGCTTTGAGGAGATAGCCACCTTCCGCGAGCAGATTCTCAGGGTCAAAGACGCTGACAAGGTGCCCATGGTAATCGTCGGCAACAAGTCGGACCTTGGGGAGGAGCGCCAGGTATCGCAGGCAGAGGGCAAGGAGCTGGCTGCTTGCTATGGCTGCCCATGGATGGAGACCTCGGCTAAAACGCGGATCCGGTGCGAGGATTGCTTCTATGAGCTGGTGCGAGAGATCCGCAAGTCGGCGGAAGCCGAGCTGAAGTCCAAGAGGAAGAAGGCCTATCGTGGCACCAAGTGTGCCGTCCTGTAGGAACATCCCCTTCTCCGTGCGGCTGCGTCGCCGACCCTATCTACTAGCTATATTGGTCACAGTGTCTATGTGTAACAGTGCTGACGTCCTAGAACGAATTAACGATACCATCGGGCCGGCGGGCGCGACGACACGCACCGGTGCACATCACACCTTGTTCGCCGCCACACCTAGCCACTTGTGGAGCAGCAGATCGCCAAACGGCGTCGTTGCGAGTTGCTCGAGGCCAACTCCTTCCGTGGCCCGTATTAACGTGTTGAACGCCTCCGCCGCTCTCGAGCCCAGCTTGCGCCGTCGCCGGCGCGCATTCCGGAGTGCGCGCTGCTGTGCGCGGCGCGCGGATTCGGCTGGCACGAGCGCGCCGTACTGCGGGTATCGGAAGTAGGTGAAAGAGAAGCGTTCGGTGGGCGGCGGCGGCAGCAGCACGCGATGCACCGGAGCGACGAAGCTGCCGTTGGAGATCGCCGAGAGATAGTCGCCGAGGATGATGACTATCTCCCCCGGCTCGGCGGGCACGTCGATCCACTCGGCCGCATCCGGGCGGCGAGCCTGCAGCCCACCCGTCGTGTCCTGCACCACGATCGTGAGTAGGTGCCAGTCTGAGTGGGGCGAGGAACCGATGCGAGGAACAGCCGGCGCCACGTGCGGCGCAGTGGTGTTCGGAAAGTAGTGGAAGAGGCGCATGAGCGAGATGGGCTCGCCGCCCGTCGCGAGCGCACCGAGGAAGCCCGCCTCGTGCCCCATTGCAACAGAGAGCGCCCGCAGCAGCTGGTTAGAGAGCGCCTCGCACGCTTGCAGGTGTCGTAGCATGGTGGGCACCCACGCGGGGCCGAGCGCACGCTCATGCTCGTCGGGCCACGCATTGGGCGAGAGCAACAGCTTCAGCCCGTTCGATTCGGTCGTCGCATTCGATGACGTCGCGGTCGATTCGTTGCCATCGGGCTCCGCGCCATAGCAAAAGCCTTCTTTGAGCTCCACGTAATCACGAAGGCCACTCTCGCCTGCGAGCGGAATGTAGCCGCGCTTGAAGCCACCGACGCCGGTGGCACTCTTTGCGCTCCACTTAACCGCCTCGGGAAGCGCGAAGAAGCTGCGAGATGCTTCGAGTGCCGCTTCCACGTCGACGCTGTCGGCGGCAAGCCGGAACACTCCGAGTGAGGAGGCCGCAATACGGAGCTGCTTGACGTTGACCTCGGAGACGTTGACGAGCAGCGGCACGGCGGTTGCGGACGCGGCATCCGATCGTAGAGTGCCCACGAGCAGCCCGATGGCAGCCGACGCGAGGCCGACGACCAGCGCCGCGAGAGGCGGCGGCAGGCCAACGAAGGGAACCATATGATCTGCCGACGATGAATGACCGCGTGCGCGAGCACTTTTCATGCACGCACCTTTCGCAGTGTACAGGAAGGCACTTTTCGGATCCCGTTATCTCGAGCCCCTCAGGGAACTTGGGAGATCGACTCTATTTCGTGGCCGAAGTCGCTTTTCGTGCTTAGATGCTAACGAGGTGTGCTCAGACGACGGGCCCTTTCACGACGGTGGTGATATCCGAGGGCCAGTTGTGGCCGGCGCTGAGCGGCTGCAAAAATGGGCCAGGAGGTCAGCAAGCCGCCAGAAGGCGCGAGTGGCGTCCCTGAAGCCGCGCTGAACGTGTCAGTGCCCACGGGAGAACCAGCTGCGAACAACCTGAGCCGCTCGCACAGTGCGCACATGCTTTCACACGCCGTGCCGCCCGCGGTGTGCGATGAACGGCACCGCCGAGCAAACACGTGGCAGCATCGCGGGCAGCAGCGCAGCGTGTACACGCGTGCGCCGTGGCCGGCTCGTGGCGGCTCCTCGACGCCAGGCCCCTCGGACACTGAGTCGGAGGCGAGTGTCTCCGAGTCTGGCGGCCTCTCGCGCACGGGCTCATCGAATCGCGTGAAGCGCTCCATCTCCGAGGCATCTGACTGCTCGGAGCTCGGCGAGGATCCGCCGCGTGGCCCTGGTCAGGGCGACGGCCATCATCGCAACTCGGGCACCTGGCCGCGGATGTCCAAGCGCTCGAGCAGCAGCTCGCAGCTGAGCCACGACCGGCTGGATGTGTGGGAACTCACGCGCGCGCTCGCGCGTGAGAAGTCGGACCTCGCCGACCTGCTCGCACGCATGACCTCCGAGGTTGAGGCGCGCGGCGAGGGCATCCCGGCGCCGCCCGCACTCAACCGAGGCAGCACGGACCACGGTACCGGTACGGCATGCGACCCGCAGCTGAGGCAGCTCGAGGCCCTCGTGGCCAAAGAACGGCAGCGCGCCGAAGTGGACGACGGCACGCTGAACTCCATCCTGGGCGCGCTCCAGGACCAATTCAAGCCCGAGGAGCCGCCCTCGGCCGCACCGACCGCCCTGCCGAAGCGGCGAGATTGCGATCTGCCGAAGCGCGCACGTGCGCACCGCCACACGCAACCGACGCCGCACCCGCCGCCGCCGGCGGCGCTGTACGGTCCGCCGCACGCGCCGCATCCGCACGCGCCGCCGCCGCTGACGCCGCATCCGCACGCGCCGCCGCCGCTGACGCCGCACGCGCCGTCTGCGCACCTCTACCACGCACAGTACCACGCACACCAACAAGCTCCCCAGGATGCACCTCACCACGCGAGCTACCACTCGAGCTACCACGCGAGCTACCACGCGCCGCGCCCTCCGTACGAGTACGAAGATGTCGCATACCGGTACACCGGCGTACCCGGTGCGCCCGCGATCGGACTACACGCGTCTCTGCCAGTCCGCGAGCGCGCTGGCGGCGACCCGACGTCGCGAATCACGCCGCCTCCAGCTCCCGGCGCTGTGCTGGGCGCCGTGCTTGGCGCCCACCACGGCGCCTGCTCTCACGCCGTGAGCGCGGGCTCGGCCGCGGCTGGCGCTGTGCTGGGCACCTCCTCACGTCCGAAAAGGATGCCTCCGGCAGTGCCGCTGCTTCCGGCGGCCGCGCTCGGCCCGCAGGCCTTTGGATGCTCGAGCTCGGACCATCTCGGACCATCTCGGACCATCTCGGACCATCTCGGACCATCTCGGACGAGCTCGGATCATCTCGTTTCATCTCGGACGAGCTCGGACCATCTCGTTTCATCTCGGACGAGCTCGGACCATCTCGTTTCGTCTCGGGCCTTCTCCGAGCTTCTCGGGGCCTTTGGACGCTCGTGCTCGGACGGGTTCGCCGACCAGCACGACGCGTCCATGGGCGACGCCCAGCACGACGCGCTCATGGGCGCGGAGCAGAGCTCGGCTCTTCACCTCTCCGAGCAGCTCTGCATGTACGAAGGGCTCTTCGATGACGTCGACTTTTGCGGCGAAGTCGTGGCAGCGAGCGCCGGCGTCACCTCTCCCCGACTCACGTCGCTCGCGCTCGAAAAGGCGCAGCTCGGCCTCTCGCCAGTCCTCGAGGCGTCGCCGGGGGGTTGTCCGGGCGAGGGGCGCGAGTTGCTCCCGCCCGATGTGCTGCGCTTCCTCGAGAGACACAGAGAGCAGACGCCGCTGCCGCCCTCCCCCCAGCCCGCCGCCACCCCGCCGTACCAGCGCTACCGACTCCCCGACCCACACGGTGCCCTTCAGCGGCCAACGTACCACACGGCGGGCTCAGGAGGCGGTGGCCTTGAGTACCCACCTGGCGCGCCGTGGATGGCTGCCCACGACAGTCGAGTCGATGGCATAGAGATGTATCGCTCCACGATGGTCACGGACGCTGGAGCCATCGCGTCCGACCCAGCCGACCCAGCCGACCCCGCCGGAGTCATTTGCGCACCGCGGACGTCGTTGGGCACGCCGATGCCGCCGGGAGTGCCGCGGAGTGGCTCTCCTGCGTGCTCCACTTGCAGCTCCGGCGCCGGCGCCGGCAGCAGCATGTCGAACTATCCCTCGGCGAGCGGCGCGATGCACCCCTCTGCGCGGTTGCTGGGTCAGTTGCTCGGTCACCACAGCGGCTCGTCCTGTGAACTGGGAGGCGGCAGCGTCGATGGCGAATGCGCGCTGGGTGGCGCCAAGCTCAAGAGGGAGAAGACGACGGATAAGGACGGGCCCTATCGCAAGGAGTGGACTATCGTCGAGGATGAGCTCATCGTCGAGAAGGTGCGCGAAATCGGGCCCAAGTGGCGCCAGATTGCGTCCGCACTGCAAACCGGCCGCTCGGACGATGCGGTGCGCAACCGTTATAACCGGCTCATGGAGCCCGGGGTCATCAGCAATTGGGCGCGCGAGAACGGCTCGCAATCGACCAAATCGTCCAAGTACAAGTGCTCCAAGTGCGGCCAGTTCAAGAAGAACCACCAGTGCACGTACGTCAAGCCTGAGGCCGACGGATTCCCAGAGGAGGCGTGCCAGCTGGGCGAGGGCATCGGCGTGCATCCATGTGCGATCGGCGGCCTCGGCGGCTTAGGCGGACCTTATGGTGGCCACGGAAGCGGCGCCGGTGGCTGCGAGTGCGGCAGCAGCGGCTCGTCGAGCGCGGGCGCCCTCGTGGGCGCCCTCGCCCTCGGCGAGCAGGACAAGAAGGACATGACGCTGCGCGTGGGCTGGACCAAGGCGGAGGACGACATCATCATGAACTCCGTCGCCGAGCTCGGCAATAAATGGAACCTGATCACTCCGCGTCTCCCCGGCCGCACCGACCATGCCATCCGCAATCGGCATCATCGGCTGCTCACGATGCGTCAGAACCTCTTGCTCGCAGCGAGCTCGGCGTCGGCAGCGGCCACGGACGACGTCGACGATCTACTGGACTCGAGCGAGGGCCACTCGTCGCCCATCGGCGCCGAGGACGTGCTCGATGCCTTCATCGATCAGGTCGAGTTGGCGCAGCAGTGAGCTTGGCGAGCAGCCGCACGCAGGCTGCGCATCATGTTTTCTGGAGTCAGAGTTCCCCAGCGAAGAGCGTCGCATGTCACTGTCTCACTGAGATACAACCCCTGTTCAGCCTCAGAAAAATTTTAAGAGTCCCGATAAATAGGCAGATGGAGAGCTGCGCTCTGCTCATGGCATTCCCATTGATGTTATGAGAGTTCATATGAGTGCACACTAGCTGCACTAAGTTGCACTAAAGCTCACGCTTGTACGGTTCCGGCCGGTGGGGTAAAGGGGTAGATTTCTCATGCCTCACCGGTGTCTTTTCGACGTACAAGTACCGTTTCGAAAAACACCGGGGGGAGACACGAGACAGCCACTCGAACCTCAAAAACCACCTCAACCTCGGTCTCCCGTTGTGCTTGAACTGAACCGTAAGTTTCGTTCATGAAAGGTACTATACTGAACGGTAAGTTAGGTCCGGAGTAATCGACTTGTTACGGAGTGTGTGCGCGCGTTGTGTTGAACAGCAAAGCACGGTAAGTCCTTGGGGGTCCGGAGGTTGTGCGCGGTGTGTTTCACAGCAGCAGCACGGTAAGTCCGCGGTGCGAGAGGAGCCTTGTGACGAGAGTACACGACACGTCGAACGCCGCGCATCGGACCGACCACCAGAGCTCTCTTCTCCTTCCCCAAGAGCCGGCCCTTCGAAACAATGCGAGGCAAGGGCCTGTTCCTGTTTGCGATGCTCGTCGCCTTGGGCAATTTGAGGTTCGCGAGCACGCCGCGCTGCCGCTCGCTCCCTGCCTTCTACAGCATGACCATCGTGGGCGCCGGCGGCCTCTCGACGCGCGTGGGCAACGCGATGATGCGCCTGCGCGAGGGCACGGGCCGCAAGTTCGGCAACATGATCCTCACCAACATCTCGACGCACCCCGGCATCCGCATCGAAACTTGCACTCAAAGCAGCACCGATACCCCGTCCGCGCTCCCGACGATGTCGCTCAACACGTACCTGTTCTTCACGTCGAAGAACATCATCGAGAGCCCCACCGCCGGCTTCAGTATTATGTCGCCAAGAACTGACACGGTGCCTAGCATCTGCTCGAATGAATGTTTCTACACCTCCAACGCTGCTCGCGACAATGGCGCCCCCGGCTGCGAGTGTGATCTTCATCGCGCCCTCTTCATATTTGACGCCTTCTCCACCGCGCCTACGTTTGCGACGCGCGCCTCGTCGGACCAGGTGGAATGCAAGCTCAATGTGTTCGCGGAGCACACTTCCGCCTCGCCGCCGAGCCCGGAGCTGGATGCGTTGAACCCTTACATGTCGCCGGAGCCGAAGCTCATGGCGACGGAGCCCGACTCGCCCTACATGCCCTACAACCCTGCCGTGATGAGGCGTCACCAGGGCAACTTCTCGCTCGCCCACACGGAAAAGCGCTCGTACTGGTACCGCGAGCTTGACAACGGCATGAAGAAGCTCTTTGGCTCCAACCTGAGCGCCACCACGAACACGAGCTTCTCCGCCTCAGTCAAGGTACCGACGGGCAGCTACTCGGAGCTGAAGGAGTACCCGGCGATCGCGCAGGACATGCTCTTCCCCTCAGATGCCACGTGTCCCAAGGAGGACGAGTGCGAGACCTTCCTCACCTCGGTGGGCGGCGGCTCGAACGCCTTCGTGGACAAGATCCACAAGGACTTCTTCTTCGAGATGGTCAGCAGCAATGTTGTGCCGGTGCTCGAGCGGCTTGTGGCCTTCTTCATCGCGCCCACGTTTGTGACGCGCGCCTCCTCTCTGGACCAGATCAACCGCGAGTTCAACAAGTTTGGGAAGCACCTGACAAACGCCACCGCCTTGTCGAACACCTCTATCTTGTTGAGCCCGGAAATCTTGGATGTGATGAACCCCGACGTGTCGCCAGAGCCGAACCTTGTGGCGACGAAGCCCAACTCGCAGGGCCCGGTGAGTGAGCGCTTGTGCGAGCACATGCTCTTCCCCTCAAATGCCAAGTGTCCCAAGGAGGACGAGTACGAGACCTTCCTCACCTCGGTGGGCGGCGGCTCGAACGCCTTCATGGACAAGATCCACAAGGACTTCTTCTTCAGGGTGGTCAGTAGCAAAGTTGTGCCGGTGCTCGAGCGGCTTGTGGCCTTCTTCATCGCGCCCACGTTTGTGACGCGCGCCTCCTCTTTGGACCCGGTCAACCGCGAGCGCAACGTGTTGGCAGAGCCAGTGGCGAACACCCCCGCCTCGCAGAGCCCTGATGCGATGGCGGTGGGTACGAAACTGACTTGCAATCTCAACGACTTGCCTTCTGCTGGCCGTGAGATACTCCATGCGGCCGCGCCGCTGGCAAGCCGTGACCGCCTCGTGGCGCACATCATCGAGCATAGTCCACTATGTGGCACCGACGGCTCGCGCCCGAACACGGCATCGGCCCCGTTCCTGTCCACCGCGGTCGGCGGCACTGGCCTCTACCGCAACTCGGCTGGCGAGTCCACCGTCGATTCGTGCGCCATCTGCTGCTACGCTGCGTGCACTCGCGCCGAGCGTAACTCGATGACGGCCGAATACGGGCTGCGCAAGGGCGGGGTCTTCACGATAGCACTCGAGGAGCTCTTCATTACGAGCACAATCTGGGACGCGGACGTCAAGTACTCGTTCCCGTACGACCAGACGAACGCGAGCGAGGATACTGCGGGGGATCCCATCAAGGCAGCGGCGGACTTGGACGGTGTGCCTTGGGAGTTGGTGGAGTGCTTCGACCTCGCATTCGTATTGCTCAGGCTTGCGTCGTTTGTTTGGGCGATTTGCGCGTCGCGGAGACGATCCGGTCCAAACGGGCGCTTTGCGAATCAGACGCACCGTAACCAGCGCTTTGCATTGGCCTTGCTCGTTTTCGTCGTCGTCCCGCGGTCAAGTGCCATGGCGACGACGGCACCACCCAATGGCGATGGGACTGGTGCGCATCGTGCAGAGTCGGCGCTGATGCCGCCATCGCGGCCGCCTCCGCCCACTCCATGCGCCGATGATGTGAACAGCGGCGCCTTGGACTTAAGCGGCGCCTCCATGCCGTGCTCCTACTTCTTAGCACAGCCCTCTGTTTGCGCTTCCTATTCCATTGCACGCACCACTTGCCCGGTCGCGTGCGGGACGTGTCCGCCTCCCCTGCCTGACCCCTCTGGCATGACATTCATGGCCAACGCCGAAACCAGTGACCACCCTGTTGCCGGGATGCACGCAGTCCAGCATGCGCCCAGCCATCGTCGTGCGCAGCAGGCCCAGGCCGGCGTCGTCCCCAGCCTGACCAGCACATCCAGCACCTCTGCAGGCAGCAGCCTCGTGACAGCCCCTTCGTTCCCGCAAACTCCTTTGCCGCCCTCATCCGCGTCGCGGACCCCACGGTCACGGCCTCCGCCCTTGCCACCCTGGCCGCCCTCGCCTCCCCGACTGATGCCCCCACCCACGCCGTCCCTGTACCCTCTGGACTCTGGGCCGACGCCACCTCAATCCTCGTCGCCGTACCTGCCCATTCCACAACCGTCGCCGTACCTGCCCATTCCACAACCGTCGATTCCACCTCCTCCACCCGTTCGGATGTTTCCGCAGACACCCCTAATGCCCAACCACCGCCGTGAGCTGCAGACTGCGGTGAGCACCAGCGCGGGCCTGCTCAGTGCACTCGCCAATACAGGCGTCGGCCGCATTGTCCTTGACCCCGGCACCTACTTCCTCAACGCCGAGCTCAGCGTCACCAGGAGCGTTGTCATCGAGGCGGCGGTGGCAGGCTCGGTCGTGCTTGATGCACAAGCCAGCTCCTCGAGTCGGCGCCGTGTGCTGTACATCAACCCGGGCTCGTTGGGCGTCGTGCAACTGATCGGGCTCAACACCACCAGGGGGTACGTACAGGGGGTACGTGGCTGCCGCAGAGACCTGTTAATTCCCCATCGCCCTAATGGGATGCCTTGCTGACACGCCCTATTCGACTCCCGTCGTTGATGATGGGTGCTGCCTCAATCTACCAGTTGGACGTACGTGCCATATGCGCCTGAAACTCTCATAGTTCCCATCGCCCTCATGGGAGACTCAAGTTTTGCTCGTTGTTTGCAGGGTGGGGGTGTCAATGTCCAGGGTGGCACAGTGGCCATCTCATCGTGCGCCATCAGTGGGAACACAGCTGTTTCAAATGTGCGCGCTCTTATTCAAGAGTTCCCATCGCCCCTATGGGAAAATTCCTGACAAGCTTGCCTTGCCTCGACTCACTTTTGCACAACTGCGGCCGACGCTCCGGGCAACTATAGGATCATGTACCTGCTGCAGGAGACCTTGAACATTTCCCATCGCCCCCATAGGAGACTCCACGTTTTGCTTGTTGTTTGCAGGGAGGCGGTGTCTACGTCGGTTCCGGCACGGTCACGATAACGTCTTCCTCGATCTACGGGAATTCAGCTCCCTATGTGCGTGCTCATGTTCAAAAGTTCCCATCATCCCGATGTGAAAATCGCGGACGTGCTTGCCTTGACTCTCGCTTGTACCGCTCGATGTTTGCAGGGCGGCGGTGTCTACGTTTATTCCGGCACGGTCACGATAACGTCTTCCTCGATCTACGGGAATACAGCAGACTATGTGCGTGCTCATGTTCAAAAGTTCCCATCATCCCGATGTGAAAGTTGCTGACGTTCTTGCCTTGACTCTCGCTTGTACCGCTCGATGTTTGCAGGGCGGCGGTGTCTACGTCTCTTACGGCACGGTCACGATAACGTCTTCCTCGATCTACGGGAATACAGCTTCCTTTGTGCGTGCTCATGTTCAAAAGTTCCCATCATCCCGATGTGAAAGTTGCTGACGTTCTTGCCTTGACTCTCGCTTGTACCGCTCGATGTTTGCAGGGCGGCGGTGTCTACGTTAATTCCGGCACGGTCACGATAACGTCTTCCTCGATCTACGGGAATACAGCTTCCTATGTGCGTGCTCATGTTCAAAAGTTCCCATCATCCCGATGTGAAAGTTGCTGACGTTCTTGCCTTGACTCTCGCTTGTACCGCTCGATGTTTGCAGGGCGGCGGTGTCTACGTCTCTTACGGCACGGTCACGATAACGTCTTCCTCGATCTACGGGAATAGAGCTGGCTATGTGCGTGCTCATGTTCAAAAGTTCCCATCCCCCCGATGGGAAGATGCCCCATCCCCATGGGAGACTCACGTGTTGCTTGTTGTTTGCAGGGTGGTGGTGTCTATGTCAGTTCTTATTCAGGCACAGTCACGATAACGTCTTCCTCGATCAGTGGGAATAGAGCTCAAAATGTGCGCGCTCATGTTCAGAAGTTCGAATTTTCCCATGACCCTGATGGGGAAATGGCTGACATTTCTTACCTCGATCCTCGTTTGCACAATTGCGGCCGATGCTCTGGTCAACTACAGCAAGATGTACGTGCCTCAGAGTAGATTTCCTCCGCACATGGGAGACTCACGTTTGCTCGTTGTTTACAGGGCGGCGGTGTCTTTGTCGAGCGTGGCACGGTGACCTTCTCATCGTGCACCATCAGTGAGAACACAGCTAGCAATGTGCGCGCTCACGCTCATAAGTTCCCATCGCCTTTAGACTCACCTTTTGCTGGTTGTTTGCCCAGGGCGGCGGTGTCGCCGTCAATGCCGGCACAGTGGCCATCTCATCGAGCAACATCAGTGGGAACACAGCTTCAAATGTGCGCGCTCATGTTCAAAAGTTCCCGTACCCTAATGGGATGCCTTGCTTTTGTGTCCTCCTTTGTGACCACGCGTCCCCTATTCTCCACCCAGGGGCCCAATGTCTGTGTCTTTGGAGGCACCGTCTGCTCCTGGCCAATGACCCTCACCGACGTCTATGGCACAGTCTCAACCTGCCCAGCACCCCCGCCCTCGCCGCCGCCACCGCCGCCATCGCCGCCCTCACCGCCGCCACCCTCGCCGCAACCTCCGCCTCCGCCCTCCCCCTCGCGACCCGAGCCCTCACCTCCTCCTGCTCCTCCTCGGCCTCCGTCTCCACCGGCGCGCCCACCGTCGCGCCCTCCCTCACCACCACCGCCCAGCCCGCCGCCGCCCTCGCCCTCACCGCCGCCGCCCTCGCCCTCGCCACCGCCGCCCTCATCGCCGTCGCCATCGCCTGATCCGTGCCCGCCGCCGCCGCCGTCGCCCTCCCCACCGCCGCCCTCACCTCCGCCCTCACCTCCGCCCTCACCGCCGCCACCCTCTCCGCCGCCGATGTGGTGCACCAATACGTGCGCGCGCGCTCAGAACCAAGTGTGCCAGGATGGTGGCCCTGGCTCCCTGACTGATCGGTTCGGCGCCGTGGCTCAGTGCGCCTTCGGCACGGACTGCTCCGACTGCGGCGCGCGCTACATGTTCCCGCCATCTCCGCCTCCGCCATCGCCCTCACCGCCGCCTCCCTCGTCGCCTCCGCCGCCGATGTGGTGCGACGACTCGTGCACCCACGCGACTAACACCGCGTGCCAGGACGGCGGGCCAGGCTCGCTCACAGACATGTACGGCGTGCCAGCGCAGTGCGACTTGGGCACGGACTGCTCCGACTGTGGCGCCCGCTATATGTCTCCACCCTCACCGCCGCTGCCTTCGCCGGCACCTTTGCCTCCGCGCCAACCGCCACGGCTACCACCACCCCGTCCACCGCCCTCGCCCCCCCCATCGATGCCCACACCCAAGTCGTCCTGGTACCCTCCGGACTCTGACCCGACGCCGCCTCGGTCCTCGTCACCACCACCATCGCCCCCACACTTGCGGCCACCTTCAATTCCGCCGCCTCTATGGTCGCCGCTGATGGCGCCTCCGCCGCTTCCGTGCACCGTGCTGCCCTGCACCGAGGCCAGCATCTTTCCCGGGTTGCACTCCGTCCCGCTTGTGCCCAGCCATCGCCGTGAGTTGCAGACAGCGGTGAGCAACAGCTACGGCCTGACCAGAGCACTCGCCAACACAACCGTAGGCCGTATTGTCCTTGCCCCCGGCACCTACTACCTCAACGCCGAGCTTAGCATCACCAGGAGCGTCATCCTCGAGGCGGCGGTGGCAGGCTCGGTCGTGCTGAACGCGCAAGCCAGCTCTTCGAGTCGGCGCCGTGTGCTGAACATCAACCCGGGCTCGTCGGGTGTCGTGCAACTGATCGGGCTCAACGTCACCGGGGGGTACTTACAGTACTTACCGGGCGGCGGTGTCTATGTCCAGGGTGGCACAGTGGCCATCTCATCGTGCACCATCAGTGGAAACACAGCTTCTTATGGAAATGGGGATGGCGGCGGTGTCTTCGTCGGAGATGCCACAGTGGCCATCTCATCGTCCACCATCAGTGGGAACACAGCTGGCCTTCGGGGCGGCGGTGTCGCTGTCTTTGGAGGCGGTGTCACGATTACGTCTTCCTCGATCTACGGGAACACAGCTAGCGAAGGCGGCGGTGTCTTCGTCCAGAGTGTCACAGCAGTGGCCATCTCATCGTGCACCATCAGTGGGAACCAAGCTCAAGGTGGCGGTGTCTTCGTCCAGTCCGGCACAGTCACGATAACGTCTTCCTCGATCTACGGGAATGCAGGTTACAATGGTGGCGGTGTCAGTGTCTCGGATGGCACGGTGACCTTCTCATCGTGCACCATAACTGGCAACACAGCTGCACAAGATGGCGGCGGTGTCTACATCAATGTCTGGAGTGGCAAGGTGACCTTCTCATTGTGCACCATAACTGGCAACACTGCTGGCGCGGGCGGCGGTGTCGTCGTCAATTCCGGCACAGTGGCCATTTCATCGAGCACCATCAGTGGGAACACGGGTTCAAATGGGCCCAATGTCTGTGTCTTTGGAGGCACGGTCTGCTCCTGGTCAACGACCCTCACCGACCTCTATGGCACAGTCTCAACTTGCCCAGCACCCCCGCCTCCGCCGCCATCACCGCCTCCTTCGCCGCCCTCACCGCCGCCACCCTCGCCGCAACTTCCGCCTCCGCCCTCCCCCTCGCCACCCGAGCCCTCACCTCCTCCTTCTCCTCCTCCTCGACCTCCGTCTCCCCCGTCGCGCCCACCGTCGCGTCCTCCCTTACCACCACCGCCCAGCCCGTCGCCGCCGCCGCCC
>Ga0210241_100365_pt1 | contig 39605 bp, 29 predicted proteins | sample ChrtobMetP5a_8mM_FD_155488 | JGI IMG/M metagenome (GOLD analysis project Ga0210241, IMG submission 155488) | Chrysochromulina tobin associated microbial communities from unialgal haptophyte culture, Seattle, Washington, United States - P5a_8mM | ecosystem: Host-associated > Algae > Haptophytes >...
GCTGTCCTCAAACTCGCCAAGCAGGTCGGCGATGCGGCTCGAGATCTTGCCTAGCTTCTTGGCGCGCTGCTTCTCCGTGAGCGGCACGTTCGGATCCTCCTCCTCCTCCCACTCACTCGCGCCCGGCTCCAACGATTTAAGGTGCGCCGCGCCCGCGGCGAGCACCGCGTCCACCTTGCTCTCGGTGAGCGAGGGAGCTGACGGCACCGCGGTCAATGTGGTCGCCACGCCTGCGCCCGTCTCCACGAGCTCCGCCTCGACAGAGCTCTCGCGCCATCTTCGCTCCTGCTGCTGATGCAGCTGCTGCTTCAGCTCTTGCTCACGAGCGCGCGAGGCGTCCTGCCGCCGCGCGCGATCACGTTTGGCGTCGAAGGCCTGCTGGCTGGTGGCCATGAACGAGGCTGCGAGCGCGCCGGTGGTTTCGGCGACTTGTGGCGAGACGCCAGTCGCCTTTAGGACAGTGGCGTTCCCACGAAACCGGCCACGGCTCTCCCAGCCCCTTGCACGGCTGCGAAGGCGGCGAGGTCCATCAGGTCCTTCAAGGTGCCCATGAGTCGGGCTGCGTCGCGCGACAACGTGACCTCCTCTCCGTCTCGCGCTCGCACGCGTATGTGCTCCTCGTGCTTGGCCTTCTTCGCCGTGGGCGCCTCCTGCACGTGCTCCTCACTCAGCCGACGGCGCACGCACTTACGCACTTCACGCAAAGTTGAGGTGCCAGCACGACGCGCGGCGCTTCTCAATTCGGTCGCGTGAAGGAGGTTCTCGCCGTGACTCCCCTTGTCGTGACTCCCCTTTTTCAAACGCCCATGACAGCGCCCCATGAACGCAAGGCGCGAGTCCGCGCCGCGCACTGAAACCTGCACCCGTTCTCTCCTAGTTGCTCTCTCTGCGCTGTCACCCCCTCCAACCGCGAGCCTAAAAACCTCGTGGAAGGAACCTCCTCTCTCCATTGCCTGACACTATCATCAAGTCATCGCGAGCAACATGGGCACGGCGTACTCTCAATGGCTCAAAGCCAAAGAAGGCACCTTGAGCGCCGCCGAGATCAACCTGGAGCGCCGGCTGCACGAGCTCCTCCTCCACCAGCAGCGACGACAAGATGGGGTCAAAAAGCAAGCAGCCAGCGAGCGCCAGCGCCACAAGCGCCGAGCGTTGGCGCCCGAGGTTCCGAACGACTGCAAGGTGGTGCCTCTCCCTCAGGAAGTCGTCAGCGACGAGTGCATCGCGGTGCTCGAAGCCGCACGTGCGGCCAAGGAGGTCACCATCAAGGCGTACATCGCGCGAGCGCTCGCAGCGGAGCCCGTCGTGGACATGATGGACGCGACGGTGTGCGGCACGCGCCATCAGCTTCCGCGCGTGAGCTTGACGGAGGCGCTGTCGGTCCAGGAATTCAAGGCGATTGAGAAGCAGTACGTGTTGGCGCGCCACCTGCCCCACAAGAAGGCGCTCATCCAGCGCACGCAGAAGGTGCTCGAGCAGGTGGAGCAGCTCTCGGGCGTCAAGGACTCGGACTACGCGGTGGTCGACGCGACGGGGTTCTTGTCCGGCATCTTCGTGCGCAAGGCCTACTCGTGCGCCGGCAGACGGGGTCGACGCGCGCTGGCCGCCCTGAACTTCATGAAGGGCATGCAAGGGTATATGAAGTGCTGCTCCGGAAGTGGTGCTCTCACGGGCCACGACGAGCGCAACTTGCTCAAGTACAAGGAGCGTCTAGTGGCGTACGGCCTCTCTGCCGACAAGCACCCGACGGAGCTCGCAATCTCCGGCACCCTGGAGAGGCCCCAGAACGGCTCGGCGCAGCTCTACTACTACGAGGAAAAGAACGGGCGCTGCCATTCATTCCAGGCGGGCGCCTGGCTGGCTAGGCGCGAGCTGCTCATCGAGGAGGTGCGCCACGAGCTCGGCGCGTTTGGGCTGGAGGCGCACTTGCCGGACGTGCTCGTCTTCCTCGAGGAGTCCAAGCGAGTCCTGCGCAAGTACTGCGCCTGGTCGGCGGGCAAGACGAGGTGCCCGAGGACCAGATCGATCCGGAGCTCGACGCCGAGCTCCTGTGGAAGATTCTCTCCATGGTTGTCATCGACTCGGGCAACAAGTCGAGATTTGGCGTGCACACCGACACGCCGCAGATTGCCCCATGCCTATGCACCGCCGAGTCCATGTACGCGCCGGGCTTCTACGACTACACGGGGGGGGGAGCTCTGCTTCTACAACGGCATGTACGCTGATGACTACGGGCCGGAGGGCTGCCTGTTGCTCTCCGGCCACCGTGCGGTACACGCCCCGCTGCCCTTGCGGCCGTCGGGGGATATGTCAGGCATGCCCATGATGCGGTTCTCCCTCGTAGCATGGTCGCATGCAGGAGATACGTACCCAGGGACTAGGGATCGGCTCGAGATGTATAGACATCAGTATGCGTTCCCTGACTCGGACCCCCTCGTGCAGCAGCTCGAGGCCGCCCTGCAGGATGTCGCGCACATGACTGTAGGGGCCTGTAAGAGCATGGAGCAGCAGCAGGGACATGGGGGCCACCGGAGAGGCAGGAGCGCCAGCGCGGTGTGTGCTCTAGAGGGGGGGGCGCCAGCTGCAGCATCTGCTCAGACGCTGGCGCATCAGATAGTAGGGCAGCTCGGTATGCGGCTCCGGCTCGAGCTGAAGCTGCGCGGCGGGGGTGGCAAGTGCAAAAAGAAGAGCGCGGCGTAGCTCATTTGGATGGTTCTAGCTCACGGGGAGGGTACATGTGTGGAGCGTTTCTGTCCGTGCTCCATAGGAAGTTGGATGCGCGCGGGGCGACTTTAAATTACATTATCAATCGTCACTCACATCGTGTGTACCGGTACACCTCTCGCGCGGATCTCATGGCCGCCGGACCACCTCTGTCACCTTGAGATGCAACCCACGCCAGGAACATTTCGCGGTGCAGCGCGAGCGGTCAAGCGGCAGCGCTGGTGCTCCGAGTGCCTCTCACGCCAACGCAACAGCCGATACGGCTCGTTGTGTACGGACTGCGGCAAAGCTGCCGCAGCGGCTCCACAGTACCACAGACCACATCGACAGTGCCACACAGCAACGGCCATGCCGCGGAACGCAAACGAATGCCGTCCTCCACAGTTGTCAAAAAATCACCTGCGCGCCGGAGAGCTCAGATGCAGTCGTTTGCGACTCGGCCTGCGACGCGGTGTCAGAGTCTTCCAGATTCATCTCGCGCGTGCGCTCGCTCATGTACTCGCTCGTGCGTGAGTAGCTAGGGCTAGCAGCAGCACTTCTGCCGCTGTGCAAGGCATTCATGGGCACCATGGGGTCGATATCGGGCAGCGGCAGGCCCGCGTGCTCGCAGACGTAGTGTGCGAGCATCGGAGCTACGGACAGTACAGCCATCTTGCGTCGCAGCTTGTGATCCGCAGGTAGCTTGGAGGTGACGGTCGAGACACTGTTGGTAACCACGAGAAGGTCGATCGGCGCCTTGGCAAGCCGTTCGGCCGCGTCCGACGAGAGCAGGCCATGCGTCGCAAATGCAAACACTCGCGCCGCGCCTCGTGCCATCAGCTCTCGAGCAGAGCGAGCAAACGTGTTGCCCGAGTCGATGATGTCATCCACGAGCACAGCGTCGCGCCCCGCCACGTCGCCCGTGAGCTCGAATTCCTTGACGCCACGCCGCTCGACGGTCAACAGCATCGCCACCGACGGCGCACATGACCAGACGCGGCCCGCACTCGTGTGTGACGGCGGGGTGACGCTTCCCCAACAAGTAGCGGCGGCGGTACCGGTGTCCGTCTCGGTCCCTAGCCCTGCGCCGCACGCATCGGGAACAGAGGCTCCGCCGGGGCTACCAATTGGCGGGCTCGCTGTACGTTTGGCAGGTTCGCTGTACATGCCCAACTCACTTTGATACTGGATGAGAGCTTCCAAGAATTCCATGGCTAATGCGACAGTCGATGCATGCGGCGCAACCACCACAGGCGAGCGGAGGCCGTAGCGCACGAGGAAGCGCGCAGCGACGGGCGTGAACTTTGCATTGTGGAACGCACAGCGCGGCGAGTAGAAACCAGCAGACAGCGGGGAATGCACGTCGACCGTCACGACCGCGTCGACGCATGCCTCCTCGAGGATGGCGGCGACATCCGCTGCTGAGACGGGCACGCGTGATTTGGCCTTTTTGGTCTGGCGCCCGTAGGCCAGATACGGAATGATGGCGTGCACCCGCGCGGCGGATGCGCGTTTGCACGCGCTGAGGATGAGTGCGAGCTCAATCAGATGGTCGTTGACGGGATCCCCCGTGGCTTGCACGACAAACACATGTCGTCCTCGGACGTTGCTGCCCAGTTGGATTTGACACTCACCACTTACGGAGGAGCTCGCGCTGATCGAGGAGGAGGAGGGCAGCCCGATAACGCCAGCGAGCTCCTCTGCCAAGCGCTCGCTGCCCGAGCCGCTCAAAATCACCACCGCCTCTGGAGCCCAGATCATGCTCGCACGAAGCTGATGTCTATGAAATGGGCTTACTTGTTAATGAGATGCTCGCACGAAGCTGATGTCTATGAACATGAAATCAAACAGTCCCTCCGATTGTTTTCCACTTTTCCTAGAAAGTCAAGTCAAGTCGAGTCAACTTCGGTAGCCACCGGGGGGAGCCGAGGAGTCAGTCCCATGGCACGGTTAATAGACATGTGGCCACGGTGCAGATTTCGGTAGGATACGTACTGTACGGGATTTCTTTGCAGGATTTCGTCATGTTCGCCGTCGCGATACTTCACTTCACGCTCACCACATGTTTGTGCGGCGTCGACCGCTCGCTCGTTTCTTCGCCACGGCATCGGCGTTACCAAAGCACCGGCTGATGCCGATGCCCAGGCTATCTCCGACCATGAAGACGGGCCACGTTGTTCGTTGGAACATGGCTGTTGGTGATCGTGTTGACGACATGGAGGTGGCATGCGAGGTGAAAACGGCAGAACTCACCGACGACCCTGAGGACGGAGAAAAAATATTGGAGATCGAAGCGCACGAGGATGGGTACCTCGCGGCCATCCTCGTCGAAGCGGGCGAGCAAGCTCAGCCAGATGAGGCCATAGCCGTAATCGTCCACCACCACTCCGACATTGGTGCCTTTCAAGATTCCGAATCACAGCGAACACTGACTCGCCAGCTGGTCGAGCCAGCCACGTTTGCCTGGCAGGCATATTTGAAGGCGGGTCAGACAGCGCGTGGGTGCTCTAATAGCTAGGGCAATATGTAAGAAGTTCACCGTATCTCACACTCTGCTCTCTGGGCGACCGTCTCGCGTCTGCGCTCTGCCGGCACTGCGCGGGCACTGCGCGGACTGCGGTCTGTGCGGACTGGCGGGGCTCCGCTCTCCGGTCTGCGCGCGCGGTCCGTTCCGGAGGTTCGCGCCGACCCGCGAGCCGCGTTGCCGCGAGCGCGGCGGCCGCGCCGGCGCCCGGCGCGGGCGGCGCGGGCCACCGGCAGGCCTCCCCGCGCGCCGCGGCCGCCGCCAACGCCCGCAACGCGCCCCGCCCCGCAGGCGGCCACTTCGCGGCCACTGGTCGGCCTCCTCCCGGGAGAGCGGACAGTGCGCGAGCGGATTGGACAGCAGCTACTCGGGATGTGTCCTACGCACGGTCCCGCTGCGCCGAACCGCTGCGCCGAACCGCCGCGCCGGCGCGCGCCGCGCCGCGACCCCGGACGAACCGGCACGGCGTCGGATCGCCGGGGCGCGGGGGTTGACGGATGACGCCCCGCGATCCCCGGCGGGACGGTCGCGCGGCTCACTTCGGCACGATGAGCGCCGCTACGGTACCGCGGATGTGGTCCGGTTTTAATTGCGCATCGATTTATCACCTTGCCTCACCTTCGAACCGGTGACCGCGACACCCGGCTTGACCCAAGTAGGAACCTAAGGGGGAGTGGTCTCGCTATTTTTCATGCGTTACGAAGGGTTAAGGCCCCACCCCTCACCTGTTTGGGAATTGAATGCCACACGACACATGTACTCACTTTGTACTCACCTCAGTTCGGACCGAGGAACGTGTGCTCCGTGATGAATCTGGGGCTGGCCGGAGCTGGGGCTGGCTTAAGGGGCTGGCGGGGCCGTGCTCCTCCCAAGGTACGAAGTCAATGGCGTCCCCTCGTCGGTACTCACTCGAAAATGGCACACTTGTATCAGGTTGCACCGGGAGCTTGGCCGAGAAACACCCACTTATAGCAGCTCGTCTGGACTCGTTGCTGCAGCTGAGAGCGGATGGGGATGATGGGTCTGAGCACTGCAGCCACATCTGCATCGATGTTGAACTTGGTGCCGAGAGAGCTTGCATGCACGTTTCGAGCCTCTCGAGCACGGTGCTCATGCTCGGGCGGTCCTCTGGACGCTGCGCCCAACACTCGCACGTGACCGCTGGGATCCCATCGCTCTTCGAAGGCTTCGAGAGCTGTGGCCGAAGCCCCTTCAAGGCGCCCGAGGCAGCAGCTGCGCCCGTCAACTCCTCAAAGGCGCGGCGCTCATGAATGAGCTCCCAAAGCAAGAGGCCAAACGCATAGACATCAGCGCGGTCCTCAAAGCTGACGAGCGTGCGGCCAAGGCTGAGGCTGCTGCTGCCACGGCTTTCGTCACGATCGGGGCTCTCGTGCGCGTGACGTCGCGACACTTCCGCCACCCTCTCGGGCGCCAGATAACGCAATGTGCCCCCCACTGCCTTGTTTCGATCCCGAGCGTAGTTCAGGCTGAGGCACGCCAAACCAAAGTCGGCGAGCTTGCACACCGAGTGGTTCGCGTCGAGCAGTGCATTATCAGTCTTGATGTCGTGGTGCAGGATGCCGTGCGAGTGGAGGAAGCACAACCCACTCGCCAGCTGCACCGCGAAACAAATCTTCTTGTCGTCCGAAAGCATGTCAGCCAGGCGTGTGCGTGGCGGAGGCGGCTCCATCAGCTTGCAGCCGAGCAACCCTTGCGGTGCGACCGGTGCGGCAGCCGCATACCTATTCGCGAAGAGGTGTGCGGCGAGAGAGCCTCCGGCCATGTACTCGAGAACGAGCGCGGGCCGCTGGTCAACCAGCATGTGGCCGAAGAGGGCGCAGATGCACGGGTGGCGCAGGCGACGCAGAATGGCCACCTCCTGGAGCATGACCAACTCCTGTTGCGCAGGTGACATGTCGACGTTCTCGAGCTTCATGTTGAGCACCTTCACGGCGAGGTCGTTTCCCTGCCACCGCGCACTCCAGACGGTCGCAAAGCCGCCTTCGCCGATCGGCCTGCCAACCGCGAGCGTCGAGAAGTCCACCACCTCGAGCTGCGTCGGCTCATCGGAACGCACCGTGACGGGGCTTCCGCCCGAACTCGAGAGAGTCTCCCGCTGCTTGGGCGCCCAAATGGGCACCATGTGCATGGACACGGAATCGGCATTGTCCTTGAGCATCTGGGTGGATATCCGTGTGCGCCATCTTCGCCACAGACAGCAAGCAACGAAAGCAACTGCCATCGCCACGAGAAACGCCACGAGAAGCGCCTCAAGGACCTCATGACTCTGCTCATAACTCTGCGCCATCATGTCACGCGCAGCAGCACTCGGAGCAGCAGGTGGTGTTGGCGGCGAGAGCGGCGGCGCGTGCGGCGGCGCGTGTGGGCACTGCTCATCGCGCGCGAGGTCGGTCGCGCTCGAGTTACTGCCCTCGTGGCACGGCACCGGTGCCGCGGCGCCTGGCGGGCAGAAGCTGCCCCGCTCGCAAGGCAAGCACGCGGGGCCAAAGAGGCCGTCATATGGAGCGTACGAGCCCGAGGAGCAGTCGACACAGAGTGTGCCAGCCTTACCTTGGCGCTTGCCGCGCGGGCAGGCAGTGCACTCCGCGGCCCCCACAAAGCGAACGCTGCCCGGCTTGCAGGAGGAGCATTCGCCGCGGTAGTCGAGCTCCGTGTGCTCTTCACACTCGTAGCAGATATCAAAATGGTCGTCGCGGCGTGAGAAGGGAGCGGGGCAGCGGACACATCCGTTGCCGAAAAGGCTGCGTGCAGTGCCAGGCTGAGAGCATCTGATAAAGGGCAGCAGGCGGCTGGGAGTGTCTTCGTTTCCGAGCAGCACGTCGAGGTCGCCGTCGCCGTCCACGTCCGCCGCCGCGATCGAGTTCGTCCTCGCGCTGCCGCCGGGCAGCTCGATGCTCATCGGGAAGGTGCCGTCGCCCGCGTTGAGCAACACTCGGTTCGGACTGCCAGAGTTACCAAGCAGCACGTCGAGGTCGCCGTCGCCGTCCATGTCCGCCGCCACGATCGAGTACGTGTGCTCGATCGACTTGGTGCCCGCGCTGCCGCTGGGCAGCTCGATGCTCGTCGGGAAGGTGCCGTCGCCCGCGTTGAGCAGCACTCGGCTGGCACTGCCTTCATTCCCAAGCAGGACGTCGAGGTCGCCGTCACCGTCCACGTCGGCCGCCGCGATCGAGTTCGTGTACCTGCTGCCGCCGGGCAGCTCGATGCTCGTCGGGAAGGTGCCGTTGCCCGCGTTGAGCAGCGCTCGGCTGGGACTGTTGAAGTTCCCAAGCAGCAAGTCAAGGTCGCCGTCGCCGTCCACATCTGCCACTGCGATCGAAAGCGTGTACGCCCTGCCGCCGGGCAGCTCGATGCTCGTCGGGAAGGTGCCGTCGCCCGCGTTCAGCAGCACTCGGTCGGGACTATCGTAGTTACCTAGCAGGATGTCAAGATCGCCGTCGCCGTCCACGTCCGCCGCTGCGATCGCGCTCGTGTACGTGCTGCCACCGGGCAGCTCGATGCTCGTCGGGAAGGTGCCGTCGCCCGCGTTGAACAGCGCTCGGCTGGTAACGCCCCAGTTTCCGAGCAGGATGTCGAGATCGCCGTCGCCATCAACGTCGGCAGCCGCGATACAGTTCGTGCGGGCGTTGAGGGCGGACAGCTCGATGCTCGTCGGGAAGGTGCCGTCGCCCGCGTTGAGCAGCACTCGGCTTGGCGTGCCATAATAGTTGCCAATCAGCACGTCGAGGTCGCCGTCGCCGTCCACGTCGGCCGCCGCGATCGACTTGGTGCCCGCGCTGCCGCCAGGCAGCTCGATGCTCGTTGGGAAGGTGCCGTCGCCCATGTTGAGCGCGTTGAGGAGCACTTGGCTCGGACTCTCGTTGTTGCCAAGAAGCACGTCGAGGTCGCCGTCCCCGTCCAAGTCCGCCGCCGCGATTGACATCGTGCTCGCGCTACCGCTGGGCAGCTCAATGCTCGTCGGGAAGGTGCCGTCGCCCGCGTTGAGCAGCACTCGGCTGGAAAAGCCGTACCAGTTGCCAAGCAGCACGTCGAGGTCGCCGTCGCCATCCACGTCGGCCGCCGCGATCGCGTACGTGCTTGCGCTGCCGCCGAGCAGGTCGATGCTCGTCGGGAAGGTGCCGTCGCCCGCGTTGAGCAGCACTCGGCTGGAAAAGCCATAGTTGCCAAGCAGAACGTCGAGGTCGCCGTCGCCGTCCACGTCGGCCGCCGCGATCGAGTGCGTGTTCGCGAAGCCGCCGAGCAGCTCGATGCTCGTCGGGAAGGTGCCGTCGCCCGCGTTGAACAGCACTCGGCTGGGACTGCCACTGTTGCCAACCAGCAAGTCGATGTCGCCGTCGCCGTCCACGTCCGCTGCTGCGATTGAGTACGTGTATGCGATGCCGCCGGGCAGGTCGATGCTCGTCGGCAAGGTGCCGTCGCCCGCGTTGAACAGCACTCGGCTGGCACTGCCTTCATTCCCGAGTAGCACGTCAAGGTCGCCGTCGCCATCCACGTCGGCCGCCGCGATCGAGTGCGTGTACGTGCTGTCGCCGGGCAGTTCGATGCTCTTCGGGAAGGTGCCGTCGCCCGCGTTGAGCAGCACTCGGCTGGGACCACCATTGTTGCCGAGCAAGACATCCAGGTCGCCGTCGTCGTCCATGTCGGCCGCTGCGATCGACTTGGTGCCCGCGCTGCCGCCGGGCAGTTCGATGCTCGTCGGGAAGGTGCCGTCGCCCGCGTTGAGCAACACTCGGCTGGAACTGCCATAGTTGCCTAGCAGTACGTCGAGGTCGCCGTCGCCGTCGACATCGGCCGCTGCGATCGCGCTCGTGGACGCGCTGCCGCTGGGCAGCAGCGCTGCGCCGTCATCCCTGAATCTTAGTACAAGCCCGCCACTATCGAGCAGCTCGTTCCCCGTCCTCGCCAAAGGCTTTGGAAGGAGCAGGCACCCCGGCTCGGAGGACAACGAGCAAGCCGGTGGTAAGAGCGCAGCTCGAATGCCTGCTGCAGGCTTGGCACGGGCCGGCTTCGGCATCGCAAGGCAGCCCACCCGCCCTGGTGCCGAGCAGTTGGGTGGTGCGAACGCTGTTGGGTGGCCACCCGCCTGGAGCTCCTGCGCATAGTCCCGTGGGGGAGGGTACCGTCTGTGGCCCTGGTGCTCGACGTGCCAGCCAGGCTGCGCTGGTCTGGGAGGCTGATCTGGCGGCAAGGGCGGCGAGAAGGGTGAGGGCGATGGCGGCGACGAAGGCGGCGACGCCTGCAGTTGCGGTTGCTGCGGTGGTGCAAGATGCTCTCGAGGCGGCGACGACGGCATGCCCGAGTGCAGACCGTCGAACAGCACTCGGCGTGCATGCGTCGGGGCGACGTGCTGGTCGAGTGAGTTGCCGCTCTCGGCGCACGCACCCAGCAGGGCGGATGCGACCATCAATGCCCTCCACGTTCTGTTCATGTGCGTCCCAGCCCCTTGCGCGTCGCCTGCCCAGAGGTCCGGCGCCCGAGAGCAAACTTTGACTGCTGGGCTTACTTGTTAACAGTGAAACGAGACACAGAGAAGAACTGCAACCAAATCTCTTGGAAACTCAGGAGCTTAAGCGGTGAGAGTTAGAGCAACTGCTGTGCTGCTGTGACTGTGCAACCTGTTCCGTGAGCGACGTCATTATTCATAGCGATGAACAAATGCAGCTTCACATGGAACAGGAAAAGTCTTCGTGGGAAAACCGACACGTACCTTCTCAAACTTTTTAAAAACAGATAAACAGTATACAGACTAATACAGGTCAGAGGTGACGTTCAGGTCCTCTGAACGCACTGAAACTTACATTTGAAGGGGGTCCAAGGGGGTCGCGCGTTTCGGTTCAAGGTTCGGTTCTGAAGATCTGAACACAGTGTTCTAGGGCCAAGGTGTGGGTGATGCACGCTTGCTTTGCTCTGGTCGCCGGACATCCGGTGTGGGTATCCACTCTCTGGCAAAAGAGCGAAGCACAAAAGCGCAGCTCCTCCTCGTACGCCGTCGCGTCGACCTCCGTCGTCGGACCTTCGGAGCGCTGCGGGACTCGGTCACGGTGCAGCCAGCCAGCACACAACAGGCGCCGGCGGTCGGCCCACGCCGTGTAGCTCTGACCACCGGTGAGGAAGAGAAGCGCACGCGAGCTCCGTGCGAGCTGCTGCGCGAGTGCGGCCCTTTGGGCCTCAGGGGCGGTCTCCGCCGCCGTCTCCACGGACAGCCACGCCATGCGGCTCGAGACCCATGCAGCGCGGCAGTCGGCCAGTAGCTTGGGCAGCGCCGCGACATCGATGGCTGGCGACCTTGCGCGCGCGGCGCACAAATGATGCCCACTTCGAGGGGCGGCAGCGGCACCACACGAACGCCTCCGTCCGCGTCATGTCCCTCAAACAGGCCTGCATGCAGAGGCCCAGGCACAAAGGCGGCCTCATCAATTGCGGGCTCCTACGCGAGCAGCTGGTCAAAGGCGTCGAATCGAGCGCCCGGGGGTTTGCAGGCGATTGCGCTCGTCGTGCCGCAGCTGTCACAGACGGAGCAGCCGAGACCGTCGTCGTCAAGGCGCCGCTGCCGCAGCTCGTGGCACGAACACCTCCTCGCCACGGTCAGCTGCGATTCGTAACGCCACAGCGCCTTGATGAAGCCCGTGTTGGGCGCGATGCAGGGGCGAGCCGCACGCACCGCGTTGAAGGCCTCCTGCATGCTGTGACCGTGCTCCGCCATGAGGTAAGCGGCGATGAGCGTAGCTGAGCGGCTCCTGCCCATGTGGCAGTGCACAAGCACGGTGCCGCCGTCGGCGAGCGCGCGAGCGATGAAGGCGTTGCTCGCTTCAAAGTGCTCCTCGATCTTCACAATGGGGTTATCGTCAATCGGCACGCGCAGATAGGTGAGCTCAGCCTCGTATAGACACGACGCGTTTTTGGTCGCATTGAGCACGTGCGTCACCTCGTGGCGGAGCAGCCACGCGCGGCTACGCGCATACAGAAACGGTCCGATGTAAAGGCGAAGAATCACTGGGAGCGCGCGTTCATCTCCTTCTGCTGACATTTTCGCCCCGACACTTCTCAAGTCAAGTCAATCAAATTGTTTTGACTCGTGCCCCTCATTCACGTCACAACCTCACATACACAGAGAGGTCAAGTCTAGTCAATTCTGCGCTCGGGATCAACTTTTTCCATTCTTGAATCTTTGAACAAATACGGTAAGTTCGCCTTTCCTTTTCGCTTCCGCGCTCTTTGCAGTCCGACGTTGTGTTACACCGACACGCCCTCAGCCGAAGACTGTGGTGCTGCCCCAGCGTATCGCACGTGCGACGCGCTCTCGCACGACACAGCATGAAGCGTCTGTGCGTTGGCCGATTCATCGGCAAGGAAATCGAGCACAACGGCAAGAAAACGATCGACTTGGACAGCGAGGACGAGGACGTTCATGACACCCCGCCACCGCCAAAGGGAAAAATGAGGGCGCGTTCGCCAGCGCCGGCGGAACCTTCGGCAGCGGCGGCCGCGGCGCCAACCTCTGCGGCGCGTGCGCCTGCGGCAGCGACGCCCGCGTCGGCAGCACTCGCCACCGTGGCTGCCTCACCTGAGGCGTCGCGCGCCGCGCAAGCGCTCGCTCGCACGGCGGCGCACGAGGAAATGCTCGTAGCAGCAGCGCACCAGGAGGCAGCCGATGCGGCTGCAGCCGTGACAGCGGCCGTGGCAGCCCTGACTTCGACCGAGGCTGCCGTGACGGCAGCCGAGGCAGCCCTCGCTGCGGCGAAGGCTGCGGCCGACAAGGCTGCGACCGAGGCGAAGGCGGCAGCCAAGTGGGCGAAGGCGGCGGCCGAGAAGGCGGCGGCGGCCGAGAAGGCGAAAGCGAAGGCCGAAAAGGCGAAGGCGGCGGCCGAGAAGGCGGCGGCCGAGAAGGTGGAGCTGCAGCCGCTCTTGGCGCCGCTCAGGCTCTCGCCAGCGGGCGCGGATACGGCCGTCTCTACAGTCAGCGCGAGCGCCCGTGCCGCAGGCGCCTCCGTCGAGGTTGCCGCGACTGTTGGTGCCGGGCGGTCTTCTCCGTTGGACGAGATGGAAGTCGAGGACGGTAACGACGAGATGGAAGTTGAGGAGGAGGAGGAGGAGGAGGACGACGTTCAGCCGGAGCGCCTCGCCGTCTCCTCCGTCGTCCCGTGCTCAAAGAATGACAAGTCGGTCGCTGCGGTCGACACCGCATCCTCTCCTCGCGCGCCTGCAGCGAAAACGGCGAGCACCATTGTTAGCCAGATTGACCTGAAACTGCGCGCCAAGAATGAGGCTCGGGAGGCTCGCGCGCGAGCGGGCATGGCAACCCTTTCGAGGGGAGCCGGCTGCAGCACGGCTGGCGGCGCAGGCGCGGAGGAGAGCGAGGGGGGAGTTGCGCTGGATAGCGAGGTGACGATCTGTGCGGCCGAGCCGCAGGATGATCTCGCCGACCTCCTCTACTTGTTGGACCCAGGGTATGCGCCACGATGCCACGCACGCCGCGACTCCAAAGCGACCGCCGCCATGCGGAAGCGCGTCGAAAAGGCGGCGCAACTCCGGGAGTTGTTACTTGAGCAGCCGCAATGGCACGCGCGCGCCTCGGCGCCGCTCGAGCTGCTGCCCACGTCGGCGGTGGAGGCTCCGCCCGTCACGGCGCTCGACTACTTGCACCATGCTGTGCGGGAGGGCTCAGCGGTGATGCTTCGCGGCGCCGCATCGGAGCTTTGGAGTACCGGTAGCCTCGAAGATCGGCTGCAGAGGACTGGACTGCCGAACTCTGCCGAGGGCCCCGAGAGATTGCATGCTGTCCTCCTCACGTGCCGAAGTAAAAGCTCGAGCTCAGAAGAGGTGAAGGATGATGCCGAAGGTTCGATGAGAATCGCGGGCGGTCAGGGGTCTTGGTTCCATATCCCTCGCACCAAGCGCCCTCGGGTGTGCAAGCATGACAATCAGCAGCTGGTCAAGCTGCTGCATGTGCAGGTCCGCCAGCCCGCTTTCCCCGCGCTCGAAACCGAGCGCCTCGTGCACCCGCCGCCCGCGGTGCAGCGTGCAAATTGGGTCGGTGGCGAGCGTGGCGCATACATCCAAATGGTACATGCGCGCCAGGACACGACCCTCCATCGCGATAACAACGGCACCGACACCTGGATGCGCCTCCTGTACGGTAAGGTACTGGTAGCGTGCTGGTCGCAGGCGGACGGCGAGAAGTTTGGATTGCAAGACGCGCGAGACAGGAACACCGTGGAGATGGACTGGCGCATCTTACAGCGCATGCCGAGCGCGCGCCTCTTTCTGCTGCGCCCAAACGATACGCTGCTGCTGCCGAGCGGCACGTACCATTACGTGTACACCGTCGAGACGAAGCTCGTGGTCGCAGGTGACTTTTTGTCTGCCATGGGCTGGAGGAGGCGCGATGCGAGTGTCGTTCGCGACCGCGAGTTGCTCGAAATGAAGGAGACTGCTGCGTGCCCCATCGGCACCTTGCCCGTGCTCTTCAAGAAGGGCCTCGTCGATGTCGAGCTGCTGCGGGTTCGCGCGGAGTGCGAGGCTGGCTGCCGCCTCACTCAGGCGCGCCTTGACGAGCTGCGCGAGATCCTGGCCTGGAAGATGCAACTGTGCCTCGAGGGCATCGACCTCGAGTCGGTGCGCTCCGCACTCGACGAAGTCGAGAGCTGCTTGCGCATGTTTGGATAGAAGTATCGAGCACGACCGGTTAGGTCTCTCGTTACCCCCCCGTTCACAAAATGTCGATTATGACTTTGTTGAATGTTCGCCACAGCAACTTTGCAACCGGTATCGATTCTTCCGTTTCAATTCACGGGATACAACCAAAGCAGTAGCCTTCTCCAAGTGTGCATTTACATCTAACCCTTGAGTTGCTCATTTTATCCCGGCCGGATAACCCGGTATGCGGTTCTAACTCACCCGCGCGCATGCGGAGGTTCCCGTTCCCAATCCCTGACCATTTCGGGTAGCGAGCGGCAGGGATCAGCCCTGTCCGAGGCCCTGCGCCGGGAGAGTCACGACCTCACAAGCAACAAATGATGCTACGAGAGCGAGTTCTCAGTATTTGTGTTGACCGGGGTCAGAGGAGCTGGGACAGAGATGTGGTTGAGCGCGGAAGTGAAAGCGCTGTGAAGACGTGAGCCCGCTAAAACATGGATCGCTGGCGAGTTAGTCCACAGTGCGACGCGACCTCTGTATGACACTGTACTTATGACTGAACTATAGAATCCGAATGGTCCGCGTCTCTGACGCCGGTGTACGCAACACTAGCTAGTCGTGACTTTCAGACTGCATAACGAGTCGATTGAAATGATTGTTAAGCCGACCTGTAAAGGAAGATGAAACGAACGCGACATCGTTCCGCTAGCGATTCGGGATTGCCCGAAATGCAGATTTTTTTTGAAAGGTGGTAGGTATCCTGCAGCGAGACGCCGAGGTCGAGAGTTTTTTTAGTCTTGAGTTTTTTGAGTGAAGTCGTGTGTTTTCCATGGGAGTTGGTTTCGGGCAGGGGAGTGTTCCTTGAAGCAAATAGCTTTTGAGAGCCGTTTCGTTGCTGACCTTTTCGTAAAAAATGGCACCTGACCCTTTCTCAAATGGCGGCGAAGTCGGAAATTGCGCTACTTCGACGAGTTAGGCGTCGTTTGAATGGCAGGCTTGAGGCGCTGCAAGCCGAGGAGAGGCAGCTGCGTGCACTGCTTCGAGAGACTGATGTTGTTGCGAGCTCAGATTGTGGCAGAGAGACCTTGAGCTTTTTTCCGCGGTCCACAAGTGGCACAGTGTGGCAGTCCGCGGATCCTCGTGCGTTGATGGACAACGACGAGCTGGCTGACGACGATGACGATGACGGCGAAAGCAGACCTTCCCTCATAGTCGCCACACGGCCTACTGCTCACGCTACAAGCAGCAGCAATGCGTATGCTCGAGGCAGCAGTAATGCTGCAATGGGATTGGGGGTAAGTAGCTTGTCGAATGTGCGTCAACCAGCTGCTGACCGATCGCGCTACGATGGCGAGAGCGAGAAGGACGGTGTAGAGCAGGTGGACAAGGAGGTTCATTCGGTGGAGGAGGAGGCGGATGAAGAAGAGAGCGATGTCGACCGTGACGCACACGTCCGACTGCAACGCCTGCTGGCGTGCGCGCGGGCTACGGGTGGAAGTGGATCTTTAATGCCTGAGGATCAGGAGCGCTCGCCTGAACGTCTAGTTCACGATTCGTCATGGAGTGCTGAAATGGAGCCAAGATGGCTGCGGGCTGGCGCGGCGAGTTCATAAAGACGACGAACGGACCTAAGACGCGAATATTATTTTTCATTGAAGTGGTGTGCTGACCTGATGATGCGTGTGTAAACAAGCAAGCACCATTTGCTTGCTTGCTGCTTGATGCGTTGCTCTTCAAATTGAGGAGGCTGTGAAAGGTAATCTTCGCGTTCACACGACGGTCCGACGCGGTCGCTCGCTCGCGACGCGGGACCTCCTTCAGGATGCAGGCCCTGCGCCGCTTCGACGTGGTCAACGTGAAGACGCACGATGATCTCAAGGTCCGTACCATCGGCGGCGCGGCCATCTCGGTGTGCTGCTATCTTTTTGCGACGGTGCTGTTCGTGTCTGAATTTCGCTCCTGGAGGCACCTCGAGACGGTGGACATGCTCGATGTGGACACGACGGCGAAGCCAGACGGCCGCATACCGATCAACATCGACCTTTACCTACCCTCGCTCCCGTGCGGTGAGCTCGTGACCGAGGTGACCGATGACTCGGGGTCGCAGCAGATCCACGTTACCGACACGCTGCACAAGCTACGCATGGATCGGAATGGGGTGCCCATTGACCTTCCCGAGCGGGTCGACTTTGGCCACGCGATCGCGCCCGCCTTCCAACAGCGCAAGGTGGTTCGCCTCATGGAGGAGGCGCATCAGCACCTCGCGGAGACAATTGGCCACTTCGAGCATGAGCAGGAGGAACACCCGGATCTCTTGCCGGAAGAGCACGAGGCGCACCGCACCCTGCTCGCCGAGCAGGCCGCGCAGCTACATGGCCGCCTCGCGCGTCTCGCCGAGGTGGCCGCCGCGGGCGAAAAGGCGGCCGAGAGTGACGACCACGAGCACCTTGAGCTGAGCGCGCGCGAGCTGGCGCTGATGCACGAGGAGGTCTCCGCTTCGCGTCTCTACTCGACAGAGCAGCGCGACCGTGTGCTCGCCAACCTGCACGCCATGTCGCGTAGCGTCGCGCGGCTACGGAACGGCACCACGTCCTCGGTCACCGCGGGCAACCTACGCGAGGCGCTGCGCATCCGGCTGAGCATCCTCAACGACAACGTGCAGGGCTTCGTCTCGGCCGCGGACATCGACCGTCGCGACCGGTACGCGAACATCGAGAGGCTGCTGGACGATGTTGCCAACGCGTCAGCTCTCCTGCCCGCCGAGCAGGCGCAGCACCTGAGCGAGAGCCTGCGCCTCGTCGGCAACGATTTGCGCACACTCAACTCGGGCGTCGGCGGCAAGGCGCGCCAAGCGGCGGAGACGCAGCTCGAGCGTCACTTGGTCGGGCTGCAGGCCGAGCTGCGTGGGGACGATGCACTGCCTCCTAGCTACTGCGGCTCGTGCTACGGCGCGAGCCTCGATCCGGCGCACTGCTGCAATACGTGTGACGACATCAGGCGTGCATACGCTGAGCGCCGTTGGGGCTTTCCGGACGGGAGCACCTTTGAGCAGTGCCGCCGCGAATCGCGGCAGCGCAGCAGCAAGCTGCAGGAGGGGGAGGGGTGCAACATCTACGGTACCATGGAGGTGGCAAGGGTCACGGGCAGCTTCACCGTCGCGCCTGTCTCGCGCCTATCGAGCGCCAAGCTGCAGCGGCTCGCGGCTCTCTCGCCCGAGCAGGTGAGCGCCTTCAACGTGACGCACCAGATCAAGCGGCTCTCCTTTGGTACCGACTTTCCCGGCCAGCACAATCCTCTCGACAATGTGTGGCAGCCCTCGCCGGGCGGCGCGGCCGTGAGCCGCTATTTCCTCAAGGTCGTTCCCACCACCTACGAGTTCATCGGCGGGCGCTCGGTGCATACCAATCAGTTCTCGGTGACGCAGTACTTCAAGTCCCTCTCCGTCGACAGCAGCTCGTCGATGGTGCCGTGCATTTCCTTTGTGTTCGAGCTTACTCCACTCAAGGTGCGCAAGACCGAGCGTCGCGGCGGCAGCTTCCTCACTTTCCTAACGCGCAGCGCAGCCATTATCGGGGGCGTCTTCACCGTGGCTGGCATCATCGACTCGGCGCTCTACGCAGGCACGCGGCAACTCGAAAAGTTGAACATGGGCAAGCAGGGATGACCGGGCCGGCAGCGGCAGCGCCGTCCGACGGGAGAACACGCACCGTTGTCGGGATGGTGGTGTGCGAAATGTTCTCTGGTTCATCTTCGGAACGGCGCTACTAGCGAGGTACGGCTTCTCCACCCGGTGGGAGCCGGACGCGGACCCGAATGCGGACGCCTATGTGCGCGTCGTCGTTGGAACGAAATAAAACCGGATAAGGGGTAGCGGACCTACCTACTACACCCCAGGGGGACCCCGCGTACGTACTACGTATAGCTAAAACTGCACGTAGCCGTTTTTGCTTAATTGCTTGTCCGTTCGGTGGGCGGGCACCGGGGCGCGCCGCCGCGCGCCGCGCCGCCCCGCGGGGGTGCCGCGCGCGGGGGACGCCGTGCGCGGCGGGCATGGCGGCGGGGGGACCCCGGGGACGCGGGAGCATGCGCGGGAGCGGGACCCGGCCGGGGGGCGGGTACGCCGGCACGTACCCGCGCCCGCGGGCTTAGCCTGGTCCGGCGCGCGCACCGCGGCGCCGCCGCGCCGGGTGCTACACGGCATAGTTTACGCGATCGATACGTGCGTACGCCCCGTTCCGGCTTCTTCCGGCTCGACGTCTGAGACTTAAAGTCTGTGGGTCCGAAGACCGAACACACAACTACACCATTCCGACTAAAACGGCGCGCGGGGGGGGAAACACGTTTACACGACGTCCGACCGGACCCTCCCGGTGCGGCGCGCCCGCCGGCCGCGGCCCGTGCGCCGGGCGGCGGGCCGCGGCCCGCGTTCGGCCCGCGCCCGCCGCGCCCGTGCGCGCTCGTATACGTGCGCTCGTACCGATCCGCGACCCGTCCCCGCGACCCGCGCCGACCCGCGAGCCGCGTGGATCGGACGGACGGGATGTCGGATCGCTGACGTCGGGTTACGGGTATCGATAAGGGTTTTTAACGTTACGGCCCGTTACGCGTTACGGTTTCCAATCCCGGAACATCGCATTATCGGGGCAGGGCTGGTAGCGGCTTCGCGGGGGAGAACCTCTCGAGCGGCGGTTCCTAGGAATAGCGTAACGCCATTCAAGGTGGGTTATACGCAACGGGTGGCGGGGAGACTCTGGCGACGATATACACGGAATTAACACGGCGGGCGATCGAGCACATTGCATTCGACAGCTACTTTCCCAACGACGACATCAGCGCAACGCCTGTAAAATCGAACGATCCAAATTTCATCGCAGGACTTGCCAAGGAAGGTGAACGCATGGTCAAGGGTTTCGCATCCACACCGCCGATCATAGAGGCCTTTCAGGCATTCTGCAAGGTCTTTTGCCCGACATATGAGACATTACGTGGGAAAGACGGTGGACACTGGGAGCTGCTCAACGAGCTCACGTACCCAGTCTTCCTGGAAGTGCTCGATAGAGTTCCAAAGGGCAAGGCAGTGGGTGCGGGAGGATTCTCCATCGAGCTTCTCATCAACGCCGACGAGGAGGTCAAGCAGGCGTTCTTCAACTGTCTTATTGCTGATCTCAAGGGAGAGGTGTATCCGCCGGAGTGGAAAAGAGTGATCTATGTGCTGCTGGTCAAGCCGGCGCCGAGCAACGCATCGCTCATTTCGGAACGCCGGGAGATTGCGCTCATGGCGCAGGATATGAAGCTCATCATGCACATGGTGAGAGCAACGGCATACCGACGGATCACTGGGCGTCTTCGACTAGAGCAATGTGGGTGGCTACCAGGCTACGGGACCATTGACTCGGGCCTACCGCTCGCGGTCGTGATCCAGCAGGCAAAGAGGCTGCGGCATTCGCTGTGGATTCTGTACATTGACCTGGCGACCTTCTTCCCTCGCATCGACAGAGAGGTCCTCACCGTCGCAGAGCTCTTGGTCGGGCTCCCGAAGCCGGTGATCGACCTGGTTTCCAAGATATACGGAGCTGGGCGGGCGTCGGCAATACACGCCGTGGAATGTCAATTCGACTCGTCGGTCGGACTTGGCGAGACGTTCAAAAACTATATGGGAGCCCTGATGGGGGAAGTCTTATCCCCAGATCGGGCAAAGATCATGCTCAACTCCATCCTGTGTGCAATCAAGCTATTTGTTCATGGGGTCCCGCTCTTTGGCTTCAAAGAAAATTCCGACGGGTACATTCGGACTCTTGCACAGATGGCTTACGCGGACGACTGGGCGGGCACGTTCAACTCGGAGGCGGACTTGAGAAGGGCATGGGCACTATGGGAGACTTGGGTTCCCATTTCAGGATCTAAGATAGGCATCAAGTGCAAACTTAAGACGGTGCTCACCGGGGTCATTCGAAATGAAAAAGGAGAAGAGCGCGACATCTCGGACCCAGGCCTGACTACCTTGGACGGCACGCGCGTACCGGTAATGTCAATGGGCGAGGCTTACAAGCATCTTGGGGTGCTGCGAGCAGCGTGTGGCCACGAGCTTGCGGCGGAGGAAGCGCTCAAAAAGCAACTCAGGGCGGCCATCGCTCGCATCAAAAAAATGTACAAGCCGCGGGCGGAAGACATCGTACTAGTTAGCAACGGCCTGTTCCAAGGACTGGCTGGGTTCAAATGCAGCACCGCTTACTACTCGTTCGAGTTCATGGAGTCCATCGAAAAAGAGTGGCGTCGTGTCTTCAACAAGAAAACGAAAAGAGACGAATCGACTCCAGTGTGTCTCCTGTACGAGGGCGGAGGCAGAAGGGAACAAGCGAAGGCATCTATGGACCATCTCGTGCACGGCCCTGTACGTCTCTTTTTCGAGGGCAATGGCGGACGCGGCTGATACATCCCAGCGCGCCGCAGCACGATCAAGTCTTGCGCTGAGCATGAGCAGATGGGGATGCCAAGGCGACCCACAGATATTTCAGTGGGGACATATGCTCTCAGCAATGGAACAAACACTAAAGGGGGAAAACACCAGATACCTGGGCGACGCGTTCATGCTGATTGCAGGATTACTCAGGGCTTACAAGCCTGAAGGTACGTCTGACTGCAACTGGATCTGCACAACACCGCTTCCACGTGACGATCCTCTACATCATCGGAGGTCGTATTTCAGAGAGACGGAATCTCTGGCGCTTTTTGAGCCCGAGAACAGTCACGGGCTAGGAATCGAAGTCGCACCCACCTTGCTCGAAGCGCGGATAAGGGCAGCGGGACAGATGGCATGCGCAGGGGTGGAAGGACCCAGATGGATGACATTCAAGGAGGCCCAGGCGTGCTACCAACACCTACCAAATAAGGCGGAAGCAGAATGGAGCAGGACGGTTGCAGCCCTCGACGAGGGCGGCTTGAGTGGCGTCTTCCCAGAAAGGGAAGTGAGAGAGATCTGGGGTCAACGGAATCTGCGCGCTGTAAACGGCGACGTACAACTGAGTGAGACGCGGGGGAAGGAAACCCGTTTGGACGTTGAAGCACTCGACGAACTGCGTACGGTGATTCGCGAGAGCGTCGATCGGCGAAAAAGAGGACTACCAGCAGACGGCGACGTGGACTGGGAAGGCGCAATCCGCCGAGCTTTCCCAGGCACCGTTGAACCCGTTGCCGAGGAATGGGCATTAGGTGGCGCAGACGTTGTCGCGGACGCGTCAGGGGGACGTCTCTTCTTCGAGAGTGACGAGTGCACGCGGTTTTTGGGCGGGGAAGCCAGCTGGATGAAATCGGAACAGGTGGATCAGCACGGATTCCTGGTCGATTGGCAGGTGCGAGTGGAGGAGATGCGTCGCGGATTCTCATTTGACTCAAAGGGATTCTTATGTCATTCATCCTGCGGCCGGATTATCGAGGATGATCTTGGCAAATTGGAGCCGGCAGTGCAAATGGTAGCGAGGGCGCGTCTTGCACTCGGCGACGTACCTGTTTTTGATGGCGATGGGAATAAAAGGCAGGAGACGCACGTCCAGCTGCGCGCACAGTACCGGATGTGGACGAACATTACGGCGTGGGCTGCGCGTATCCGCGCGACCAAAGTGCTCACTTTGGATGGATCGAGGAGGATGGTGCCCACTGGAGAGGGCGGCTGGATGCCCATCTGCACCAGAGCAGCGGTCGATCACGAGGGAAACATCTTTGGCGGACGTTTCACGCAAGAGGTAGGGGTCGCCGAGGACAACTATCACGCTGAGCTTGCAGCGCAACTTGACGCGTTACACGAAGCAACGCGCAACTTAGGCGAACGCGTCATCATAATCTTCGACGCCACTTCACCTGTGCTAGCGATGTTGAGGTTTGGAAGATTAGGGGCAAGGGCGAGAGGAGACAGGCTCGCGGCCGAGCTCCTTGAACACTTTGAACGGCTGCGCAGGAGATGCGCAGCACTGGTCTTACTCTGGCAGACATCACACGTTGGTGAGCCGATCAACGAGTACGCCGACATCACGTGCGACAAGTTTGGATTGGAAGACCTCTCCCCCATACAAAGAGGAGAGGTGCAATTTGCCTCTATCACCTTCCCAGGGCACGTCCGATCGGCGCAGGAATTTGCGAGCAAAGGAATGGGCGCGCTGGTAGCTTCCCGACTGCGGCAGCGAGTCCAGCGTACGGTTCTTCGGGAACCCGACGAGCATGTGGCGCTCTTCAAACTCACAGAAGAAGCGGCCGCCTTCTGCGAGGCGATTGGAGCTCGGAGGTGCCAGTATGTGGACCAACCGTACCCCGGGCGTCGCGCAAGCCTTCTGATCAAGGCAGAGGCTTGTCCCTTTGGATGCCTCAAACACGAGAGGCGCTGGCGGGAAGTACATCCAGCGGCCGCGCTGACGAAAACAAAGATCTGCCTACCGTCACTCGCGGAACACCTCCATCAGCAAATGGGGGTGGGCCCAGGTGACACTGTGGTGCTCTCCGAAAGAATGGAGACGAGGCTACAGGCGGACAAAATGACACACACCCACGCGGTACAAGCTAGGAGCGGACGATGGTTCATCAGAGACGCGCATGAACCGAGCTGGTGGCATTTCCACTTCGAGTGCATGGGTACCACGATGGTGACGGCAAGGAAACATTATGCTCTCCAAGCGGTCAAAGCGCGGAGCTGTCTGCTCAAAATCATCGGACCCGATGCGGCGGGGCGTGGGCAAGGGCATGGCCAGTTGAACGATTTGATAGTCCTCCTACATCAAGGACTTGGAGGCTGGGAGGCCGAGGATGGGGCAGCGGGCTCGGTCGCCAATCAGGGGTACATTAGGGAGCGCGCACGACGAGGAGAAATAGACGGCTGGCTGCGGGCGGCTGCCGGCATCCTTGACCGGACTGGAAATCAGGCTGACAACTCAAGCAAGTTCCGGATGGCCATCACCGACATGGTGGTGGCCGGATGCGCACTACAACGGGCCGGAAAAGAACAATGCAGAAAGCAAGCGCACGCGCTCGGGAATCACCTGAGAAATCTCAATCTCCTCAGCGCCGTCGTGAGAGAATGGGCGGCGGTACAAAGGGCCGCCGGTGTTCGGCGAACGGCGGACTTGCGTGACATCCGGTTGGCGGCCAGGTTTGTGCGACAACATGGCGCGCTCAATGGACACGGGCGACGTAGATTAGTTACGGCGACTGCGAAAATGGTGCAGGACGTGGAAGAGGCGACGGGCGTTGATGCGCCGGCGGAGTGGCTCCTGATGAGGGCATGGCTTGCCTGGAGGCTGGTGCTGGCTCGAGGTCAGGGTCGGTCAAACAAGTTGGTTGTACACGGGGGTGGCGCGGAACCCGTAAGAGAACTATTTTGGCTGACAGCGACGGGTCACGTGCAGAGTTTCCAGATGCAGCCGGAGGCAGAGCACCATCTTCAAACTAGGGCTTTAGCAACATGGCGGAAATGGCTTAGAGTGGGAGGCATGACCGCTTACGCGGCGCAGCTACGAAAGCGCGAGCGCGTACGAGCGCTCGCTATTGTCAACGCACAGAAGGAAGGCATGAGGCGCTGGGCGCGCGTCGCAGATGGCACCAAGTGGCACATCATCACTGAAGAGGAGACGGAGGAACGAATTGAATTGATCCACGACAAACTGAGTGTCGCTCTGAGCAAAGCCCAATTGCTATCGAAACTAGAATGGAAGGAGATGCACATACGGGGCCTCAGAGTCGGACACTTTGTGCGCGACCAAGGAGGCTTCTTCTACGCGCCGGGGGAGGTTGCATCAAACAACACGCTCAGTGGAGGTGTAGCTCCGGATCAAGGGGAGCAAATCGAGATTGAGATCGGGCCCAGGAGGGGGCCGGTGCAAAATAAGGTACGGCGAAAAGCGGTACGCAAAGAGCGCAGGGAACGTCAGAGAAGGGTCGTCATGAGAGCAGTATATGATGGCTTGGAGCCGGATGACGCGGGGCGATGGGCCATTCAGAGGATCCTCCAAGTTGAGCGACCTGCAACCTCAAGAAGAGGTAGGCCGCTGCAGGTCCTGGTGCAGTGGGTCGGAGATGACGAAGATGGCAACCCGTGGCAGGATTCTTGGGTTGGCATCACTAGGCTCACCGCGGATCAGCGAGCAGAAGCACGACGCCTCGAGAAGGCAAGATATGCGCCCGAGGACTTGGGAAAGAAAGCACGGAAGGAGGTCGTCGCACAGAGACGAGCGCAGCAGCCGCAGGACGAGGACAAGAAGCAGTGGGAGGTACGGCTTAGAAATCGGAAGCGAGCGAGGGAGGGTGTAGAAATGGGATGAGCATGGCTGATGCCTGACATCGGTGTTCCCCCCATAACGCCACGCTTCGCATGCTTGGGTCTGTGCCCTCGCCACGTGTGCCGTTGCCGCTCCGCGGCGGTTGTTACTTACTTACTTACTTAAACACGGCGGGCGACCTTCAAAGTCGAAAGTGAGAGTCGAAGATCCTTCGCTTCGCGGCCCGAGTCGGGGAGGATTATGGACCGGACTGGCCACCGCGTGCCGTTAGCGCCCGCGTTACCTCCTCTTGCTCTTCTTCTGCTTCGTCCGCGGCTGCGGGATGGTGGAGCCTGCGAGCACCACCTCGAGCATGGGTGGAGGCGGGCTCGCTGCGGCTGCCTGCTCGGGAGACATGCCGAGAAGCCCCGCGGCAGGCACGTAGCCTGGGAGCCTGGGAGCCTGGGAGCCTGGGAGAGCCGGCATTCCGACGGCGGCACGCACGAAGGGTTGCCGGAGTGTGACAGTCTGCAGGATGCTCACCATATTGGTCGAGATCCAATAGACGAATACGCCGCTCTCGAACCACGCGGTCGTGGGCACCATCAGAAGGGCCACCCCCTTCATGAAAGTGCGCATTTGCTCCTGGCGCGCGTCGAGCGCAACGCCCGGTGCCTGCCCAGGGTCACCGAGCGACACCATGCCAAAGAAGGTGGCGCCGCACATGACCGGCAGAACAAAGTACGGATCGCGCGCCGTAAGATCTTGGAACCACAGAGCGCCGCCTGTGTCGAGCCCGAGCCCACCGTCAACACGCACCATGTGGCGCATGGTGAAGAAGAAGGAGAGCCACAGCGGGATCTGGCCGAGCGCGCCCACTATTGACATCCACGGCTTCACGTTGTGATGAGCAAAGAGCGCCTGCAGCTCCAGCCGTGCTTTCTCGGCCTCCTCGTACCCCTTGTCTGTGCCCTTGGCGCTGCCTGCCTTCATTTGCGCGCTGAGTTGATCAAGGTGCGGCTTGATGACGGCCATGCGGGCGATCGCCTTGCTCTGGTAGACCTGCAGCGGCAGCAACGACAAGCGCACTGTAGCCGTCGTGAGCGCAATTGTCATCCACCAAGGAAGACCAGTGGTCTCGTGCACGCCCGTCAGCAGCGCCTCGATGACCGCCATCGGCTTCGAGAAGATGAAGCCGCCTGCGGTCGGCGGGTTTGCAACGACGGCTGAGGCACCTACCGCGGCGTCCATCGATGCGAGTTTGTCCATCGATGCGAGCATGTCTGGGTGTGGTGCTGGGCCCACCATCACCGGCTGCACCGACATTATGGTCTCACCGGGGATCGGTACCGTTTGCAGCCAAGTGGCAGGACTTTCGTTGGTTGGCGGTGCTGGCTGCAAAGGTTCTGACGATGGAATATTGCTCGCCTGCGACGGCCCATTTTGTGATGGACTGACATGCTGTGACACGCCTTCTACAGGGTGCTGCGGCTGAGCGCTCACACTAAGAGCCAATGACTCGCTTTGTGGCAAAGGTGCTGTCGTTGCATGGCGTACGAAGCGGGCGACAGCTGTATCGACGCCCGTAGTCGGCCGTCGCGCGAGCCGAAAAGCTCGGCTAAGTGGAGAGTACATGTCTCGACGGCGACGTGACGAATGATATTTGAGAAAAGGTCAGTTGAATCGACACGTCTTCTACGAAGCCGAGCTCGTACCGTCGCGCGTGCTTTAGTTTCGTGAGACAAGAGACACAACTTTTCTTAGTTCGTGAAACGGTATGGGTATCGGCGGCGCACAAGGGCCCCCGTCTGATCATGCCTCGAGATCATGGTTCATGCCTCGCTCGAGTCTCGTGATTCAAGCCGGTTTGATCGAATCAGAAAACACACAGGAAATCAGACGATGCTCGAAGGCGCTCTCACGCGCGTCACTTTTTTGTCACTTCAACACCCCCCTGCAGCGCGCCAGCGCTCAACGCCGCCGGGGTCACCGTTGACACTCGATACTAAATAAACATATAAACGCGGTCCGCGTCTCTCAAGTTTTCAATCCCAATCAACCAGAACTCATATGTGGCAGATGCAGCTGCCCCGTGGGGAGATGTTGCATCCACCGCCCTCTTCGGCATGGTCGTTGAACTCGACGACCTGGGTGTCCTCCCAAAGCGTGCAGCCCGGGTACTCGGCCTTGTCCATCGAGCTGCCGAGGAAGTGCTTCTTGTCTAGGCTCGCGTACGCTTCGCACTCCGCACGCCGCATGATGCGGCCTCGCACCTCTCGGCAGCGGCCTTGCGAGATGCGGGCCCACGGCTTAGGCCGGTCGCGCTGCTGCTGAGAGCGGCGAGGCAGACCAGGGACGAAGCCCACAACCTCCTCTGGTGCCGCAGTGCCGCGACCGACGCGGGTGCCGTTGGCCATGGCGGCGAGAGCACTTAACATGGCATGCGCATGGGCTGCCGCAGTTGTGGGCGGCTGCCACGAGCCGCCAGCCCAACGCGGCTTGGCGGCTGGCTCGCGGGCACTCGTAGCGTCGTCCATGTCGAGATGTGCCTCGTGCAGCCGCGGATTCCACCACATGGCGAACTCGGCCGCCGGGTGGTCCTCGCTCAACACGTAATCACAGTGTGCCTGCACACATGGCAACGGGACCAGCGCCACGAGTCACGAGTCAGCACGACACACAAGTAAGGGGCGCAGCCTGCGCGCAGTCATCCCAACCCATCCCGGGAAGGTCGGCTCGAGCCAGCCTGCGGGCTCACCAGTAGCAGAGCGTCGACCAGTTCTTCCAAGCCCGCACATCGGCCGTCACGCGCACCGCCAGTGATGGTCGGGCCGCGAGCACACGCCGGCATGCCGTCATCGCGAGTACGGACGCGATCACGCCCGTGCCGCCTGCGGACGCCTTCGAGCTCTGCAGGCCCTGCCCCCACAACGACGATGGCCGCGCGCGGCCCGTTCGCTCGAAGAAAGCCGTCCGCGTATTCGTGCAACGCTGCGCGCTGCGCGCTGGTGGCTCGTAGGTGTGCATTATCGAATGCCACTCCCAGCAATGCCGCAGCCTGTTGCCGCCACGGCGCAAGCAACTCGTGTGCCGCTCGAGCAACCTCAGGGCGCACGCGCACAAATTCGCGCAAGAGGCGTGCCATTCGGAGCCGTTGCCGCAGCCGCCTCGCCCACAGCTGCCCGCTGGATTGATGAGCGGCGGCCGGTAAACTCAGGCCGCCCTGGTGCGCATCGTCGGCGTCGTCCGCGGTTGCGTCACCACCGCCGGGCACCGGTGCCACAAAGAAGCGTGAGCCAGGGCGTCCTCCGATGGCAGCACAAGCAGGGCACGGCTGTTCAAAAAAGTAGTCCCACACATTTTCACCGGCGCCCGCTTCAAAGTATCGATGTGTTGCAAGCTGCACCTGTGATGCTTTTGTTTCACTGGAAGCACCACACAGAGACATTGCTGAGGCACGGCGACCCCAAGAAATGATTGGCAACATGCCGCCCACGCGGGCCGACCGAAGCTGCATCAGTGTGCGCGCCACTTGCAATGATAATGGCGCTGATGGATCGTCGCTTATCACGAATAGTACGCGTGGTGCGCTGCCTTCAGCGGGTGGCTGCGGATGCACATGCGGCAGCGGTCCTGGCGTGCATAGCTCAAGGCGCCAGCGATGGCTAACATCGCACGTCGATGCTCCAGCGGCAAAAAGCTCGCCGACATGCTGATGCCGATGCGCATACGCCATCGGCGCATCTTCGACGGCGAACATCGAGCAGACATTCCTGGTTGACATAATTGGCTCATTCCGGTGGCCGCCGTGCATGGCGAACGACGCCGCGAGAAAGACACGACGGCATGGCAATGGCAAGGAAACTAAGGCAAGTCACGCAGGGTGTGAGGGGGCGGGCAAGGCAAGGCCAAACATGTCATTTTCTCCCAAGAGTATTCATAGTCAGAGTCCCTCGGCCCTTTTTCGACGGGGTCGAGACATGACGACAGCGCATAGACCAACCTTCCATGCGGCGGTGGGTGGCAAGGAGCAGGGTGGCAGCCGCTACATTGTCGGTGTGACGCGGCAGCACGTGCATGATCTCGGGAGCCAGCTGAGCATCAAGCGCCGCGCGCATGGCCAGGGCTCTGAGGAAGAGGTCCGAGGCAAGGACCTGAAGACTGCCCTCGAGGCCCGCGAGGCGGAGCACCTGCAGGCAATTGGCAAGGCTGTGCCTGCTAAAAGAGCTGCACGTTCCCTTCTGCCACCGCCGCCGCCACCACTGTATCAGGACGACGATGACGACGACGACGCTGGAGTGCTGTTCATCGACCCCGAAGATGCAGACGAAAGACCTGCTCCAAATACCGTGGCGCCGGTCGCAGCCGCTAAAGCCGCAGCCGCAGCCGACGACGACGAAGATGACGACGACGACGACGATGACGACGACGACGACGAGGAGGAGCTCATGCGCGAACTTGAACGAATCAAGAAAGAGAGGGCACAGGAGGCAACACGCAAGGAGCGCGAGGCCAAGGAGGACGCGGCAGCCGAGCACGAGAGCGCCGTGCTGCAGGGCAATCCATTGCTCGACCCGACGCGCGCAGGAGCGCCCTCGACCTTTGCGGTGAAGCGACGCTGGGATGATGACGTCGTCTTCAAAAACCAGTCGCGTGAGCCCAAGAAGGAGGGCAGGCGCTTCATCAATGATACCGTACGCAACGACTTCCACCGACGCTTCCTGAACAAGTACGTGAAGTGAGGAGAGCGAGTGCATCCCGCCGCGCCGGGACTCGGGAGGTCGAGGTTCGCGACGGCGCACCGTCTACACCGGACGCGCACGCGGCACCCGCCTGTGCGCCTCGCTCGTCCCGCTCCCGGTGCTGCCGTCCGCGGGCCGACGCCTCGGCGCGGGGCTCGTGTCAGCTTTGTCAAAAATGAAGATTGACCGTCGAGATTCACATGGGTAATAGTATCGTATGAAACCTTGAAACGAAATCGACAGTGACCACAGTGTGAATTTGCCCAAGGACACTCGAGAGATCATTGTCTCGCCCCTCGCGCATCGCCACGCCAGCACGCATCCTCCGCGCTCTCTCGGATCGTTCCGCGTCGATGCTGGACTTGGCATCGAGACTCCTTCGGCACCGTCGCACTGGCGTCCGTCACACCGTCGCTCTCGTGTGTCCGGGGTATTCATGTGTCTGATCCTTCACCAGCGTGCTCACACGATCTTGTCGAGCAGCTTGCTCTCATAGTCAGGGGCGGTCGCATCGACCATCTGCTTGGGGAAGATACTCGGACTGTTGAGGGTCTTGAGTGCGTCCAGGAGCTCGGGCGACTTGATCTTGGACGCCTGCTGGGCGACGCTCAACGCGCCGCGCTGCATGAAGTCAAGCCGATAGGTGCCCTTTGTGCTGAGAACGCGGGCGAGCGCCTTGAGGAGCGCTGCCAGGATCGGCGGCTCACAGTGGGGGCCCGTAAAGGGGAGGCGCTCGAGGAGGAAGACAAGCACGGGGTACGAGGCGCACTTGCCAAGCGCGCGCCCGAGGCCCGCACGCAGCACCTGACGCGCAGCAGGCCCAATCTTGCGCTTGGAGAGCAGCGTCGCCTCCAATACAAGCTGCAGGCAGCCGCTCTGGTCAATCGCTTTGGCCACGGTCTCATCGGCGTTGGACATGGCGCCGAGACACTGGCACAGGACGACACACACGGGCACGGGCGCGTGGCTTGCGAGGAGCGCATGGATCGTCTCGAGCACGCCCAGCTGCAGCGCCGCGACCGCCGCTGCGGACGAGCCGTCGCAGATGTGTCCGATTGCGGCCGCAGCGGATGTGGGCGAGGCGTGCCCCTGTCGCATGTGGGCGACGAGGAGCGGCACCGCGCCGAGGTCGTGGAACGAGCTTGCCACGCTATTCGAATGCTTGGCCAGCTGCTGCGCGAGCGTCGCGGCGAAGGCGAGCGTCTCGGGGTCAGCCACCTGCATCGTCTCGACGAGGAGCTTGCGCGCGGGCGCGGGCACCCACTCATTCGCGCCAGTGTGGTGCTGCGTCGCGCATGCAAGCGCACGGCAGGCGTGGCGGCGCAGCAGCATGTCTGGCGAGCTGAGGAACTCGACCGCTGCGCTCAGCGCGCCCTCTTTGTGCAGCACCTCTGCGAGCACCTGCTCGTGCTTGGCGATCGAGCCAAGGCACGAAAGGGTCAGCCGGCGCAGCGGCAACGAGTGCTCCTTGAGGCAGAGGATCAGCAGCGGCACCGCGCCCGCCTCAACCACTGCCGAGGCGAGCGGCGCCTCGTGGCTCGCGATCGAGCACAGGCACCAAACCGCCGCCTGCTTGGTCTGCGAATCAGTGTCCTCGAGCCGCTCGCACACTGCGACGAGCGCGTTATGCTCCACGGCGAGGTGCGCGACCTCGGCGGAGCTGCGCACGGCTGTATGCAGCAGGAACATGGCCGCGTGCACGAGCGATGGCTGCGAACTCGACGTGATCGTGCTGATTGTCGCGTCAAGCAGCGTCGGGTCCGCTACCTGCCCGTGCAGCTTGTCAGAGAGGCCGCAAAGCCTCCCAACGGCAAGCATCGCGTTCTCGCGCACCGTCGGTGCGACATCGGTCAGGAGCGAGCGCATCTCGGGCATCAGGTTGAAACTCGCCTCGAGCGTGCTCAGCACCTTCTCCGCACCATCAGTCTCGTAAGTGCCGCTGGCTGCGTTCTTGCTCACGAGGGCCTCGCCTGCCGGGAGGGCGAGCTTGGCGACCTCCTGAGCAAACTCGACGCGCGCGCGCTGGAAGGCGGCGAACGCGGGCAGAACCACGTCCTTGCCCGCGCCCCAGTTCGTCAGGTTTGCAAATCCAACAGGCATTGGAGCGATGGAGCCCCGGATCGGTGCGAAGTGCAACAGCAGGCGGGCTGGGCTTATTAGGCTGATGTGTGAAGTTGTGAGTGAACGAAACGCGTGAAGGCAACTGGGAAGAATTCGTCTTGTTGACTTGACATTTTCCACAACTTCACGCGCCTTGAAGTCAACGGCTCAGACTGGCCCCAATTTTTGAAGTACGCCCGCACGCTGGTCCCAGGATGCTTCGCATGCCCGAGTCATCCAAAAAAGCGGAGACGATGCTCAAGGCTGAGCTCGAGGACTTCCTCGCTAGTCTGCGCGAAATTGCACTCTCCTGCGGTGGGCGGAATGCTGACTCCCGCGAGATCCAGCTTGTGCGGCGCGAGCTTGCCGCTCGTGACCAGCGAATCAGCAGCCTCGAGCAGACATTGCAACGACGTGACGAGATGAAGGTCCTCATGGAGCAGGAGCAGCAGTCGCTGCTCAAGCAGCTCGCGGACGCTCGCGTACTCGTGAAGCGAGTCGAGGCAGCCCGGACGGCTCAGCTCGCCGCCCAGGACCATGCACGCAAAGTGCTCGCTGGCTCGCCGTCGGCGCAGGAGCTGCTCGAGCATGAATTGGAGGAATTGCAGGCGGCCGAGGATCGCGCTCGTGAGGCGCGCGAAGCCAGGCGCGGCGCGGCCGTTCGCCGCAAGGTGGCGATCGAGGCCGAGCTGGAGGCAGACAAAGCGAAAAAACCGCCTGTGGCAAAGAAGTCCTCACCACCCTCAAATCCGTCAGCCCCTCCCGTCGCGATGCTGCCGCCAGCACCTTCGCCGCCAGCGGCGCAGCGTGTGGCTTCTCCCGCACCGCCGCCCGTGCCACCGCCTCAAGCGAGGTCGCCCGCTGCGCCACCTAAAGTGCCTGTGCCGCCGCCTGCAGCTGTACGGTCGCCCGCTGCGCCACCTATAGCGCCTCCACCGGTACAAGAGGTTGAAGGCGAGGAGGAGGAAGGCTCGATGGAGACGAGCGACGTTGAGACAAGTGCGGCGGTGGCCACGGTGGAGGCTGCGCTCCTCGCAGTAGCCCCTCGCCCTGAAGCTCCAGCCGAGGACGATGACGACTTCGATACAATGGGATGGCCCGCGACTCAACCAAAGACCCCTCTTGGCGCCGCCGGGACAGAGGCGGACGACGACGACGCCGAGCGCAATCTGCCCGACCTAGCGCACCTGCGCGCCGAGGCCGGGGCGGCCGCGCGGCCCGCCCAAGCCTCAACCGCCGCCAAGACACCGTCACCCGCCAAGACGTCACCGCCCGCGTCACCCGCCAAGACGTCACCGCCCGCGTCACCCGCCAAGACGGCACCGCACGCGTCACCCGCCAAGACGGCACCGCCCACGTCACCGCCGACTGCTCTGCTGCCAGCCTCGCCACCAGTCTTAGCATCGGCGGGATCCCCACCACCTTTCGTGGTGACGGCGAAGAGCAAGGCATCGGAGGAGCTCGATGGCCTCGAGGATGAAGAGATTTGGAGCTACGGCGACAGCGACGAGCCCGAGAGTGAGTTTGAGTCGGAGGAGGACCCTCCTCAAGCCATCATCAGCAAGGCCTCCGCTCCTGCCGTCAATGTGATCGTGCGCGAGGCGCAGGAGCACGCTGCGCAGCAGAGGCAAGCGCAGATGCGTGCGGAGGAGCAGGCACGGGTAGCGGCGGCGGCGCACAAGGTGGCGGCCCAGCAGGCCGAAGCAGCCAAGGATGCGGCCGAGCATGCCCGCGAGAAACTCGCGCGAGCAAAGCAAGCCGTAGCGGCCAAAGCTACCTCCAAAAAGTCACAGAGCATGCTCTCACGTTTCGTCGGACGCAAAAAAGGCGCCCAAGCACACGATGAGGAAGAGGGTGGCAGCAACGTGAGCGCCCTCGAAGCTGAAGTGCAAAGACTCGACCAAATCGCTACGTCGGCCTCAGAGGCCAAGGAGGGCGCTCAGGTCAGGGAGATCGAGGCAAGGCAGCACGCCGAAGCCGCCGCCAAGGACGCGGCGGAGGCGGAGACGATAGCGGTGGCCGCGTCGGCGGAGGCCCATGGGCCAGCGCCACTACCGCCTGTCATGGAGGCACCACCACCAGCTGCGGTGAAGAAGCCCCCTACTGCCGCTCCGATCGAGGTGCAGCCACCGGAGCCACTAGTACCACCCACAGCATCGACCACCGCGCCCGCACCGCCGTCGCCTGCCAAACAAGCTGCGCCGATGAACGAGGCCGTGCCCGTGCCAAAGGTGCCGCCGGTACCTACAGCCCCTCCAGGGCTTGGAGCCACGCCGCTGGACGAGGACCAGGACGAGGATTCGGAAGACTCGGACTATGATGTCGATGCCGGCGAGGAGCCGACGGGTAAGCCTGTGCTCCGAGATCAGCTGCTCATGGCAAAGCTGTACGGATACGAGGGCTTCGGTACTGCGCCATCTGAAGATATCATTGATTGGAGCTTGCGCTCGGTGGCTCTGCATGCGGATGCCAACATTTGGCACGCTGACATCGAGCCACCACAGGGCGAGTACGAGGGCATGCGCGGCCGGATCGATCTCAGAAACGTCTCCGCGTGCGACTTCACCATCGGCCGCATGGATGAGCTCTGCCTCTCGCAGCAGGGCAAGTGTCATCTGCTTCGCATCGACCAGCCCTCCACGACGACGATCCCGCAGTGGCGCGAGTCGATCCTCCAGCTCCTGCGCGGCTTAAAGGAAGGCACGATAGACGATACTGTAGCCGGGACACGACACGAGTAAGGCTCTTTGATTGCAGACTCGCACTCGGCTCACCGTACGAGTACTCGATACGAGTAAATGGCCGGGAAGCAACCGCGACGGCGCCTCTAGCCTGTAGCCTAACCGCGGCACCCACGTCACGACCCCTGCAGCGCCGTCGCATCGCATTGTGACATCATTGCTAGATTGCTCCGTGTCCCAGGAGCAAGACATTCAGTCAGCATTCAGTGTGTCACAGGCTTGTCACACAATTAAATCTTGTTCTTGAAAGTACAAAGTTTAAGGCGGTGCGACACCCCCGGGCCGGGTACCCGTAAGTGTCCGGCGCTATAAGTCCACTAACCGCTAACCGGCTCTCAGTCTCACGGCGGAAAAAACGCGTGGCCGGAACGCGGTGACATCAAGCTGGATCGACTGATGTGCGCGCGGGCGGCGTTCGCGGGCGGCGTTCGGTCCGCCAACCGCTCGGTCGGCACCGGTCCGCGGGGCGTCTGCGAATCGCGATTCGACCTAGATTCGACCCGCCCTGCCCTTCCCCGCTGGCCCCGTTGTCGTCGGGGGTCGGTGTGCGCGTTGACGGGTCGCAGCGAGCGGACCTCGAAACGTTGCCGCAGACGAGATCGTAGTTCAAACGATTGAGTTACGATTGAGTGGCAGTCCAGAAGACACCTCCAACGAGCCGAGGTCACGAGCTGAAAACGTCCCTGCGCCCGTCCGCGCCGGTCATCATTTAACAATAGGGGGGACGAATGTTCCGGCACTCCTTGACGGCACGCCGCGTAACGCCGCGGACCCAAAGTGTTAGGCACGATCAGCTCATCGTCCTATAGACTCGTTCGCTTCTCCGGTTGCTTCGGCCTCCCTCAGCTTGTAGCCGAGCACCAGCTGGTAGAGGCAGAGCGTTTGCAGCTTCGCTTGCTCCATAGTGACCTCCTGATCCTTGCCGAGCTCGCCCTCACCGGAGGGGTCGCGAAGCAAGTACTTGACGAGCAGCCGCATGGCGCCCACCACATCCTCCGAGATGCCCGAGGTGAGAGCTTTTAGCTGCGACTCGGAGAGCGAGGACACATACGCCGCGATCGAGGTCGAGAAGGTTGCCTCCGTCTGCGCTTTCTTCTGCTCCATGTTTCTGAGATCGCGGCGAAGCGCCTCTGCCTCCGACTTGAGCTGGTCCATGTAGGCGTTGGCGTCCATTTTCACCTCTGTGCCGTCGTCCAGAGAGACTGTGACGGTGCCTGTCAATGTTGGCTGCGGCGCCGTGATGCCCTCCGGTGGGGCGGGTAGCGCGAGGAAATTCGACGGAGCCGTCGCACCCTCCGTGGCGCCGAGGGCGTGGGCAAACTCCTCCCAGCTCACGCGCCCGTCGCTGTCTGTGTCAAAGAGGGCGATGAAGGACGAGATTTCCACCGAAGGGACGTCGCCCTTGTACACTTGGCGCAGAAGCTCCTCAACCTCGCCCACCTCAATGTAGCCGGAGCCATCAAGGTCTAGGCGAGCAAAGGCTTCGCGATACTCGGCGGCTGAGCGCGTCTTCAACTGAAGAAGGCGGCGCAGGGTCATCACGTACTCGGCATTGCGGAGCATGTATCCCGTCATCTGGAGCTGCAGCATGAGCGCGGCGAGCTTGTCGCCTGTGGTAGTCATGCGTGCATCGAACTCCAGCGGCGGCAGGGATCCAAGTAGCGACGTGATCGCATCCCGCATCGCCTGTGAAACCTCTGGCGATGCCCCAGCGAAAAAGCTGCGCATGAGCGCGCTCGGCGTCTCCTTCGTGGCGAGCTCAAAGAGTTTCTCCGAAGGCGACGTAATACCGTTTTCTTGTATCTTTTGAATCCGGCTCCTCAAGCGCTCCAGCTCTGCTGGCGGTAGGAGCGGACCCGCAGACTTATCATCGTTGTCGCCATTTGCATCAGCAGCCATTGTCAATGTTATCGAGCGAGCTGCATGTCGCGAGCGAGCTGCATCTTGAATGGTTGCCACGTGGAACGCCACAGCACTTGGCACGAGAAGCACCACAAGCATTGGGACGATCATCTGGGCCTCGAGATTTCTTCCCGAAATCGTGAGAGGGAGATCCGACGTATTTGGATGAGGCCGGTCTGCGTCGCGCGAATTCGCATAGTGAGATCTTGAGTCAGTTCGGCAAAATACTTGAGTTCGGCAAGACTCGTACGGCCAATTAATTCTCGTTCACACACGATTGCTCCACATGGAGTTCGAGAAGAAGCTCAAGGAGGCGAACCAGCGCGCTCTCAAGGCGGACAACGAGAGGATGCAGGTGTACAACGAGAACGAGAAGGGAGGTGCCATGTCGGAGGACTTTTGGCTTCGTGATGAGGTCAACCTCATCGCCGTGTCGCTTGACGGTCGAACTCTTGGTGCCTTTGCTGTCACGTGCCGTGCTGTTCACGACAACCTCAAGGAACCAGAAACTCTTCGATGGCTCGCCTCCCTTCGAGGGCTGGAGGCGAGCACGTGCAGCATCTCATCAATTGAGCATCTTGAAATTGCGGAGACGATGGCCGAGTGCGCAAGTGCCATCTTCTTCGACTGGGGCAGCACGACAGTCGAAAGGAGTGCCAACTCATCCTTGGTGAAAGTGGCCAAGATCCTCTGTCGACACACATCTCTCCAATTGTCGGTCGAGGCTCACTGCGGGCTGGAGGCTCTCTACGCGATGCCGCTGCCTGGGCAGGCTCGTGAGTTCACGCGAGTGCGAGCGGATGCTGTCGTCAATGCGCTGGTACAGCAAGCAAGGCTAGCAGGCCTCGGTGAGACCTTCTCCTCACGTGTGCGCGTGAGAGCGTGGGGGTGCGCGCGACCTCGCGTGTGGTGCTTCGGCCAACGAGGCATGGGTGAGCCTGTTGACGAAGAGGGCGCAGCCCTTAATCGACGCGTTGAGCTGTACCTCCGAGGCGATCGCTTTGAGGTGCCCACGCGGCGAAAGCGGTCCGCGATTCCACGGCCTCCTGGCGAGCCGCCGCTCGAGGCCACGCCGGACGGTGCGCTGGACGATGACGATGACGACGGTACCGCCGATGCAGGTGGCGACTCGCAATCCCTTTCCGTGAGCCTTCCAAACGGTGAGCATGTCACAGTCAGCGCTGCAATGCTTCACCACCTTTTTGCGAACTTGGGCGTGGCGCCCAATGATTACGAGGACGACATGGCGAGCGAGGACGACGAGGGGGGGCCAGAGCTTCCGCCTCTGGACGTCAATTAGCGCCAATGGGTTCGATTCGAGATACACACATGTATGAGCGAGAGCGTGCGCCCGATCGATGCCAAATGGCAAATCGGAATCGTGACCGGCATGTCGGGGACCGGTTCAGGTTGCGCGCGCGGCGTGATCGCGTGACACCGTGACTTTGTGGCGGCCCCGATCGAGGCACGCGACACGATCACTCTTGCGTCGATGGCAAATGAAGTGATGCGATCTGGTGTGGTCGTACTTCTCTCGACCCGACTCTCTATCGAATTTCATCTAGTATCCCTGTAAGATATTCACCCTGGTCGCTACCTGGTCGCATCGGAGACTCTCGTGACCCGCGCCGCGGTGCCGCTGTGGCCGGGGTCCTGCCGGCCCTGCGGGTGTGCTGCTATACGCTCTCGTCCTCTTTCGCCTTCATCTGCTAAGGCGCGGAAGGGCCTCTTCGAAGTTGCTGATCCTAGGGAACGGACCACACCTATGCTGCAGGGACTCCTGAGCCCAGTGCAGCCTTCGCAGCAGCATGCAGAGCGACGCCTCCTTTTCATGGCCCTCTGCAGCCAGGACCCATCCATTGAGAAAGGATGCCGTCCGCTGGCGTTGTCGCTGGCTCAGCAGCTCGGCGCCGCCAGGGCTCGATTCTGGCTCCTCGAAGGCGAGGAGAAGCATAGTGCGCTCGAGCTCAGCCCGCAGCGCAGAGTTCTTCTCAGCGCGAGGCGCGAGCTCTTTCTGCGCTAATCCGATGGCAGCAGCAACCTCATTGTGGCGAATGAGTTCAAGGAGCTGCTGTTGCCGCAAAGCAAAGTGAAGCTCAGGTCCGGCATCCCCAAGGTATTGCTCGGCGAGCGTGAGCGCAGTTGGCAAGTCGCCGCCCTCGAGGCTCATCCGCATCACCCGACGATTGCTTATCGAGCTGAGGTCGTGGCCGGCGCTTGTGCCAGTCTCCTTCTGAAACGCCTCGGCGGCTTCCACGTGGCCCTCCACAACGAGGTAGTTCATGACGACGGAGTTCATCGTCGCCTTCGTCAGCACGACGCCACGGACGCGATCGTGCCAAGCCGACGAAGACGACATTCTCTCGCTCATTTTGACGAAATCGAGAAGGCGCAACCCTTTCATTCGGAATTGGGGGCTTTCACGCCGTCCGGCGCTCGCGCAGAGCGACTCCGTGGAGCACGGAGAAGTGAGCGAAAATGAGAATTCTAATCTACCAGTTCGGGACGACGCTCCTCAGAGCTTTTCCATGCTCCCGAGAGACGTCGCGCGCTTCCTCTCGTCGGCCCCGCACGGGGCGCTTCCTTGAAGGTGCGCGTTGCGATCTTTTGAACAGCCCCCTGCGCGAGACACGCGCCCTGCTGCCCTTGCCGACCTTGAAGGGCAGCGCGCGCGCGAACATCTGCACGGGCCGACGCCGGCTCGAGTTCATCCTTTTCATGCGAACCGCTCTTGACGTCTCTGGCGCTCTGGCAGTGCCTTGAGCATGCATTTACGCCATGCACCCTCCTTACCCATGCTCTTGGGGATGCCCTGGCGCTCACGGGCAGCCCCCGTTGTGGATCTGCGCCTTAGGATCCACGGCCGCGTGCGCCATCCTCACCGTACGCTGTCTGTGGTGCACAGGGCCACTTCGATGACCCAATGCGTGTGTTTGGCCTGCCCGACGAACGCACGACCCGGTGGGGTGGGTACTTCCAGGATGCGCCCAATTCGGTC
>Ga0210241_100372_pt1 | contig 39309 bp, 19 predicted proteins | sample ChrtobMetP5a_8mM_FD_155488 | JGI IMG/M metagenome (GOLD analysis project Ga0210241, IMG submission 155488) | Chrysochromulina tobin associated microbial communities from unialgal haptophyte culture, Seattle, Washington, United States - P5a_8mM | ecosystem: Host-associated > Algae > Haptophytes >...
CCAGGAGACGGAGCTTGCCAATCGTGGTCAGCGTCGGCTAAACGCTCGCTATACGCCCTCGATCAAAGCCGCTGCTCTCGCTCTCCGAGGTTTGAGTCCGAGGTTTGAGTGACACAGCTGCTGCTCTCGCTCTCTCCGAAGCTTGAGGGGCACAGGTCGCTCGCTGCTCGGCGCGCGCACCGCTGATCGCCCTGTCGGGTGTGACACTCGCCGCACAGCTGCGTCTGCTAGGCTTTCGATCAAAGATGATCAAAGCGGCTGCTCTCGCTCTAAGAGGCTTGAGCGGCGCAGGCCCTTCGCTGTTACCGCTGATAGCCCTGTCGGTCAGGTGTGATAGGGTGTGACGCTCGCCGCCGGGTACAGGCTTCGTGAGTGGCACAGGCCGCTTGCTGCTCGGCACAGGCTTCTCGAGTGGCACAGGCCGCTTGCTGCTCGGCGCGGGCACCGCTGATCGCCCTATCGGGTGTGACGCTCGCCGCACACTTGCGTCGGCAACACTCTCGATCAAAGCTGCTCTTGCTCTTTCGGAAGCTTGAGTGGCACTGGCCGCTGATCGCTCTGCCGGGTGTGATGCTTGCGGCCGCGACGGCTATGTGCTCTCGGTCCAAGCTGCTGCTCTCGCTCTCTCGGAAGCTTGAGTGGCACAGGCCGCTCACTGCTCGGCGCGTGCTGCCCTCGCTCTCTCGGAAGCTTGAGTGGCATAGGCCGCTTGCTGCTCGGCGCAGGCACCGCCGACCGCCCTGCCGGCTGTGACGCTTGCAGCTGCGACGGCTATGTGCTCTCGGTCAAAGCTGTTGCTCTCGCTCTCTCGGAAGCTTGAGTGGCACAGGCCGCTCGCTGGCCGCTGATCGCCCTGCCGGGTGTGACGCTTGCGGCTGCGACGGCTATATGTGCTCTCGGTCAAAGCTGCTGCTCTCGCTCTCTCGGAAGCTTGAGTGGCACAGGCCGCTCGCTGGCCGCTGATCGCCCTGCCGGGTGTGACGCTTGCGGCTGCGACGGCTATGCGCTCTCGGTCAAAGCTGCTGTGCTCTCGCTCTCTCGGAAGCTTGAGTGGCATAGGCCGCTTGCTGCTCGGCGCGGGCACCGCTGACCGCCCTGTCAGTTGTGTGACACCGCTGATCGCCTTGGGAAGCTTGAGTGGCATAGGCCGCTTGCTGCTCGGCACAGGCACCGCTGACCGCCCTGTCGGGTGTGACGCTCGCCGCCGCAGCTGCGTCGGCTATACGCTCTCGATCAAAGCAGCTGCTCTCGCTCTAAGAGGCTTGAGCGGTGCAGGCCCTTCGCTGTACCTTTGCTGGCACGCCCTGTTCGTCGGGTGTGACGCTCGCCGCCGCAGCTGCGTCGGCTATACGCTCTCGATCAAAGCTGCTGCTCTCGCTCTCTCCGAAGCTTGAGGGGCACAGGTCGCTCGCTGCTCGGCGCGCGCACCGCTGATCGCCCTGTCGGGTGTGACGCTCGCTGCCACAGCTGCGTCGGCTAGGCTTTCGATCAAAGATGATCAAAGCAGTTGCTCTTGCTCTAGGCTTGAGCGGCGCAAGCCCTTCGCTGGCACCGCTGATAGCCCTGTCGGGTGTTACGCTCGCCGCCGCGGCTGCGTCGGCAACACTCTCAACACTCTCGATCTAAGCTGTCGCTCTCCGGTCTCCGCTCTCTCGGAAGCTTGAGTGGCACAGGCAGCTGATTGCCCTGCCGGGTGTGATGCTCGCGGCCGCTCTTGGAAGCTTGAGTGGCAAAGGCCGCTAGCTGCTTCAGCGATCGCCGCTGATCGCCCTGTCGGGACAGCTCTCTGCCCGCCTCCATCTACGCAAACGCAACGGACGGACGCGACGACGCGTCCACACGTGCCAGCCAAATTTGCAACAGCGAAGGGAACATAGCCCTCATGCACGCCTACGGTGGCACCATTCCCGCGCGCGCACGTAAAGTGTTGGACAACATGGACGTGACCGCAGAAGACGTACAGAAGACGCCGCAGAGACGCCGCCGCCGCCTGACAGCTCCCCGCTCACCTCCGCAAATGCGATGGGCCGACGCGTCCGCGTGCCAGCCGTGTGCTGGCCCACATACCCGTGCCTCGAGCACAACGGACACGGCTGGACGGCTTGCATCATCGCCCTCAACCGCGGCGATGCCGCTACCGTCCGCTTCTCCGAAGCCGCGGACGCCCGGGGACTGCCATTCGCAGACGTCCAGCTCAATCTTGCCATCCTAATACCCTTCTAGGTGACACCGTCACCGTTTCGTCGCAGAAACAGATAGTATCTCAATCCGGCAGCCAACATGAAGCATCTATGATGCTGAGACATGGCCACCAAAAATAACCCACCCTTCCCTCCCAAGGGACCTATCCAGAACAATGCACAATCACGACCTTAACCTGCCTACCGACCGCCTCGTCACCGACCGCACCACCGCCTCGCCGTTTCACCACCCGCCTCCTCGCGCACGCATCTCACAGGGACTAGGAGCCCGGCCCATAGCCGGCTCCCGTGGGGGGCTGTTTGATAACCTCAACATCCCTATTCACAGATGCGCAGCACAGAGAAGACGGTTGTTTCTAACGCTGAGGCGTTAGATTGGTTGTCTTCAGGGGCAAGCAACTAAGGGGCGGTAGGGCGCTCGCTCCGGCGCTGAGCGGCGCGCACACAGCGGGCGGGCAGAAGCATGCATGCATACGAGAATATCCATCCATTTAGTGACATCATGCCATTTTGACGAACGGACTGACCCAATGAACGAACCAGTCCGTCCCACAAAAGTGTGTCACATCGCCCTTGTGTCCTGTCAAGAGTGAGCGGAGCGCGCACTCTGATCGTGCCCCACCCTCCCGTACCCTGTACTGGTATAGGGGGACTAGGAGCCCGGCCCATAGCCGGCTCCCGGGGACTAGGAGCCCGGCCCATAGCCGGCTCCCGTGGGGGGCTGTTTGATAACCTCAACATCCCTATTCACAGATGCGCAGCACAGAGAAGACGAGAGTCTCCGCGAGAGGACGGTTTCGGCATTCGATGAGGAGGCGCGCGGTCCGCGCGCGGTCCGCGCGGTCCCCCCCGCGCGCGCGCACTTACTTTAAAATTCTGACTGCAGTTCGTACGAGACGATGGCGTGTCGGTATTACATGTACATAGTTGAGTAGGTCTTTAGAGTGCAGCCAGCATTGAGTCCCAGTCAGCCTCGCTGGGTGGCGCGCGAGCTGCAGCTGAGGAGACGGTGATGCTGATGGCCGTGGGGTGGCGCAGGCAAGCGAGCAAGGCGCTCGCCGCATTGATACGCGAGGCTTCGTCAGCGACAGGGTCGAAGCTGCCGCGCGTGACCATCCGCATGAACATGTTGCGGGCATCGACGGTGTCGCCTGGACTCAACGAGCCCCCCAGCGTGAACTTGTCATAGGCTTGCGTGCACAATGCCTCCTCGAGTTCGAATAGGCTGTTGTAGTATGCGGCGTCAAGGCCGACGTCCAGCGGCCCGTTGTAATCCTCCATGAAACCTCCTGCGACGCCGCCGCCTTTCAGGACGCCAACGCGGACGACGCTCAAGTCGATGCCGCGGGCTGCAACTGTCTTGAGAAGCGCTTCCTCGCCTGTCTTGATTGCGTTTTCGCCGCCACCAAAGAAGCTTTTCGCGTCCTTGGTCCCGCCGACGGCTGAGAGGAGCACCACCCGCTGGAGCGCTGGGGCATTGTCAATGGCCGCCTCGCACCGATTTGCTCCCCCTTTATCTGCACACATGATGATTGCCTCGCTCGTGCTGAGTGCTGCGGCGATCTCGCTGCTTGTGGTGATCAGCTTAGCTCGGCCGTCCGTGTCCACGCCCTGTGCTGCATATTGCTCTCCGTAAATCCACTTCCGCGCAATTTCGCGATCGCGGTCGGAGTCTCTCGCGATGAACGATGCGGAGTACCCGAGCCGTGCGGCTTGTTTTGCTGCAAGAAGGCCCACCACGTTGTTATCGCCGAGAACGACGATGCCTGCGGGTGGCGAAACCACGAGTGCGAGAGGCAAGACACTCGTGAGCAGCATATCCCTTACATGTACCGCACTTCGCCCTGTTGACTTCGCCGAAACCCCGAAAGCAAGCGCGAGCGTCCGTTACAGGCCTGTCGTTACAATGTATTCCTGCCTACGCGCGCTCATGTGTGAATGTGAATGATTGTCTGAAACTCTGCCCCGAACTCCACAGTAAACTCGCGATTTCACATTGTAAGATTTTGCTTAAAAAGACGGAGGGTGTACAAAGACGCAAACACGGAAACAGCCGTGTATGTGCGTGTCCCGTGTGCGCAGCTGCGCACGTGTGCGCGACACAGCTGTGACAGCTTGCCCAGGACACCCCTACTGTGTGAGCTGAAGTTGCAAGGGCCCAGGTGTGGCGGCGGGTATCACGCGGCCTTCTGCCGCTTCCCCTCGCCCCCCTTAGGCTCCTTGGGCTCTTTGAAGTCGACGCCCTGGTAGCGCTCGATACCACAGCGTCTACGAGGTCCATCTGGCGGCCGATAGTCCGGATCGAGAAGCGCGGGTTTCGCCTCCACTTCTTCATTCTTCTCATAGTAAAACCGCTTTCTCCCGCCGCCACGTCCCGCTGCCTTGCCTCGACGGCCTGCGCCTGCACTGGCCGTGGTGCCGTAATTGGCCTTCGCTTCCTTGGCGAGCTCCAACACCTTTTCATCGGTGACGAGCACGGGATTGCCTACGGGGCCTCCAAACCCGGCAGAGATCCACTGGGGGAAACGCTGCCACACCGGGAAGCCTTTCTCGTCGCATCCGCGGTCATCGATGTGTTCGGCCGGGGCGCCTTCCGCCGCCGTTGGCGCACCGGCCGTCGACGCACCGCCCTCGGCGGTGGCACTCGGCACCGTCGCCCTGGTAGCAGCACCTGGCGAGAACTCAGCCGGGGTGACGCTGGCAACGGCGGCCGCAGCGCCAGCGCCGAAGGAGCCACCCAGAGTGGAGCTGGCGGCGAGGGATGCGGCGCCGTCGGGAGCTGTGGAAGCCAAGCTGACGTGGGTCTGAGGCAGCTGAGATGGGCAAGGTGCCTCGACCGCGGGGCCCGCCGCGGCCAGAACTTCGTGCGCCGCGGGGCCAGAGGAGACGCTCGGCTTCATCGGCGCCTGAGCCGTGGCGGCCGTTTGTGTAGAGACGCTCCACGTCCCAGCGAGGTAGCGTCGGAGAGCGTGCGCGATGTCATCCTCCCCGATCGCCTCCGCTTGCTCCACGAGCGCCGGGCCCACGAATTGGCCCAACTGTGCGCGGTGTACTGCCGCCGTCGTCGGAGGCGGCGGCGGCGCCGCTGCCGCGGGCGCCGCAACAGCCGACGACGCCGCCGCTGCCGGTCGGGCGCGCGGCGCACTGCGCGCCGCGCCTGCGCCGCGGCCGCTGCCGCTGCCACTGCCACTGCCACTTCCGCTGCTGCTTCCGCTTCCGCTGCCGGTGCCAGTGCCGGTGCCAGTGCCATCACCGGTAGCCCGATCGAGGAGGAGCTGGACTATGCCATCATGCCCGCCAGCGACGGCCGCAGCGAAGGGCGAGACGCCAAGCATGGCGCCCTGCCCATTGACGATCGGCGGTCCGCCAAGCACCTCGAGCATAGCCCGCCACGAGCCATCCGTGCCCGTGGGTGGCAAGGGTGGCAGAGCGGCAGAGGCGCCGGCGTCGAGCAGGAGCGCCGCCGACTCCGTGTGCCCGCGCGCGCATGCCCACCAGAGAGCAGAGTGATCGTCGTTGTCGACCTCATCGAGCGGAGCTGGGTCGTCCACTGTCACGGGCCGGCGCTCGATGAGCGTGCCCACGAGCCTCGTGTGGCCCGCGGCCGCAGCCGCAATCAGCGGCGTTATGCCGTTGGGCCCCGTGATTTCGCGTAGCTCGCGCACCTCGAGCTCGGCATCGTCAAGCAATTGGACCACCTCGTCTTCTCTTCCCGCGGCGCACGCCTCGAGCACGTACCGGCAGAGCTCCTCCTCGCAGTAGGCCGCCAGGAGCTCCTCCTCCTCGGCGGGCAGCTCCGACGGCTCCGGCGGTCGGTACGCGCTGCCCACAACCGCGGAAGCATCGCTGTTCCCGTCGCTGCCGCCGCCGCCACCGTGGCTGCCACCGCGGCCGCCACCGCGGCCGCCACCACGGCCGCCACCGAGGCCCTTGGAGTCACCCGCCTTGCCCTTGCGCTTGCTCGCCACAGCCTCGTCGCGGCTGAGCCGCGCAACCTCGGCAGCCAGAGCTGCGAGCTGCTGCCTCGGCAGGTCCGGCGCCGTGCGCCGCTCCTGGCGGAAGAACCCAGCCTCGACTGCACCTGAGCTCCTGGCCAGCCCGAGCTTTGCCGAGGGCTGCGCACCGATTTCGGAGGTGGCAGCGGCGGCAGCGACCTCCCTCGCACATGCCGCCACAGCTTCGCTGGCACAGCCTCGCGTGCTGGTGGGCGCTGCACCCCGGCCGTTGCTGCTGCTGCTCGATGCTGCAGTACCAGCAGCAGACCGTTTGTCGGCATGGTTTCCGCCGTGGCTGCAGTCCGCAGCGTCGGTGACGCCTGTGCCTTCGTATGGCTCCGGGACCTCGAAGCCGCACACGCATACCGATAGACCGCAGATGCACCGCTGTGGGTCGATGGAGAGCCCAAGCTGCTGGAACTCCATGGGTGCTCCCGCCTCGCGAGCCTTCTACTCAAGTAGTTCGCGGCTCTCTTTTGCGACGTCGACGCACAACTCGTCGCTCGCGTCAAAAAGCGCTGACCTTTGTTCTGTAAGTCGGTTTCGTCGCGGCCCCCGCGCTGCGCGCACCACACCGTTTCAAACGTCTCAAAGGACGGCTGATTACCTTCAGATGACTCTTACTCACGCTCATGCGGGAGGTTGTACCTGATCGTTTCTGGGGCAGCGGTATTCTTTCGGCATGACGTTCGGGCATAGGTTAGCCAAGAGGTTAGCATAGGGCCGCCCTAAGTCTACCTACCTACATCCCGAAAAAGTGACGCCACAGGTATCTTGTCTTGTCTTGTCGCCACTGGGGGCAGCTAACTCGCATCTGGGCTCTAGCTGTCAGGGCTAGCTGTCAGACGATCAGAAATCAGGTGGAGAGAACATGGGAGAGAACCGCGAGCGAAGGGCCGATGGCCTTGCCTCCGCGCGCATCCGTTTGGCTTTGGGAGCAGGGCAGTGCACCAGCATGTTTTGAGCCTCGAAGGCTCCTGGAGCAGAGGGAGGAGTGTCGACAGCCCCACGACGGGAGTTTGATCCCTGTGATGATAGCGAGCCCTCGAGCGATTGAAGCGATGACATGCTTTGCGTGCTGAACTGATTGCTCAGGGAATCGTTGTCATTTGCGTCAAGTGCGGGCTGCTCGGTAGATACGGCCACGGTTGTGATGGGCATGTCGTCGATGAACGAGAAGGGCGCGAAGCCTACGCTCGAAGAGGACAGTTCTCGGAACAGCGGGATGTTGCGCAACAATGAAGGAGACTCGGACTGCCTCTGAGCCCAAAGATCACGGTCGTGTTGCGCAACGCGCTCGGAGGTGAGCGCTGGCGGAGGCGAACGAAATAGAGAAGCTTTGGTTGAGAGCGGCCTCACGCCGGGGCTGTTCAGCCTGACCGCGCGCATATCCGTGGATGGGCTGCCAACTAGGCTCCGAAAGCCGATGCTCAAATTATCATCCTCGTTGTTGATTTGTCTCGCAAGAGGGGTCGAGGTCAGAAGCGGCGACGTGGGGCAGCCCTCATGGGACCTTGGCTTCGGCTCGTGGGGCGTCGTACACGGCGTAGACATCGGTCCACTTGGGCCGAACATCGCTAAACGAATGGGATCGCAGAGAACCTATTCGCCTCGGGAAAGGGTCCCCTTCCTTTTTTGGACACAATAATCAAGGAGGATAGTTTGCACCACAGTTCGAAATCCCAACATGTCCCAATGGATCGACGAAATCCCAAGACGCAGGACGCAATCACACCTTCTCATCATCCGTGCTTACTTGAACCCAGCTACCCTGCACCCGCAGGCACGCAGGCTGGTGCGCCTTAGCTGTGCCGGCCGTGAAGAGTGTTCTTGTGTTCCGCGACCGCGGGCCGCGCAGTACCGTGTCGCGCTCTCGGGCGTGTAATGTGCCCGACAGACCCCCCCTAGCAGCCTCCTGCGGCGAGAGACCGGCGCAGTGGTGGCTCTTTACATGTAAGTGGCTCTTCTACTCGGACAGTGTTCAGAAGTGTCACAGTGACTCAGTGTACACAAAATGATTCGTCGATCGTCCATTCTGGCGAAGTACAAGTACTTAGTCGGGGCTCAGGTCTTGGAGAATGGAGCTGAATTGATCGAAGCTGAAATTGGCGCACATTCGCCACATTGGGTTCACATTGGTAGGTTAGGGAGGATTCCATCCTGGGGTCTTGCTCTTGGGAGGGCTCCCGGTCTCCCCTCACTCTCCCGCTCAGGTTGGATGGAGACGTGCTGAATGGAGAGCCGTAATACGGAATGGAGGGTGGAGAACTATAGAGCCGAGCTGAGGCCCTCAAGCTAAGAAGGCCTCATTGAGAGGTTCTTTCAGAGTTTCAATCCGTTCACAGGCGCGTCTCTGATTGTCGAAAAAAACGCTCCTGCAAGGTGTCAGCATTCATGTGTGGTTATCATGTGGTTATTAATCCTGGAGCTTCCGTTCCCTTAAAGCTTCCCTGAAAAGATTTAGTGGAAACGAAGATCAGGCTAACCCTTCCCGTCACTCGGTGGACGCGGTGCGAGATGTCGGACGATCTTCAAAATTCAGTTAGTCATTCAGATTTAAGTTTCAACATATCGTATCGATATCGTGAGTTCGTGACCTATGACGGCATGAGGGGATCTTCATCTTCGATCTTGAGCGCTTGAGTCTCCTCGTACGTCGTAGACTAAGCGCTTCTTCATTTTATAAGGGTCCATCCCTACCGTACACCTGTTTGGGAACATTCAAAATGAATCTTCAAACAAGCCCGGCCGCGCCATCGCTAACAGCGCAGCACGACCTAACTTTTGCTCGCACATCACCTTGATTGTCGTCCAGGCTTGTTCCCCGTGCCCGCAGCTAATGCAGCCGACCAGCTGCCGTACGCGGCCCAACTACCGACGGCATTGGCCCTGGCGGGGGTGCTCGCAAAGGCGGGACCGCGCCCAGTAGTGGCGGCTGCACCAACGGCCGGCAAGGGCACCGTCCGAGCCAACGCGCCGGGTCGCAATGGCGTCGCTCCAAAACCTTGCGGAAGGGAAGCGCTCAGACAGCCGCCGTGGCTGCCACCACCGTGGCCACCACCGCCGCCCTTGGGGACCAAATCAATGAACCGCCGCTTCGCCTCCGCGCGAGCCTCTAGCTGGATCAGGCAGCGTGCCTGGCGCACCTTGTCTGCTTGGACTTGCTCGCGCACCTCGATGCGGCGCATAACGGGGAGTAGTGCGACGATCTCACGTTGCTTGGGCGGCAGCGGCCACTGCAGCGCGAGCCCCCGGTCTGCCTCCTTGCATGCCTCGAGTTGCTTCTGCTTGGCCTCGGAGTGGCAATGGTCGACGTCGCACAGCCTCGGGTGCTCGCAGCCACAAGGTTGCACGCACCAGCCACACGCGACCAGTGAGAAGTTGCCGTCCTCGGCGACAGGACACGAGTCCGCTACGGCCGCGTCTGCATCTGGCTTCGAGTTCCAGTGGAGAAACTGGCTGTGGCGACACGAGTCCGCCACGGCCGCGTCTGCGCGCGATACTGCCGCGCCATCCGCCTCCGCCGTGCTATCCGCCTTCGCGCCGGTTGCCGAGGGTGGCAACAAGGCGGTCAGCATGCCATTACCCGACAGGAGCTTGGCGAGCAAGTCGGGCGCCCCCGAGGCCTCCACACTCGCAGCTCGCGCAGAGAGTGCCGGACCATACGGAGAGGCCGCTGGTGCCGCTGGTGGTGCTGGCGGTGCTGGCGGTGCTGGCGGTGCTGGCGGTGCTGGCGGTGCTGGTGGTGCTGGCGGTGCTGGGGGCGATGGCGCGTGGTGCAAAGGCCGTGCCAGCTCCTGCGAAGCCGCCACCGCACCCATTTGTTCGCGAGGCGGCGGCGGGTGCGGCTCCCGGAGCTGCTGCTCCCGAAGCTGCTGCGTCTGCTGCAGGGCGAGGAGCTGCTGCTGAAGCTTCCTGAGACGCCGCGCCTGCTTCCCCAGCCTCTTCTTAACCGGCGGCTCGCCCTCCTTCTCTGGCTCGGGCGGGGGCGTGAACCACTGTGGCAGCACCGCGGCCGCCTGCTCGAAGACAGGACCATGCGCGCGGTACGTGTGATCCATCAAGGCGGCGACGGCGACCAGCGATGCGTGATAGCGGCTGTACAGGTCCGCTTCGCCCTTGCACACCCAGCCGCCGTCGGCCACCGACTGGCGCGCGATGAGAAACTTCTCAGCCGCAGTCGTGCTCGCGTCGCCGCCCTGGCCGAGGCACTTGAGGCAGTCCAGCAGCTCGCCCGCGAGATCAGGGTCGTCGGCCTTCATCGCCGCGCGGAGCTGCTCGCGCAAGAAGGCAGGCACCATTGGCGGGAAGAGCGAGGGTTCCAACGAGCGCTCGTCAAAGTTGTTGAGAGCGTAGATGACGTGCGTGAGCGCGTACGTCAGATAATGCCGATCCTTCTCGCTCAGCTTGTGGCGGCGTGGGTACAGCCGACCGAAGGCGTTGCACACTTGGCGCAGCACGTCGAAGAAGCACGCGCCAAGGCCGATGCGCATCCGGCATCCATGAAAGGTCCATATGAGAGCTTCGAGCCACGTGTCGAACGGGCTCATCGGCACTGCCAGTCGCCGGCAGCTCGGACACTCGGCGGCGCCCTCGGGCACAAGGCTGCTGCACACGCACCTTTCGCGCACCGAGCTCGGCGGGTCTCCCGCGGCGGGGTCGTACTTGAGGAAGTCGGCGGTGCGCCACGCGCCCGCTCGCTCGTGCAGCTGCGCGTGCAGCACCGGGTCGCCCATCCCAAGCATCTCGAGCGAGTACAGGCCCTGCATCAGGTTGAGCAGCTCGGCGGCAGGCACGCGCGGTGGCATGTAGCGCGAGATGCCGCTGACACGCTTTCGCCACTCCTGCGCCAGCGATGTGGCCACGCGAAGGGCGTGGCGCTCCTCGGTCGAAGCAAACTTGGCGCTCGCAGGTGGGATGTAAAATGGCAGCATCAGGTCCGGACCGTGCTTGGCGGCGAGCGGCTCATTCCTGAAGAGCTGCTCGCCCATGGACTGCAGGAAGTCAAGGCCGCGCATGATCGACTGCCGCTTAACCCCCGGCCAATTTTCTGCAGCCACCCTTTCAGCCTCTACCCGCGCCTCCTCCTCCGCAGCCACTCTGGTAGCTTCAGCCCGCGCCACCTCCTCCGCAGCCCGCGCTAGGGTCGTGGCGACGACATGTGAATTACTCGTCGCCATCCCCTGGCCCCAACGGCGCCCTGAAACGCGAGTGTGAACGTATACACGACAGACGGGTGCTACATGCCCGCTCGAGTGTGAAGAGAGGCGGAACAGGGACAGTAATAATAGGACACCAAGCATCATTAGTAGAAATTTCAACAAGGTTTTCGCGGGATCGGGCGAGAAGGGGCGCATGCGTACGGTAACGGCTTGCAGCCAATGCCTGCAGCTCTTGAGCCGCAATCGCGCAATCAGGTGTTGACTGATGGCTTTCTTCAGCTCCAACACTCGCGTTGCTGAACATTGCACGCGCTTAGTATGCCTGGGGGTTACCCCCCTCGCCACGTGTACGCTGCCTGTTGGCGTGTACACTTTCACTTAAGTCGATATAAAAAATAGTCTGCCCTTCACTGCGTTTCGAACTGCTTGATTTCCTGCATCTCCCATGCCATTGCCACCAAGCCACAGCTTGGTCAGGACAGCGTTGACCTTCAGCGCCTCCGCGATCGCGATGGCACCCTCGTCCCCGATGTTGTTGTCGCTGAGGGAGAGGGTGGTCACCACCGCGTTCACCTTCAGCGCCTCCGCAATCGCGATGGCACCCTCGTCCCCGATGCTATTGTCCCAGAGGGATAGGGTGGTCACCACCGCGTTGACCTTCAGCGCCTCTGCGATCGCTTTGGCACCGTCGTCGCCGATGTTGTTGCGATAGAGGTGCAGCTCATTCAGGACCGTGTTGACCTTCAGCGCCTCCGCGATTGCCTTGGCACCGTCGTGACCGATGCTGTTCAACTGGAGGTTGAGCTCGGTCAGGACAGCGTTGACCTTCAGCGCCTCCGCGATCGCGATGGCACCCTCGTCCCGATGTTGTTGCCGCTGAGGTAGAGGGTGGTCACCACCTGCAGGTCAGACGCGATCAGGATGGCGTCGGCGGGTTGTAGGCCCTCATTCATGAAGTTGGCTGCCGTCCGGTCGCATGTCAAGCCCGAAAGCATGATGCTCTTCTCCATGCCCATCTTGGTGAGCTTCTTGGCTGACTCAACATCGAACCTGTTCTTGAGCAATTTGCAGTTCTTGAGCACCGACGTAGCAGGAATGAGATAGGCGACAAGCATGGCCGCAGGCGCGTGGAGCCCCCTATCGAACAAGTTGAGCACCTCGACGCTGTCCTCGCGCAGTTGCTGCACCGGAATGCCGCAAATGACTCCTGAGCCCGCACAGGCAACGGCTGCAATCGTCAGCCTCAACGGTGGCTCTCCCTCGCCTGTGATGCAGCTGTTGAGAGCATCCTTAGCAGCACCATGTAGCAATGAAGGGCGGCGCCAGTCGCCTACCATCTCGCATTGCAGATCCGCGGCCCGAACGGCGGCCACGTCCACCACATGGCCGTAGCCATGGAGGCGCGCAAGCCCAGGCAGCATCCGCCCCGCTACGGCCGCGTCCCCGGGCCGGCCGGCCTCGATGAGCTGCTCCACGTCAAGGTCGGTGATCTCATCCAGACGTGTGGGTACTGGCTGCCCGTCGCGGCGGCACAGGCGCGAGCAGAGGACACGTTGCGCCAGCGCCCACCAAGATCGAGTCACGCCCTTGAGCTCCGCCAACGTGGCCACGTCCACCAGGTCCAGAGCAGCCTCCATGGCATCCGCCGAGAACGAGGGCTGCTGCAGCGGCTCGGGCGGTAACGTGGAGCTGGCCGGCTGCTGCGGCGCCTCATCGACGTCTTCCGGTACAAATGCCGGCTCGGCGTCTGACGCCGCTGCATCCGCCATCTCGATGAGGCGCCCGATGAGCACGGGCTTGGTGCCGTCGGTCGTGAGGCCAAGCTTGCGCAGCTTACAGCGCAGCTCCTCAACGCGCATCCGACTGTAACGCTTACGAAGCTCGTCAGCACGCTGCCCGTCGACGGGCGCAGCGTGCGACGCGTGCTCCTCCGCGCTGCCAAAGTCACCACCCGCGCTGAGCAGCGCGCCTAGTTCGGGAGCGCGCTTGCTGTTGAGTCGGGAGGCGATCACGCGCTGGATGTGCTTGAGCGCGATGGGGGCGTCGAGAAAGAGGGTGTCCTCGATGAGCTGGATGAGCTGGTAGAGCAAAGGCTCGTCAGAGCTCGGCCACGTGTAGTCTGGGGCATTCAGCTTGCACACCATCTGAAGCGTCGAGGCCATGATCGTGGGCATGGGATAGATGCCATCCTCGGAGGTGGCGAGGTCCATCAGATCCCTCAAGGTGCCCATGAGTCGGGCTGCATCGCGCGACAACGTGGCCACCTCTCCGTCTCGCGCTCGCACGTGGCTCCTCGTCTTTGGCCTTCTTTGCCGTGGGCGCCTCCTCCTGCTTCTCGGCCGACGTCGCTCGCATTTCTCGATCGCAGAATGCGTTTTCGAATGCAATCACTTCAAACGTCAACATCAAATTTCACGCGTCTCACGCGACATCTGCCAGGTGTCAGTGCAGGTTGGTACCCTTGGAAAGAACTATGACAAAAAAGGAAATCCCTCTTGGCGGCCCCGCCGCATGGCGCTGCGAGCCCTCACCCTCACCCCTACCATCGACAATTCGTGGTGGGTGGGCGTGCTGCTCGAGGGCTTTGGCGCGGGCCTGTCCGCATCGGGCAAGCTGATGTGGCGGTATGCCGCCATGAGCCGTGATCCGGTCAAGTGGTACGCCATGGGCAGCCTGCTCTCGATGGTGTTCTACCCGGTTCTCGACACGACCGCGTACATCTTCACCTCACAGCAGATCTTATCTGCATCGTCAGGCTACATCATCTCGTTCAACGTGCTCGGTGCCACGATCCTGCTGCATGAGACGCTCACTGTGAGCCGCGCGTGTGGAGTGCTCGTAATCGTGATGGGCTCGGCGGCGTCTGTGGCCTTTGGCAACCACCTGCAGTACAACTACAGCGCGGCCGACTACTGGAACCTGCTGCTGCAGCCGTCGGCAATCGTGTACTACGCGGGGCTCGGAGGTTGGCTCTCCTTCTCGGCGTGGGCGCTGCTCACGCGGCGCGGCAGCCAGGTGCTGGACGTGTCACTCCGGCCGGTTCTGATGGCCGCGCTCGGAGGCAGCTGCTCGGGCAACATGTGGGTCACGAAGGTCGCCATGGAGCTGCTCGAGTGCACCACGCGCGCCACGGGCTGCGCGCTCAGCGTCCTCATGTCCACAGCAGGGCTGCTGCTCGTGACAGTGTCCATCCACCTCGTCTCGCTCGCGCTGCTCGCGTACGCGCTCCGCACGGGCTCGGCGCTCCAGCTGGTAACCACCTACGAGGCGTTCTCGCTGCTCACCTCGGCCCTCTCGTCGGCCCTAGTGCTCTCCGAGTATACGGGCATGAGCGCCAACCGATTGTTCATCTTCTACGCGACGGGCGTGCTGCCCATCATGGTCGGGCTCTTGCTGCTCGCTGCGTGGCCGACTCGCATCTTCGGTGACGGCGAGCGCGTGTGCCTCGATATGTCGAACAGCGGAATCGACATGGCCTGCATCGAGGCGCGCCTCGACGGCACTGGCGCGGACGCCGAGCGGTGCTGTCCGGCGCTGATGGGCTGCCTGCGCAAGGCCCGCCGACTCGTCGGCGGATGGAGCTTCTGGCAGCGCTTCGCCGCAGCCGTGGCCGAACACGGCGGTGGTGGCGGCGGCGGCACCGGCGGCGGCCTTGGCGGCGGCCTTGGCGGAGGCTCGGGCGTGGAGCGGCTTCCGTCGGAGTCGACGAAGTTGCTCTACGGCGCGGCACCCGAGCAGCCAACGTACCGTATACAACGGTCGACGACGTCGCACTCGGCACTGTCGTGGGCGGAGGGCATCAGCGGGGGGGCGCCATCAGCCGCGCCGGCTGCGCCGCCCAATCTTGACGCGACGGGCACGACCTATAGCACTACGGTGTAGAGACTCGTGCACTGTCTCTTAGAGTGAAGTGCGCGATTGTGTAGAAATGTAGGAACTAGACTGACTTGCAATTTAGACATTGCGGCGCACTAGAACTCCCTGAAATGGTCCGCCCAAAATGCGACGACCACCGCTCCTCAATTTGGTAAGTGGCACGCCAATTTCACAATGAGAAAAAAGGGGGAACGGTTTTGGGGGAGCCCCTTCTCTCCTCAACGGGTCCAGCTCCTCTTCACTACAAAAGCAGCCCATGACCGCACTTCACAACCCCGATGCGGAGGACGAGCCTTCGGCCAAGCGCCAAGCGACGCTGCCCATGTTGTCACAAGTGGAGTCACTCACCTCGGCCAAGGTGGCTACCGCCAAGGACGAGTGCCCGTCCACGCCGGTCGACCCGAACATTTCACAGTTCACAGACGGTGCTCATGCCGCGGCCCCAGCCCAATACGCGGCTGAGGAGCGCATGCGCAGCCTGGGCCTCGTCGCCTTTTGCGATGCGCTCGCGTTTGCGGGCCTGCGCGAGGAGCTGCTTCGATACTCGGCGGCCGGGGTGACGATCCTCGCACCTACCGACGATGCGTTCGCGCAAGTGCCTGAGGAAGTGCGTACCGATGTGCGGCTGGTGCGATCGCTGCTGCTTGGGCACCTGTGCACGGGGACATTCACCCTCGAGGGCCTCAAGGACAAGGAGTGCGCCGTCGCCATTGCCGGCCAGACGCACGCCGTGTACGAGGAGGACAGCCACACCTGCGTGGGAACTGCATGCTTTGGGCGCACCGACCTCGCCTTTGAGGGCGGCATGATCCAGGAGCTCACCTCGGTCATGATGGTACTCTGGCTCGTGCGTGACTCTCACACAGAGCAGGTCTGGAAAAAGTCGCTGCAGCCTTCGCCCGTCGTCTCGACTGTCGGCGGCAACTCCAACACCGGTACGCACACCCCCCCCACGAACGCCCGTTTTCCCCCTCTGAGCAAACGTCGCCGCCCCCGCCTCCCGCCACGCCCAGCCCGGCGCCGCCGCTCGCCCGGCACCTCCGCTCGCGGGCGCACACGTTTTGCGTGGCCACCGGCCGCGCCGGCCACCTCCAAGTCGTCCCCACGGACCGCGTGAACGACGTTCACACGCCCATCCCCACCCTGCCGTTGCGCTCGCAGGCAACGAGTACGAGGTCCACGGCTGCCTTTTGCACGCGGCGACGGGCTCGCTGATCCCGGACGGGCTGCGAGGCCATACACGCTCTATCAAGCCCCTCGAGGGCGAGCAGCGGCTCGCGTTCACTGAGATCACCGTGCTCACCAAGCCACCGTCGCTCGCAAAGCGGCGCGGTGTAGACGCTGAGATTGGCAACAATCGATACCGACTGCTCTTCTCCGTGTGGAACACGGCGACGCAGTCGTACGTGACGTGGCAGCACATGGCCACGCCGCTTGTCGTGCGCAACTCCTTCCACATGCTTCCTATTGAGGAGAAGGTGCCGCACCCTCGCCGCTGCCCTGTGCCTGCCTCGCCTCCCTTGGAGCCACCGATCGACATTGCGCCCCGATCGACCCCTTGCTGACCCCGTGCCGTCCTCGCGTCGCAGAACTATCGGCGTACGCAGTACGCTCGCTCGCGCGGCCGGCCGATGCCGCTCACCGCGCGCGAGGAGGCCACCGCCGCAGGGTGCAGCGGCGACTCGGGCCGTTCAGAGGATGGAGAGGGGACGCAGCACGAGCAGGCGCTCAACATGCCGCGTCTCGCGTTCGAGCCAAGGCCGGCCAAGGGGGGGGGCGAGGAGACCGACACGGCAGCGCTCCTGTGCGCGATGGCGTCGGGCTTTTCGTAGGCAGTGGTGCGAGCGTACGGGACGGTTCGACGGCATGCATCAGGGGTCCAGGGATGAGGTCGATGGTGCCGCAGCCGCCCAAAGCGAACGCGCAGGCGGCGCCACCGTTTCAAGTGCATGTGCCACGTGAGGGCTGAGGGGCGTGGCCCGACTGGCAGCGCGCCGCCGGGCGAGTCCACAATGAAAAGGTTGAATTTGTGAGAGCCGCAGCGTCTGCGCGGCGTGCGCTGTGTTTTGCGTGTTTTGGCGACTTGGCGTCGCGATCGAGGTGCCGGACAGTGGAGGATTGACACGACGGCTGTATTCCGGTTTATATAGACACTGCCGGAAGAGGGTGTCAACCGCGAGAGCGGGTGCGACCGTTACTTAGATGTCGTTATAAGACGTATTGATAAGAACGTATTGATCGTGGATCATATAATAGTTAATAGTTAATAGAAAGATGTCTCTTGTCGATTTCCGAACCGCGGCGGTGCGAGTCGACCCAGGGACCCGACAGCGGACCGTGCGGTGCGTCTGCGGACCCGCCGCAGGCCGCAGCCTCACTTAAAGCCTCACGCCGCAGGCACCCAGCCGCCAGAGCCCGCCAGCCCGCCACCCGCACGGAGTCAGAGCGTCAAGCGTGCCGTAGTCCGTACTCTGTCCTAAGTCAAGTCAAGTCAAGTCATGTCAGGCTTCCGTATGGTTGTCTGTTGTGTATGTATAGAGACTTGACTTGACTAGTCTGTACACGTACATGTACAGGAGTCAGAGGTGAGTGAGCCTGAGCCCTGAGCCTGAGCGGTGCAGCCAGGACCCTTTGGGGCACTCTGGGGATTAGGGCCCCATTCCTTTGAACTTCACACCTGAGGAATCCTGGGAAACGATACAAACTGCGATGGTGCTTCGTCGGGCTTCTTTGCTTCAGCTGCTGCGCGCGGCGAGCACCGCCGGCGCGAGCGTGACAACCGGCCTGCCGGCTAGCTCAGACGCGCTCGCTTTCGTGCGCACGCTGTACGAGGCGCCACAGCCGCCGCAGCTTGTCGCGTTCGTCACCGGCGGCGGCACGCAGCTCGTGCCATGGCTACTCGCAACTGCAGGGGCTTCGCGCTCGGTGCTCGATGTACAGGTCCCGTACTCGCGGCACAGCCTCGCCGAGCTGCTCGGCCACGAGCCAGCCAAATTTTGCTCGCCTCAGGTCGCGTCCGATCTTGCGGCAGCCGCCTTTGAGAGGGCTCTCAAGCTGACGGCGAGCGAAGGCGGAGCCCAAGGGCTGCCGATTGTTGGAATGGGTTGCACGGCCGCGCTGCGCAGTGAACCGATGAAGCGCGGCCGACACCGGGCCTTCATCGCTGTGCGTACGGCGACGGGCACCCACGAGCTCGCGCTTACGCTCGCCAAGGGCGCGCGCAGCCGCATTCTCGAGGATGCCGTCGTCAGCCGCGTGGCGCTGCTCGCCATCGCGCACGCGTGCAAACTTCCGATGCCCGGTGGCGTCCTAGCTGACGCGACACCATTTTGGAGGCTAGAGGGCGACGATGATCAGGGTCTCGGCTCTGCTGTGGTAGCCGAGGTGCTGCACCATCGCTTTGTGGCATCTTCAGGGGACGAAGGGGGCCCAATAAATGGGGCAGAAGGTGCACGGCCCAGTGTCTTCAACGACAGCATGACTGATGACTAGCTCGAGGTGTGGGTTGCAGCGGGCGCGAGTCTGCCACTACATTGCAATTTGAACAGAGAGTAGAAATCCGATGTCTTGTTAATGTCTCTGACCGGGGTCAATTGGATAAACCCCAAGAACCCGCAACCATTGTGCATTGACCTTAAAGTCGGGTTGGGTCTGAGGCGATATTTCCGAGAAAACTCCCGACCATGTGAGATCTGAGTTGATCTCCAGTTCTGAGATACTGAAGAAGACCCAGTGAGCACAGTGACCATAGAACGGAACTTTTGATGAAAATTGAGCGACCATCGGCGTTTTTAGGTAGCGAGATACGCATCTCTGCGCGTCATCCTCGACTCTCACCTCAAACTATCTCGAACTCGCTTCTCCTTCGAGAAGTTTGACCAAGTTGAAACTACGCTCACATCGATCGCTCTCTGGGGTTGCTGACCCTACGCGGCGGCGCACCCTCACACCGCGCTCATCAATCTCGATGGCACCCAAGAAGGAGCCCCTCGCAGCAAAGGTCAGCACCAGCAAAAACATGTTGGCCAGCTCGAGAGTTGTGGCCAGCTCTCGAGTTTTGGAACCCCCGGTGGCCAAGGTCACCCATAAGCCTGTGCACTATCTGCGGCAAATCAAGGCGGCTTTCTCGCTCACCGGGCCCGTGAACTTTGCTCTTTTCTTCCCGGCGTTTCTACCGCACGCGATCCATCACCACTCGCACTGGCTGCCGCAGTCACCACTCTTTGGGCATAGCATAGTCTCCATCACTGGCCTCTCCGTGCTTGGCGCTGGTGTGCTTTTCATGCTACTGGGCTTCTGGCTTCTCACGGCCTCCGCGGCCAAGCTTTCTGAGGCGGACGGAACGATCTCATCACACGACCCACCGAAGGCGCTCGTGACTAGTGGTCCCTACGCATACATTCGTAATCCAGTCACATATTCCATAGTCCTGCTCATCGTTGGTGAGGGCGTCCTCAGCGGCGAAATCGGAATCCTCGTGTTCGGCGGCATCTATTGGGTCTCGATGATAATGGTGATGGGCTGGGAGGAGACGGATCTGAAGCGGCGCTTTGGTGGGCCGTATGGGGCCTACTGGGCCGGCGTGGGTGCCTGGATCCCGCGGTGCACGCCGTGGGAGCCGGGCGTCACCTCGATTCTGTGAGCCGGGAACGCGCACGGGTCCGCGTCCGGCCATTCGTCCGGTCCGGGGAGTTGTGAGCTTGTGAGCCGCCGAGAGAGACTGCCAGAGCTCTGGACCGCGTGTCACTGTGGGCCGACCGCCGGGGCAGAGGTGTGCGCGACGGATGTGCGTGATGGCCCCGTGCGGGGAATTAAAGTGCCGGTGGGTTGCTTCGCGGTACGCGGATGACACTCTCGAATCCGACTTCCATTCTAACCCCGTAGAAGTCATCAAACGGTCAAATGGAAACGCTCAATTTCCCCGCTACAGGTGGACGCAACACGAAATTCGATCCGCCATCTGTGGAGTGTGGACAGACCCAGAATACCCGCTCAAGTCCTTGAGCCACGATCGATCCTTCGTAGTGGGCGATACATACTCAATGACGCGGGGCACGTGAGTCGTACCCTGGCGCTTCTCCGGCTCTTCCTTCGCGTCGGCTTCTATTTCGGCTTCTATTTCGGCTTCTCCTCCTCCTCCTCCTCCTCCTCCTCCTCCTCGGCTGCTCGACTGTTGCTCGACGCGCTGACTCCATCCGCTCCCGCTCCGCCTGCGCCTCCCGCTCGAGATATGTGGAGGCCTGCGCCTCCGACGCCTCCGCCGGCAGCGGCCACGGCGACGGCGGTGGCAGCCTCCTCCCTGACGCGCAGCTCCTCCTCGGCTCTCTGATCTTCGTGTAGGGCCCACACGAGGAGGTTGAAATCGCCGCCGGAGCTGCACAGCTTATCGCCCGCGGCGGTGAAGCAGAGCGCTCGCACGGTACTAGCGTGGCCGGTCAGCGTGTGGAGCAGTGTGCGCTCCGTCAAGTCAAACATGTGCACGCGGTAGTCTGCACCGCCCGAGAAGAGCACGGTGCCCGTCGGGCTCACTGCGAGAGCGTAGATAGCCAAGTTCGACGAGGCGGCGCGGGATCCGTGGGGGCGTACGCTCAGCGTGCCGGCGCAAGTGGCCGTCGTCGCGCCTACATGCCAGAGGCAGATGCGCCCGTCCTCGGCGCCCGAGCAGAGCAACTGCAGCCGCTCAGCCGCCGCGAGGCATGTAATCGAGTGCGCGTGCGCCTCCCATGAGATCGTGACCCGATGCGTGTCGAGCGCGTATCGCTTGATGGTCTTGTCGGCGCTCGACGAGAAGAGAGAGCCAAAGGCGAGGCGCACCGCGTACACCACGTCCGTGTGCGCGGTGAGCCGTCCCTTGAGGGTCGCGATGCCGCGCTGCGCATCGGCCATCGACCAGACGAGGATGGTCTTGTCAGCCGAGCACGAGTAGATGAACTCGTCCGTGGCGAGCACGCACCAGACGCGTGCCTCGTGGCCGGTCAGCGTGACGACACAGCAGCCCTCGCCCGCAGCGGAAGTGGTCGTGCGCCATAGCTTGACCGTGTAGTCATCCGAGCCAGACAGAAGGTGGTCACGGTGCAGCGCGAGGCAGTTGGTGTCGTCGGCATGCCCTTCGAAGCGGCCGAGCTCCTTCCATTCAGTGAGCGACACCTTAATGATGGGTCCCGAGCCGTGCGCCATGTAGATGGCATGCTCGCTCGCGACGGCGCTGTACACGCACTTGTCCACGCCCACGAAGACGCGTTCACACAGCGGCTTCTGGAAGGCGGCCACGAGAGTGCACAGCCCGCCAACCTCGGCGAGTCGCGCGGACGAGAGCGAGTTGGTCGAGAGGTCGAGCGACAGGCGCGCGCAGCCCGCGCCCTCTCGCTCCGAGAGAGCTGTGCAGAGCAGCGTGGCCTCGGCGTCGCGCATCAGGTTGCCTGCGAGACGGAGCGAGGCGAGCGGCGCACGCGAGCGACGCAGCGCGGACGCGAGCAGCGCGATGCCCTCGCCCACGTAGCTCGTGTCGCCATCGCGCCCGCACAGCTGCGTGGCAGAAAGGCCCAGGGTCGTGAGCACACATCCCGGCGCGACCAGCAGCGCTTCGAGGGCGCCGATCGCGCGTGTGTCGTATGCGGCGGCGCCCTCGGTCAGTGGGTTGTCCGACAAGTCGAGCGCCGTCAGCGTGGGCGGCTGGATGGCCGCGAGTCCGTCGACGAGGGCCGCGGCGGCGCTCGCGCCCAGCCGATTCGCGGAGAGGACGAGGGACTCCAAGGGCGTTCCAGAGGCGGCGATCGCCCTGGCGAGGGCGGCCACTCCGCTGGTGCCCAGACGGTTGTCGTGCAGGTCGAGCCGCGTCAGCTGCGAGCGGCTCTCGAGCAGCCGCGCGAGGAGCGCCGCGTCCTCGTCCGACATCCCCTGACCGCGCAGGTCGAGCGCCGTATCGGCGGCGAGCTGCTTGACAGGTACAAGCCACAGGTGCACCTTGAGCAGCAGGATGGACGCGGACGGTCGCATGGCGACCGCGAGCATAGCGGCCGCGTCCTCGGCTGAGAAGCCGTTGCCGCTCACATCGAGATGCGTGAGCGCGCATGCCTCGCTCCCAAAAGCGGCAATGAGCCGATGCAGCCCTCGCTCGTTGCGCCTACCGCCATGGAACTTGGAGACGCCGATGAGCTGGTTGCTCGCCACGCGCAGCTCGCGCATCCGATTGCCCGGCGCGTGCACGAACGTACACAGCCGCTCGAGGGCCGAGTAGTCCATGTCCTCGTTGCCGCCCTGCTGGTGCACGTAGAGGCAGCGCACGACGTAGGAGCCGTAGTAGCGCCCGACGGCAAAGTACATGCCACCGTCCATTGAGACCGTGTACCGCTGCTCGAAGGCTTTGCCATTCTTGAGGAACGTGAGCTCGCACGTGTGTGTGTCAAGCATGAGCCCCACCCTGTCACCTTGCCCCCAGCCCGCGATGGCGCCCCCCATGTCTACGGCGTTGTGTAGGTGGCGCACGTCACCTTTGGCACGCCAGCCGACGCCCTTGTCATCCGAGCCCGGGTACGACGACTTGTTCGCGTCAGGCTTGATGACGCCAACGTACGCGCCATCGCCGTCGGTCGCCTGGAGCACTTCGAACTCAATGCGGTAGCATCCCGAGAAGGGCTCCATGCGCGGCCCAGCGGAGCAGAGTCCATCAGACTCGAGCCGGCAGAGCTGCCCGTGCTCGGAGAGGCGAGCGGCCGACCCCTTGAGCAGCCCAAACGAATGATCCTCGGCTACCGTGCCGCCGCACAGCTCGTTGGCGGAGAGGTCGAGGCACTCGAGGCGGCAACGCGCCGCGTCGAGCGCGTCGAGCAGTGCGTGCGCGCCCGAGACGCGTAGCCGGTTGTCCGGCAGGCGTAACTCGGTCAGGCCACGTGGCATCGAGGTGCTCAGCGCGCGAGCGATTGCGAGCGTGCCCGCCTCGGTCATGCGACACTGCGAGAGGTCGAGCGAGCCGAGCACCTGATGAGGGAGGCGATCAGAGGTCATCAGCGAGCCGAGCACCTGATGAGGGAGGCAATCAGAGGTCATCAGCGAGCCGAGCACCGTGTTGAGTGCGAGCAGCTCAGAGAGCAGCACCGCGTCACGGTCGTACACGCGCAGCCCCGCAAGCGAGAGTCGCGTCGCGCGCCCCGCCCAGTCGAGCACGGGCAGCGGCGTCGATGAGAGCGTGAGCAGGCGCAGCCTCGCGTGCGGCCGCCCGCGGTGCACTGCTTGCGCGAGCTGCATCGAGGCGGATTCGGGTGGCGGCGGCGGCGTCATCGCCGCGTGCAGCGTCTCCCCCGCGCCGATTCGGCGATCCACGGCCATCAGCAGCGCGGCGCTGTCGAAGACCAGCTGAGCGAGCTGCACCTCCGTCCGCCCGATGCATGGGCGGTTGCTCAACTCCCACAACTCGGGGCCGGCTGCAGGCGCGGCGGTGGGAGCGGCGCTGGCGGCGACGGCGGCGCTGGTGGCGACAGCGGCGCTGGCGGCGACAGTAGCGCTGGCGGCGGCAGCAGCGCTGGTGGCGGTGCTGGTCGCCGACGTGTCGGAGAGCGGCGCCAACGGCTCTTCCCGGCCGGAGCGACCATCGAGCTGCATCCGCAGATTGGAGGAGATCGGCTCAGATTGGAGGAGATCGGAGCGACCATCGAACTGCATCCGTCTCGATGGTGCTCGGAACCTTCCCCGAAGCTTCGCGACCGAGTTCTCGCGCCCGGCGCCCCCCTCGCCGCCGTCGGCGTCGCCCCGCGGCAGGCCCACGTTGGGCGGGAATGTGCCCGGCACGACGCGCGACGCGCGCAATGAGAACTCGCTCGCGACCTCCTCGAGGGAGCCTGGCGGGAGCTGTGCGAGCCGCGGCAACGGCAGTCGGATGGCCACCTGCTGCGCTGTACCGAGCACGGACGGGCACGAGCCCACGTACCCGAGCCGCCGATGCAGCGCGAACGTCTTGTTCGACTCGCGAATCGTCTTCTCCACAGAGGCGAGTGCGCTGTGCACCAGCTCAAACACGGTCCGCACGAGGGACTGGGAGGCGGCGGCTGCGGTGGCGGCGGCGGCACCTGCGCCGTCCACGCCCACACCCACTCGTTGCACGGCTAGGAGCTGAAGGTGATCGGGGCCGTTGATCCACGCGGCGAGTTCGCCGCGTGGAGTACGGAATAGGCCGCGATGCCTCTCCGCGTCTCGGCTCGCGGCGACCATCGGGTCCACCGGCTCGACGAGCAGACCCTCAGCATGCAGCTGCGCCATCGCGGCCTCGTCGAGGCTGCTGAAGGGCGTGTACGTGCCCGCGCCGCCTTCACACTGAGGCAGAGCACGCAGTGCGATAAGGAGCACCCTCTCGACCTCCGCAAAGTCTTCACTCGACATGGCCGGTGTGAATGCATGCTCGGCGAGGTTGCGGCTCACGGCCACGCGCACAAGCACCCCCTCGAGGAGGGACCCCGCCCGACCGGCGCCGCCGCCACTCGCCTCGGCGCTGCCGCTGCTCACGGTCACAATTGGAGCCTTAATTGCGGTCACAATTGGAACCTTCGCCGATCCGCCGCCTTCGCTACCTTCCCCGTCGTCGACGCTGCTGCTGCTGCTTCTGCCCGCGGCACTGCCCGCAGCGTTGAGCTCGGCATTCAAGAAGGCGTTGAGCTCGGCATTGAGCTCGGCGTTGAGCTCGAGTTTGTTCGCGTCGATCTCCGAGTTGTGCGCGAGCTTGCCCGGCCGAGAGCCCGGAAGCAAATGCCACTCCTCGATGATCTTGTCGAAAAGTGCGACGAAACGGTCGTAGCAGTCGACGTCGGCGGCAACGGCGCCAATGACCGCGTGCGGGCGCAGCCGGCCGGGCGAGATCGATTGATCGAGTGTGAAGGCAGCCATCCCGCTGCGCACCTCGCACATGGATAAATACGCGTCGCGTGTCAGGTGCTTGGCCATGAGTGACGTGTGGGCGGCTGAGAACTCGGGATAGTGCGCCGTGTGCGCGCCCATTTCCGTTGATGGCACACGTACGCGTGCGCTCGCCGTGCCCACGCTGCCGCTGCCCTCGGCAAAGTTCACATTCACATTCACACCGCTGCCCTCGGTGAAGTTCATCAGAACGGGCGAGGGCGCCGAGGGCATCGACGGGATCGGGGGCGATGGCGTGCTCGGCGCATGCTCGCGGCTCATCGCGGCTGCGGCGGCGGCGGCGGCGGCAGAGGCGGCGGCGGCCACGGCCGAGCCCAGCGTGGCCAACGGCACCACGATCCCTTCTGCCAGCACGCTGCTGCTCCTGCTGCTGCCGCTGCTGTGACTCTGCAGGTGGCCCACCTCATCGTTTCCTGCGCCAGGTGCTCCCGGGACGGCGCAGGTTGGCGGCCCCGCGCGGGCGGGCGCGGCGCTGGCTGGGCTCCCGGCGAGTCGCTCGGCCTCGTTGGCCTGTCCCCACAGCTCGAGGAAGGCACTTGCCTCGAGGTTCGCCACCGTCTCGAGCGGAGGCAGTTCAAAGCCTCGCGCGCTCGCACGGGCGAAAATGGCTGGGTACGGCAGCTCGCGCAGCACTCGCGCGCGCACCGCAGGTACAAGAGCGCTTAGCTGCGGCCCGTCCTGGCGCGTGAGCCCGTACAGGCGAGCGGGCAGGCGCGAGGGCGGTTGGGGCTCGCGCTCCGCCCGGAGACCATTGTCGGAGACGTCGAGCTCCTCGAGCATGCAGTGTTCCGAGCACAGCGCCGCACACAAGAGGGCGATGCCCTCCAGATTGTACTTGTCGCCCACATCGCTCCCGGGTGGCAGGCCGCACAGGTGCGTGCCGCGCAGCCCGAGCCGACGCAGCGTGCTCCCTGCGCGCGTGATGAGTGCACAGACGATCCGGAGAGCATCCAGGCAGAAACGCCCCGGCGCCGAGAGGCAGAGCTCAGTTCCACAGAGCTCGAGGTCCTCCACAGCGCAGCCCCCGTCGAGCAGCGCCCGCAGCAGCTGCTCGAGCTGCGCCTTCTTCAACGAGGTGTCCTTGAGGATCACGCTGCACAGGTGCGGCAGCTGCCCCTTGCGGATGACACTCGCTATCGCGGACAGCCCCGCGCTCCCAACATTGGCTCCGATCTCAGAGAGGTCGAGGCAGCGCACAATGCCGTCGCTCGCGGCGCCGCCCGCGCCACCGCCGCCCTCGAGCGCATCGTCGCTGCTGCTGCCGCCGCCGCCGCCACCGCCGCCGTCACCACCACTGCCTTTGAACGCGGCACGATCGGCCCTGCCAGCCGCGTCGACGCTGGGCACCGAGAAGGGCAACTCCGGATTGGCTCTGGGCCTGCGCGCTGTGTTGGGCACCATCGCTGTGAAGGACGGCGCGGCGGGGGCGCCGACGAGTGGCAGGATGGCGCCAAGAGGGCTCGTCGAGGGCGCGTTCGGGCTCGACGAGTGGGAAAGGAGCGAGGCGCGGCGCATGTCGGAGCCGAGCAGGTGTGAGACAAGCACCACATCCTCCTGGCAGCCGTTGGCGCCCCCAAACGTGAGACGTCCAGCCTCGACCCCGAGTCGGCGAACAGGCACCGCCCAGCGTGCGAGCACCAGGGTCTCGAGCGGCGTAGGGCATCGGAGGAGCGCCTCGGCAAGCAGCGTGACCGATGCGGGCTTGAAGCCAAAGCCGTGCACATTGAGCTCACGCAGCACGCAGTGCTCATGCCCGACCGCGGCGCAGAGCATGGTGAGCGCGGCTTGGTGGATCTCCGCGGGCAGCTCCTCCTTCATCACCTCGCGCAGGTTGAGCACGCTCAGCTGATTGCCCGGAGAAGTGATCCAGTCGCATACCTCGGCAAGGGCTCGCAAGCAGCGCTGCTCGTCGGGCGCGCCACCGTGCTGGGTGCCGCTGCTGCCCGGCGGCGGCGCGCTGGCGGTGGCGCCGCCCTCGGCGACGCACAGCGGGTTGCCGTGGATGTCGAGAACGCGCAGCGGCGCGCCGCCCTCGCGCAGCGCACGCAAGAAGACATAGATCTCCTCGCAAGAGGAGATGCCCAGATTGCCCATGAAGACTTCTTCGAGTGGGGGGCGGGCGTGGCGCACCGCGTCGGCGAGAGCGAGTAGGCCGTGGGGTCCCATGCAGTTGTCGGTGAGCTTGAGCGTGCGCAGCGTGCCGTTCGAGCGCAAGATCTGTGCGGCGATGCCCATCTCGGTGCGCCCGAGTCCCTTGCCCTCGAGATCGAGTGAGATTGAGCCGTGTAGCAGCTCGGTCATCGGCAGCTCGGCGCGCGTGACCGAGAGCTTGATGAGGCTCGCGCATGCCTGCACCGCCGTGCCGAGCACCATGCCGTCCTCCTCGCGCAGGCCGCTGCTCTTGTTGACAAGACCGAGCTGGAGCTCCTCGAGCCGACAGCGCGGCGATCGCAGCGCCTCCGAGAAAAGGAACACCGCCTCGCTGGTGTACACGTCGTTGCCGATCATATGGTTGCCCTTGAGGCGTAACCGGCGCAGCGCGCACCCCTCCTTGATGATGAGTGCGCACACCATCTTGAGCACGAACGGGTTGAACGGGTCGGTGCCAGTGGCCTTGATGCCGCAGATCTCGTTGCCGGTCAAGTCGAGCACCTCGAGTGGGCAATCCTTGAGCGCGTCGAGGAGCGAGGCCGAACCCTCGAGCCCGAGACAACGGCCGCTCACCTGTGGGGAAAGGGTGGGGGCGCCGTGGTGAGCACTTGCATGCAGCCACGTGCAGGGCCTCGAGCCCGAGACAACGGCCGCTCACCGAGAGCTCGCGGACCGAGGCGCGCCCATGCAGCCGTGCAAACGCGTCGGAGAGCACCTTGATCTCCTTGGGTAACGGCTTGGCGCCGCCCAGGTCGATGCATGTGAGCGCCAGATCTTGCTGCAGCAGCTGCGCCATCAGTGTCGCGTCCACCTCGCTGAAGTCGACTGAATGCAAGCTGAGCCGCTCGCCACGCAGGAGCTGCTGCACCATGAGAGGCGTCTTGTCGAGCACGAGTTTCTCGAGCGTCCGGTTGCGCGAGAGCCCCTTGCCCAGATGGTGCGCGTCGTCTTCGCGAATCTTGCAGCCGGAGATATTGAGCGACTTGAGCGAGATATGCTTCTGGGCGGCGCGGCCGGAGGAGAGCGTCTCGTTGAGCACCGCAATGCCCCGCGACTGGTAAGAGCCGTTGCCATCGCGCGCGAGTCCGCAGAGGGCCACGTCGACGAGCGAGAGCGAGAGCAGCGCCGCGCCATCGGCGATCCAGCTGCAGAGCGTCTCGATCGCTTCGGTCGAGTACTCATCCTTGCCGCCCTCTTCGACACCGCAGAGCGGGTTGCCCGATAAGTCGAGGTCCGTCAATTGTGGCGCGCCTGTGCGCAGCGCGTGCACGAGCTCGATCGTGTGCGCGGCCGAAAGCCCATTCTCGCCGAGGTGTAGTGCGGTGAGCGGCATCGCGCGAGCGGCGATGGCGCTCGCAATCTCGGAGAGCCCGCCGCTGAGGCCACTCGAGTTGAGATCGAGCAGCTCTAGGCTCGTGTTCTCGGAGAGGAGCTGTGCGATGAGCGTCACCTCCGACCCATGCAATTTGGAGCACTCGGACGAGAAGCGCTTGTGCAGCCCCTGCGAGAGCTCACGCAGGCCGAGCAGCTGCGGCACGGGTAGTGACGAACCCTCCAGCACGAGCGTCTGCACCATTGGCCCGTGGGCGGAGCAAGCTTTGACGGCCAGCGCGAGCGCCGCCGCCTCCGCCGTGCGCATCTGGCACTTGGTCAGCTTAAGAGTGGTCAATCGACAGTGCTCGGAGCGCAACGCGAAGCAGAGCCGCTCCACTGCTTCGGACGTATACTCGCACCCGAGCAGTGGTTTCCCCGTCGCATCGACGCCGCAGAGCGCTGTGGCACTCAGGTCGAGATACGCGAGCTTCGAAGTCGGCTCCTCGAGAAGTTCGCACAGTGCCTCGATGGCCGTGTTGCGGTACACGTGGCGCTCATCGGGGGGCACCTCAGCCGTCACCAGACCCCACAGGTGCACCAACTGATCTTCACTCAGCTTGGCGAGCTGCCGGGGCGTCGGTGGGAGAGGCTCGGCTCCAGCGGGCGGTGCAGCGGCCGGTGCGGCAGCGGCGCTGGCGCTGGCGCCGGCGCCGGCGCCGCTGCTGCCGCCGTTGCCGCCGCCGTTGCCGCCGCTGCCGCTGCCGCCCGCTGCCGCAGCGGAGCTGCCGCTGCCGCCGCTGCCGCCGCTGCCGCCGCTGCCGCCCGCTTCCGCTGCGGAGCTGCCGATCCCCTCCCAGCTCCCTTCGCGAACGAGAGAGGGTGCGCGGCGGGCGTCCGAACTGCGTCGGTAGCCATAGAGCCCGCCGAGCTCCTCCCAGCGGTCCTCGCGCAGCTCTTTCGGGAGGCCGAGGACCGATTGGAAGTCGGCCTGAGTCAATCTGGTGAGCGGGAGCCGCTGCTGGCGCCACTCGGCGATAGTCGTGCGCACCTGCAGCTGCGCACGCGCCCATTCGGACACAGGGGTGCTCGTGCGCGTGCTATTCGCCACCTTCTTGAGCTCGGACTCGCGCTCCGAGTCGTCGCGCTTGCGGCGCACGGCGGCGCCGCACTGGGTGATCGCATTATCGGCCAGTGTGAGCTCAACGAGCGGGCACTTGCCGTGGCGCAGCCCACGGGCGAGCAGGCTGGCGCCTTCGGCCGAGAAGAGATTACTCTCGAGGAGGAGCACCTTGATGGGCAGGTTGCCCATGCGCACCGCGCGCGCGAGCGCCTGCACGCCGTCGTCGCCAAGCTTCTGCTTCTTCAGCTCAATCGTGTGCAGCGCCGTGTTGAGTAGCAGCACTTCGGAGAGGATCATCATCTCGGGGTCGGCGAGGAAGTCGATGCGCATCTCGGACATGGTCTTGATGTCGGCGACGAGCACGCAGTTGTGCTCCTCCGACTTGCTCACACGGCTCTGACTCGTCTTCTTCTCTTTGAACTGCGTCGAGACCGCAAACTCGACCAGCGAGCAGCGCGGGTGCCGGATGGCCGCACCAACGGCCGCGTACCCATCGGCGCCGATTGCGTTCCCGTGCAGCACGAGCTTGCGCAGCGGCAGCAGCGGCGTGCCCTCGGGCGCTGCGAGCAACTGCGCGACGAGCTGCGCGCCGATCGAGGTCATGCCCGTCTTTGAGAGGTCGAGGGTCTCGAGCGGAGCGGTCGTCTTCTGGAGTACCGAGACGAGCTTGCCGATGCCCTCGTCGTACAAGCAGTTGTTCGAGACGGAGAGCGAGACCCACTTGGCCGCCTCGCCTCGCAACTGCTTCTCAAGCCGGTCGACGTCCTCGGCGACCATGCCCGCGGTCGTCAGGTCCAGCTCACGCAACCCGTGCCACTCCTCGCCCCAGCTGCCTGGCGGCTTCCACACCTTGACCATCTTGTCGATGCCGCTCGAGAAGAGCGTTCCTTCGGGCGTGAGGCACAGGTTGGCCACCGTCTCGCGGTGGCCGTGCATCGTGCCCAGGCACGTGCCATCCTTCCAATCCCACACCTTGATGATGTTGTCCACGGCGCACGAGTAGAAGACGTCCGCCTGCACGGAGAAGGAGCACACGGACTGGTTGTGACGGTAGAGCTGCCGGACGAGCTCTCGCGTGCGTGGATTCCACAGCTTGACCATCCCGTCCAGCCCGCCCGAGATGAGGGCGAAGCTCGCCATGAGCATGCCCCACACCGAGCCCTCGTGCGCCTTCCACGAGTGCGAGAGCTCCCTGCGCTGGATGTCCCACTCATACACAGTACCCGTCGAGTCGCCAGCGAAGAGGATGCCGCCTTCGAGGCTCTCGCGCCCCTCCAGGTACAGCGCCTCGCGGTACACCTTGTCCTTGTGCCCGTCAAACGCTTTGATCTGCTTGAGCTGCTGTACGTCCCACGAGATCACCTTCTTGTCGTCGCAGCACGAGTAGAGCCGCCCGATCTCCTCGTCGTACTGGAGCATCCAGATGGCCCCCTTATGTCCGACCAGAGTCCCCTTGCACTGATGCTGGTCCTCGCCCGGACCCACCTGATCAGGGATGCAATCAACGGCAATCAACAGCAATCAACGACCATCAACGACCATCAACGGCACCTTCCACAGCTTAATCTCGCCCGTACGGCAATCAACAGCAATCAACGACCATCAACGGCAATCAACGGCACCTTCCACAGCTTGATCTCGCCCTTGCGGTCGCCCGCGTAGAGCATATCGCCGAGCAGCTTGAGCGAGAGTACGCCCTTCTCGTGCCCCTTGAGTACTGCCTCACAGTGCAGGTCGGAGCGGCGCCACTTGCGGATCGTCTGGTCCTGCGAGCCCGAGTACATGTACATCTCATCGTGTTGCAGCGTCTCGACCCAATTCGTGTGCGCGTTGAGCGTCGCGCCGCAGCGCAGCCGTTGCGGCATGTGCTCCACCCTGCATGCATCGGTGGCCGCCGCAAGCAGCGCCTCGGTCGCATCGCTCCCCATCTCATTCCAGCGCATGTCGACGCACTCGAGCGGCGTCGTGCGCTGGCGCAGCGCATCCGCCAGCTTCAGGGTATCTCGATTGCCCCAGCAGTTGCCAAAGATCTTGAGCGAGCGAAGCGAGCACGAGGGGCGCACCAGCGCATCACAGAGCGCCTCGACAGCCACAGAGGTGTAGTGACCTCTGCCCTCCCAGTTGACGCCGCACAGCTGGTTCTGCCCGAGCTTGAGCTCGCGCAGCGGGTTGCCGTCGGTCTTGAGCCACGCGCACACTGCGTACACCGCCTCGGCCGCGTAACGACCAGATCCGTCGGCCGACAGGCCGCAGATCCCATTGTCTGACAAGTCCAACACCTTGAGAGGACAGCCGCCGCGCATCATGGCCTCGATGAGTGCGACGGCACCGTCGACGCCCACCTTGTTCCCGCGCAGGTTGAGCTGCTGGACGCGCATCGCGCCCGTACCGAGCGCTTTAGCGAGCATGGATGCGCCCTTCTCCGTCAGGCCATTGTACCCTAGCGAGATGCACAGATCCTCACCCGACGGCTGGCGCGGCGCGGCCGAGAGGACCTCAGCCATGAACTGCAGGTCAAAGTCGGTGAGCTTCTGCCCGTCCATGTTCACGCTTTTACCCGTCTTCAGCTCCTGGATGGGGAGGGCGTGGTTGGCGAGCTTGACGGTTTTTAGGCCGGAGGAGGCCGAGAGGGCTTTGGCAATGGCTGCGACGCCGCCCTCCTCGAGCGCATTGCCTGAGATGTCGAGCATCTCGAGCGTCACGCCGTCGACCTCGAAGATCTGTGCGAGGGCAACCAAGCCCCCATCCGCGATCTTGTTGCCCGACAGGTCCAGCTCGCGCAGCCGGATGGGTGAGGCGCGCAGCTCGGAGCACAGCGGGAGCACGTGGCGCGACTCGAGCCCGCATGACTGGAGCTGCAGCACCTCGAGCACCGTCGACGCGCGCAGCACCGCGGAGAGTGCGCCGAGCCCCGCGTCAGCCATGGCGGCGGGCAGCGCGTTGATCATCATGCGCCGCAGCGTCAGCCGCCGAAGCGTCGGGTGGCCGTTGAGCGCATGGCACAGCTGCGGGAGCCACTCGGCGTTCAGCTCGGACTTACCATCGCCGAGCTCAAGCGCGCTCGCTTTGTACGTGTGCCGGAGCAGCACGGCAAATGCGGACATGGAGTCGAATGAGTGCAGCTCCTTTGCGGTGAGCTTGAGGACGCCCTCCTTATGGATGACCTCCTCGAGCATGCATTCGGCGAAACGGTTGGCGAGCTCCTCGCCGCGCTCTCCCTCGGCCATCAACCCCTCGAGGCAGAACTGCGTGACGGTGAGCCACCAGGAGCCCTGGAGCATCTTGCGGATGCCCCCCGAGGCGGTCATGATGTTCTTGACGCGTTCCATCTCATCGGTGAGCATCCGGTTGATGACCATCGAGCACAGGTGCTCCTGGAAGGTCAGGTGGCCGAAGCGGTAGATGGTCTCGTCATTCTCCACAAAGAAGGTGAGCACAGCGAACTGACCGCGTGCAACGCTCTCCTTGACATCTTCCCACAGCGCCGCCGTCTGCTCAGTGATGGCGGATCGCAGCACCTCGCTGTTCAGGTCCTTCATCTGCTTGCAATGCGCCTTGAAGGCAATCTCCTGCAGCATGAGCATGTACTCGCCCGAGTCGCGACCCGCCTGCCCCTTGCGCGCCTCGAGCGTCTTGGCGTCGAGGCGCGTGATGATGGTCGACATCGCCGTGTGATACAGCTTCCAACGATTGAGTGGGCCGCTCGTCTGCGCTTGTGCTGACGAGCGGATGTAGGAGAGCACCATCGAGAGGATCAGAGGGTTGGAAGCGAGCTGCTGCAAGTCAGGGCGCGCCATGAGCTGCTTGAACATCGCGAGGTGCTCAGGCGCGCTCAGCCTCGCCTGCGCGACAGCCTGCTGCTGCTCCTGATCGAGGGGTAGGATCTTCATCGAGATGCACTGCTCAAGCCACGCGGGCGAGAAGCCACCCGGGCGCGAAGTCATCACGACGCGCGCCGACATGCGCACCGCCGTCATGATGTGCGCCTCCACCACACTCTTGAGCCCTGTGGGTACCTCATCCATGCCATCGAGGAAGAGGACGAGCCGGCGCTCGAGCATCGCCTGCTTGAGGAAGAGGTAGCGGCGCGAGCGTGGGCCGTAGACGGAGCGCAGGAAGCCATCGAGGTAGTCGCCCGCGAGCGAGTTCTGCTTGATGATGCGCATCAGGTCAATGGTGGTCAGCAAAAAGGGCACTAGCTGTAGCTCCGGCCGTTGATGCAGGCACTTGACCATAAAGAGGCGCGCAAATGTCGACTTGCCCGATGCCGCCTCGCCGGTGACGAGCACTGGCTTGGACTGCGCATCGCCGCTGGCCACCTCGTCCATGACCACATCAAAGGGATCGCGCTGCTGCCCCGGTGCGCCGCCCTCCACACGCAGCTTGACGCACTGGAGCACGATGTCGAGCCGCTCGCCCGAGAGAGCGTCGACAACGAACGAGAAGGTCGAGCGCACCCACGCGACGTACTTGAGATGCTCGGGCCCCATGTCCACTGACGGATCGAGCACGGGGGCGTGGTTGGAGCGGGTCAGCGTGAGGCTCAACCGCTCGCCGTCCTCGAACACGCCAGTGTATACGTTGGGTAGGGTCGGGTGGCGCTCGCCGGCACTCATGCGGCACCAGCCGTCGGCGCGCAGCACGCGCAGCTGCGCGTGTGGCGGGTACATATACACTGGGAGCACGTCCACCTCGATGTCCATGCAGTGCTCCCATCGGAACGCACTGCCCTCGCCATCGTGCATCCGCAGACTGTCGCCCTCGACAGCCGCACGCACCCACGGGCCCCATGCCGTCGGCTGCGCCCGCGTACCCTCGCCGCCCTCGTCCGCAACGGGCACGTCGTCGGGCTTGGTGCTATCGATGGCGTTGGCCGCCGCGGCCGCGCCTTCTGCCGCGCCTGCGGCCGTCGCGTTGGCAGCGCTCGCGGCCCCCGCCGCGACGTTCGAGACGGCGCCGGTGCTGCCCAAGACGTTGCTACCAGGCCGCCCGATGCCGCCGACGCTGCTTCTGCTGCTGCCGCTGCTGCTGCTGCCGGTGCCTACGCGGAAGAGCTCCGGGCTGTCCGAGAGGCTGCTGCTGTCTACGCCGCCCGCGCCCTGCTCCAGCCCGGAGTCGTGGCGCACGGCGAGCGCTGCCACACCGTCGGCGTCAGCGCCCTCGGCACCCAACGCTAAGCTAGCCGACGCCTCGTCTACTAAGGCCGAGCTTGACGAGATTGACGAGACCGTGATTGACGACGCCTCGTCTACTAAGGCCGAGCGGATGCGTCGTCGCACGAGCAGCGGCTCGTGCTCGTTCTTCCAGCGCGCGCAGAAGCGATACGCGCCCGCTATCACGTCGCACGTCTTCCCTATAATCCCCAGACCCGGCTTGAGCACCGCCGTCCCGAACTGACGCTTGTGGATCGCGACGACCTTGCCCGGGCACCAGAGCGAGACGGCGCGCCCGCGCTGTGCGGAGCGGATATTGAGGACGAACTCGACGCCAATGTCGCGCTCGATCTGCATGGAGGCCGTCTCGTCAAGCTCGTCCTCGTCGGCCCGATCCCGGCCCGCTCCGTCGTCCGCGTCGCCGCCGATGCCCTCGAGCGACGCGTCGTCTGTCCATCTCGAGGGGACGAGGGAACGTACGGCGAAGAGCGGTACGAACGAATGCGACGAGAGCGTGCGATGGTTCCACGGCACGAGCAACGTCCAAAAGGGGTGGCCAGTTGGGCCCATCCGCACGACGTACTGGTTGCACCCGGGCGCGCGGTTGACGACGACGCACTCCTTCCAGTGGCCGCGACTCTCGAGAATCTCGAGCGGATGGCCCACATCGTACGCATAGAGCGGCACCACCGAGTGCGAGTGCATCGTCAGGTCGACCTGGCGCTCGACGCGATCCCTCCCGGAGTGAATCGCGAGCCGGTGCGTCACTCCCTCCTCGGGCGGAGCGAGCACGACCGCCTCGCGCCACACGCCTTCGTGCACGTACGCGAGCCGCTGGCCAGGCGCGTACTCGAGCCGATACGCACGCGCCGCGAGTCCGTGCTGCGACGCGAGCGACGCGAGCGAGGGCGGTAGCTCGACGGGTAGACCTTGCATCCACCGGATGAGGTAGCCGCTCAGCCGCTCGAGGGCGTGCGAGGCGAGCCGGCGCGCGTATGGGTTGGGCTCCTTGTACTGCACCGCCATCTTGAGCGTGAAGTGGAAGAGGGCCACGCCGTGCTGCATCGGGTGCGAGTCGTACGGGTGCGTGTCCGCCTTGTGCGGCCGGCAGCTCGACTGCGGTAGCACGCCTCGGATCTGGAGAACTTGCTCCCAACACAGCCGGAGCCGCTCGCGTGTGAGGAAGCGCGGTGTGAACGTGCACGGCAGCGGCAGGTTCAGGTCGCGGAACGGCAGCAGCAAGTCCATCATCGCGCATGCCTGCGCGAGGTACTCGTCGCACTCGTCTGGAGGCGCAAAGCGCAGGAGCACCTCCTCGACGTCGACCCGCTTGCCCGGTGGCCCAGCGCGCTCGCATGCAGCATGCAGCACGTCGGGCAGTGTGCTCATGGAGAGACCGCCCACTGCATCGCGGCGCGTCGCCTCTGCTATCGCCGCCTCCGCCACGTCAAAAGGCACCGAGAGCCAAGATCGCACCTCGTGGGGCGAAGCGCCGAGCAGCGCCTCGGGCGGGATGGGGAGCGCCGTGTAAATGTAACAGATGGACGCCTCGAGCTTGGCTGGGTCCTTGAACACGTGCGCGTCCTCGACCTCACCGTAGTCGATCAGCCATGCGTACGAGCGCGAGTCCACCATGATGTTGCCGCCGTGCAGGTCGCCGTGCACGATGGCACACCATGGGCCGGGGTAGTCGGCGGGCTGCTCAGGAGGCAGAAACAGCTCGCCGCCCGCGTCGGCCTCGCGCTGGGTCGCCTCTGCGCGCTCGGCCGCCTCTTGCAGCACCATCTGCAGCTGCTGCAACGCCGCGTACGTGGACGGGGAGAGCAGCCGGTCGTGCGCGGGCCGGGCCGGCAGGTAGAGGGCCGCGGGCGCCCCCCCTATGTCTGGACACGTGGCCCCCCCTAAGTCCCCTAGGTCCCGCGGCACGCCGCCCGTGTCCAGCCCGCCGCCGCCATCGAGCAACAAACCGCCGGAGGTCGACGCGATCGACGAGGGCGTGGGCGGCGCCGGGGTGAGCGGGTCGGCCCTCGAGCCAGTGGCCATAGGCACGGGCGAGGGGGGATCGGTGCGAGCTCGGGGCAGTGGGGGCAGGCTGGCCGGCGCGGGCGAGGCGACGCCCGTGGCACGCTCCCATGCACCGACTGGCGATGGTAGTGACTCGTCCGACGAAGGGATGCGCGCCTTGGCCGACCCGTGTGGGAGCATCCGAAGGCTCCTCTCTCGATCTTCGGCCAGGATGCGAGTGATCTTGGGCAGGAGAGCGTAGTGCTCGATGAGCGACTCGCCCGGCTCGCGATGCGCGCTCTGCATCAGGACTGTGTTCAGTTGGCCGAGGAGGACCTCATCGATCACGATGCGCACCTCGCCAAAGACTGGGCGGTCGCGCACCCGCTCGTCCACGGTGGAGGCAGGCACGGGCGGCACGGGCGGGCGTGATTCCGTCGTGGGCGCCGCGGTGGGCGCCGCGCCCGCAAGTGCAGCCTCGCGCGCGGCCTCCGCGTAGTCACGCGCGGCAAGGTCCGCCGCGTGATCCGAATCATACCGGCACGTCTCCGCAAAGGTGTTGGAGAGGTTGGCCTGCGTGTGCGCGAGCTCGGGCACGCGCCAGCACGCCCCGACGAGCTCGAGCACCATCCCACCGATCTCGTCCATGTACACGGGCTCGCCTATGCGTTGCGGCACCGACTCGCCTATGTAGCGCGCGAACGCTGCGTGCGCGTCCGCTTCTGCGCGGAGAAGGTCGATGGGGGCGAGCTTGCAGATCGTCGGGTCCTGCCACTGCCCGTTGGCATCGACAGCCTGCACGTGCAGAATCTTGGCGCGGCTCTGCCCGCCCGCGATCCCGTGGTACCACACCGTATGGCATCCCAAATAGAGCTGGGCCACCACCTTGAGCTGCGTAGCGGCCGGCCCGAGATCGTCGTCGCGAAGCAGCTGCTCGCCGATGCTGTCGAAGCGCACGTCGGGGATGCCCTCACCTGTGGGGAGAGGGAACGCGGCGCCGTGGTGAGCACTTGCATGCGGGGCGCATGGAGAGGATGCCCTCGACACTCGAAACTCACCCGGCGCGTCCGTAGCGCGACGCGACGCCTCCGCCTTGCGCGCGCGCGCCTCATTCTCCTTTTTCCGGAGGATCGTCTCCCATTCACGCAGTGGGTACCATGCCCAATGCAGCTTGCGGCGGCTGGCCGGGGCGCCGCCGGCGCCACACGCCGACGAGATTGGCGAGATTGGCGAGATTGGCGAGATTGGCGCATGAGAGCTCCCAGCCCCCGACGACGACGATGATGACGACGACGCCGACGACGCCGACGACGACGCTGCCGACGCGCGGGCCTGCTCGGCGCCACGCTGTGAAGAAACGCGGGCCTGCTCGGCGCCACGCTGTGGTGGCAGGGCGGCTCGCGTGAAGAAACGCTCGGGCGCGGCGCCTCCAAGTTTCGATGGTGGCTGGGCGGGCATCGACGCCTCGACGTACTCGCACGTGTACTCGCACGTGAGGCCCGGGTACGAGGCCGAGAGCGCCTCGCCGCGCTCCGTGCGACGCGTCTCTTCGTGCCAGCGGAGCGCGCTCAGGGCCGCTGCGCCCGACGGCTCTGCCGCCCGGAGAAGGGTGGAGACGGCAAGCTGGGCCGCGCGCCGCCAGCCGTCCTCGTCGACGCGCAGCACGGCGCGCAGCAGCTCGAACTTGCGGCGCGCGTGCCCGTCGACCTCCTCGTGAGTGAGCACCAGCAGCCGCCCGCGGTGGCGAAGCGCCACCTCGACGTACTTGATTACGAGGCGCAGGGTGCCGCCCTTCTCGAGGCGGCACAGCACCGACTCGCCCTTGCGCAGCTCGGCGAGCAGCTGCGTGACGCTGTGGGCGCCCGCCACGCCCCAGCTCGACAGGTCGACGCCGTTGCTGGCCAGCACCTCGCGCAGCTGCTCCTCGGTGTGCACATCGCTAATCCGGTTGAGGCGGCTGCCGTCGGAGGTTGTCAGTGGCTGCTGATTTGCGACTGCTGTGTCATACGCCTCGGTTGGTTCAGCCGCCGCGTCTGCTGTACGCGGCAGCTGCTCTTTTCTGCTGGCCGCCGCGCGCCGCGATGTGGCGCGGCTGCGCAGCGTCCGTGCCATGTGCAGCAGCGGGTTGGTGGCCTGGGCTCTCACGGCAGTGTTGAGAGATTGGTGGATCAAGGGCAGCACGTTGTGCTCAGCCATATAGGCGCGCATCTCCTCGGGCGTCATCCCGTCTTTCACGGGCGCATCCATGGCGGTTGGCTCGCTGCTTGCCATTCTCTCGGCTGCAGGCCCGCCCAAGTGCTTGCTTTGTGCCTTCACGTTGCGGCGCCTTTGCGGTCGTTCATGTGAACATGTGTTCGAGGGTTGGGTCTCAACATCTTATCTCGACAGACCAGCCGAGGCTGGCTGCCGCGGTGAGCCAGCCGTGAACGG
>Ga0210241_100377_pt1 | contig 39081 bp, 25 predicted proteins | sample ChrtobMetP5a_8mM_FD_155488 | JGI IMG/M metagenome (GOLD analysis project Ga0210241, IMG submission 155488) | Chrysochromulina tobin associated microbial communities from unialgal haptophyte culture, Seattle, Washington, United States - P5a_8mM | ecosystem: Host-associated > Algae > Haptophytes >...
CCGGTATCTCTCGGATCTCCCAGGGATCCGCCGGTATCTCGACGGAGCTCACTTACCGGTCTCTAGGAATGTTCCGTAAGCAGGTTAACGGACCCCCACCGGGGGAATGACCCCCCTACCGCTCGCACCCCCCACGCTTGAGGCAGCTTGTGCCGTGAAGCGAACAGAGCGGTATTTCATAGGGGTGGTGCCTCTGGGCACGACGACTCCCCCCATTGTTCCTGACGGGCGGTGCCTCAGGGCACACCGAACCCGCCCCCCATGATGAGCGCCGGTACCTGGTGGTCCCTAGGCGTCCCTTTCCCCCCATTGTGTGAGCGCGGTACCGACGCCGGTTGTCGAGCGCGTGTGGTCTAGGAGACCTGCCCGTTGACGTCCGTCGGTCCTCGAGCTCGATCAGGACTTCAGGATGATGATGCTGTCCGGGACAGCCTCCTCGAAGTCCTCGACCTCGTAGTCTTGCGCCGCGTTCCAGGCGTGCCACATCGCATCCGTCGCCTCGTAGATGCGGTAGTAGTAGACGAAATCGTCGAAGGACGCGAACGCGTGCATGGCGGGCCCGGCTCCGGTGACCCACGGCGCCCACGCGTCGTCGCCCTCCTCGGTGAGCAGGTCGGACTACGATCGCGCTCTAGCTCTACCTCTTCCTCATGGTAGCGGTGGTCGCGCTCTAGCTCTACCTCTTCCTCAGTCCGTTAACCTGCTTACGGAACATTCCTAGAGACCGGTAAGTGAGCTCCGTCGAGATACCGGCGGATCCCTGGGAGATCCGAGAGATACCGGCGGGAGATCCGACGAGGTATCGTGGAGCTCTGACGAGGTGTAGGAAGATTCTCAGGGGTGAGACGAGAGTGTTCGTGACCCTGTTCAGTCTAAGCACCAGTCTTCTACCTCTAGGGGCTCAACGACCCCTATGCCTCCGAGGTCCCCCTCAGGCAGGTTCTTACCGGCTGGCTCCCCTCTACCCGAGGAGCCCAGTCGCACACACACGGGACACACACGGGACACGCGGGCCCACCAAATTCGTAACTCTTGACGGACCGGGGAGTTCTCCCCGCGCCCGCGCCGCACCCGCGCGCGTCGCCCACCACTCTGACTCCGGCGCGTGTGACCGGCAGGCCCGAAGGCCCCCACACCCGGATTAACATATAGTCTCGGGGAATTAAATGTTGCAGAGTGCATATAGCCCCATATAGGCTTAATATCCCTGCCATCCGCGCTCTCGAAACCCGGCGGCGGCGATCCGCTGAAGCACGTTGTGCTGCTGCTGCGCGCCAGTGCCTCCGCCGGCGGTCTGGAGGCGCCGACGTTGCTCGTGCTGCGGCACACCCCCGGCCGAGCAAGTGTAGTTGTCGCCAGGCTAGCCAGGCAGCGCATCGTTGAAATCAAGGTGCGGTGCGAGGCTCGTGAAGTGGAAGTAGTAGCCACCCAGCAGCGCAGCCGCACGCAGGTCCGAGTAGATGCGGAGGCTCGCTGACTTCATCACCATCAGAGGTATTGGCGTCGCGCAGGTGCGCGAGGACGGTCAGCAGACCTGTGGCGGCGCGCGAGGCTGAGACGACCCACCCGTCGGGATGACCCACCCATCGATGACCCACCCACGGCCATCGAGAGGGTTAGACCTTCACGCCCCATTCTTCTTGCCAGGCGAGCGTGCCCGACGGCGCGAGACGCCATCGGGCACCGCCTCGGCAGGCGCCTTTGCGGGCATGAGCGGCGGTGGGAACACTTGCGGCGACCACACGCGACGAAGCACGAGGAGCGGCATGAGGACGTACGCACCGTAGACGGCGGTGACTAGCCAGGGCCGGGAGGTGGCATGCGGACCCAGGTACTGCTCGGCGAGCACGATGGGCATTATGGTCAGCAGCACGGTGGCGTACACGATGGCCGGCACGCGAATCCAGCTGCGCTGGCGCGCGAAGGCGTACATGGCAAGCATGTAAAACGGCGCCTGAACAAGCACCTCGAGCCAGATCGCTACCTTGAACCAGATTGGGCGCGCGAGCACGAGCGGATCCGCCGTCTTGCCCCACCAGTGGATGGCCCGTACGAAAGGCTCCGGAGGCCAGAGCGGCAGCGGAGCCCCATTCTTTCCATACGCGGACGGATCTTCGATGAGCACTTGCTCAAAGTCGATGAGGTACGTGATGAGCGTGCCGAGGACGAACCATACGATGAGTGCGGCGTCGCGCGACTGCATCGGCGGCAGCGCCTCGCCCGCAGGCCTGGGCGGCAGCGGGAAGAAGCGCGAGACACGCGCCTGGTACTCGGCGTACAGAGGGTACTTGCGTGAGGACAGATTTTCTGTCACGTCGAGCGATGCTTGCGGCAGCAAAAAGAGGAGGCTGAGGAAGAAGGCACCAGCCATCGTCCAGTTGAGCAACGGCGCGCCTGCGGCGATAGAGAAGAGGTAGAAGACCCACCAGAGGCTCACCTCGCAAAAGTAGTTCGGATGGCGGCTGTACGCCCACAGCCCCGTCATGATGAAGCCGTGCGCGTACTCCGACCCAAGGGGCTCGTTGGCGCCGATTCGTCGAAACTTTTCAGTCTGGAAGACGTACATCTGACGGTCGGCCACGGCCTCGCCCACGACGAGCAGGAGGTAGAGGAGGGCGGCGGCGGCGTCGATTCGGTTTAGCGGTGGCGCGTCCGCACGGACATTGTAGGCCGCTGGCGAGGTGAACGCGAGGATGACGAGCTGTTGGAAGCCGCAGATGAAGAGAAAGTTGAAAAGCTCCCAAACGCGACTGAAGCCTGGCCAGGAGCGGACCTCCTTCCAACGATGATCCTCTCCGCCCGAGAAGCCGCCCTTGATGGCAAAATTATAGGTGAGGCGCCCCCCCCACACCGTCGTCAGAACGGCCATGAGGAGCTGCCGCGCGTTGGGTGCGGACCAGTACCAGTGCCAGCAATAGAGCATTGGGAGGACGGACCACAGCCGATCGACGATTGATGGGTCTGAGAAGCCCTTAGTAGGTATTGTGCGCAGCGAGTACAGCCAAAGCACCAGGCAGGCCGCGAGCGTCACGACCACCTGACGCGCCCAAGGGTCGTCCCAGCACTGGCGCGGGTCATGCACGCACGTGGCCGCCGAGGTGCATGTGAACCAGATGCACGTGATCGACGCGATCTGGATGACGGCGCCGGCGAGCGCTTTGCCAGCCGTGGGCGGATCCACTGTGCCTTCCAGGGTCTTTGGAATGGTGCCGGTCAGCGTGGTCATGTCGACACGCGAGAGATTTGGCGCGCAATTGCGTCAAACTTGAGCGCGGGTTTCGGCGCCACGCAAAGTCTGGATCGCACGAGGGCCGCGCATACATTTGTTCATGAAACCTTTTTGAAACGAGGCCCTACGCTGCGGATCTTGTCCGTGTGAACGTCTCACGCGGTCATCACATGCGGCGCGTCCTGCAGCTCGGGCTTGGTGCGGGTGTGGTCGCCAGCCTGATCACGCGGCCGACGTTCGCAGAGTCATCTTCGACGCTCGAAACACTGTCGAAGCGTGTCGCCGCGCTGGAGTCGTTCGCGAGAGCGCCCGCCGTCGTGGCGAGCGCCGCCGCTGCCGGGCCGGCAAGGATTATCGACGGCACAAAAATTGCCGCCGACATCCGCGGGGAGATCAAGCAGCAGGCTGCCGACCTATTGAGTAAGCATGGCATCACACCCGGTCTGGCGGTCGTCCTCGTCGGACAGCGAACCGACTCGGCGACCTACGTGCGCATGAAGAAGAAGGCCGCCGACGAGTGTGGCTTTTTCTCCGTAGACCGCAAGTTTGACGAGAGCGTGACGCAGCAGCAGCTCATAGACACGATCAAGGAGCTCAACGCCGATCCAAAGGTGCACGGCATCTTGGTGCAGCTCCCACTGCCGCGGCATATTGATGAGGCCACCGTGCTCGAGACCATCGACGTCTCCAAGGACGTCGATGGTTTCTCGGCGACAAACATCGGCAACATGTGCTTGCGTGGCGGCAAACCGCCGCTCGCGGTGCCGTGCACACCCGCGGGCTGTGTCGAACTACTGCAGCGCAGCGGCGTCGAAGTGAGCGGCAAGGAGGTCGTCGTCATTGGTCGCTCGAACATTGTGGGCATGCCTGTCGCCCATCTTCTCATGTCCATGGATGCTACGGTGACCATCTGCCACTCGCGCACCAAGGACCTGCCAGGCCACGTGCGCAAGGCCGACATCGTCGTCGCCGCCGTCGGCGCCGCCGAGATGGTCAAGGGCGACTGGATCAAGCCCGGTGCGACTGTCATCGACGTGGGTGTCAACTCAAAGCCCGCACCGGAGAACCCTCGCGGCTACGTGCTCTGTGGTGACGTGGACTTCGAGAGCGCGAAGCTGGTGGCGGGCGCGATCACGCCGGTGCCAGGCGGCGTCGGCCCGATGACCATCGCGATGCTCATGAAGAACACAGTCAACCTCGCACGGCACGCTGCTGGCTTGCCCCGCATCCCGCTGCGCAAGTCCTACACCAAGTGAGGAACATGTACCTTCCCGTATTGCGCACCTCGGTCGATCGCGCGATTGGCGAAGAGGGCGCAGAACGGCGCGGTTCGTGAGAAGCTCGGCCAAAGCACGTGTAAGAATTGTGACTCAGAGTTGATTTTCACAACATTTGTTCACAGGAAGGCGCGTTATGCAGCCACGCCGCCAAGGGACGCTGCGACCCATCGCCGCAGGCGGCGGGTGAGCATGCTCCCACCGGGCTTGAACACATCTTCACGATGTCATGGGAGCAATGTTGAGGTGTGCCGACGCGTGGCTGCAATGGAGCCTCGGCTGCCGATCGCGCCAGCCTTTGAGCCATCGCTGACGAATCCCTGCATACAGTCTTCGACGGGCCAGCTCATTTGCCTCCCGTTCATCCACCTCATTAGTGGTTGGCACATGTTCTCGGACGAGGCGCTGGGCTTCTTGAAGCGGCTCAAGGAGGTTGAATTGCGTGGTGGTGCGGGCTGCTTTGATGACTGGGAACCCGACGCAGGTAGCGCACGCTGGGTTGAGAGTTTTGGAGGCGCGCCTAGCACCGACCGGCTCATTATGACGCATTGCAACAAGCTGTTACAGTGGTACCCTGCTTTTGCAGGCCGCTACACTTCGGCGTGGGGCAAGTCTTATGGACCATGTAAGGCCGAGTACGTGGCCAAACCCGGCGACTACTATAGCACTTACATGTGGCCAATCTGCCGCCCGAGGGCGCTCGTTGCGCACGATGCCGCCATGGGCACGGGCGGCGCGGGGCAAGAAGCTACGCCGCCGTTCGTCATGAAGGCGCTCTACGGCAGCCGAGTCCGCGTCGTGTCGGCGTTGCGCCATCCTGTCGACCGTCTCGAAACGGCCTTTTGGGCCCATGGGCACTACGCCCGAAAGTACGGCGCCACTGCGGCCGGGCTGCAAGCGTACCTGCACGAGCAGTTTGAAGCCTTCCGTCACTGCGAGGCCACGCACGGCACGCGCCGCTGTGCGCACCTGTTCGAGCTGCTTGGCTTGAATCAGAGCGATGTCTTCTTCCACTGCGACCAGATCATCCGTTCCCTCTACCACCCTTTCCTCGAGGACTGGCACAAGGCGCTCGGCGACACGGGCCTCCTCGTCATCAAGGTTGACGATCTCCTAGACCGTCCCGACGGAGCTCGCCCCAAGCTGGCGAGCTTCCTCGGGCTCCCAGCTGGCGCCATGTTAGGCACGCCCGCTCCCTCGATGGGGTACGCGGCCCTCCATGCTGCGTCTCTCAAGGCAGCCAACGCGCAGCCCATGCTCGCCCAAACGCGAGCGCTCGCCGAAGAGTTCTATGGGACCGATCTCGAGCGCATCGCGCGGCTCTTCCCAAGTGTCACATGGCCCGCTGGCTCGACACTTGTGGATGCTGCGGGCATCGCCGCTGCTGGGAAGCACACGCCCACGGAGTGACGGCGGTGAAGATCTCGCGACACGCCCGCGCTCCGCAATACTACACCCGGTCGATTCGATTACTCACAAAAGGTATACGCAATACGCAAGCGGTCGAGCGCGCCGGGCGTTAAGCCCAAAGCCGCGGAAAAGCCGGGCGGGCGCGCGCGTATAGAGTTCACGTCTGCCCCGCGGCCGTTGAAGGCGTGTGTGTGTGTGTGTGTGACTTACTGTCACGGATACATAGTACGCGGCACGGCGGACGACGATGGTCTGATACATCTCATAAATCAGTCCGAACACCTGACGCACACGTGGAGCGCATGCATGCATCCACCTGCGCACTGCTCTCGCGCATGCTCCACGCGCGCTCATGTTTGCTTCTCGTTCATTGTAGCGGCTGGCTGCACCTGCAGCATTGCTCTACTTGCGCATGGCTACTTACGATCGATAGATGCTCTACTTGCGCATGGCCACCTCGATCGTGCCCTGCCAGTGTGCGACGCCGCAAGGTGGGCCCTTGGAGCTGTCCTTCACACGCCCATAGACAAACTTCTTCTCGAGCGGCTCCACCGAACCGCCCTCCTCCGGTTTCGTGGCCATCTTTCCCGGCGCACTGCCCAGGCCGAGCGCGTAGGAGAGAGGAACCTGGCCGAAGGTTTCGACTCGGTGGACATCCCAAACTTGCACAGCATTCATCGTCGCGCCAGCCATCGAGACGCTCGCGCGGCGATTGTCGATGGCTGGCGGCGGCGAGGGGCTGGCCATCATGCGCACGTTGAGCGCGAGAGCGGAGGTGATGAAGGAGAGAGCCATTATCGTGGTGTTGAGAATAATGTCGTGCCACAAAGATTCCGCGGTCAGCCGGAGCTCTGCTTCGGGAATTCTCAAGACAAGTCAAGTCGATCGCAGGGACGCGAACGGGCGAACCGGAACCGCGGAAGTTTGGTGATTCCTAACATGGGCAGGCGCGCGCGCGCGCGCCCATAGTACGCGCCATCCCGGTTCCTTATGGGGAACCGTCATCTCATCTTCTCGCTCAGAATATGCGCAGAATGTGTACCGGTACATAACCTGCGATTCGATAGAGCTGCTGACAATCTCATTCCTAGAAGCATCGTTTCACTTCATACTTTTCTGTTGCGCTCCTCGAAAAAATGCATGCACGCATTATTCACGCATTCCAAAAATATTGGGAGTTGAACGATGTCGGATGCCTCGTCAGACGCAGCTTGTTCGGACACCACTCAGGCTCTGCGCGCCCGGATGCGTGAGCTGTGCGCCGCCGAGAACCAGGCTCCGCTGCATGTGCCGCCCCAAAGCATCCATATTATGGATCCCGAGGAAACGCCGCCGCCGTGGGCGTACAATGTGCCTCCCGACTACATGACGATATCCGTGAGCGACCACGACCTCCAATCTAAGGGGTTCGAGAAGTATCCATATCCGTCCGCCGCATTCCTGGATACGTCAGCCAAGTGCAGCTTGCACAACTTTGTCAAAGACACAGGCGACCCCGGTGCATACGACACACACGTGCCAATGAGCACCCGCTCGATCGCATCGTTCAATCACCGTGTGGCAAACGGCAGCGCAGCATTCGGGAGCTTGCAAGCACGTGATGCGCAACACGCCATGCGCGCGCGAACCGGCGATTGCCACTCGGAACGGGTAGCATACGACTACGATCACATGTACGCCATCGGCGGCGTGGCCTCGAGGACGTTGAGCCCTCGTCGGCTCGCCACCTCGTCCCGACGCGCTGCCGCACCCCGACGCGCCGCCCTTCCGGCCCAGCCGCCCAAACCAACGGGCCAGCACGAGTGCGAGGGCTCGGCGCTGGTTTCAGCAGCAGCGGCTAAATTAGCTTTGATCGAAGCAAGAGCAGCAGCCAGGCGCCCCTCGAACACGCCAGACACGCGCACTGCGGCCTTCCGATCGACCTCGCCCTCCGCCTCGTCGTACGTGCGTAAGAGTGAGACGCCCGGCGTCGGCGAGTACGAGTGCCACGACACGCCCAACAAGGTGGGCGCGAAGACCATGGTGACGCCCACGCATTCCATCTCGCGCTATGGCTCGAGCGTCTTCGCACCCGTCGAGGGCGCTCGGCGGCGCGACGAGCCCATCCGGACCGGCGTGTCCCCGCGCCATGGCACACGCCAGCCGTCCCCTCGGCAAGCCGTTTCGCTCAGCAAGGATCGACTGGGAATGGACCCATGCTGCCACATGAATCCGAGGCTGAAGACGCTCGAGCCTCACTTGGCACCTGGAACGTACACTCCTAAGGAAGGATCCATCAAGGAGAGCGTGGCGGCCAAGGTCAACCCGCGCTCGCCCGGTTTCGGCTCGTCGTCCGTGCGGCACACCGATCCAGCTGGATCTGCAAAGCAGCGCATGTACGGCGGAGGCAGCCTCTGAGACTTCCTATGAAGACTTCCGGTCGGCAGAGAGAGCGCTGGCAGTGGCAACTGGCATGGGGCACTCCAATTGGGGCACTCCCGGTTAACTCCCAGTTTCCCGGCGGCCGGGGCGAAACTATTTAGAATGTACAGCTGCAACGGTAGAAATTCAACGAGCCCCTATGTTTTATATATGCGCGTTGCGCGACGGTTGTGTTATTGCTTATTGGAAGATGGAACACACACTCGACACAGCGGCAGCAGCACCCCTACTTCTCAGACGCCGGGACCCGTTGCGCCGTTCACCACGGCTCCCGCGTGCGTGCAGCGACTTGAGAAGCGACTTGACTTGCAGCGCGCCAGCGCCTCGGTGTGCGTCTTCGGTGTCTCTGTGAGCACGAGCCACAAGATTGTTTTCAATTGAGCACATGCGTTCTAAAAAAATCTAACGGGCGCTGTGGGTCTTCGGATGGCGTGGTTGTGCGTGTGCGTTTCTGGGTCGGACTGCATTTGATTCCAGGAACAAAGTTTAGTTTCGTCACTCCGAAACCGCGCACGCGATGTCGGCCGTGTCGCAGCAGCAGGCTCTGAAGGCCGCGCCGAATCTCCAACCATTTTACAGCATCCATCCACTCGACATGCATGCGCTAGAGTTGATCCAGACCGTGGCAAAGATATCGTCGAAAGATTCCTCGTGCACGGCATGTCGCGATGCAGCAGCAAACCGGGCAGCGCTGCAAGTGAAGCCACGTGTGCGAGCCGGTCTGACTGCAGACGGCACGCTGCCGCAGCCACGGTGCGACGGCTCAATCTCGCCGGATCGTTCTCAACTGAGTGCACCGCCATTTGCAGCTGCGGAGCGGCCTCGGCGCCTCATTGAGGAGCACGCTCCATTCGGCCTTCGGATGAGTGGCAAGCCCGAGCGTCAGAACATTGCTACAGTGAAACGGTACTTGCGCAACGCCACGCAGCCGCTCGTGTGCCGATTCCGCACGTGCGCTGTCGTCGGGAGCGCGGGGCGCCTTCGAGGCAGCCGCTTAGGCCGTGCCATCGATGCCGCCGATGCGATCTTCCGCGTGAACGCAGCGCCAACGCGGAAGCACGAGGCTGATGTGGGTGCACGCACTACATGGCGAGTGCACAACTCCGAAAAGCCCTTCTTCATGGCAGCCCTCGACGTGCCAGAGCTCAATCTCGTCATCTGCCACAACAGGTGGATAGGGGCGTGCCAGCACCAGGCCTATGGCGGCGTGTACGCCGAGCGCACCGCAGCCATCAACCCGCGCTTCTACTCTGAATTGTGGTCTCTCGTCAAGCAAGGGCGGCGGAAGTCGACAAAACAACAGGTCCCTTCGACGGGGCTCCTTGCCATCGCCCTCGGGCTGAGTGTGTGCGACAATGTCACCGTGTACGGCTTCAGTCGACCGAGCGATCCACAGGCGCGCTGTAGCAGGCACTATTGGGAGTGTCCCAAGTGGGCCGAGAGGGAGCGCTACCTCGACCCGAAGCACGAGTTCCATGATTGGCTCGGTGAGGTCGCCTTGCGCGAGCGCTGGATTCGCGACGGTCTCATCACAGACGGTCTCAACCGCAACCGACCTGAGCGCTGAGGCACCTCACGCGCTGACGTGCGGACTACGGTGAGCGGGTGAGGTTAGTACGCGGTAAAACTTGGAACTCACGCGTTGTATGCATGTGTGTTCCGTTCTAGAAATCAAGTAGGGGCTAGGGCACACGACGTCGAAGGTGGTAAGTGGAGGAGAGGGCGCTCATGGTCTCGGAGAGCGAGAGGTGTATAAGAGGTGTAACAGGGTTGCGGCACCGCACCGGCGCCCGTGAGCGCGGCCCCGCCCCCGCGCCCCGGCCCCCCGGCCCCGCACGCTCGGACCCGCGCGCGGCGCGGGCGGCTGCGCGAGACTTCGACCTTGGGGGAGGGTTTCAACACATCTCAAAGGTACATGCACCGGTACGATAGTTACCCTATAGGATGTTTCAACATTACAGTCTGGTGCCAACCCTTTGGGTGCCAAGAGTGGTGCGCGAGATTTTGACCGGGGGAGGGTTTCAACACTCAGATAGTTACCCTATGCGGCTATGGTGTTTCAAGCTTCAACATAGTGGAGCGGTGTACATGTAGTCGTTTATGTGTGGGGGGGGGGCTCATGCTGGACTGTCGGAAATAAAAGTTCGAAAAAAACTTCTCTGGAAAGGTCCGCGCGCGGCCGTCGGACTTTCCGACACACGCTCTCTTAAAATCACACCCCTCCGCGCGCTCTTCATGGGATACATGATGACCGCGCTGCTCTCGGCGGCGAGCCTGCAAAGCGACCTGCAGGCCATCGTTGATACGGTGGCTAAAAAGTACAACTGCTCGGTCAGCCTTGGTATCCGGATGCCCAACGACGTCAAGTATTCTGCCGCGGGTGGGTTAGTGTCTGAGGGCACTTACCCTGTTGCCGCACAGACGAGCGACCGGTATGCGTGGGGAAGCGTGACGAAGACGATGACAGGCGCGGCCATCATGAAGCGCGTTGCCTCTGGTGAGTTGTCGCTCGATAGTGTCGCTCACACGTTTGTGGACGCAATGCTCAAGAGTGCCAAGTACCCTTATGACATGTCCGGCCTCTTCTCCGCCGACAAGTGGTCGATCCCGCCCGAGCACCAGTACGACCCCAAGAAAGTGACCATTAGGCAGTTGCTGCACATGGTATCGGGCGTGCCGGACTACGATACCGACGCTTACCGTCACTTGCAGTACACGCATGCCTCGACGGGATTCTCACCGTTAGATATCCTGGATTACGTGCACGCTCCCCTCATGTTCCAGCCGGGTGGTCCGGTTCCGTCGGGCGGCTCCCACCATTCGAGTACGAACTATTGCAGCGTGAACTTCATCCTGCTCGGGCTGGTGCTTGCCGAGAAGACGGGCGCATCCTCGTGGGATGCATACGACCAGGGCGAGATCCTGCCACTGCCACTGCGGGAGCGCGTGCATTTCGCGTCGCTCACCGACTTGTGCGGCAACGTCACCGCGCCGGTGCATGGCTACGACCGGCAGAGCTACGCGACTTCCGAGGGGAAGCAGCCCTTTGACGTCTCCTCTATAAACTGCCTTGCCGGCTGGACCGCGGGCAACGTCATCATGGACGCGCAGGCGGCCGCCGATTGGACCTTTGCGCTGTACGGCCCCGACGAGGAAGTGATCCCCGCGTCTGCGGTGCAGCAGATGGTAAACGCCTCGCTCAACGGCTCGTATGGCCTCGCGCTCTTCAACTTCGACAAACGGTGGACCAACGGCACGCGCGCCACTTCGTACGGCCACCTCGGCGATACCTACGGCTTCACCTCGATCATCGCCTACTTTCCCTCCGATAAGGTTGGCATGGCGGTGGCGACCAACCTGGAGCAAGGCCAGACGATGCCCTCCGAAACCGTCTGCCTCGCGATCAATCGTGTGCTCGACGACATCGATGGCCGGCTCGTGCCGCGCAAGTGCGTCTATGCCAGCTCGTCCTACTATGGTGGTGCCTGCCAGTGCGAGGAGTGATCTGCGCACGATGGTTGTGTTTCTGTTTGTGCAAGGCGGTGGGGGTGCCGCTGCGTGCTACGCCGTCAATCAGTCAGTCAGTCGAGTCACAATTACCCCGGGTCCGCGACCGACAGCGCGACAGGCTACAGGCTCAGGCATGCCACGAGCAAGCGCGCGCGCGCGCGCTACGCTCCTAAGCTGCCACAGAGGGCGAGGCTGGGTACGGAGCTGTCCAGCCGCGGCGCGCGCGCGGTCGTGGGCGTGTGGTCGAGAGGACAAATTTCAGACTTTCTGCTGACAAACTCATGAGCAAAATTAAAATTTCGCTTTTTTAGTGATTGGCGTACCGGGTACACGAACCCCGCGCGTGTCCTCTTTATTCCGCGTTTCCGCGGGAGGGGGCGCAGAGGTTTCTATAAAATGTGTCCACTCAGGGGCCCCAGGTCGGATGTGCGCGCGCGTCGTGTTGAGAACATCAATTTTTCGGAAAGAAGGGAGTGAGTGAGTGAGTGAGTGAGTGAGTGAGTGAGTGAGTGAGTGAGTGAGTGAGTGCTATGGGATACCCTAGGAGCCTCAGTGGGTATCTCGACCTGTACCCCGTATTGTTCCACGGTGTGTCTGTGTCTCAATAACTCACTCACTCACTCGAAAGAAGGGGATATTGGCTGTGGTCCAGGGGTCCCCGAGCTAGTTGTAACCGCACACGTATGTACGCCGGTCCGGTGTCTTGGTCGAGTTATAAACAATGGCTGTGAATTCCGAATGAAGGGAGCAAACTTGACGCGGATCGCGAGATGGATGGGACAGGTCCTTTTGCGCCGCGGGATCGATGCCGAGATCTCAACGATGACGATAACAATGACGACGGCGACGAGCTGTTGATGAAGGCTCCAGAGGCAGCCGCATGGAAGCAGTCTCCAACCTCCGTCATCTGGGGCGGTACCATCGTGCTTCTGTGCATCATACCTGCAATTGCCGTGGGCTTTGTCGTCAGCTCCCATGTCGCGCCACGGTTGCGCCATGCGCCGCCGCTGAGCCCAACACCATCCAGCGTCTCAGCATCAGGCACAGTGTTGACGCCCGGTGATACGAATTTGGAGCCACTCAGCGGCACTGATCGGCGACTGAGCGCCGATGCAGCACTCAAGTCGTCTTCGATAGGAAGCGCCCCATTTAAGCGCAGACTCACAATGATCGAGGCGGAGCCGGCTCGACGAGGTGGTGGGCGCGCGTGGCGCAGGGAAGAAAAGCGTCGGCGCCGTGAGCGCCGCGCCTCGATAACGTTGACGAAGACCATTTCCATCACTGACTACTCGACCACAGGCGCGCAGACGCACATCATCCCTCAGGGCGGCTCGCTTGCCATCGAGTGTGGCGCCGGCACCGTCGTGACGCGGGTGAGCTTCGCGTCCTTTGGCATGCCCCTTGTGAGCCCCAACGGCTCCGTGGCAGTCAACCCTGAGTGCCACTCACTCAAGTCTGCGCGCATCGTCGAGAATGCATGCGTGGGCAATTCGCACTGCTGCCTGCCGGTGAACACCGAGAACTTCAAGGACGACCCGTGCAAAGGCAAGATTAAGACGCTGGCCGTGATCGTCGAAGGCTGTGCGCATTATCAGCCGTACACGCGTTTCAAACGCCACTGCTCGCTCATGGGTCAGCCACTGTTGTGCGACGAAGACATCCACTTTCTCGAGACGCTTGTGCTGCCGAAGGCCCCCGAGCCCGTGCGCCCGCACGTGGCGATCATGGTGGATACCTCGTGGCGCCCAAAGCTGCAACATTACGTTGTGCACAATGTGCACAATCACACGGGCTGGCCCATACAGCTGTTTCACGGTCCGAGCAACGGTCCGAAGCTGAAGGAGCTCTTCGGCGACTTGTCGGCGCGCGGCCAGATCAGCTTCACCGACCTGGGCTCCGACTACATGGAAGACTGGCAACGGCTCTCCTCGATGATGCTCATCGACAGCTTTTGGGAGGCGGTCAACGGAGAGGTGGCGCTCGTCTTTCAGCCGGACTCGATCATGTGCGCCGCCTCGTCGCATAAGATCGGCGAGTACGTGCAGTACGACTATGTCGGGGCGCCGATGGCCGGCCCTTGGTGGATGACCTCGGATCACGACTCACAGTGGAGCGTCGGGTGTGGAGGCTTCTCGCTGCGCAACCGTGCGAAGGCCATTCAAATGTGCCGCACGCCTCAGTGCATCACACCCGCCGCAGGCAAGCTCGAGGACCAGCAACTGGGCACTATGTGGAAGTATCTCGAGAAGCGGTGCGCCGACGCCGGCATCCGCGTGCACAAGCCTTCGCGATTCGACGCGATCCAATTCGCGGTCGAGTACGACCTTCAAATGGACGTGCTGCCTGGCGATGACCCGGCGAGGCCCGAGGGGTGCACAGCCAACTACTACACGGGACCCGAGTACGATCCAGGCGCCAAGGAGCGCGGGAAGCCGCGCAAGTGGAACCCGTCCCCCAAGCCGGCCAAGACTAAGTGCGACTGGCCGCACTTCATCCCGATGGGTTGCCACAAGTGCTGGCGCTGGAACTGGCGCACTTGGAACCACATGAAACTGTACTGCCCGGAGGCGCAGCGCATGCGCGAGATCCGGGCGGAGTACAAGGTGGGCATCGAGTTCACCGGCTGGCCAACGCGACCGCCAGTGACGCCATTCCGGGGCCCCGTGCCCGCGCATCCCGACTACCTGCCCGTTGATATGTTGGAGGGCAACTGCAAGGGGAGCTGCAAGAAGTTGCGACCTAGGAGCTTCGCGAAAACGGTGCTCGGCAAGTATCATCCGTGATCTGTGTGGAGGGCCCGGCACCGCCTTCCTGTGTGTGAGGCAAACGCATTAAGCGAGTTTAGTGTTCACAGTCACACAGAGTGCGGGCGTTGACGAGGTCGGGGGCGACGTGGACCATGTCAAAGCGCGCAAGAGCATGGACGCCCGCATTTCCATCGCGTATGAACAAGCGTCCGCGACGTGTGCGGGATGCGGCAGAGGCGCTCAATCCCTTCGCGGGCCTCGCCGTCATTGCTGGTTCCGGCCGCCGGCCAGGAGTGGCGGGCCGGCATGGCACGTGCGACCTGCCATTGCTGCCGCCACCCAAGGCGAAAATGAAGGCGAATGCGTGGGCCGGCACGTCGCTCAGGCCTCGCAAGTTTTTGCATCCACTCGTTGGTGTTGCGTATGGGCCACGTAACACTTGCGCGGTCGACACCTTCCTGACGCTCATGCAGCACGCGCTTACGTCCAAAGAGAGGCGGCTACTGGCTCCTGCCTCAACATCATCTGCGACCTCAGCCTCCTCCTGCTCCTGCTGCTGCTCCTCATGCGCATCATGTACATCCCGCGTTTCAGCGCACGCAGCCTCTCCCAACCCCATAACCGCGCTTCGTGCGGCACTGAAGGTACTGCGGCAGGGCAAGTCGAGCGAGGTTGCCAAGCGCAAGTGGTTTAGGTACCTTTGCCGCCCCGTCGAAGCCGATGACGACGACGATGACGTCGTCGTCGTGGGCGTCCGCTCTCGGGAGGGCGCGACCGCCCCGCGCAGCAGCAAGGCCCGTCGTAACAGCAGCAGTAGATCGTCGGCACGCTCGTCGGCGGACGCCTGGCCGTCGGTGGACACGCAACGTGTGACTATGAATAGACATGCAAAGCCAGGTGCCGGGCCACTGGTGGACCCACCTGCGCAGCCCGAGTGCGTCGAGTGCCGCTGCTTCTGCTCGTGCCCCAACTGCCTCAGTGGTCTGTGCGTCAAGTGCCCGCGCTGCCCGTGCAAGACGCCGTGCCTGATGGGCCATTGCTTTGGGGTCATGGAGCAGTTCTTTGCGCATCTGCTGCCCAACAGCGTCTCTGAGTCGCCCTTCCACTTCCGCACCCTTGCCGTCTGGCAGTGCGCCGACTGCGACTACACGTACCGCGCGTCCACCCACACGGCGCACCTGCCGTTGCTGTTGCAGGCGGCAGACGTCGCTGCCCTGCTGCGCCATGGCGTGGCCGCCGAGGTGAGCCGTCGAGACCACACGCCAGCCAGCCCACGCACACCGCAGGCACGCTACCAGGCCCACGCACACCGCATGCACGCTGCCGGTGCATGCCAGCGGCTCGGGGTCCCATGACGAGGAAACGACCATGCTAATTCCGACCTCACTGGGGAATCCTTTTAACTCTCTTTCCGAGGTCCCCGATCCTGGCTGACCACGGCAGCATGATGGAGGCTGCACGCCGTATCCCACCATCCCGCAGCCTCCGCGCAGAAACTTCGTATCGCCTCCTTACGCGTGACAGCCCTTAGCCCTTACGTGCCCCTCTCTCCCTCCCCCTGCCCCTCGTTGCTTGCAGGTGGGGCAGCTAATAGCGGCGCACCTGTCGACGAATCCGTACAACTACTGCATCTGCCCGCAGTGCGGCATGGGCCATCTGCGGCTGCGCCACCAGCAGCCTATCTACTCGCAGCTGCTCCTCGTGGAGCTCGGCCGCATCGACGGCGGCGTGACCGGCGGCGCCGTCGCGGCAAGTAAGCTGCCCTGGCGGCCGCAGGTGGCAGCTTCGATGACGCTCGACATGAGCGGCGAGCGGCAGGAGTACACCGCTGCGGCCGTCGTCTACAACGACGGCGGCCACTGGTGGGCCGACATTGTCGCATCTGGCCACTTTAAACGGAGGCGCGAGGCGAGTGGGCGCCATCGTGGGCGCCAGCCGTTGGGCGAGGCGAGCTACCGGTATGATGGGCTCGAGGCCAACGGCCAGCTGCGCTATGTGAGTGCAGATAGGATTACTCTCACCTCCGATGAGCGCCACATTAGCTTGGTACTCTACCGCCGCAAGCCTCCGCCGCAAGCCGACTCGCCGCCACCACCGCAGAGCAGCGAGGTGCCACGGGCGCAGTCGGCGGCGGCTGCTAGTGCACCGTCGCCGCCACGGCCGCCTTCACTGTCGTCGGTGCTCGGCTCAGAGAAGACCAGTCGGCCCAAGACGGGCGAGTGGCCTAATATGGAGTCGCAGTCCAGTCCATCCATCGCCAAGCCGAACAAACCTAAGAAGCCAGTGGAGAGGCGAACAGCGCCAGACGGCATCGCCTACACCAAGTGCGAGTTTTTGGAGTATTTTGGCTGCACCCGGCAATGGGACGAGGCTGCTCCACCAAAGAACAAGGCCGCTTTGCCCCGAGGACGCCCCGGTTTGGCTGCGGACGGCAGCCCCAAGCCCGCCAACCTCGACCCTCGACGAAAAAGGTGCGCGTCGCAGGATGATCATCACGAGGATCCGGTGGGCGCAAGGCCGCCTGCGCCCGCTCCACAGAGGCAGAAGACAATTGAGAAGAAGTTCCGTAGCTTGATCAACAGGTTTTAAGCTGAGTTTTTAGGTAGTTTAGCTCTGAAGTCTAGCTTATCTTTAATACCACCCCCAGGCGTGCCTCTCCGGTCCGCACTCGGAGGTCGGACCCAATGGTCGGACCCCACCCTCCTCCAGGAACACCCCGCCCCGCTCGGCTCGAACCTACGGCGCGGCCGCCGAGCCGAGCGGAGTTGAACTCGCGAGTTGCGGTAACCGGTAAAGTACGCCGTCGTGTTTGTTGTTGTTGTCGTGTCCCACCCTCCCTACCCTGGGGGTTTCTGAGGGGAACGTCAACGGACCCACAACCGAGAACTGTGATGCTGAGCACACGTTCACAGCCAAGCTTGCTTGCTTGCTTGCTTGCTTGCTTGCTTGTTCACAGCCAAAGGTTGTTCACACGCGGCCGACCTTCGAGCACTTCGATGTGTGCCACGCCTCACGTATTCAACGCGGCGTAGCTCGATTCACGCCAAGGAATCATTCTTCTCGAAGGCCGAGGAATGGAGGTTACTCGTCGACGTCTCGTCAATGGAGTTACAAGCAACAGCAGCTCAAAAGTACCGCTGGACCAATTATATGCGCTCGACTTGTGCGAAGTGCCGGTGACAGATGAGAAATTTGCGGGCTACAAGGGATGCAGCGTCCGTGCCCTTCTCGGCGCGGCCAAGAGTGGCACTGGCGTATTCATCGCAGGCGATGGGATGCAGACTGAACCGATCGCATTTGAGCACTTGGTGCTCGGCATACTGATGCACACAGATGCCATCGGCAACCAGCCGCTGCAGCAAGGTGGCCCACTCCGCGTCTGGTTCCCGCCGGAATGCGGGCTACGCTGCGGCAAGGGGAACAACCTGTCCGTGAAAGATGTTAAGAACCTGACGCTAACAATCACGCCAGACGCACTATAGTAGCTCGGCTGACCGTGACCGGCGGACGCGCGTGATATGGCCGGCTGCCGAAAGCTAAACTTTAGGCCGCGTAAAGAGTCTGTACGTCTCTTCTCACACTCCTGAGACATCGACACAGTACCACCGCAAATTATCGGGGTAAGCCGCGTACGAAGGGCGTCGCTCAGAATTTGCGAGTTGGGCCCCGCGGGCGTGCGGGCTCAAATGTCGCCCGAGAGCTCAGCGAGCGTGCCGAAGGTGCCGAGGGTGTCGAGCGGCTCGGGGCAGATAGACGTCGCCATGCGCATGAACTCTTCGCGCACGATGCGGTAATTGTACTTGCCGACGTTCGGCAGGCGCTGGCCGCAGTAGTGCATGCGCAGCGGCCGCAGGTTTTGGTTGGGGATGTAGAAGAGCCGAATGTTGATCAGGCGGGCGAGCTCCGAGGGCACGTCGCCCTGCAGCGGGTTGTCGTACAGGTCGAGCGTCTCGAGCTTGCGCAGCAGCCCCAGCTCTGATGGGATCGTACCAGAGAGACGGTTTGCGTCGAGCTTGAGCGAGGTGAGCTCTGTGAGCCTTCCAAGCTCTGTCGGGATCGTGCCCGAGAGGCGCGCGCTCCCGAGGTGCAGGTGGCGCAAACTATGGCGCATCTCGGGCACTGCGAGCCCCAGGTTGAGGCCCACGTACTGCAGCGACGGCGGTAGCGTGCCCGAGAGCCTCGCGTTGTTATGCAGCTCGAGGTATCGAAGGTGCTGCAGACCACCCGGAGGTGCGGGCGGCGCGTCGTACATGAGGCCGTCACCACCGTCCCCGCCGCCAGTTGCAGGTACCAGCCCAAAATCGACGGGAATCGTGCCCGAGAGGGAATTGTTCTGAAGCTGGAGCGCCTCGAGCCGTTGCAACTGGCCTACCTGCTGCGGTATTGTGCCACTCAGCCGATTGACCTTAACGTCAAGCAATTGGAGAGAGGCTGCGTGCAGCCCGAGCTCGGAGGGCAGCATGCCACTGATTCGGTTGAGATTGATCGACAGCTCGCGCAGCGAACCTACGCCGTTGGAATTCACTCTCGCCATCTCAGGAGGTAGCAGCCCGGAGATCTGGTTGGCGCGAAACGAGAGCAGTTCAACGTGGTTGATGCGTCCGAGCTGCGTCGGGAGCACGCCGCTTAGCAAATTGTGGGACACGTCCAGATGTGTCAGGTTGGTCATCTGGCCGACGCCGTGCCAGCCGGTGAGGCTGCCGCGCAGGTTGTTGTTGCGTAACGCTAGTCCGGTGACACGGCCAGCAGTGCACCCCGGGCCGTCAAGGTAGTCGTCGCACGGGTCGATGCAGCCGACCCCATGCCAGGGCGTCGCTTCGATGCGTGCGCCGGGAACGAAGGGAGTTGTCGCGTAATCATTGAAGCGGTACTGCAAGCGTTTGGAAAATGCCCGACAAGGATCGCCGATAGCGTTGTTGGTCGTCCAGTGCTCTTTCCGTAGCCAGCTGCCCCCGTCTGTGGCAGCATAGAGTGCGACGAGCGCCTCGCGCTCGGTCGGACGCATTCGTGCACAGCATGTGTGTAGGAGCTGCAGGAGGAGCAGGGCATGCGAAGAAAGACGCTTCGCCATCATTCCGCATCCCAGTCAAGGTCACGCTCGTGAGGGAGGGAACGAGGGGCGAGACTGGTGTGAAGGCGAGTCTCGTCAAGGCAAAGTCTAGGCAAATCACGCGTTCCGTATGGTCTGACCTTTTTCCTCGAGCGCATGCGGTCTTCATCGAGCAGCGGCGTTGCACCGCCACGGGGCGCGCTCGAATGGTTGGCGGAGTCGGACACGATTGCGAAGCAGTCGCGCCTGACGCGGCTCAAGGACGGTTCGTCTACATTGCTCGACCAGTACAGCGAACTGTTGCGTGGGGGTCAGGTGGAGGATGAGGTGAGGCAGCAAATCGGCGAGCTACGTACCTCCGTGCTGGCCGCAGGCATCGTGCAGCTCACCGACAATCTAATGCAGCTCACCGACGAGCTGAGGCGAGACACAGTAGTCGGGGATCACAAGATCATACGCACAGAAACGCAGGCCGTCGCTGCCGCCCATAATGCATTCGCCTCAGATGGTGAGCAGCGGCTTGCACGTGTGGAGAGCGAGATGCGTGCGGCGTTACGCGAGCTAGAGGACAGCTACAACAGTACCGGACCGATGTAGTCTGCCGGCCGTGTGTTGGTAATCGAAGTCGTGTACTATGCGCACTGTCACACAAGAAGCTGATAAAAGAGAAGCTAACGCGCCGCGGGGCGCCGCCGCCGGCGGACCCAGAGGCGCGCTCTCCCGGTCTCGCGCCAGCCGGAACGCGCCGGAACGCGCCGGGCCCGGACGCGGGGGCTCTACCCCCGCACGCGCGCGCGGTACTATAGCGGGGCCAGTTCGCGCCGCGACGCGGCCCGACCGTCTCGACACTCGACCGACACACCGTGCGGTGAAGTGCCGGGAAGAGTCAACATTCGGAGAGCGCCCCGCGACTCTACCCCAGTACCACCAGCCTCGCGGCCTGCACGCGCTGCATCTGCTCCTCCTCGCGCGCACGGGCCGCGCGCAGCTCATGAGTGAGCTCGTCCAGCCCAATGCGCACTTCGGAGAGGCTCTCAGAGCGCGAGGCAGCGAGCGAGCTCGACAGGGCTCGCTGCAGTTGCGTCTGCTGCTGTGCGAACTCCCTACTGAGCTTCTCGCGCTCGGATTGTTGCAGCTCGCGGTACGAGGCGAGCGTGTGCTCGAAGTGCGGCTGCGTCGTCTCGAGCTGCGAGAGTCGCGCGAGCGAGCGTGCCGCCTCCAAGCGGTAGCCCTCCGCCACCTTGCGTTGCGCCTCGAGAAGCTCTTGCAATCCCGCCGCCGCCGACGTGCTGTCGGCTACTTGGGCTAAGAGCTTCTCCTTCTCTGCACGGTGCGCTTGTGCGGCTAGGTCGGCGATGCGACGCACTTCGTCCACCTCGGCGCGCCCTCGCGCGATGGCCTCGAAGTTCTCGGCGTGCGCCGCATCGACGGCTTCGCTCTTCTGCTGGAGGCGCGCCCCCATCGTGTCACGCTCCACCTCCGCTTGTGCGACCGCACGTCGTCCGCGGATCTCAGCGCGCTCCACCTCGGCGCTCTTCGTCTCCAAGGCGGCCTTGAGGCGCGTCAGCTCGTCCCGTGCGGCGCGCAGCTCGGTGAGCTGCTGCTGCTGGAGCAGGTGCGCGGTCTCGGCGCGCGCCTTTGCACTCATCGCCTCCTCCACGAGCGCGCGATTGCCGCCCGCCGCCGCCTCACCCACCTGAGCCTTGGCCTGCGCGTGTGCGCTCACGGCGGCGTCGAGCTGCGCCTGCAGCATCGTGACTTCGCGACCGCGCCGTTCGAGCGCCGCCCGCAGCTCGTCCGCGACGCCATGCAGCGCGAGCTCTCTCTCGGCTGCGAGAGTCGCCTCCTTTTGGGCCGCCTCGTGAGCCTCCGCGAGCGTGCGGGAGTGTGCTTGGACCCTTTTGGCGACCTGCTGCTGTGACGCGGCCGAGTGGCGCTGCAACTCGTCAGCGTGGGCCTCGAGCCGGCGCGAGAGCGCGCCCACTCGTTCCTCGAGCTCCGCCTCACGGCGAGCGCCTAGCGCAGCCGCGCGTCGAGCCTCCTCAGCCACCTGCGTCGCCACACGAGCCTCATCGCGTGCGGCGTCCGCAGATGCTCTCATGCGCTCGGCCGCGGCCGCGTGCCCGTCCGCCTCGCCCCTCGCCTGAGCGAGCAGCTGCTCCAGCTGCCGCTGCTGCTGCTGCTGCGCCACGAGTTGGCTCCTCAGCTCCGTCACTGACGCTCGGGCGTTCGCCGCTTGCTCGAGCGCCTTGCTCTCGGCCACGAGTGACGCGGTCTGCAGCCGTTCGAGCTGCTGCCGCGCCACCGCATTCTCGGCGAGCGCCTGGTGGAGCTCCGCGCGCACCGCGGTCAGCTCGTTGCGAAGGTTCGCGAGCGCGGCCTCAGAAGACGTGGCGAGCACATGCGCCTCGCGCGCCGCCTCGGACGCTTCGCGCGCCGCCTCACTCTCCTCGCGCGCTGCCTCGTCGGCCGCATGGGCGGCGTCCGCCGCCTGCTTGGCGGCGCTGATCGCCTCGGCGTGCGAGACCAGCAGCTTGGCCGAGATGGCCTGCTCGCGCCGCAGTTCCTCCGCTGTCTGGCGCTCACGCGCCTCGAGCAGGTTGTTCTCGGTGAGCAACAACTGCAGCCGCGCCTCGGAATCTTCCCACTCGCGCCGCGCCCCACTGGCGTCGGCGCCCGCACTCGCGCCGGTGCGCACGCGCCACTCGAGCTCCCTGTTGGACTCGAGCAGGCCCAGGCGCATGGTGCGCTCCTCGCTTAATGAGGCGCGCAGCGCCTCATTCTCCTCGGCCAGCTCCTGCACGCGCGCAAAGACCGAGGCAACGGCCGTGGCCGCTGCATCGGGATCGTCTACGGACTCCGTCTCAAGAAGCGTGGCCGCAAGCATGGCAGTCTCATCGGGCACGGCGACGGACTGCATTGGCGGTTCGCCCACCCGTCGCCACCGTTCGTGGCGTGAATTCACACCAATATTCAAAAAGGGGTTGACACATTTATTAAATCCCACCGCCTCGCTGCCCGTGCAGAGTCAAATTGTCCGCCGGTCGCGCGGGCGCTGGCGCGGCCATGCCCTCCGCCCAGCCGGTGCCCTTGGCCGCGACCGGCAGCGCACGCACGCCGTGGGCCTCCATGCGTCCGAGCAGCTCGGCCTGGTGCGCTTTAATCCCATCGTACCAGCGACCCCAGCGCTCGATGTCCTCTTCGAGGTTTGGCTCCTCGAGGACGTAGCAGACCGCCTCCTCATCGCCCTCAAGTGTCTCGCTCTCCTCAAAGCCGAGCGCGAGCAGCGCCTCGACGCCGCCCGGGTAGCGCGCGACAGTCTGCTGGAAGGAGGCGTTGAGGAGCCGCACCTTGCGGAACAGCGCCTCCTCGGGCCGCGCGACGATGTTCGCGCAGAGCAGGTGCAGCGCCTGCAGCGCGCTCGCGAACTCGGCACACTCGCAGCTGCCCTCAAGAAGTTCAAGAGACTGCGTGAGCGACAGGTCGGCTATGAGCTTGCGGCGGCCGAGCGCGTCGACTGTGTCGGCCGCCTCCAAGCGCTGGAAAGAGGCATCGCCGCTGCCGCTGCCTAGCGGGCGCGCGATCGCCGCTGCGCGCTCCACCGTTGCGCGCTCCGAGGCCAGCCGCACCTCCTCGTCGAGCTCGGCCTGCTCGGCGGCGGCGGCGGCCAGGGCCTCGCGCTCCGCCTGCGCGACGGCCTCGGCGGCCGCCGCGACCGCCGCGGCCGCCGCGACTGCCGCGGCAGCCAGCCGAGCTCGCAGCGGCGCTAACGCCTCATCAAGCTCCTCAGCGTGCTCGCTAGCCGCCTGCAGCGCGTCGATGAATTCGAGAACCTTTTGGGCCATCTTGGGGCCGTAGATGCGCTTATCGGGATCCGGCTCGCGCGCGCGCTTCTCGAAGACGCCAGCGCGCTCGCTCATCTCCTGGATCAGCTGCTTCGCCTCGAAGTGCGCCGCCAGCGCATCCGAGTCTGCCGAGTCGGGTGCCACGCCAGCGGCCGCGCGCGCAAGCAAGCCCTCGACTTGCGCGAGCGTGTCTTGCAGCCGTGGGAACTCACCTTTGCCAGCGGAAGGCAACACGACCTCGGAGGCCATTTGCGTGTGAAGGGGCAAGGTTTTTCGATTGGCTGTGAAGAAGTCAAACAAGTCAAGTATCAAGTCAAGTCTCACTTGGGTAGAAACAACTTCTCCGCATGCACAGAACAATTATCGTTTCCATTAAACACATTTCCCTTTTCTTTGACTTTGGGTGCTTTGGACGAGCCTAGACGGAGCCGCCTGGATAAGCCTGGATTCCTGCTGGCTGCCGGGCCGCTGGTTGGCCGCTGGCAGACGAGACGACGGCGCACGCATCGTCTGTTTCACACACACACACACACACACATGCCGACAGCTTAAGCCGACAGACATGGATTATTCGGCAGTGTCTACTACTATGTACATGTCGTCAGCGGCTCGGCTCTGCGCGCCGCTCAGCAACACGAGTGCCGTCGCAGCGTCTCACTTCGTCGACGCCAGTGCATGCGAGCCCTATTGCACACTAGACGACTGCCATCGCTGTGCGTGCCGAGCCTGCTCTCAGTGTGCGTGCACGGATCGGCTCGGGCATCCCCTGCCCAGCGGCGTATGCAACCAGCCACGAGAGGGCGAGCAGGTGGCGTTGGGTCATGCGAAAACTGCGTTGGATTGTCGGCAGGCTTGCGACGACTTCGACGGCAACGAGTACCGATGGTTCGACGGCTACGAGTATCGACCCGGCAAGAGCTCCTGCACAGTTTGGATGCACGACGCCTCCAATGGCATGTGCTTGGGACACCTCGATGCCCAGACGTTCGAGCCGGACTGGGCTCTTGGGCGCGGCCTTCAGGCTGGGCTTGCGCTCTGCGCCGCGCCAACTCGACCAACCGCGATGAGCAATCACAACTCGCCAAGGGCGGCGCACCGCACGACGACGGCAATCGCCTCGTTGACCAACACGGCCGCGCGTCCCTTGCTCGTGCTGCACACCGTGGCCTCGTACGCGGTGGATCACAAGGTCGCAGCTCGAGTAGCGCGAGCTCATGTGGCTCTCTCACGCGACGGCCACGTCCACCGCGTCGTGCTCGCAACCGAGGTGTGTCTGCGACAGGAGACTTGTGGAGGTACGTCCTTGGCGATCGCTCGGCGATCCGACGAGAAAGCGGTGTCCACGATCATGGCTGCCGTCGCGCAGGCCATGAGCGGGCGCGCCGTGACGGGCGCTGCTCTCAGCGCTGCTAAGGACCATCAAGGCGAGAGGGCAGGGCTGGTGCACCGTGTGGGGCTCAGCGACGTGAGGAGAGCATTCCCTCTTCTCCTCTTGACCAAGCACGGCCAAGGCTTCAAGTGGGCCGACCGCCGACGACCCAAATGGCTCTCGAACGGATGCGACCTGGTCGGCCTCAGCTGGCTTGCCCTGCACGGCCGTGCCATGAGCGGAGTCACTCCGCATGCCCACGTGTGGGTCTTACAGCACGACGTGGGCTGGTCAGGTGATCTCGCCGCCGTCCTGAGCGCCGATGTGTTCAACAGTTTGGCCGCACGGATCGGTCCATCACACCAGCTGCCCAACTCAGCGCCTCATTCAGCGCCCAAGACCAACGCGCCAACGTCCGGTCTCCCTGCTGCTGCCCTGTCGCCCGATCTCGCGTCGCCAGATCTCATCTGCCTCGATCTTGCGGAGCAGAACTCGAGCTGGGTGCACTCTGGCGCACGTAACGGACCGCACCAAAAGAAGTACGCCCGGCAGGCGTCGTGCCTGATACCCGCGGTGCGCTACAGCCGGCGGCTCATCTCTCATCTCGTAGAAGAGCTACGCGAGGGGCTGACGACCTATTGCGAGGCGCGCGCAGCCACCGCGTGCGCTTCACAGCCGTGGTGCACGGCCGGCGAGCTGCGCGGCTCTGGCCTGCTGGGCCCCTTCTCGTACTTCACCCTCCTCAACGAGAGCGCTCAGATCGAGAGCCGCGAGCGCGAGGCGAATGAGCGGCAGTGCGCGGGGGGATTGGGACGGCTCTTTCATCGGGTTTCGTGAACGCGAACGCCAGCGTTTGAGCGGAGCGTGATTAGTGATGTTTGATGTGTATTCGTCCTGGCGATCGCGGGTACCCAAGGGTATACCCACTAGGCATGCCACTAGGCTAGTGGCTACGTGGTAGAGCGCGCACACTTAAGCGCACACGGGTTGTATACATCGGTGGTCGAGCGAAGTGCGCGAACTGCGGTCTGCGCAGTAAACGTCAGAACTGCGACAACAGTCCACGCCAGACACCTAGCCAGCGCGGCTCATAAATACACCAAAAATTTCGCCTCTGGCCGGATGATCTAGGATGATCTTCTCAGATCTTACACGGGTCCATGCGCCATTGCACCTGAGTCAGCACACGCGTACACTGTGGAGTCTGGAACGCGGTCACGCTACGCGTCCTCATCTTCATCAAAGCCCTGCACGAGCGTCTCACAGCCGCCACCCATCATGGGGCTGGGCTCGTCAACATCACGCTGTACCTGGGTGACGCCGCCGAGGTCACCAGGGCCCTGGTGGCCACCGTGCGCCGTCTCACCAGCGTGGGTCACCTCGTTGATCACCTCCGCGTGCTCGCCCATGGGGTCGTCGTCCTGCTCGTAGAGCGTCTCCGCGTCCGCCGCCGTGTTCGCGCCATACAGGGCGGCAGCCTCCGCGCCTGTGTTCGCGCCATATGCCACCTCATGTTCCGCCTCGTCATAAGTGTCGTCATCAGCGTCCTCTCGGGCGGAACCCTGCGTGCCGAACGGTGTGACCTGCTGTTGCTCCGCCATCTGCTCGTATTGCTCCTGCAGGTACGGCGGCAGTGAACCGCTGCTTCTGGCCGCAGCGCTCGCGGCTGCGCTCGCTGCGGCCGCGCTCGGCGCTCGGCTCCCAGCGACGCTCGACGAGGCACCCGTACGGTTGGCCGTATGAACACCTCCCGCAGAGGTATGAACACCTCCCGCAGAGGAGGTCGCGCCACCATCTGCATCGCACGCCACGCCATCGCACGCCACGCCATCGCCCTCCTCATCGAGCGTCTGCGTTGGCGCGGCGCGGTGGTGCCGCAGTGCAGTGTCAAGAGGGTGCACCCCCTCTGCGATGGGCTCGAGTGGCCGCGTCGTGCTGCTGCCGCCCCGGCCGAGCGCCAGCACAGGCGTGGGCGCCATGGCGTCGTCGTCGGGCTCGCACGCTTCGTGCTGCGTAGGCGCCGGAGTGGGCGCAGGCTCGAGGGCTGTCTCGGCGTCGGGCTGCTGCGTCGCGCCCACGTCGTAATCCCTGCCCGCCCGTGGCGTCAGGCTGGACTGCGGTGCGGTTCGCCGCGGCCGATCGAGCTGCGTCGGCCCTCCTTCGGAGGAGTGCTGCGAACCAGCATAGAAGGCGTAAGGGGCAGGCGCCCCGAGGACGGCACCGAGGCCTCCCGCCACGCGGCTAGGCTCTGGCTGAGTCACACCCGCGACGTCCTCGTTCTCGCCGCCATCGCCGCCGTAAAGGCCGCCACCACCGCCGCCGCCGCCGCCGCCACCGGGCGAGGCTCCGACTTCCGACGATACGCTCGAGGCCTCGGCGGCGACGGCCTCGGAGGCGGCCTCCTCCTCCTCGAGCGCCGCCGCGTGCGCGATCGCGACGGCGCGCTGCATCTCGGCCGCTGTTGCGACGAGAAACCCGACGGCGGCGCGCGTCGTGCGTGCGCGCTCTTGCAGCGCACTCGCGCGCTCCTGCCCTGCCTGCAGCCGGCGAAAGGAGGCGGCCAGCTGCGAGTGGTGCGAGCTCTCGTGCTCGCGCAGTGCCGCCACCTCCGCCTGAAGCCGCTCCACCTGCGCCTGTGCGCTGCTGAGCTCGCCCGCGCTGCGTGCGCTCCATTCCTCGTGCTTGCGCTTCCACCCTTCGGCACATATGCTCGCTTCAGTGCGTGCGCCCTCGGCGGCACGCAGCGCCTGGGCGAGTTCGCGTTTCGCCTCGTGCAGGGTGCCGAGCTCCGCACGCGCCGCCTCGAGCTTCGCGCCCAACTCGGCGAGGCGAGCTTCGCCCTCGGTACCCTTGCGTCTGGCCGCCTCCACCTCCGCCCGAGACAACGCGACCTCACGCAGGGCGATCTCTTGCGCCTCGGCAGCCGCCGCGAGCTTGTGTTGGAGCTCGGCATTCGTGTAGGTCGCCGCCTCGAGCGCCTGCGCCTTGGCGCGCAGCGTCGCCTCGAGCTGCTCGCGCTGCTCCCGCTCGACGACTGCCTGCTCGCGGCTCAAGGCGAGCGTCGCCGCGTCCGCCGCCGCCCTCTCTTCTGCCGCCGCGAGCCGCTGCTCGAGCGCTCGCAGCGCAGCGGCCTGCTTGTCAAGCTCGGTCTCGTGGCGCTCGGACACGGCGCGTGCCTCGTGCTGCGCCTCGCGCAGCTTCGCGCTCCACGCCTCTTCACGCTCGGCGAGCACGCGCGCCTGCTCCTTAGCCGCCTCGGCCGCGCTTCGTTCCACCCCCTGCAGCTTGGCCTCCGTCTCCTGCAGCTGCCGTTGGGAGCGCGCGAGCTCCTCCTGCATGACCGCGTGCGCCGCGTTGCTCGCCGACGACCGCCGCATCGCCTCGTGCGACGAGGGCGAGGAAGCGACGCCGGCGGACGCTACCGCGCCGGGCTCGGCACAGGCCACACGGCGCTTCTTGGCGCCGGCGGCGGAAGCGGCCAAAGCCGCCGCGGGCGCCCCGGTCGCCGCTGCAGCGGCAGCCTCGGTCACGGCATCGTCGAAGCGCTCCCGAAAGATGGCGTATGGGTAGGGCCTCAGCGAGAAGTTGATCGTGTCGCCATCGTGGATTTCCACGGCGTTGCCCTTCCCAACGAGGGTACCGTTCACAAGCGTGCCGTTCGTGGAGAAATCGGCGAGGCGCCACCCTGGGCTATCTGGCGCAGGCGGCGAGATAGTGCACTGGGTGGCCGAAATATGCGGCTGCTCGATGCGCAGGCTCACTGGCCCTCCGCGCCCGATGGAGAAGGAGCCGAGAGCCCAGGCGGCCGCTGCCGGCGCATTCAGGCGCTGCTTCTTGTCGAACACGCGGTGAACGCGATGCGGCTGCCCCACACTTCCGTCCTCAAGTATCACCACGACTGCAGCGTCCGCCATATCTGTGGCTCCAGAGTTCCGCTCGCAGTTTGACGCATTCAGCAACTGGCGGGAAGACGAAAGGTCAGTCTCAAAGATGGAAGACCTGTACTTCGTGCTGGGCGTTCCGCGCGACGCGAGCGCGGAGGCGGTCAAGAAGGCGTATCTGCAGAAGGCGCGCATCGAGCACCCGGATAAGAATCCGGGCGACGCGGGTGCGCACGAGCGCTTCCAGGCACTAGGTAGAGCGTACAGCGTCCTTCGTGACGTCGAGAAGCGCAGCGCTTACGACGCGGCGGGCATCGTGGACGATGGCCCGTCGACAATTGGCGAGGCGCAGTGGACCGCCTTCTGGAACGACTTCTACACGCGCGTCACCCAGGACCGCATCGACGCGTTCGCCGCTGGCTACCGTGGCTCAGAGGAGGAGGCAGCCGACCTCCGTCGCGCCTACGAGGATGCCAAAGGCGACATGGGCGGCATCCTCGACCGTATGATGTGCAGCACCGAGGTGGATGAGCCACGCTTCCGCGAGATGCTGCAGGCCGACGTTGCGGCGGGCAAAGTGCGCCGTCTCAAGGCCTTTGAGAACGAGGCCACGTCCAAAAAGCAGAAGCGGCAGCAGCGCGCGGCCAATGAGGCCGCCGAGGCCGAGGAGCTCGCCAAGGAGCTCGGGCTGCGCGGCGCGGGCGGCAGCGAAGACGGGCTCCTCGCAGCGATCGTCGCTCGCCAGGGACAGCGTCAAGAGGCGCTGCTCGCCTCGCTGACTAGCAAGTTTGGTGGTGCAGCCCAGGTCGCCTCGCCTCGAAAGGGCGAGAAGAAGGACAAGGGCGCAAGCAGCAAGGCGAAGAAGACATTGTCCGCTGACCCGCTGGCCGATCCGGCCGCCTTCGAGGCCGCGCAGCGCCGGATGCTCTCGGGGGTCTCCAAGGGGAAGCAGAGATGAGCCCGTTCGCTGCGTCTGAGGCGCTGGGAACGCTGTTTTCGGACCTGAATCCCTCCAGGCCGCACATGGATCTGGAACCACGGATCTGCAAGCAGGGACTTCTCTGGTGACGGACTGATGCGGGCGATCCCACTGAGTCGCGCCGTGGTGAGCCGGGGACCTACCCCACTGGGACGCGCCGTGGTGAGCTGTGCGCCCCCTGGGGACCCCACTGACGCGCCGACGCCGCCGACCATTTGTGATACTCTCGCGGCCTTAGCGACCGCCATCTCTGACCGCCTCAACATCCACCGCCCCTGAGCATGCCCCTGAGAGTTATACAATTGTAATGTCTCGCTGTCTCGGCCTGCAAGCGGGATCTAGCCTTCGGCTTGCCTTTCGTTCAAACATTCCGCGCGACTCTGCCGCCCGGAATGAACTTGTTCATGAGTTCACCAAATTTTGCGCCAAAAAGCGAGCACCGAAGGAATCTCGTCAAATGATGGCTGATTGCATATCATTACGATCCGGCGGTCCCGCTCTTCTCCAGAAGCGCCGCGGCCGCATCATGGATGCGCGCCAGGGCCAGCAATCGACTCCCGAGCCGGAGTCTCCGGATGAAGAACCTCCGGATGAAGAAGACTGTCATAGAGACTGCGCGCAAGAACATCTTCCCATCGCCCCGCTCTCTGGGAGCTACCCCCCTCACGACTCAACCTTTGTGGGGCTACCGTCGTTAAAGATGGAGACCGACACATCGAGCCGTGAGGGGGGTCTCACCAACGCATCAAGTGACAGTCTATCAGACAGTAGCGACACATCTAGTGGGCGCACCGCTGTGGCGACCGACAGCTGGCCATGGCCAAAGCACGGCAGGATCGAGGGTCCCCTGGTGATGATCGGCTTCGGCTCCATCGGCAAAGGCATGTTGCCCATGCTCGAGCGGCATTTCGACTACGACCCATCCCGCTTCGTCGTCATCGACCCAAGTGACCGCCACCGGCGCCTGCTCGACGAGCGCGACATTCGGTTCGAGCAGGTCGCAATCACGCAAGAGAACTATCGCGAGGTGCTGACGCCGCTGCTCACCGCGGGCGGCGGGCAGGGCTTCTGCGTCAACGTCTCAGTCGATACCTCCTCGATCGACATCATACGGCTCTGCCGCGAGCTCGGCTCTCTCTACATCGATACCGTCGTCGAGCCCTGGCAGGGCTTCTACTTTGACAAGGGCGCTGGACCCGAGCAGCGCACGAATAATGTCCTTCGGAGCGCGCTGCGAGAGGAGAAGGCGCGGAGCCCGGGCGGGCCCACGGCGGTCTCCTGCTGCGGCGCGAATCCCGGCATGGTGTCGTGGCTCCTCAAGCAAGCGCTCTGCGACATCGCCCACGATACGGGCCATGCCTTCATTGAGCCGGGGCCGGACGACCGCGAGGGGTGGGCACAGCTCATGCGCGAGTTGGGTGTCAAGGGCGTACACATCGCCGAGAGGGACACCCAGCGCAGCCGGAGCCCCAAGCCGATGAACGTCTTCCTCAACACCTGGTCGGTCGAGGGCTTCATTTCCGAAGGGCTGCAGCCAGCCGAGCTCGGCTGGGGCACGCACGAAAAGTGGCTGCCCGAGAACGCCCGACTGATGACGATCGGCACCAAGGTCGGAGCCTATCTGTTGCAGCCCGGAGCGAACACCCGCGTTCGCACCTGGTGCCCGACGTCGGAGGCGTACTTCGGCTTCCTCGTCACCCACAACGAAGCCATCTCGATCGCCGACTACTTCACCGTCCGTGACGGCTCTGCCGTCGCCTACCGACCAACCTGCCACTATGCCTACCATCCGACGAACGACGCGGTGCTGTCGTTGCACGAGATGTTTGGGCGCGCCGGCAGGCCCCAGGAGGAGAAGCATGTGCTCGACGAGGACGAGATCGTCGACGGCAGCGACGAGCTCGGCGTCCTTGTCTTCGGCCATGCCAAGAACGCCTACTGGTATGGCTCGCAGCTCTCGATCGACGAGGCGCGGGAGCTCGCGCCCTACCAAAACGCGACCGGATTGCAGGTCACCTCGGCCATTCTCGCTGGCATGGCCTGGGCGCTCACCAACCCGAGCGCCGGCATCGTCGAGTCCGATGAGATGGACTACCGCGCCTGCCTGAACATCCAGAAGCCCTACCTCGGCACCGTCAAGGGCTATTACACCGACTGGACTCCCCTCTCCAGCAGGCCTGGGCTCTTCCCGGAAGACATCGACGATTCCGACCCATGGCAGTTCCGAAACGTGCTCGTTCGCTAGCGCGCTGGCGTGGGACGTTGGGGGTGGCACAGCTGCTCAGGGTGACGAGCGCGTGCACCCGGCGTCATACTCGAGCGTGAGCGAAACCGGAGTGCTCAGGGCATCGCCCGCGCTGAGCTTTCCGCAAACCCCACGCCGCCCCTTTTAGGAATCTGTGTTCAACCGTGGCATGCGACGGCTCATTTGGGAGTGCCTCTGGTGATGGCGTCGCTGACCTTGGCGTGTTGCCCCTGGATCGAACCCCTGTTCCTCAACGGTGTTAAACAACACCATGCATGTGCATGCCCTACTGTACGTACTTGTATTGAGCATTCGTGATTCGTGTGTAGTTTTAACTTAGTGTATGACATGGCTTATGAACTAAACTTAAACCGAGCAGCTGATTCTGCATTATCTTCTGATTCATCTGTTGTACCTTCGAGCTTCGTACACGCGGTACGGAAACACGGAAACTTAGGAGCTAGTGTGAGAGGTCTAACCGCCCGCTGTCAAAGTTAGCCAGTAGTCCTCTCTTGACTGTCGTGTGTTGTCCACGCCCCGAGCGAACCCGCCCCGGCTCCCCGGTGTCTTTTTACCGGTACCGGTACCGGTAGGCGCTTCGCGTCGTTCGGCGCTTTCGGCGAGGGGCCATGGCGGCAATCATCGCGCCATTCTACATGTACGAGGAGACGTGGAGCTACTTCAACGCCGCGTGCAACAAGTCGGTCACATCTCGACTCAGTTCGGTCGCAGGCACGGACCAGAGTCCACTTGAGCCCAGCTTGTATCAGCACGGTGCAGAGATTTTATGGCCGTTGCACCTTGCACAACACCCACGGCGTACACAAGACCCCGCCAAGGCGAGCACATTCGTCGTAGCCGCCTACCTAGGCCTGAATGCACGCGGCCTTTGCGGCGGAGAAAACGCCACCAAACGCAACGTCAACTTCCTCACAAGCTTCCTTGAGGCATCGCCGTGGTACCGGCGCAGGAAGGGGTCAGATCACATCATGGTCTTGACAGACTGCCACGCACCCACAAAATCATATGATGCTCTCATGCGCAACATGTGCTGGGGGAAGCAGATCACAACTGCCATTTTCTACCACGAAACGGGCATTCCAAAGGAAAACATGGTCCCAATACCGCTCGTGGCCTACCCAGCTGAATCCGTGCCGCATTGGCACGACCGAAAGATCAAGGTTTACTTTGGCGGCGCAACGCACGGCCAAGGCGTTGCATATGTTCCACGTCGTCATCTGGTCAAGTTCAATTGGAATATTTCCAACATGGTCTTCTCGAGCTCTACAATATCCGTAGTCAGCATGGGGCGAAATCCGTGTGCGGACGGCAAAAAGCCAACCCCACGACCTTGCGTGCTCGGGGTCACCGAACTGTGTTCGCCGTGCTACATGTCGCCGTGCAGCTTTGTGGATGAGCTCATGTCAGACGGCTGCGTGGCCCACTTCAACCAGACTTTCTCGAAGCCCTCCATGGCCCGCATGCTCAAGTGCCAATACAATCTGGCATGGCCAGGAGACCACGGCGTGCATTCTGTGAGCTCGCGCATCTATGACGGGATCGAAGCAGGTATGATCAACGTCTTCTTAGGCTCTTCAATTTTGGATACGACGGTTGGCTTTCAAAAGCATATTCCGTGGAAGGAAATGTCCATAATCGTCGGCACCGATGAGTTTGCGAAACATAAAATTAGGGCGATCGAGGACAAGATCAAAATCGAGGAGAGCAACACGACGAGAATGCAGGAGCGGCTGACATTGATGCGCAGGTATGCACCAGACATCCTGTGGATGCATCCGCAATCGCGAGTAGCGGAGAATGTGATCCGGTCCTGCGAAGCCAACTGGAAAGCAAGGCGAGCGAGGCTCGATCCACATCCAGGGCCGCTTGATTTTTCTGTTGATATGTGGTGATAATATTTGAAACAGTATAGTCTCGGACGGGATATGACATATGAGCACAAGAATCAAGGATGCCTTTGCCGCTCCTCTGTCCTCAACTCTAGAGCTGCCCCTTCACAGTGTCTGTCACAGTGTTCTGCGTCCAGCTCAAGCTCGCGCGCCACAAAGGCTTCGACCTTGGCGCGGCCATATCGCGACGCGTCTGTCGCGTCCACGCGGCGCGCTCGCAGCGAATGTTGCACCGGGAGAAAGTGCACATCCTCAAGCCGCCCCTTGGAGCCAGGGATGAGGCCGCTCGCTGCCACGCGCTCGCGCAGCTCCTTGACCCAGTCGACGTGACTATCGGCGATGCGGTAGGTCGTAAACACGTCCGCGCCGTACGCGCGCAGCAGGTGCCTAACAGGGCGCGCCGGCACGCAGGGCGCCGCGAGCGGGCCAAAAGGCAGGTCGCGCCTCAGCGGCAGCAGCTCGGCGTCCGCGAAGAACTCGCACGGCCACAGCTCAATCGCCTTGCGACTGTCGTAATGCCACAGTGGGAATCGCGGTGAAGCGCCATCTATTCGCGCCAAGATTGCATCGCAGTAGCCAGCGGGCTGCGGCTGTCCGTTGGCCTTGACCCGCAGCAACGCAGCCAGGTCCTCTCGTGACTCGAAGCGCCTCAGAACGAAGAGGTCCAACCACATGTGCGTACAGCGCGCAGGACGCACATGATCCGAGCCGGGCCAGGGCCTCGTAACCAGGCTGCCCACACCGCGGCTGTGCAGCAGCGTCCCCAGCTCGGACCGCACAGACAGGTAGTCCTCCTCGAGCACGGCCAAGTCCACGTCGTCGTCGCAGAACAGCAGCGAGCCGCTGCGCACAGCGCCCAGCAGCGAGCCGGCAACCAGACACCAGCGCGCGCCGAGGGTGTCGAGCGCCTCGGCCACGCCTTGCACGCAGTCGTACAGCGCGTCGACTTCGCGGCGTGAAAGCAGCACGGACTGCATAAGAAAAGTGCTGCACGAGCGATGTGTGGGAAATCGGATGCGGAATTTATAACATCGCCTGTTCCGAAACGTGCCGTGAATCTTTTAAGGAGTGACTCCACGGGACCGGTTACTTGATCGGGTGATAGGGGAGTCTTGTTTTGTTTTCGGTTGGTACGTGATGGGTGTATTCATATGAACACGATGCAGTGAAGCACATGTTCATCCTAGTCCTGTGCGGCGGGGCGGCGCGCGCGAGCGGCACGCCATCTCTACTCGAGGCACTCAAGCGCTTGCCGTTCAGCAACCACGGCCTCGTGGGCGCCGACATGAACTTTTCGATGCGTGCGTCGCCGTCCATCTACCTGGAGCCTGAGGCCCCGATCCGGGCGATCTGGGCCTGGGCCGACGGAGACGTTACGCCAATACATCCGCATGAGTACCTGTGGCTCTCGAAGTCTTCGGCTGCGGGTACCGGTGAGGTCACGTGGATCCCGCCACCGAGCGGGATGCGGAGCGCTCCACCATTGGGCGGTCTCGCCGCTGGAACGGTGGAGCTGCGTGCGGACGGCACACTTCACTCTTTCACAATTGAGAACAACTCCCCGGCCGGCAGTGCCAAGGTGAGCACGCTGGATGACGCGGCGCTCGGCGTGTGGGTGAACGACGGGTTTCTCGAGAACGCGCGCCTGCTGCGCACGCACCCGCCCGACGGCCTTCCCGGCGTCGCGTCTCTCGACTTCTCGGGAGCCATGCCGTTTTCGCGCCTTGTGCCGTCGGATCCTTCACTACCGGTCGGGCTAGAGCTGGCCGTGTTCGGCCGTTCCCAGTGGCGCGTGGGCGACCTGGCGGGTTCCGCGGTTCCCGGTGCCGCCTTCACGCTCACTGCGACCAACCCAACGGCCAACGCGCTCGAACTGGGATTCTACTTGTTGCTGCCTCTCCAGGTGCAGACGGGCGTCATCCGATCGCTAGGCACCTTCGAGCCGTCGTGCTCAGACCACTCGGGCGACTGCACGGGCTGCCTGTCGGCGCGCGAGATGCGCAGCTATTGGGCTGGCCCGTGCGTCTATCTCAACGCCTCCGTGCCCGCGCTTGGCAACGTGACGTGCCAGCCGCAGGCGACTTTCGACCCTTCCAAATTCCAAAACGTGTCGACGGTTACCAAGTGCCCAGCGCCGCCTGTGCCACGCCCACCATCGGCAATCGCGTGCCACGCGGCCTGCACCGCTAACGCGAGCTGCTCCGCATGGAGCTTCGCCTTCGGCTCTTGCTACCAGCACGGCAACTTTTCGAGCGTGCCGGCCGCGCGCAACACGCCGATCGCCGACGCCGCCTCCGGGACCAAAGGCTCCTGGATACGAGGCGCCGACCCGCGCTGCCTCACGCTCTCGCGCCCGGGCACACATGCTGCCTCCGGAAACGTGTCCATCTGTGCGTCGGCCAGCGTCGAGATGCTCGCGAGCGGCGATGGCGCCGTCCCGAGCGGCGATGGCGCCGTCCCGAGCGGCAATGGCGCCGTCCCGAGCGGCGATGGCGCCGTCCCGAGGCGCGAAGCCCCAGTGGTCAGCCTGGGCACCGCGAGCAGCCCCACGGCGCTGTGGAAGGAATTTGAGGGCGTGGGCAAGCTCGGCGCGCGCTTCGAGCCTTCGGATCCCTATGGCGGCGCGGCGGTCAAGCTGCGCGTGCCCGCGGGCGCAAATGCCTCGCTCACCATCTCCCTCGGCTGGTTCTTTCCCCACCGTGACTTTGTGCTCAAGGACGTGGGGAACCACTACACCAGTCTGGTGAACGACTCGGAGCAGGCGGCGCGCACGCTGCTCGAGGGCGACGAGGTCGCTGCTGACGTGGCCTCGTGGGCCGAGGTGGCCAACGTGCTGGCTGGGAGGACTCAGGGTCGGAGCTCGTTGCCCACCTGGCTCGGCGATTCCCTTCTCAATTCGTTGCATCACACGCGTAGCGCCATGTGGCTACGCGACGGTCGATGGCGCCAGTGGGAGTCCTTCGCGTGCGTCAACGTGGACAGCGTGCACAATGATGGAGAACGGCACGTGCCGTACATGATGCTCTGGCCGGAGAGCGTCCCGTCCAAGATGCGTGCGTGGGCGAGCGGACAGACGGACGATGGCATGATCCAGGAGCAGCTCGCGTGCGGATGTGACACCGGCGTGCCTGCTGTGCTCGACGCACCGTGTGGGCGCGTCATGGGCGATGTGACCTCCATGTTCATCGTCTACCTGCTCGAGCTCTGGCAGTGGACAGCTAATGAGGATCTGCTGGTGGAGCTTTGGCCAACCGCCAAGCGCGCGGCGCAGTGGCAGATCGCCCGGGCTGCCCAGTTTGGGCTACCTGACAAGCTGGTGGACACGTACGATGGCCTCAACCTCGCACAGTACAACGTCTCCTGTTTCTCGGGACTGTTCCACCTGCTGGCGATGCGTGCGGCCACCGAGCTTGCGCTCTCGCCGGCAGTGGACGACCCCGGCTTCGCTGCTAAGTGCTCACGAGCCTTCGAGGTTGGGCGGGTTGCGATGGACGAGCTGCTCTGGAACACGACGGGCAGCTTCTATCGGAGTTACACTGGAGCCGACGCGATCATGGCCGATGCTCTCTACGCGCAGGTGCTTGTTGAGGACCGCTCATGACCGTTGACGACCGCTGACGACCTCTGATGACCTCTGATGACCTCTGACGACCACTGACGACCTCTGATGACCTCTGATGACCTCTGATGACCTCTGATGACCTCTGACGACCTCTGATGACCTCTGATGGCCTCTGATGACCCCCGAGACTCTACGCGCAGGTGCTTGCCGATTCTCTGGGCTTGGGCACTCTGACCACCGACGCGCAGGTCACCTCCCACCTGCGCGCCGTGCTGCGCGAGAACGACACGCCCTACGGCTTGCTCTGTCAGACGGGGCGGTACCCCTATCCAGGTCCCAACCCCGGCCACAACGACTCGGACAACTCCGTGTGGATGATGGCGAATGCAAATTGGGCGACGCTCAGCATCTGGCGCGGTGGCGACGTGGACGAGGCGCTAGGAGTGCTCAACACGACGTTCTCGTGGTGGCGCTCGTCGCTCAATGACTTGTGGAACGTGGTCGCTCTCCACGGCGGCCTCGGCTACGGCGCTGAGGGCCAACCGCTCGCCAACTCGCACTATGGCTATCATATGGTTGCGTGGCACGTTGTCTTCGCACTCTCGGGTCAGCGCTACGACGCCACCAACCCCCTCGGCTCCGGCAACCTCACGTTCGCACCGAAGGTGCCAATCCCCTTTGAGCTGCCGGTGCTCGTGCCGGGGACTGTCGCGCGGCTGAGCGGCGCGGCGTCGGGGTACACGCTCGCGATCCTGAGTGGCAAGCCGCTGCGACTGGCGTTTGTGGCCGTCGCGGGCGACAGCCACCGCCCCGCTGGCCTGCCGAGGGTGCTGGTGCCCGGAGATTCGGTGTCGTGGTCGTGACTCGTCGAGGGATGTCCAGATAAGTGGTGTGTACTGTGTGCTTACAGCACGGTATCATCTTCACAGCCAATGGCTCGAAACTTGACACCACCACCAAACGAAATACACCGGGCCGGTGACTGTCGACCCACGGCCACGCGCCACACCGTAAGCGAATCAAATCGCTATCGGTTAACCGAACGATGCGCATGCGGTTTCCACTTTCGACTTTCTTACGACTTAGGTCTTAGCTCGCGGACCCGCGGCCTGGGCGCTGGGCTCCCTTACCCAAACCAAACAGTTTTAACAAACTGTACTCATTACAGGACTTGACTTGAATTGACCGCCGGGGCGGGCGGCCGCTTTCATATGCCCTTACTCCTTTCAGAGCCAATGGTTATAAGTCGACACCCAAGACACCGGACCGGCGTACATACGGATGCGGTTACCACTAGCTCGGGGACCCCTGGACCCCATTTTCACAGCCCTCCTCGATCAGCCGCCTTCACACCGCACTCCGCTCACGCTCACACTGCACGCTCACACACTGCGGCTTCGTCTTTCATGGCGAAGGTGCGGTTGCCGGTGTGCTTGGCCCGTCCGGGCAAGCTGCAGGCTCAAGCGGTGCTGATCGTAGCCGAAAATGCCGCCACGGCCGAGGTGCTTGCATTGGCTGCCAACAAGTTGCGCCTGAAAAAGAAGGAAATGGCCGATGCACGGCTCTTCTTGGTCTCGACTGGCATCGAGCTGCCTCGCGACGGGCATGTTACGGGCTGCGTAGAGAACGATAGCCTGGTCGTCATC
>Ga0210241_100382_pt1 | contig 38994 bp, 25 predicted proteins | sample ChrtobMetP5a_8mM_FD_155488 | JGI IMG/M metagenome (GOLD analysis project Ga0210241, IMG submission 155488) | Chrysochromulina tobin associated microbial communities from unialgal haptophyte culture, Seattle, Washington, United States - P5a_8mM | ecosystem: Host-associated > Algae > Haptophytes >...
CGACGCGCGGAGCGCGGAGCGAGGAAGATATAATCTGTGCTCGACATCGTCGTCACGCGACGGTGTCGAGTGCGTCCTTTGCGTTCCCCGAGGGGGGCACGCCAGATCGGGCGCGTGCTGCGTGTCGACGCGTGCTGCGTGTCGCGAGCTTAGCTTAGCTTAGCTCGGCTCACGTTTGAGCAGTTTGTGCAGACGATTGTAGTGAAAACTGTGTCTGTAAGAGATGTTTCCGTGTTATATTGACGACGATATAGGCTATAGGCGTAAGTTCATAACGGATCGGCTATTACAGATGAAGAACCAATGTGAAGAACAAGGGCCCCACACCGGCCACCGCCCGGCCCTGGGCCCTGCTCGCGCCCACTCGCCACTGCCCCAGGGCTGGGCCTCAATTGTAAATATTTGGCTAGCCAAAGGAGCCAATGTCGGTCCTTCCGGTGGGGTAGGGACCCTTCGGTGTGAACATGGCTCCGCAACCACTTTCCCAAACCTTATCGTTGGCGTACTACGAGCCGCAGCGTCCGGTCCCTTGGTGTTCGACTTGGCGTGGGCGCGTGGAAGGCGCGTGGCATCATAGATCATTCCTCGAGAAGACAGAAGAGTAAGAATTCGTTAAGCACTCAAATTTTGCTTGTTTTATCATGTATGATTATGTTCTGACCCCAACGTAACCCCAACGAGACCGCCCAGCCACAGGGCGAGGGAGCGTACAAAACGAGACGAACATGGTTTTCGTTCCATGGCACCCGTGTACCTCGGCAACCGTGAACGCGCCAGCCGTGGCTTCGAGCCCCACCAGACCCCCGGACGACCCGGACGGCATGCAATTCTCCGTGTGCGCACGGAAAATCTCTCGCAAATCTTTCGTCCACATGTTTCCGAAATTAAAACCTGGTCACACTTGCTGGTAATCCGCAAACCTGGTAACACTTGGTAATCCGCACGTCGTCGCTGGCGCACGCGGGCCCACTGCCTGCCCCAGCTGCTCGCGCGCGCAAAGGTATCCGTCTGCACTACCGTTGGCCTGGCCCCGAGCGCTGACGCGCACGATCATAGCGCGCTCCTATGCCCAGCACCGTGCCGCGCGCGCGCGCGCGTGGCGCCAGCCCCGAAGCTCCGGCGCCGAGCTATGCGCTGAGCACACAGGCGATAAGCAACTTCGCTGGGCACGCACGCGCGCGAGCCAATCCAGTGGCCGCACGCCGACGATCGATATCGCGCGACTCATCGCGCGCTACCCGCCCGCCTGCCTCCCTATACGCAGACTACATCCTGAGACTTCAAGACACCGAACCTGAGAGCCTCGAGATCATGCTGCGACTTCTGCTCGTCGCATTACCACTCGTCGTCGCCTTGCCGGCGGCGTTCGACAAACCGGAGCTCCTTCAGTTCGAGGCTCAATCTCCGCTTCAGCTCGAGGTGCGATCTCCGCCCAGTCCCGCCCTCTTCGCCCCCAGCCGCCACGCGAGCTCAACACGATAGCCTAACCACAGCACACTCCACTCCGCACGCACACCACCCGCCAAGCGCACACATCTCAATGGACGCGCCTCGGCACTAGAATACGGGCAAGACGATCCACCCCACGATCTACTTCGTCACCAACCTCTTGACAGCCCAGGGATACCAACCATCCACAGGTGTGCCCCCCAGCCCGGCCGGCCGTCACGCATGCGGCGCAGCCTCGGTCGGCCCTGCCGCTGCGCGCGCGAGGCCGGTGCGCATGCTGCAGGCGCACGCGCACGAGGCCGCGTGCGCGCGATGTCCGCTCCCGCGCCTGCCCGACTCCGTAGACTCCGCGCCCGCCGCGAGGCGCGACGCCACTTGCGATGGCCATCGGCACTTGCGAGCGCGCCGCCTCGCCTGTTTTGCTGACGGCTTGCGCGTTGCTCCCCCGGTGCAGGCAGCCGCAGCTGCGAGAGGTCGGGCTCGACGGCCACCGCGCCCTCGACATCTCCGCCACGACCGGCAGGCGCGATGTCGACACCACGGTCACGAGGATCTGGCCGCCATCACGCCCGCGGGCTCTGCCGCTTGGCGGCGCGAAGCCTGTGACTGTGAAGCCTGTGCCTGTGATCCGGGCGCGGTCGTCCTCGAGGCTGCGGCCCCGTCGGCGCACTGCTCGACCCGCTCACCATCAAGAACGGCCCCGTCGACTCCGTCCTGGTTCTCGGCGCCATGACAGCCACAGCAAGCACCACCGCGGCCTCCACGCCGGCGCCGCCTCTCGGCACGGGTCCGACACATCACCGCCTCTCGCACAACAACAGCCCACACTCACTAGTGCAGCACTCGCCTGCATCTACACCGCACGCACCACGCACTCGCGTCATCGCCTGCCACTCGCAGCCCGCTTCCACTCCACCGCCCGTGCCCCAGCTCACACGTTTCTCGTGCCTGCGCGCAGCCCTCGCAAGACACGACCTTCTCGTCGCCCACCGCGGTCGGCGAGACCCCTGGTTCGTCCTACCAGCTTCATGAGGACAACAACGCCTCGGCCGCCGCCGGCCAAGGCGCTACGCACGATGAGCCGCTTGCGGTGCGCGCAATCACTGCACTGCACGAGTGCGAGCCAGGCGCCCGCCCAGGACGGCGCCCTCGTTGCCAAGGGGACGCCTGTGGCCACCGCGCCATGATCGCCCCTGCCTCCACCCTCCGAATGAGCTGACGGCCGAGCGATGGTACGCTGAAATCCCTCGCCCGCAGGCGCTTTCGGGCAATACGACCGCCACGGCGCTCAACTCGGCGGCCACCCAATCGGACGAGACGTACTCGAGCGAGCTCGCCACGAACAATGGCGAACCTGGGTCGCTCTACCAGCGCCACGAGGGCAACGCATCGGCCGCTTCTTCCGAGCAGGTGATCAACAGCAGTACCGAATGGCGGCCGCGGCGTGCTCTCTTCGCTGCGCAACGGCCCGTCTCTCTCACCTCTGACCGCGGCGACCTCTCGCGCCTCCACCTCAACATGGCCGTCTCCAACGTGACCTTCCTGGTCGTTGACCTGACCCTTGCCCACGCTCCACAGACGTGGTACTGCATCGATATCACCATCTCCATCGCGGTGGATTTCGCCGCCGTGGCGACGGCCGTTGAGTCGTTGGTCGCTGCGATCCTCACCTCCGCCGCGGCCGCCACGACCCTGCTCGGCGGCGACCTCAAGTATCGCCTCTCGGGCTATAGCATCGCCATCATCGCCGCGGTTGCCATGCTCGCCGCCATCCATACCTGCAGCCGACTGATCTCCGATACGGAGCCGAAACTGAAAACGGGGCCCAACCTTCCTGATGGGCTTCCGACATTGCTCCGTCCACTCCCGAAGCTCTCGACCACCGTTTCCCTCACAGCGAGGATGGCACGGTTCGTTCTGGTGCTCTTGCTTTGTCCCGGGGTTAAGTCAACTACGCTCGATTCGGAATCCAATCATGCCGGCGTGCAAGCGAGCGAGAATTTGCGATCAGAAAAGGCAAACAACGGCGAGCTGGGACGAGTCCTCACGAGCAGCCAGCATGATGGGCGACAGCTCGCGCACTCCACAACGATCGTGGGCTCCGGGCCGATCGTGGGCAGCGTCGCCTCGGCGTCCCTTGTGCCCAGTCACCGCCGCGAGCTGCAGACCCAGGTGAGCACTGTCGCCAGCCTGACCAGTGCACTCGCCAACACGGCGGTTGGCCACATTGTACTGGCCTCCGGCACCTACTACCTCAGCGCCGAGCTCAGCATCACCAGGAGCGTCATCCTCGAGGCAGCGCCGGGAGCCACGGTCGTGCTGCACGCACAAGCGAGCTCCTCCAGTCGGCGTCGTGTGCTGAAGATCGACTTAGGCTCATCGGACGTCGTGCAACTGATCGGGCTCAGCATCACAGGAGGCTACGCGGATGAGGATGGCGGTGGTGTCCGTGTCTCTGGAGGCACGGTGATCATTTCGTCGTGCACCATCAGTGGGAACACAGCTGGTGGCATTGCGAACGGATCGGATCGGCGGGGCGGTGGTGTCTGTGTCTGGTCCGGCACGGTGACCTTCTCAACGTGCACCATCACTGGCAACACAGGTAGCGATGGCGGTGGTGTCTATGTCAGGGAGGGCACAGTGGCCTTCTCATCGTGCACCATCACTGGCAACACAGCTAATAGCGAAGGCGGCGGCGTCTATGTCTTTGGAGCCACAGTGGCCATCTCATCGTGCACCATGAGCGGGAACACAGGAGTTGGGCCCAATATCTATGTCTGGGCCAACTGGGGAGCCACCGTCTGCTCCTGGCCAACGACCCCCACAGGCGTCTCAGGCTCAGTCTCAACTTGCCCCTCGTCCTCGCCCCCGCCGCCCTCGCCAGCTCCAGCTCCAGCTCGCTTGACAACCGTGGGCTGCACATGCATGCGGGTGTGGACTTTCAATGGGCTAACAATCAACAACTACTGCGGCAACCCCGACAACTACGAAGGCGGTAGTTGGTGCTTCGTCACCAACTCCGCGTGCCAGGGCGACGTCTGGGGCCTCTGTGCACCAGTTGCGGGCGCATCGCCGCCGCCCTCGCAGCCGTCGCAGCCGTCGCAGCCGCCGGGCCAAGCCTGCACGGAGACATGCAACTACGCCTCGGATGGTTTGTGCGACGACGGCGGACCCGGAGCCGAGTACTCGGATTGCACCCTCGGCACCGACTGCACCGACTGCGGTCCTCGGGGCGATTGTTCATCGGCTACTTTCACACTCAATGGCTTCCCGAATGAGTATTACTACAAGACCAGCTCCACTTTGTTTTGCAATGCTTGTTCAAATGTTGCCACAGGTGGTGCAATGTACGTCTACCAAGCAAGCACGGATGGTACTAGCTCATACGCCAACCTGCTCAATGCCTACCTGTGGTTTGACTGCGCGAACGGAAGATGGACCCGATCTGTCGTTCCCGCTGGTTCCTGCTCTCCTACTGCATGGGCCTGTCCTGGGCCTTATCCCACGGGAACCATTCTTGATCCTGCTCCTGCGTGGAGTTCATGCCCGTACAGTGGCGCTGCATCATGCCTCACCTACTTTACCGTCACCTCTGGCCCCTGCACCGTTGATCCGAGCGCCCCGAACTGCATTCGCTCGCCCAACTTTCCGTCGTTATACAGCATCAACCAGGCTTGCTCCATCACGCCGACCGCGCTGGCCATTGGAAGGCCCCTGACAGCGACCTCCTTTAGTACGGAGGCTGGTCACGACTATCTCCGCATTGTCCAAAACCTCACGGCCGCAATATGGACCATCACCGCGACGGACGTCTTGGGCACTATCTGGAGCGGTTCGACGATCACCTTCCAGAGCCAGGTGGCAGCAGGCGCCAACTTCTTGGTCACGGGCTTTTTCAGCTGGATCAGCAGCAGCGGCACCTTCGGCCGCGAGAACTTTTTCGGCACGCTGTTCGCCGACAACCTCATCGAGCTGAACGGCATGAGCCTCGAGGAACAGTCCACCAACCTCGGAACCGCCAAATACCTCGCCAGGGTCACCGCCGACGGGGTCCGCATAATCAACGGCAGTTGGACGGGCGGCGTGCCGAGCAATGACTGGACAGCGGTCGCCGCCACGCCGAACCCGTCAGGGACGTTGACGGTGTTCTCAGGATGGACCGGACCTTCAAATTTTGTGTTGGGCCCGGGGATGATCCAATGGTCTTCAGACAGCAGCGTGACAGACACCGGCTGGCGAGTGTGCTCGTATCCGCCGTCGCCGCCGCCGCCGCCGCCGCCGTCGCCGCCGCCGTCGCCGCCGTCGCCGCCGCCGTCGCCGCCGTCGCCGCCATCGCCGCCGTCGCCGCCGTCGCCGCCGCCGCCGCCGCCGCCCCCGCCCCCGCCCCCGCCCCCCCCGCCGCCGCCGCCCTCCAGCGGAGGGATCTGCGCCGATCTGTTGAACAGCGGCGTGACTTACACGGACGGCAGTCCCGTGCCGTGCACCTACTTCACAACAAACCCGAACCTTTGCGCTACCTATACCACCGCGCAGACCAATTGCCCGATCTCGTGCAGCACGTGCACCTTCGGCGCCGGACCGCCGTCGACCGTCTGGTGGACGGTTCTTGAAGGCTCGTGGTATTGTGAGGTTTCTTGGGACGGCCTGTGCGTCAGCGATGGCTGGGGTGACTATGGCAACTACGAGTCTTGTCAGATGCGAGCGGAACGATCAATGGCTATCACATCCACCGAGTTTGACACCGAGCGGAACTACGATCTCATCACTGTCAACGGTGTCTCTTACGACGGCGAATCTCTGACCAATGGGCCGATGAATGTGCAAGTGGCTGCCGGAACCATCATGACCTGGTCGACCGATGGTTCGGTCGTGAGATCGGGCTTTACAATCTGTGCGTCTCCCAACTCGACCAACTCGACTGCGGCGCCACCAACACCGCCAGCACCACCAGCACCACCACCAGCACCACCAGAACCACCAGCAGCACCACCCACGCCGCCTTCGCTTCCGCCCGCGCCGCCGCCGCCATCACCACGTCCGTCGCCGCCCTCACCACCCTCACGCCCCCCGGCACTGCCTCCCAAACCAGCTCAGCCTGGCTGGAGGTACATTACTCCCCAAGGTCGCAGGCAGTACCCTCCTCCAATTAATTATGCACAAGACCTTCGGCCAGGCGGCCACCCGACAGCATTTGCGCCACCTAACTGCTCGGCACAAGGGCGAGTGGGCTGCGTCGCCATGCCCAAGCCTGCTCGTGCGAAGCCCGCGCCAGGGGTCAGAGCTGCGCTCTTGCCGCCAGCGTGCTCCTTGAACGGAATACTGATCTGGAACACGTCGTCCTCCGAGCCCGGATGCCTGCGCCTGCCCAAGCCTTTGGCGAGGATCGCTCTCCCGTCCTCGCCACTGGGCAGCGCTCAGATCGTGACCCGATTTTTGGATATAAGCAGCTACGCTCTGCCGGCGAATCTCGTCAGCGCGGACACACGCTCGATCGCGGTGGCGGATGTGGACGGCGATGGCGACCTTGACGTGCTGCTCGGGAACGCTAACAGTTCCTGCCGAGTACTGCTGAACGCGGGCGACGGCACCTTTCCGACGAGCATCGAACTGCCATACGTTGCGGGTGATATAACGCACTCGATCGCGGCGGCAGATATGGACGGCGACGGCGACCTTGACGTGCTGCTTGGGAACTTTGGCCGTCCCAGCCGCATGCTGCTCAACGCGGGCGGCGGAACCGTAGACGGCACAACCTTCACCTTGCCGACGAGTTTCGTGCTGCCAGGCGGCAACGCGCAGACGAACTCGATCATGGCGGCGGACGTGGACGGTGACGGCGACCTGGATGTGCTGCTGGGGAACTCGAACTCGGCTGCTCTGAGCTCTGAAGTGGTGCTCACGACCAGCCAAGTGGTGCTCAACGTGGGTGGCGGATGCCAAGCAGCAGCGTGCTTCCCGAGGAACGTTGCGCTGCCAGGCCCCCTCGCGGACACGAATTCGATCGCGGCGGCGGATGTGGACGGCGACGGCGACCTGGACGTGCTGCTTGGGAACTCTGGCAGTACTAGGAGTCCTTGCCGAGTGCTGCTCAACGTGGGCAACGGCACCTTCCCGACGAGCATTGACCTGCCCGGCGGCATCGGTGACACGAATTCGATCGCGGCAGCGGATGTGGACGGCGACGGCGACCTGGACTTGCTGCTGGGGAACTCTGGCACTCCCAGCCGAGTTCTGCTCAATGCGGGCGACGGCAGCTTCACGACGAGCATCACGCTGCCTGGTGGTGCCGTGGACACGCGCTCGATCGCGGCAGCGGATGTGGACGGCGACGGCGACCTGGACTTGCTGCTTGGGAACTCTGGCAGTCCCAGCCGAGTTCTGCTCAATGAGGGCGACGGCAGCTTCCCGACGAGCATCACGCTGCCTGGCGGTGCCGTGGACACGAAATCGATCGCGGCGGCGGATGTGGACGGCGACGGCGACCTCGACGTGCTGCTTGGGAACGCTGACACCAGTCCCAGCCGAGTGCTGCTCACCACAGGCGACGGCAGCTTCTCGACGAGCATCGAGCTGCCCGGCAACATCATGCAAACGTACTCGATCGCGGCAGCGGATGTGGACGGCGACGGCGACCTCGACGTGCTGCTTGGGAACTCTGGCAGCCCCAGCCGAGTGCTGCTCAACGCGGGCGACGGCACCTTCCCGACGAGCATTATGCTCCCCGGCGCCGGCGAGTCCACATTATCGATCGTGGCGGCGGACGCGGACAGCGACGGCGACCTCGACGTGCTGCTAGGAAACGCTCGCAGTCCCAGCCGATTGTTACGCAATGTGGGCAATGGCATCTTCGTGAGCATCGAGCTGCCATACGTTGCGGGTGAAATAACGCATTCGATTGCGGCGGCGGACGTGGACGGCGACGGCAACCTCGACGTGCTGCTTGGGAACTCTGGCAGTCCCAGCCGAGTGCTGCTCAACGCGGGCAACGGCGTCTCCTGGACGAGCATCGAGCTGCCCGGCGGTAACGCGAACACGAGGTCGATCGCGGCGGCGGACGTCGACGGCGACGGTGACCTCGACGTGCTGCTTGGGAACGATGGCAGTCCCAGCCGAGTGGTGCTCAATGCGGGCGACGGCACCTTACCGACGAGCATCATCGAACTGCCTGGTGGTAACGCGAACACGAACTCGATTGCGGCTGCGGACGTTGACGGCGACGGCGACCTGGACGTGCTGCTGGGGAACGTTGGCAGTCCCAGCCAAGTGCTGCGCAACGACGGCGGCGGCACCTTCGTGAGCATCGAGCTGCCCGGCGGTAACGCGAACACGAACTCGATCGCGGCGGCAGATGTGGACGGCGACGGCGACCTCGACCTGCTGCTAGGGAACGATGGCTTTAGCCGAGTGCTACTCAACTCGGGCGGCGGAACACTAACAGACTCAACCTTCCCGCAACAGTCGAGCATTGAGCTGCCCGGCGGCAGCGCGGACACGAGGTCGATCGCCGCGGCGGACGTGGACGGCGACGGCGACCTCGACGTGCTGCTTGGCATCTCCGGCAGCCTCAGCCGCGTGGTGCCCTTCATCAGGTGTTCCGCATTTGGCACTGCACGCAGCCGCTACGGCAACGGATGCGTCCGCTGCCCTGCTCCGTCCTCACGCCGTGACAACGCCTTCGACGTTTGCTCCGAGTGCAACGAGCACACCCAGGTCGATGGCTCCGGCGTGTGCGTCCCTTGCACCGAGGGCAGCGAGCGCGTCATCGGCGCACCCAGCTGCACGCGCTGCCCTGCGGGCAAGCGCCACGCGGCCAAAGGCACCGCCTGCATCCCCTGTTCTCCGGGCGAATACGTCGACTTCGCAGGTCTCTTTGATCCATCGTCGTGCTTGCCCTGTCTACCGGGCTCGTACAACCCGACGTTTGGTGCGAGCGTATGCAGGCCCTGCGAGGCCGGATATTATACTTCGAACTTGAACTCGCTCACGTGCTTACCTTGCCAGCTAATCCAAGGCGGTTACTACTGCCCCCAGGGCGCCAAAGCCGCGACTCCATGCCCAGCTGGCACGCACAAGAACGTCTCGCTGAGCGTGATGACGTCTGAAAATCAGTGTGTCGACTGCCCGGTCGGCACATCGTGCTCTGTGGGCTCCGCCGAGGCGGTGCCGTGTGCTGCGGGCACGTACAACAACCGGCCAAAGCAGGAGACGTGCCTCAAATGCGCAGCGGGCTCGTTCCAGAATGGTACTGGTCAGACGTCGTGCAACACGTGCTCAGATGGCGGCTACTACTGCGCCGAGGGTGCGGCGGCCGCGCTGCCATGCCCAGCCGGTACGCGCAAGAACCCCTTGGTGAGCGTCATGACGTCCGTCAATCAGTGCGTCGTCTGCCCAGTCGGCACGTCGTGCTCTGTGGGCTCGGCCGTGGCGGTGCCATGTGCTCCGGGCACGTACAACAACGAGTCAGGGCAGGAGACGTGCGTGAAGTGCGCACCGGGCTCCTTCCAAAGGTTGGCTGGTCGGACGTCGTGCAACCCGTGCAAGTCGGCCCACTACTGCGAGTTGGGCGCGGCGGCCGCGCTGCCGTGCCCTGGCGGCACGCACAAGAACGCCTCGCTGAGCGTGATGACGTCCGCCAATCAGTGCGTCGACTGCCCGGTCGGCACGTCGTGCTCTGTCGGCTCGGCCGAGGCGGTGCTGTGTGCTCCTGGCACGTACAACAACCAATCGCGGCAGGAGACGTGCGTCAAGTGCGCACCGGGCTCGTTCCAAGATGAGGCTGGCCAGACGTCGTGCAAAAATTGCACACAGGGCTACTACTGCGCCGAGGGCGCGGCGGCCGCGCTGCCGTGCCCTGGCGGCACGCACAAGAACGCCTCTCTGAGCGTGATGAGGTCCGTCGATCAGTGCGTCGTGTGCCCGGTCGGCACGTCGTGCTCTGTGGGCTCGGCCGAGGCGGTGCCGTGTGCTCCGGGCACGTACAACAACGAATCGCGGCAGGAGACGTGCGTGAAGTGCGCACCGGGCTTCTTCCAAAGGTTGCCTGGCCAGACGTCGTGCATCCCGTGCACGCAGGGCTACTACTGCGAGTTGGGCGCGGCGGCCGCGCTGCCGTGCGATGGCGGCACGCACACGAACGCCTCGCTGAGCGTGATGACGTCCGCCAATCAGTGCGTCGTCTGCCCTGCGGGCACGAGCTGCTCCGTCGGCTCGGCCACGCCCAGGCTCTGCCTACCTGGCTCGTTCAGCGCAGCCGAAAAGACTCAATCGTGCGACCTGTGCCCGAGAGGAAAGTTCACGTCGACGTCGGGTAACACGGCCTGCCAGCCGTGCGAACGGGGCTTCCTGTGCGTCGAGGGCGCGAGCGCGCCGCAGCCCTGCCCGGGCGGCACCCACGCCAACCAGACTGTGCTCAATCTCACCGGCTACCTCGGCTCTCTGAGCGAGTGCATCGTCTGCCCTGCAGGCACGAGCTGCTCCGTCGGCTCCGCCGCGCCCAAACCCTGCCTTCCTGGCTCCTACAACAACCAGACACAGAAGGAGACGTGCACGCCCTGCGCAGCGGGCTCCTTTGAGAACCGTGCTGGCCAGACGTCGTGCTTCCCTTGCACGCCCGGCTACTACTGCGCCGAGGGCGCCGCCACCCCCGTGCCGTGCCCTCGCGGCAAGTACAACAATCGGACGGGCCTCGAGTCCGAGGCGGGCTGCGTGCCGGTCGGCTTTGGCTATTGGGCTCCGACGGGGAGCGTGTTCCCCATCCCGTGCCCCTCGGGCTTCTCGTGCCCTGGGTACTCAAACGACAATGTTCACTTTGGCTCCCAGCCCATCATTCTCCCGACGGGTGGCCTGACCCCGGTGGTCGTTGTCGAGACGCAGACAGTCGAGACGATCACGGGCTCTCTCTCCCTCAACGCGCCACTCTCGTCCTTCTTGAACAACGATTCCCTGCAGCTCCAGTATCGCCAAGCCATCGCCACGCAGCTCGGCGTTCCGTGGCAGGAACCCGGATGGGACCTGCAGCTCAACTTTTCGGCGGCGTCGCCGTCTCCACCAGCGGCTGGGCGTCGGCTTCAGACGGGCTCCACCATCGTCACGTACACCATCGTTCGGACGGTGACCACCAATCCCACCACCAGCAACGCCACCAGCAATGTCACCTCGAGCGGTCCGCCTATCGTGGCCCCATCTTTTACTCTCAACAACCTCAATCCCGAGGTCCTCGGCGCCGCTCTCGGTGCGTCTGTGGCCAACCTCGTGGCACCCACCGCAACCGTGGTCCAGCAGACCGTGACCGTCATTCGAGAGCGCGTGTGCCCGAGGGGCTTCTGGTGCACTGCCGGGATCGAGGTTCCGTGTGAGAAGGGGTTTTACAACCCGACCACAAACGCCGCCAGCCAAACAGCCTGCTTGCGCTGCCCCGAGTTCTCAACTACCAATGGCACCGCAGCCACGAACGTCAGCCAATGCCTGTGCGAGCAGAGCTTCGTGCAACAGCTCAACGCAGCGGGCAATGTGTCCCAATGCGTCTGTGCGCCCGGCCGCGAGCTCGTCGGCGGCGTGCGCTGCGACGCGTGCAAGACTGGAACGTACAAGGACTGGACGGGCGAGAACGCCGAACGCAACCCTCTTGGCCCCCAAAAGTGCCTCGACTGCCCTGTGCCTGGGACAACCACGGTGCAGGAAGGCGCCGACTCGGTCTCCCAATGCGTGTGCAAGGCAAACACGTTCGCCAGCCTGACGCGCGCCGAGATGATGCGGGCGACCAACGACAGCAGCCGCGTCGCACCAGATGCCTTCAAGTGTGTGACCTGTGTGAGCCTTCATGAGAATGTCAACGCTAAGATGACCAACTGCACCGCGCCGGGCGTCACGCTCGACACCATCCCCGTCATGCCGGGCCACTGGCGGCAAAATCCGAGGGCTCTGTACGTTCGAATGTGCGACTTGGAGGAGGCGTGTCTCGGCGCCGAGCTCGCTGGCGACGCGTCGTGCGCGTACGGTCACACTGGGCCGCTGTGCGACCTGTGTAAGAAGGATCCGCCGTACTTTGGCGGCCGCGGATCGCCATGCCAATCCTGCTCCGACGCGGGCGATCCCATGGAGACGATCACCTCCTACATCATCGGCGGCGTGGTCGTTCTTCTCGTCCTCGTGCTGGCCGCGGCCATCTGCAAGCGCAGAGTGGCTAAGGTCCCTGCCGTGCCGAAGAAGGAAGACGAAACAGGGGTTGACAAATACCAAGGGGCTAAACACCTGGCTCAGAAGGCCGTCACGGAAGGGGTGGTCAAAGGCATGATTCAAGGAGCAGCTGGGACGGTCACAATGACCGAAGCCAGTAAACTGGCGAGGTTGGCGGCGGCTTCTGCTTCGTCAGTCGTGGATTCAATTGGAGTCAAGATCCGGATCTTGATCTCGCTGAGCCAGGTGGTCTCGCAGCTGGACATGATCTTTGACATCACGTACCCTGCCGTCTACACCGCCACCCTCGAGGGCCTCAAGAACATCAACATTCAAGTCAACTTGCTGCCCTTTGGCTGTGTTTTTCCGTTGCTGGACAATTTCTTTTTCGACTTCGTTCTGAAGACCGCAACGCCGCTGGTGCTCGTGCTTTTGCTCTACGTCATGAGTAAAGTCCTGCGCGCACGCTTTGGCGGTGCAGAGGGCGCCCAGAGGGGTTTCGGCGCGTACCTCGCCGATGCATGCTCGGATCTGTGGTTCTTCATCATCTTCCTCGTCTACCCGAGCTGCTCTTCCATGACCTTCATGTTCTTCATGCGCGAGACCTATGACGGCCCCGGGGAGGTGTACGTGGACCTGATGCGAGCCGACCGCTCCATTGACCGCGAGGGGGAACTCTACCAAGGCTTCAACCTGTACGCCGTCGTCATGCTCATCCTCTACCCCATCGGCGTGCCCCTTTTCTACGGGCTCATGTTCCACCTTGAGCGCCACCAGCTCCAGGAGATGCGCCACATCGAGCTCACCCGGGAGACGGACTTTGCGCTCGCAAAGCTCGAGGCGGAGGCCGCTGCCACCCCAGCAGAGAAGGATGCGATGGTGCGCAAGGCCGTGGAAGCGCACGAGGCAACCGGTAAAGTCCTCGCAAAGCTACGTGGCGAGCTGCCGACGACGCAGCGCAAGCTGACCGCTGGCTACGAGCTCCGAATGTACTGGTTCGAGATCTTCGAATGCGTGCGCAAGATCCTGCTCATCGGGCTGCCCATCTTCTTCCCGGCGGGGTCGCCGGCCCAGCTCATTTTTGGGCTCATCATCTGCTTCCTGTCATATGGCGCCTACTGCGTCTGCGCTCCCTACGTGAAAAAAGAGGACGACATCCTTGCACAGGTGGCGCAGGTCGTCATCTTCTTCTCGTTGGTCAGCTCCTTGGTGACCAACGCCTACCCCAACGATCCGATAATGTCGGCCTTGCTCCCAGCGCTCCTCTCCGTACCCGTGATTCTCACTGTCCTCTTCGAAATGTCGCTGCTCAAGTACCTGAGTCGCTTCACCGAGCCCGATGGTGAGGGCAAGGTCGGCCCTGCTGCCCAGTGGATCCTCGCCTTCCGGCGCCACATTGTTCGGATCGCAGATAGGCTCGTCGGCGCAAGGGGACAAGCTGAGGCGAAGTCGGCGCTACGTGCCAAGTGGCAGCAGCACAGCGAGAAGCAAGACTCCACCTCGCGGAACGCCTTCCTTGCCCGTGAGCTCCACGTCGTCTCCGTCACCGCAGAGGCACCCCAGGTGGAGTCCGCAGGCGGAGACGCCAGCACGAGCATGACCAGCACGGGTGGCCACGTTCCCCGCCTCGAGACCGACATGGACAAGCCAGAAAATCCGTTAGCATTAACGCACTCAGCCGAGGAGACAAATTTATAATTGTGGTTAGGCTGCCGCCGACAAGACAAGCAGACAAGACAAGCAGACAAGGAGGCGGGTGGCTGCTCTCGGTGGAGAGAGTATCGGTGGATTGAGCGCAGACCGCAGTGGCTAGGCGGTCTGGAGAGAGTATACTTGTGCAGTGAGTTATGGGCCGCTGTGGCTAGTTGAGAGAGAGGGTATCGGTGGAGTGAGCGCAGACCGCTGTGGCTAGGCAGTCCGGAGAGAGTACTGGTGCGATGAGTATGGTGCCGCTGTGGCTGCTGGTGGTCCGTTGAGAGAGAGGGTATCGGTGGAGTGAGCGCAGACCGCTGTGGCTAGGCAGTCTCGAGAGAATCCTGGTGCAGTGAGCGTATGGGCCGCTGTGGCTAGTGGTGGTCCGTTGAGAGAGTATCGGTGGAGTGAGCGCAGACCGCTGTGGCTAGGCGGTCTCGAGAGACTGTACTGGTGCGATGAGTATGGGCTGCTGTGGCTAGTGGTGGTCCGTTGAGAGAGAGAGAGTATCGGTGGAGAGTGAAAGCGTAGCATTAAGCATAAACGGCGTACTAGACCGCTGTGGCTACAGGCTAGGTGGACTCTGCAAAGTGCAATCCAAATCCGAAGTCGACATCGAAAAAAAGCATACATGATTTGATTGAACAGGGAGGGTTACCGTTTACCGGATGCGATGGATGGCGATGCTCTCCGCATGCAATGCATCATCGCCCATTGCACTACGTATGGTCACGCTTTCACCCACTTCATGCGATGGCGACATGGCCAAAGCACACACCGGCCAGCACGATGGGATCCAGCTCCTCCGCGGAGCAGAGTGAGTCAGTTAGCTACAGCGAAGGCGCTCGAGGCGGCGGACGACGCCTTGCCGTGGTGCGAGCTGGCATAGCGCATCTCCGCGACTTTGTGAGCGGCGAGCGCTCGTACAGCCGATGCGAGGTAGGCGGCGTCGTTGGCCGAACCATTCGGCGCACCGGCGCACACATCGCACCCCACCGGTAGCCTCACTGCGAGCGGGCGCATGGACGAGGACTGCTCCGAGATATGGTCCGAGATATGGTCCGAGATATGGTCCGAGGGCGTGAGTCGCGCTCGCTCGCTCTCCCTGGGCGCGCGCGTCGTCGACGAGGTCTCTGACCAGTCCTCCTCGCCGTAGCCAGGCGAGGCCATCCCCTCGCGGCGGCTGCGAATGCCTTCCGTAGCACACGCGGGCGAGGGAGAGAGAAGCGTCGTGTCGGGCGAGGGCGAGAGAAGCGACGCTGATGGTGCCCGACACGACGCTGATGGTGTCCGACACGACGCCGAAGATGCCCGACACGACGCCGACGGTGCCCGACACGACGCCGAAGGCGGCAGCTGCGTGACGGCGGCAGACGCCCTGTGTCCGCTGCGCGGCTCGCGCACCTCGCGCACCTCACGCAACTGCTCTGGCTCCTGCGGCGGCTGCGACCGCTCCGCGCGCGCCGCGGGCGCTGACGTGCGCTGCGAGCCGCGCACCGAGGCCGGGCCCGCGCTCGGGTTTGCCGCGCGCCGGCGGGCAATCGGCGCTTGCGTCGGCCGGCGCTCGCCGGCGCTGCTCTGCGCGGCGGCTGCAGCAGTGCCGGCGGCAGTGTCATTGCCCGCGGCGGCCGCGCCGTTGCCGACGGAGGCCTTGCCGGCCACCTCGTCGGCCACTGGATTGGGGCGCAGGTTCCATCGGTAGAGGAGGTAGAGCGTCGCAGGCACGGTGACGGGCGCGAGGCAGAGGTAGCCGATGCCGGCGATTGCGACGCCCACGATCAGCACGGGCAGCAGCGGAAGTGCCATCACGCCCACGCCGAGCAGCACGACGGGGTTCTTCTCGGCAAACTCAGACATGGAGTTTATTTTGCTGGCCGCAGCGCGGGCGAGGTTGCATGCTTTGCGAATGAGCACTGGAAGCCATGCGCAGAGGAGGCCGATGGCCACGACGGGCAAGCAGCAGAGCAAGCCGATGGTCATCACGAAGCCCGCGAAGCATGCGAATGGCGTGAGGATCACGGCGCACACAATGAGCGTCGACCACGCGACGGGCGAGCTTTGCGCCTGCACAATGCCTGAGCAGGCGATCGCCGCGATCGCGATGCAGAAGCCGCCAACGACATCTAAAGCGCTCTCCACAACCGTGGGCTCCCCGTTGGCGGACTCAGAGGGAGCCCTGGGCGAGGCCGGCTCAGATGGGGCCCGGGAGGAGGGCATGCCACCGCACGACCGTCCTCTGCGTCTGATCGCCGTTTCACGCTGAAATTCACAGCCAATGTTTATAATTCGGCCCTGACTGGATTGGGGGGCGTGGCCTCAGGGCTTTATTATACCTACCATCGGGGGACCAAACTGGCCCAGACGGACTTCACAGTTCACACCCCAGATCCCCACGGCATCCCGCTTAGGGACAAGATACAGTAACCCTTTTAAGGGATAGAAATGGTACGCGACCACGCGGGCGACAGAAGGCACACCGCCACCCGCAGCAAGGTCACCACCAGGAGATGGACGCTCTCATCGAGCGAATCAAGCGCGCACAGCAGGCGCGCGACAATAACAAGGAGAGCGCAACGCCGGGCGCCGCCCCAAGCCGGGGCAGCCCCAGCGCCGAAATTCTACCAGAAGAAGAAGAGATAGCGGCGGAAGAGGCACCAGCCGAGGACGGCGCACTCCACCAAAGCATCGTCGCCCTCGCAGCCGCGCGAGAGGAAGCGGCAGCAGGGGCAGGAGACGGCGGAACAGTCGACCACTACATGATCGAACTGCGGAAAAAGCGCCTCCTCGAAGAAGACCAGTGCGCCACCGAGCCAGCGCCGAGCGTCCAACAGAACACGCCCACGGCGCAGCTCCGTAGCGGAGCGGCAAACACCAGCACGGGCAAGTACGTGACGTGGGCCAAATTCAAAGCCGGGCGGCACCCCGACGACACCCCCAGCAAGCGCAGCGCGCCCATGCCCGAGGACTCCGAGGACGGCAGCGACGAAGAAGTCGACGACCAAGGCATCACGATGGGACCAATGGGAGACGCGCCAGTCCAACGCATGGCCGAAGAAAACCTCAAGGCCGCAGTCAAGTTCGTCGAGCAGCTCGGCAACGTCGAGTGCGCCCAGCGCCACTTCGACGACGCGACCATCACAGGCACGCAGAGCGACGTCGACGACTACACGGCATCGATCGCCGCCTCGTCCTACGGCTACATTACGCTAATCATGGGACGAGCGATCAAACTCGAACAGTTCCTGGCCGCGCGCGACGATTTCGTCGCCACCCCCGGCAGCGGGATGCGCATCCACGGGCATGTACACGCACGAGCGATCATCGCCTTCCTCAACCAGGAGGCTAAGAACGGGCGCACAGCCCGGCAAGGCGCCGAAGCGCAGATCCGCAAGCTCCGCACCTGGGGTTTCGACTTCGTGGTCGACTCCGACGCGAACGCGAACGCCCGCAAGGCCGCGCCAAAACCAGGCAAGCGCGACGCCAAGCCCGCAAACCCCTTCGACCTCGACATGGCCGCGCACATAGGCTACGGCGTCGCCGACACCACACTCACGGCGACCCAGCGCGGGTGCTTCGCACAAATCGAGATCATGCAGCAAGGCGTCCTACGGCACGTCAACGCCAACAGGTGCGGTGAACTAACCGACCTGTCCGAAAGCGGCGACGGCTCCGTCAACCCCCCACTTTCTCCACGGGCGAGTGGCAGTCGATGCCAAGAAGGCACTCGAGAAGAAGTTCGACAAGCCCTTCTGCGCTGTAAAACGAACCTTCACCGGCTTCGAGTACGGGCCCATCCTCATCCAGTCCCTGCAGGGAGTCGCCAACCAGGGCTACCTGGTGCGCGACATATCGGCGGCGAGCGCCAACCCGTTCGAGGAGGGCTGCACCTTCATCGATAAGCCAATGAACAGGAACCGAACCCTGCGCATGATCGGCCACCTCCTGAGAGCCAAAGTCATGTACCCGACAGGCCAGCGGCAATGCCCGACTAGGCCCGAGCGCCTCGAGCACCTCGGAGTGCAAGCACCACGGCACGTGCTCCCGGCAGCAGCTGGGGCGCGCTTCGAGCCGCGCAGAGCCATAAGAGAGATCGGCATCTGGTCAAAGAGCGCCGCCGAGGACACGACAGTGCCGGGCATGGGGCGCCTGGCCGACCTCGTCACGACAGCGTGGGGAACAGACCCCGACGAAGACGGGACGGCGCACAGCACCCCGGACCAGTACGCCATCCACGGCACGACCGCGGCCCTGCCAAGCATCATCCTCCGGCAGCACCGGGCCATCTCGGCCCTCATCCAGCAGCATGCAGCCGACCTCACGGCGCTGGCGGGCAACAAAGGCTGGATGCTCCTGCACCAGGCGGCCTGGCCCGGCGGCTTCAACAGAGCCACAGCCATCACCGGCACCCTCGCGGTCCAAGGAGGATGCGCGACGACGCAACAGACCGCGGAGCAGCTCGCCCTCGCCGCGGCCGCAGGGCAAGTCGGCCCAGCAGGGTCCGGCGCCCCGATGGCAGCCACAGCAGCCGACCCAATCGGAGCCCCTGCGGCCGCAGGGATCTCGGACGCCGCAGCCCAAGTGGCAGCAGCCGTCCAGAAGGCAATCGCGGCGGCCTCAGCAGCGTACGGCGCACTGACCGCCGCCGCGCCAACGACCGGGGGCACGCCACCCTGACCAAGCGAACGCGGAGCGCCACGGCGCCCGCCCGCACAAACCGCGACGCGAGCGACCCAAATAAGGGCACGCCGCGCGCACCCGGCGAAGGCATAAAGCCCGCCCCAAACGTAGGTCGGCACCAGTACCGCCAACCACACTCGCATGAGCCTCGGTCGGCCAGGTCGGCGCCAGCACTGCACCAACCACACTCGCATGAGTCTCGGTCGGCGCTGAGGGCGCCAACCATATCTAAAATAAAGATAAAAATCACACTCTAAAAACAGACCCCTTCGTCAAAAAGGGAAAAAATCTCCGACCGGAATTAAACTACCGCGAAGCTTCGCAAAAGCGATCTCTTCGGGTGACGCGACGAAGGGTCGCCAGCATGGCGCACCCGACTGCGCACTCCATGCACCACTACAGCAGCACCGAAGACGGCGCCGCCAGGCCCCGACAGGGGTTTGCGATGCCCGCCAACATAAGCGTGCGGCGCGCCCAACCGGCAGCAGCGGTCGCATACACCTGCGCCCAAATCCTCAGGGCTCCCAAGGAATATCACGACCGCCTCTACGGATGCCACATCTGCGGCGAACTCGCACCGCCCGAGTGGTGCAATACGTGCGAGGTAAACGAGACGCCGTTCAGAGCACGGTGGCCGAACCTGCGCGCACCCTACTGCTCACCCTGCATGGCGCTCGACCTTCCGTGCCGCATATGCAGCACAGTCCCACCACAGGACCATCCGATATGGACATGGCGCCACCGGGCTGGTACCCCGGATATGACGGCCCGCCCATCGCGCAGGTCGCCGGGTACATCTAACGGCAACGACTGCCCGAGGCGAGCGCGCGAGCTCACAGGCCGAAGGAGCGCGACGACCAGAGCGAGCGACAGCACAATCGCAACGTAAGGTACTAGCGAGTAATATTCAGGACATTCGGAGTAGCTAACATAACATATACAATTCAGGACAGTGGAGAAAGGAATCCTCCCGCGAGGATATTATGCGCACATAATATCATACCCGGGAGCCTTAGCTACTCCCTAGCCCATTGGTAACAACTCTTGCGAGAAGTTACGCAAAGGGGCCTTTAGGGACCCTCACACAACACTAGTTCACACATAGTTAGTCAAGCCAACTTGGTACGCCGATCGTATGTTTAATACGGCCCTGACTGGATTGGGGGGCGTGGCCTCAGGGCTTTATTATACCTACCATCGGGGGACCAAACTGGCCCAGATGGACTTCACAGTTCACACCCCAGATCCCCACGGCATCCCGCTTAGGGACAAGATACAGTAACCCTTTTAAGGGATAGAAATGGTACGCGACCACGCGGGCGACAGAAGGCACACCGCCACCCGCAGCAAGGTCACCACCAGGAGATGGACGCTCTCATCGAGCGAATCAAGCGCGCACAGCAGGCGCGCGACAATAACAAGGAGAGCGCAACGCCGGGCGCCGCCCCAAGCCGGGGCAGCCCCAGCGCCGAAATTCTACCACCCACCCACCCAAAGCTCGCGCAGCACAGGCGCGGGAACGACGGCAAGCGCACCACCCGCAGTACAGGCGGGACCACGCACGACGCTCGCGCGTCGCCTAGTGGGCATACCGGCACTTCTCCCCATACTTACACTTACCCGTATCGGCAAAATGCTTACACTTCTCGGTCGTCGCATCCGAAGATGACGACCCGAGTTTCCCCTTCAGCAGGGTCACCAAGGCGGCAAGGGCCGGATCCACCTTCGGGGAAGCGGGCTTCGCCGCCGGCTTCTTCGCCTTTCCCCCCTTCGCCACCTGTTGCATGAAGTTATTCAGCTGCGAACGAGCCGCTCCCGAGAGCAGCCCCGAGCCTCCGGCAGCAGGCCCCTTCCGCTGCTTGCCAACCGAAGGCACGCCAGCCAGCAGGCCCGCCAAGAGCGGGCCAAGGGCCCCAGCACCGCCAACAGGCGCAGCCGGAGTCCCCCCCAGAGCCGACAGTAGGGCCTCCAGAGAGGCAGCCGTCGCCGCAGCCACCGGAGCCGCCGGCCCAACAGGCTGCCCCTCCCGCTGGCCCTCCCGGTCAACCTGCACGATTTGCGCACGCAGAGTCGGCCACGAAGCCACCAGCGCCGCGCCGGGCGACATCTTCTGCCGTACGCAGTCGCGCACGTCCTCGTCCAGACGGTTAACCGCCGAGAGCATGATGGCCAGCGCGTCCGCGTGACCGCCAGCAGTGCTCAGCAGCGTGCGCAGCAGCTCGCATGTCTGCGCGGCAGTACGCTCACTAAGAGGCGTGCGCCCCTCCCCGGCCTCGCACACGTAGGCCAAGGGCGCATCGCGCCCGCACAGAATCATCTCGGCGGCAAGAATCTTCGCCTCGTACCGCTCCACCACGCCGTACGCCGACACGGGCAGCGCCCCGGCAGAACCAGCCTTGCGGAAATGCACGCCCTTACGAGTGGCAATCACCTCGAGCGGAGCCTGCTCCTTCGCAGGCCACTCCATAGAGCTAGGACGCACGACCAGACCCTCGGTCGAGTCGGACCGGCCCACCGGCCACAGGTAGCGAGCCATCAGCGCCAAGGTCATTGACGCAGGCGAGAAGATCTCCCCAGGCACACGGCGACCTGACTTGGCCCACCGCGCCTCCACGTCGGCCTCCTCCACAGGAGTAAGCACGGTCCGAGAAGCGCCGACAGCCGGCACAACACCCGCCTCCTCCGTAATGCGAGAAGACTGATGAGCCAGGCTCCGCGCCAGCGCATCCTTGGCGCGGGCGATACTGCGATCCAGCTTCGAGCGCATGCTCTCCCAACCCGCCACCGACGGAATACTATCCGGATCCACAGACATCGCATCGCCCACCACAGCACGCCACACCCGCTTGGCCGTCCGGTCCAACCGCAAGGCGTCATTATGGCCCTCCAGCATTGCGAGAGACAGCGTGTCGAACATAGCGCCAGGCTCTACGCTCGCGTCCGCGCGAAGGATCAGGAGCATCTCCTGCAACCCCTCCATACCCAGGATCGCGAAGCACGTCGGAGATGCCAACGAAGACAAAGGCACTCGCACCCTCGGAGCCGACATTTGCCACGAGGCCAAAGTGACGAAATGCGTCCAGTGCGCACTGGACGCATTTCGTCACTTTGGTGCACTGGATTCATAACTCGCCTAATCGAGTCAAGTTAAGAACGTTTGGTGCTAATCAGCGGCAATCACAAACCCGAACCAAGCATGCAACGGATCAACGAAACAATTCGAACGTCGCCCCACGCCGCGACACGCCCATCGAATGGTGACGAAGACTACGGCCCTCGTCCTCCATGCGCTGGCCAGCGCGATGGGCGGCCTATGGGAACCGCGAGAATCGCTCAGGTTCTGCAGCCCACAACGGGTGCCCAACGGGTACCTCCAAGCATTCGACGCAGTGGTACAAGCCCTGCGCTCCGTCAGGATCTCCACGAAAGCATACGTGCGGCCACCAGCCGAACTGCCGCAAAGATGGGCCAGCGGACACGCAGCCGACGACCTCGGCAACAAATGGGTCAGACCGGTGGGCGACAGGCTCATACCGCTCGAACCAGGCAACCCCTGGGCCCACATGCTGTACGCGGTCACGCACATCACCCACCTGCCCCACAACTCCCACAACGTGCGGATGCACTCGCACGGGGTACTGAGGGACATAGCTGACTACATGGTCGCCCAAGGCACCGACCTCGCCGATGACGGCGTGGCCCGGCGCCAGATGATGAGCACAGCAGAGCACATGCTCCGCCCGTTCGCCGAATGGATCGTCGCAAGCGTCATGACCAAAGAGGCGCAACACGTCTCAAGCCACGTCAACATCCCACTCTTTTGCGCATGGATAGAGGCCTACGATTGGCCAGACATACGTGCGGGAGAGTTCCTCGCTAAAGGATTTGCCTCCTTCGGAACCCTCACAGACAGCGGGCTGTTCAGGCCCGTGTGCAGGCCGGCGGCCTACACGCAAGAAGATCTCGGCAGAGGGCGGGCCGAACGACCCACAACCAGCGAGACGCCCACCGGCAAACGACCGACGAAACAACACCACCCTAGCAACCAAGACTGGCTAGGGGACGTCATGAGAAAAACTAAACGCGAGGCCACCGAAGCCCTCGCCGAAGGTGGCGAGCGAGCCATGGCCATAAAGGCGATTGAAGCCTCCGTGCTCAAAGAGACGCGGCTCACACGCACCCTCGAAGGAGGTGGCAGCGAGCCCCAACCTACGATGAGCAAACCAATGACGCACCGCGAACTGCGGGAGTACGCCGCAAGCCACGGAGGACTCAACAGCGTCCGCGTCATCACAGCCTTCGCCCGCCAACAAGGCACGCGGGAAGACGGCACCGCCATCTGGAGGCGGATCGATAACGCCAAGTCCGGCGGGCAGAACGGTGCCGCGACCCACTGCGAGACAACATTCAACCCCTGCTTCGAGACCCCAGCGAATGCATGCCGCATCCTCAGGGAAGCCTTCGAAGCGGCTGGCACCCCGATGCCAGAGTGCGGCATCACCATCGACGACATGTCAGGAGCCTTCAGGCAAGTCCCCAACGCGGACGCGCACTGGTTCATTGTCGCATTCTACTACACCGGCCTTGCAGACCGGAATAGCCTCGGCGCGGCCGGCCTCCGATACAGCATCGTCTTCGGACACACCTTCGGATCCGCCGCCAGCGTCATCAACTTCGCACGCGTGGCCCACCTCCTATCCTGGACAGCACGGGTCCACTTCGGCCTCCTCACCGACCACTATGTCGACGACCACTTCACAGTCGACGTACTGGGCGCGCGCGACAGAGCCGCACTCGGCATCGGCTGCACGCACGAGTGCGCCGGGTTCCAGGTGAAACCCGACAAGCACCAGCCGCTACGAGCAGCCAACAAACTACTCGGAGTCAACGCCAACCTAGCGAGCGTCCACCTACCACACGGGTACGCAGCGTTCACAGCGACCGAGAGCCGTGTGGGAAACATCCTGCGCATGCTCACGGAAGGCAAAGAACGCAACTGCCTCGAGCCCGGCACCGCCGAGGAAATAGTGGGCAAGCTAGGCTTCACACTCCAAACAGCGGCCATTCGAGTAGGACGGGCCGTGATAGGCGTGCTCAGCAAGCACGCCCACGGAACGAGCAGCGCCTGGCACCCAGAACTCAGCGAAGTGCTAGCCTTCCTACTCGTCGTCCTACCACTCCTCCCACCGCTCCTGGTCTACATGCAACGAGACAAAAGGCGCCCAGTATACCTCTATACGGACGCGTCGTACGTAAGGAAGCATGGGAACTTCGGACCCGGCGACGGCAAACTCGGCATATGGCTCGTCGACCTCGAGCCACCCGAAGGCATGCCAGCAATGGTGTACGCCAAAGCTGATGTCCCAAGATGGTGCTACATCCTATTCGACTGGAACAAGAAGCAGCACATCGCGCAAGCAGAAATGCTCGCCATGGTCGCAGCATACTACACCTTCGGTGAGCGACTGAAGGGGCGCGCCGTCCTACACTGGTGCGACAACACCGTCGCACTCTCCGCAGCCGTGGGAGGCCGAGGAAACTTCCCAGGATGCATGCGACTCGTCTGCATGCTCCACCTCGCCCTCCTCCGGTACAACATCCTGGTCTACTTCGACTGGGTACCCACCGATGACAACCCAGCCGACTGGCCCACCAGAGCCGACAAAATGCACCTCATCCCCCCCGAGGCGATCGAAGTACCGATGCGACTCCCACCGTCCGTATACTTCACTCCCCTCGACGGAGACGGCCTCGCTCTCGCTGCATGGAAAGCAGCCCTCCTTCGCGGACGGCAGTAGCGTGTAGATACATGCAGAGCAGACCAAAACGCGGCTAGTTCAGTATAGAACAGCTACAACAAATAATTAAACAAAAGCGAGTGGCACCACAGGCGATCCAGCCCCCCCCGAGGGCAGGGTTCCTTGATGTGCCAGGGCAAGCCCACCTCGATAGGAGCAGCAGAGAAAGGAATCCTCCCGCGAGGATATTATGCGCACATAATATCATACCCGGGAGCCTTAGCTACTCCCTAGCCCATTGGTAACAACTCTTGCGAGAAGTTACGCAAAGGGGCCTTTAGGGACCCTCACACAACACTAGTTCACACATAGTTAGTCAAGCCAACTTGGTACGCCGATCGTATGTTTAATACGACAACCAAGACACCGGACCGGCGTACATACGTGTGCGGTTACAACTAGCTCGGGGACCCCTGGACCCCCTTGTCACACGCAGAAGTCTGTGTTAGTCAGATGTTTCCCCTCACCACACCACCGTGGTCTCAAGGGACGGTATACTTTCAGAGGCGCCGCCCTTGCGCCTTGGTGCTTGGAAATGAGCTACGAAACGAACACAAGCGCTATAATGGACCCGAGACGCCCGGGTGAACAAGAAAGGCGGTTCGCTTTTAAGCCCGGCCGTCCACGTTGGTATCCTATCGGTGATCGCGGTGATGGTTCCTCAATCCACACGCACCACATCCGCTGCGGCCGCGGCCACAACCGCTGTAAACTCCTTGCAGATCTCCATCGTGCGTGCTGCCACGTCAGTTGCCACATGAAGATGCGTAAAGTCGAGTCGCAGCTGGCCCAGGCTCTCGGGCGCTGTCGTGGGCACGGGGGAGCAGCGCTCGGCGCAGCGCTCGGCGGCGTTAACCTGTGCCCACAGCGTGTCCATGCGCCGCCGAATCCACGCGTCGACATGCACGAGCGTCTCGCGCTGCAGCCGCACGACAGCGGCGCGATCGAGGGCCGCGTGCAGCGTAGGGTGGGGTGCGGACGCGCGCTGCAGGAGCAAGCGCACGAGGTTGAGGGCGCCCATGAGCGCATCGAGTGAATCTAGTGGGTCAGTCTGCTCGCCCGCGCGCGGCACCGCAAGCAGCGGCTCCACGAGCTCGAGCAGTGCCGACGCTGTGAACACTGCCGGCGCCGACGCTGTGAACACAGCCGGCGCCGACGCTGTGAACACCGCCGGCGCCGACGCTGTGAACACCGCCGGCGCTGACTCAGCGAACACCGCCGGCGCCGACTCAGCCGCCTCACGCAGATGCTCTTCCTTGAGGCGGTGGATTAGCAGTGCGACCACGTTGGGGAATGGGCAAGCGCTTAGGAGCCCCTTGAGCAGACGGAAGCGCTCAGGCTCGGTCCACGCCCAAAGCAACCGGCGCAGTGTCTTGTACCCGCCCGTCCTCTCCGACTGCTGTGCGCTGTTCGCCATGTGCGTCGTGAGCGCCCGTACTGCCAGCTCGACGCGCCGCCCCTCCTTGGCGCACACGAGCGAGCCTGGGGCCACGGCGCGCCCGGCCCAGTCCAGCAGGCGCAGCGCCGCGGCGCCGTGCCGGGCACTCCGCAGCAGCGGCTCTGCCAGCGCCGCGGCGAAGGCGAGCGCAGCCGAAGGCGAGCGCTCGGCCTTGAGCGCGAGGAGCAACGCGTCGTGCCGGGCACTTGGCGAGCCAGAGGCGTCGTGCCGGGCACTGGGCGAGCCGGCGCCCTCGCCAGAGGCTGCAACGCCGTCGCCACCGATGCGGACGACGGCGCTCGCGACAGCGCTCGCCGCAGTGGCAGCCCCTGCGCCCACGACGGCGCCCGACACCGCCGCCCCAGTGCCCAGCGGCGCCGTCGTGGGCGCCACCTCCTCGAGGCACGGAGCGCTGCTCAGGTAGAGCGCCATGCCGAGCGCTGGCCACGTGGCCAGCGCCGAGCTCGCGGGCTCGTCGCTGGGGCCATCGTCCGCTGCCGGCGGAGCGGTTGCATGCGGTCCGGCTGCCGGCGGAGCGGTTGCATGCGGTCCAGCTGCCGGCGGAGCGGTTGCATGCGGTCCGGCTGCCGGCGGAGCGGTTGCATGCGGTCCAGCTGCCGGCGGAGCGGTTGCATGCGGTCCGGCTGCCGGAGCGAGGTGTGCCTCCACTTCTGCCAGTCGAGGCTCGATCGCATCGAGCAGCTCGTGGGCGCGGGCAACGAGCGCGCGCCGCTCGGCACCGCCGTTCGAGGCCAGCTCGAGTGCCCGCCACAGGAAGCCTAGGAGCAGCTGCCGGGCGCGCTGTGCTCCCGCGTCCGCCCGATAGGACGCGTCCGCTCGATAGGACGCGTCCGCTCGATAGGACGCGTCCGCCCGATCGGACTGCGCATCCCCGCACTCCGATGGGACAGCTGCAGCCGCCTCCGGTGCTAGCGGGGCGACGCTCTCGAGCAGCGCCGCGAGCAAGTGGAAGGACGCGGGTTTCGAATCCTTGCTACATGCCTCCTCCTCATCGTCCCAGCCATCGCCGGGCCACGCGTCGTCCAAGTAGCGCGCACCGAGCGATTCGAGGCACGTGCAAGCGAACTCAGCGCGCTTGCGCGTGAGGCGTGGCAGGACGGTCGGGACGGCGCGGAGCAAGAGGAGCTGCAAGGGAGGCGATGGAGCCTTTCCAAAAGCCTCGAATACCATGCAGATCACCTCACGTGGGTTGGCCGACCGCGCGAGCGTGCCAATGATCACCTCGGCCGCCTTGAGGCACTCGGAGGACATGGAGCCATGCGCAAGGGCCGCGTCGAAGAAATCAAAGCTGCGGGCGTCAAGGAGCTCGGCATGGGCGTCGGCGCGCGCCAGTGCTGCAATCGACGTCAGCGCAGGTGCGACGGACGTGTGGAGGAGCTCGAGCGCGCAGTCCAGCTCGGCTTCCATCCCCACGCACGGCCCCACGAGCGCGGTTTGTTACGGCTGTGAAAGGAAACAAGCTCCAAGAGTAAGAAAAGTTCGAGCGCCCACGCGCTGTTTTTCCGAGCGCTGTAACGGCGTACCTGCATCTTTGCGCTAAAGCCCAGGTTCTGTCTCGGTCAGGTCGTGCGGCGGCCTGCAATAGACGCGGCTTTCGGTTGCGTGTTGCCAGGCACCATGGTGGAGCCAACCTCCGCAGGTGTGCGGCTAACGACGCTCCCGCTGGTGTCCGACCAGGTTCGGGGCGAGACCACCATCATCTCGGTGCACAAGAAATCCAAGGACGTCAAAGTTGGCCTTGAGATGGGCTACTCTAAGGACGGCCGATGGCTCGTCATCTCGGAAATCCATCCGAATACCCTGTGCTCGACCTTCTCCGAGCTCAAGAAGGGCGCCAAGCTGCTCGACGTCGAGGCTGACGGCGTGCTGCACCGGCATCCCTCGCTGCAGCAGGCGGTCGTGCTGATCGCTGGAGCCGTGGGAGACCTGCGCCTGACGATCATGCCGCTGCTCGACCGTTACGGGTTCATCGTCTCCATGGAGGAGTTCCTCGCCCATTCAGTCACGCGCGACATGGTGCGCGAGGAGAACATACAGCTCAAGAAGTGGCAGAAGCGCGCGGCGACGCCCAAGGCTTGGCAAGAGTATGCGAGTCGCAAGCCGGACAAGCTGCGCAAACGCATCCGCGAGGGCGTGCCGGACGCAGTGCGCGGCTTCGTGTGGAAGCTGCTCGCGGCAGCTCGCTCGTCGCCCGAGTTCCGGCAAGCCACCACGTGGCATGAGCTCGTCGCAAAGGCAGCCGACATTGCAGAAGATCACGCCGTCCAGATCGATAAGGACGTGCCCCGGACGATGACGGAGCACATCTACTTCCGCTCGGCGGGCAAAACGGGCCAGGAGGCGCTCGCTCGTCTCCTCAAGTGCTACGCGGCCTACCACCCGGAGCTCGGGTACACCCAAGGTATGTCGAGCTACGCCGCGGTGCTCTTGCTCTACATGACGGAAGAGGATGCGTTTTGGACGTTTGCCACGCTCATGAAGAGCTGTGGGCTGGTCGGCCTCTTTGTCGACGGCTTCCCGCTCCTCTTCCACCACTACGACGTGTGGCAGCAGCTCATCCAGAAGCACCTGCCTAAAGTGGACAAGCACATCAAGCAGGAGCTGCTTCAGTTCCTCGGTATGGACATGAAGGAGTACAACCAGATCGTCAAGGAGCAGTCACCGATGCGCTCCATGCTCCCCTCAATGTACACCACCTATTGGTTCCAGTCGATGGTCGTAGGCGGAGACAACCCGGCGCCGTCCGCCGTCGCGCCGCGCCTGATGGACTGCATCCTGCTCGATGGGCACTTGGGAGTGATCTTCCAATTCGGGTTGGCATTGCTCAAGAGTCACGAGAAGGAGGTGAGCCTCACTGATTGCATCCCTCATCAGCCATTGATTGCCATCCCTCATCAGCTGCTCAAGAGTCACGAGAAGGAGGTGAGCCTCACTGATTGCGCTCCTGAGTGCGTGACTGAGTGCGTTCCTGATAGCAATTCTTTGCCTCCCTGATCGCCACTGATTGCATCCCTCATCAGCTGCTCAAGCTACGCGGCGACTCGCTCGCGAACGCGTTGCGCACGCTGCCCACGCGATGCGGCGACTTTGAGGCACTGCTCGAGAAGGCGCACGAGTACAAAATAGCCGACAAGACCTTGCAGGGCCCTATGGAGTGATGGGAGGCTGCGAGCGATGAGGAACAGCCGTCGCCGAAACCCGAAAGGTGATGGAGACGACCACGTGTCACGCACCTCAATCGCCCCTCGGTGTCTGTGACCCGCCAAGTTTGAAATACATGCGTATTAGGAATTGGAATTCCGCAACATAGGAAGGCCTATGGGGGTTTTGTTCGCACCCTTGTGCGCTCTTGCAAGCAGCGTGCTAGCGCAACCGCGCGAGATGTACGCCTCGGATGACCCGAGCGGCCTGCAGGAGAAGCTACAAAGCATCGTCGACTTCCACAGCGCCTTCTGGAACTGCAGCTTCTCCTTTGCTGTGCACAACGATACGATGGAAATCGCGGTGGCAGCGGGCGCGAACGACTGGGCCAAACCCACCACGAGCAGACTTACGCCCAACAGCCAGATCCCGATGGGCTCAACTACCAAGATGTACACTGCGGTGTCCGTGGTGCGTCTTGCTGAGGCCGGTACCATTCACCTCGACCAGCCGGTAGCTCCGTTGGTCGACAAGTACCTCGCCAAGCCGATGCCGTGCGAGCAGGCCCCGGCCTATTGTGAGGTCGAATGCGCGCCGATCTCATACTGCTTCGTGCAGCCTGAGCCCGCCTGCTCCAATACAACCGATGAGACTTACAACAAGTGCTCCTACTGCCTGCGCTACTTGCACTGCTACCCCAGCAAGGGGCGGCCGACTGCGGTGACCGTTCTCAACCTATGGAAGAACGACGCGCGCATCGAGAAGGTGACGTTTCGGCACATCCTCAGCATGAGCTCGGGGCTCAGGGACTACTACGACACGCCCGGCGGCACCGATTGGCTCTACTACTCCGTGCTGAACTCGACGCGCGATGTGGAACCTCTCGAGTATCTCGTGGAGCAGGACAAGTCGTTCCTCTTCTCTCCGGGCGAGGAGATCGTCGTGCCCGCGGGCCAGCCGGGCGCGGGACAGACGGTGCGACGCGGAGCCTACTCGACGAACGCGTACTCGCTCATAGGGCTAGCTCTCGCCGGCCTATTTGAGCTCGATGACTGGGCGCAGCTCGACCAGCGATCGCTTGCGTGGGGTAGGCATCTACCAGCCGACGACGCGACCCTGTTCCCCACACGTGGCACTTGCCTGAGCCAGCCAGGAATCGCGCACCAGTACACCTCAGTCACCGAGAACGAGACCTTCGTCGACATCTCGAACCACTCGTGCCTCAATTCTTGGATGGGGGGGAACATCGCGCCGCGCCCAATGGATGTGGCACGCTTCACCTTCGCCGCCTTCCGTAACGACGCGAAGGCTTTGATCATGACCTGATGGCCTCTGATTGCACCTGACATTCCGTAACGACATTCCGTAACGACTCGAGCTCGACATCAGGTAACGACTCGAAGGGCCTCCTCAGCGCGCGGTCGCTCACCCAGATGCTCAACTACCACCCGCTCACTGACGAGTTTGCCCAATACAAATTGGCGTACGGGCTAGGGCTTGAGGGCCGGTGGGGTTCCACAGGAACAGGCCAGCCGTTTGACGTGTGTGGACTCGAAGCGTATGGCCACGCGGGCCTTGATTACGGCTCGGGCGCAATGCTGAGCTTCTACCTGCCGCTCCTGCGGCTGGGCATCTCGCTGGCGACCACTTCGGCCGCTCGAATGGGTGGGGCGACTGCAGGCATGAACTGCTCGCGCCCGTACAAGCAGCTCCAGTACGCAGTCAGCACAGTCCAGGGCGCGCTGGCAAGTGCTCACCACGGCGCCTGCCCTCCCCACAGGTACGCTGCGAGTGCGGTCCAGGGCGCGCTCGTGCGTGCCGTCTTCGAGGACGCGGGCATGGTCTCCACCTGCCCAGTGGCCAACTTCACAGTACCAACCGCGGCCGAGTGTGAAGATGCGCCTACAGTGGGCACCCTGCACGGCGAAGACTTGCACTGCCCCGACCTCTTTTGGTTTGCGGCTCAGAGACCATCTCGGCTGGACGCGAGCTCCGCATGCACTGCATGGCTCTCCCATCGCTCGCTCCAGATGCTCACGCAGGACCTCCCTGGCTACCTCCCCCCCATCGGCGTCGATCCGAGCACTGTGGCGATCGATTTGTGCTTGGGCTCGTGCGGCGACGTCGGTGCTGGCCCGTGCTGGCTGCGGCAAAAGGTGGACCCTTGGTGCTAGTGCTCCTACTCTGCCACTCCTGACGCCCTCGTGCCATGGGCAGCTGCCAGTGCGTGTGCGTGACGAAACCGTGACGAAACCGCCCTCGTGCCATGGGCTGCTGCCAGTGCGTGCGTATCTCCTCCAGTCGGCATTGGACGCCCTGGTTTCGGTTGGCACGTTTCAGACCAGCACCCGAAGCAACGAAACAGTGACGAAACCGTGAAGTTGCCCATGAAGCTGACGAAACCGTGACGAAACCGCCCTCACACGAAGCAACGAAACCGTGACGAAACCGATCTCACCCGAAGCAACGAAACCGTGTGGATCCCCGCGAGCATCGGCGAGCGACTTCCTTCACTCCGGCCCTGGGCCATGGGCAGCGACCGCCTTTCGGAACCGCTCCCTGCTGGTGCTGGGAGATTCCAATCTGCGACTCTTGGCATGGCACCTCCTCGTGTATAACCATGCAGATGTACCTCAGCAGGCGATGAAGGACAACCTACTCCACCAGCCTGGATGGGTATTTGCCGATGCCTTGCTGTGCGGGCGGCACGGCTCCGGATGCTGGAACTGTTCCGTGTGTTGCCACCCGCTCAACCAAAGGACAAGGTCCGATGGTCGACTCATCAACTTGTCAACCAACAAGACCTGTCCCGGAGGCCCCCATCGCCCATGGTGCCAGTGCGCTGTGAGCCCCTGGATTCTGGGTGGCGTCGCGCATGCAGCCGCCAATTGTGACGCTCGGCTTCAGCTGGAAATTCGAGCTCGGCAGTGACGAAACCCGAGCTCGGTAGTGACGAAACCCGAGCTCGGCTGTGACGACTTTCTCAGGCGCTCGCGTTTCGTGTGGCCGTGTACGAGTTACTGTATGCTACTGTATGAGCGGTATCAACAAAACATCATCACCGTGTACGTGCGGCACGACGAGTCAGGTATTAGTCATCACCGTGGATCAGATTCTCGTCCATGGTCGCCAGCCGGGATCGCAATTCCTCCATCTTGAGGCCCACGATCTGCACGAGCTGCTCCGCCTCGGCAGGCGGGAGCTGCGTGCGTGCATCCTCGAAGCGCTTGATCATCTGCTCGATGGCCTCGCGTGCTTCGTTCAGATCGTCCACAAAGTATACTTTGCCAAGGCTATCCTCCGCGTCCTCCATGAGTTCTCTGGCCTCTCCATAGAGCTCCGAGAGCTCCTCAGCGATGCTCTCCGCCGTCATTGGCTTCGAGCAAAGGTGTCGGAGCGGCAGCGGCTGGAAAACGGCGCTCAGGCTTCGGAGGCGAGTCATGGGAGTCGCCAGCAACGATTGCGCGGCGGCGTGGCGAGCGCGCTGCGGAGCGGCGATGAGCTGGCGACCGCGAGGCAAGATGACGCAGCCGACGGCGAGGATGCGTCGCGTCATGTTTGCGTCGCGGGATTTTCTGTCACTTTCGAAGGACTTCCATGACTTCCATTTGCCTATTGTGTATGTAGAGCCTTGACATGACGTGACAGACCGACACGCCCAGGCGCGCTCGATGCCATCAGGTGACTCATGAAATCTACAATTGGATGGCCAAAAACTCCCTATTTGTAACGGTGCAAACTTCAGACCCGCGTTGCGAACCCGGCCCTCGCTCACGAGTCCTTCCTCGGGCGCTTCCGCATAGGTTGCCCTACGTCTGCGGGTTCAGCTGTCACTGAACCCGCGCTTAGTGGTGGAGAGACGGCGACTGTCCTCTTCACCGTTCCACCTCTGATGCTCGCCGGCAAGCGAGGCGGCGCGCAGCTGGGCGGGCGGACGCGGGGGCGCAAGGAGGAGATGTCCAAGGGCTCGCCGGAGATGGCCAAGGCCTCTCCGGCACAGCAGCAGCAGCAGCAGCAGCAGCAGCAGCAGCAGCAGCAGCAGCAGCAGCAGCAGCAACCGGCGCGGGGCAAGCCGCTCGCCGCGCTCGATGTCACTGCGAAGGCGAGCCCGAAGATGAGCGCCTCCGTAAAGGGCAGGTCGCTTTCCCTAGAGGGGCCAAAGGGAAGCCAGCCGAGCCCGAAGACGCGGCCAGAGGCGCCTCGTCATCGTGTGGCGAGCCCGCGCGGCAAGGCGCTCGCGGACACGAGCACAGGCGGCGTCGTGCTTCGCGGCAAGGCGGGTGCGGACGATGGCGGGAGCAGCGGCGACCAGACGAGCGCCGAGTCGAGCGCCTTCGCGTCGCTGCACGAGCGCCATCTGACGCTGCAGCAGGAGCACGCGTCGCTGCTGCAGGCGCACGCGGCGCTGCAAGCCAAGCACCGCGACTCGGTCGGCTCGTGCCTGGCGCTCCTCGACCAGGTACGCCTGCGACGCGGCCGGGCTCCCTTGATTGCCTCTGATGACCTCTGATGACCTCTGATTGCCTCCCTCATCAGATCAAGGAGCTCCAAGGGCGCCTCGATCTCAACGAGCAGTCCCTCTCCTCCGCACGCGCTCCCGAGCCGTCTTCCAAGGGCGGGGCGGCCGTGCGCTGCACGCCGCGCACGATGCCGGGAGGAGGCACGAGCACGCACAGCGCGCCGCCGCACAAGCAGGCGGGCGCCGTCGCGGGCACCACGGGCGTCGTCATGGGCGGCAAAGGGCCCGCGCTGTCGGCCGGTCCGACGCGCCCTGTCGGGCACGGCGGGCCGCTCGGGACGGCGCCGCCGCCTCTGCGGCTAGGGGAGGAGCGACGCGGCGAGCTGGGGGAGGAGGCGTGGGCGCCGTCCCGAGCGCCGGACTGCAAGTCGCTTAGCTCGACGATGACGCCTACCGGTATGGTCGCCGGATTTGGGAGCCGAGGCGCCGTCGTGGGCGGTACGTCGGCGCGGGATGGACACGGGGCACCTGCCGCTGCTGGCGCCGGCGCCGGCGGGGCAGGGGGTAGCAGGGCGGCGTCGTCGATGCTGGTCAACGGGCGTGGCCCACTGAACAGCGGGCGCGCCACCGGGGCCGCCGCGGAGGCGCCATCGCGTGCCCGGGGCGGCGCTCAAGCGCGCTTGCCTTCGTCGAGTGGGGGTGGTGGCGGTGGTGGCGGCGGCAGCAGCAGCGCCAACAACACGGCGCCGATGACGAAGGGCGCGCCGCCGGCGGCCCCTGCGCCGTTCAAAGGGGCGCACGGGGCGCTCGGGACGGCGCTCGGCGCGGCGGGGGCGGCGCCTCAGGGGCGGAGCGCCGTCCCGAGCGCCGTGCCGGCACGGCGCGCGCTTGACTTTGGCGCGGGCGGCCTCTCGTCTGTGGAGATCGACGATGACGTGCTGGCGTTCACACCGGTGGACGTGCACACCCACGACGACGAGTTCGAGGGCGAGGTGGGCGGTGCTGACGAGCTCGATGACCCGTACGACGAGCACGACGGCGGGTACGGCGGGTACGGCGAGGGCGAGGACGAGGACGAAGAGCCGTACGACGAGTACGACGAGGACGAGGACGGGCGCTACGGCGGTGGGCGGTACGAGGACGAGGACGAGGAGGACGAGGACGTGCCCGAGCACATGAGCAGCAGCTGGGCGCGCGAGGTCGATGCGGAGATTGACGATGCGGACGAGGAGCTCGACGACGGGTACGGGTACGACGACGAGGAGGAGGACGATGAGGAGCGACTCTCGCCTCAGGATGTGGAACAGCTCGTCGAGCGATTCGTGAGCACTCGAAAGCGGTGCGAGGAGCTCGAGGGGGAGAACCTCAAATTGACGAAACAGCTGCTCGACATTGCGCACAAGCAGGCGCCCGACACGCTCATCATCCAGGTGTCGCCCGAGATGTGGTGAGCTTCGTCATCCAGGTGTCGCCCGAGCTCGATGATCTCGACGCGCGCGTGGGGGAGGCCGTGCGCGAAGAGGCGAGATTGAGGCGAGATTGAGGCGAGATTGAGGCGAGATCGAGGCGACTGAGGCGGCGGCTTAATCGGAGGCCCATTCGATTGCTTCCGATGGGGCAGGAACTACTCCTTGGCAGGGCTGCTTTGTCCGTGCCGATGCGGCAGAGCATGCCGCATGCCGGAACCATCGACAAGGGACGGGGGGCAGTTAGGGAAGGGCACAAGGGCGCGGCACAAGATGTTTGGCCGGTGTGCATGTGTGTGTGGTTTTCGGGCGCCGTATTGCGGATTTGCACGCGCGTGTTGCACCACTGTGTTTTACTGTGGTTCGGTGGGTTGTTACAAAGCCGGGGGGCCTCTCCGCTCCGTCCCGATCGCATCGGATCTCCCCATCCGATCTCTCGACATCCGATCTCTTAGCTCTCGTGTCTCTCCGCTCTGGACTCAATCACTCCGCCTGAGCGTGCCCCCCGGGACGACGACTCCTGGGACCTGGCAGCGTGTCGTAATGTTAAATTTGCGCCCTTCCACGTCAGTTCCAGTATCCACATTGCAAGTTGTCTAACGGAAGCTGCTGCCGACATCCGATCTAACGATGCCCCCGCGGGAGAGGACGATCCGACAGATTCCGTCCAACACGTTCCGTCTGATGATCACCGGTGGTTGCCCACCCGTTGTACGACCACTCCGCCAGCTACGTCCACGATCAAAGCGGCATGCCCAGCCAAGAGCCATCGGCCCATCGCCATGGCCGTCGCAACTCGACACATAAACCCCATCCCCCACCGGCCACGTCTTCTCCCATGTTGGTTGTACATGCCAAACTCGCTCCCGCACATCCACATGCGTCGTGCATGCGCCTGCACACTCCCTTTGCCAAAGTTGCTTGGTGCCCGAGACAGTTCCGAGACAGTTCCCGATGCATTGCAATGAAGACCCCAACGCCCGTCCGACACCGCCTTCGACACCGCCTGTGAGGTCGGGGGGGTCACCTGTTGTGATCAAAGCCGAGGCTTCAAAATTGGATCCCGTTGCCATCGTCCGTCTTCGAGTGGGTGTTGGCTATCCGCTCGCCCATCGCAGTGTTCTCAGAGTTGAGGACCTTGGCCGCCTTCGCCTTCCGGTCTTTGGAGGCCGCAGCGCTCGAGTCACGCAGCTGCGCGATGTTCCCGCCGCCCGCCAACACGTCGTCCATGACGTCATCATCCGTCTTTGCCTTGGTGTTTGAGATCCGCTGCCTCAGTGCCTCATTCTCCGCCTTGATCTTCTCAATCTTGGCTGCGCGACGAGCCATGTTCGCGGCCGCGCGCTCCTCACGGGCCGCGCCCGCCACCTCGTCGGTAATGTCGGTGTCGGTCATACACTTGACGTTCTTGATCCTCTCCTTCATCTCCTCATTCTCCCTCCGGATCTCCGCTGCTTCCGCCGCCTTGCGCGCACGCGACTCCGCGGCCAACCTTCCCCGGGCAATCGCCGCAGCCTCAGTGTCCATTAGATCGTCGACCACGGTCGTCTTTGCCTTGAGGCGGGCCCAGTACTGCTTGACCTCAGCTTTGCGCGTGGCCTCCTCCTCCGCGCGACGCGCAGCAGAGGCCGCCGCGAGCTCAGCCCGTGCTACTGCTGCAATCTCTGTGTCCATCACCGAGTCAACTACCGGCGGCATGCTGGCCAGTCGCGAAGAGTGCTGAATGTTGCCTTGCCGAATCTGTTCAGCAGTATTCTTCGCAATGAAATCGCGCATGGCCGCCTCTGTACCAATACCCCGCTTTGAGCCTGGAGAGCCCGGCGAGCTCGGGGTGAGCATCTCGCCCGTCATGACGATTGGCATCCAAAAAAAACCCAAGAAAAAGTTGATTTCGAGAAGAATTTTGGTCATGATTACCAAGATTATCGCGGGTTGCATGCATGCGAACGTTCAAGTTCAAGTTCGAACGAATTGTGCCAGCTCTCAATTAGAGACAGTAACCCTTCTCCCTTGCATTTATCCGCGGTCGTTGATAACCCCGCCCGCCCGTACGGTTATTATCCGCCGCAGCGGCCTGCACGCGCACGCCCACGCCGGTTTTCAAGTGTAAACTGCTTCGGCGGCTGGAAGAAGTTGCGGCCGCCGCGATCTCAAAACCTCACATTCAATTCGCATGCCGAAATATTTATCCGAAGGCCCAAAAATGGAAAGGGAATGAGGCAGAATGAAAAAGGAATCGACGCGTAACACTCGTTAACTCGACTCGTTTTACGGCGCTCTGCCTCAGCCGCCGCAAGCAGCGTCACCTCCCTCGAAACACTCCCAAAGTGCAAGCGATCACTTCCTTCCATGGAGCCTGCAAGAGCGATGCGCGACTCGCCAAACGACGAGGTGGGCGGCTGCGAGGCAGTGGTGAGCGTGGCAGCGGCGGGCGGGGCAGCAGCGGGCATGGCAGCGAAGGGCGGGTCAGCAACGGGCGAGGCAGTGGCAGGCGTCGCAGCGGCGGGCATGGCAGCGGAGGGCGTGGCCGCGGCGGGCGGGGCAGCAGCGGGCATGGCAGCGGAGGGCGGGGCAGCGGCAGGCATGGCAGCGGCGGGCGAGGCAGCGGCGGGCGAGGCAGTGATGGGCGGGGCAGCAGCGGGCGTGGCAGTGGCAGAGCCCGAGGCCGAGCCCGAAGTTCCCAAAGCAGCCCCCAAAGCGTGTCCCACTGCTGTCGCTCCAAAGGCCGCGCTGGGTGCACCCGCCCCCAAGCAAGCTGCTGGACCCGCCGCTCCCACTGCCAAGCGTGCTCGAGCAATTCAGCACCGCCGCTCCGCCGGCAGCGATGGCGTCGCGCGGCTCGATGTTGCGGTCGAGATCGAGCCTCATCTCTCGAAGGTGCAGGCGACGCACCGGAAGCGACTTTGGCCCATCGTCGGTGCGACGTTGGCCACAGCACTGGCAACCGTAATCGTCCTTTTGGTGCTTGACGTCCTCAATGCCCACCCGAGGATCGCACTGACTCGAGTTGCTACTCACCTCAACGATGAGCTTCCGGATTCCGTTCGCGTGCATGCCTCTGGGCTGCTCGAATACCATGGGCGCGTCCACACTTTCGGGCTTCATGCGGCGACGTGCAAGTTGACAAGTGGCGATGGGCACCACATCGTGCAGAGTGCACTCGACGGACCGATCTCCAGCACCGATGGAACCTTGAATGTCACGATGATGTTATGGGTTGCATCATCCAACCTCGTAAGCGTGGCCGTCGCTGACTGGCAGGCTGGCTTTACAATTGAATGTGGGCTGCACCTCTGGGTGTCTGTCCTCGGACTTTCTTTTGCTTTACCCATGACAGTTACGGTCAAAGACTTGAATCGCAAAGGCTATGATGCGTCAATGAGCGAGCAAGATTATCGAGAGGAAGATCATCTTCTCGCAATTGGCATCTTCGACACATGGGTCTTTGAAGAACACGTGGCGCTTGCAAGCGCAGTGCCGGGCTGGGTATCAGACGTCTTCGGCATCCGAATCCCCGGGCATGCTAACCCCGGGCATGAATCCGCAGACCCGGGTCTGAACCTCGACAACATCTCCTCTGTGGACTCTCAGGACGAGAGTGCATTTGAATGCGCACATGAAGTGTCCAAGCTCATATTCGATGGCAGAGAAGTGTATTATGGTACTTGTCTGCCCTTC
>Ga0210241_100407_pt1 | contig 37819 bp, 22 predicted proteins | sample ChrtobMetP5a_8mM_FD_155488 | JGI IMG/M metagenome (GOLD analysis project Ga0210241, IMG submission 155488) | Chrysochromulina tobin associated microbial communities from unialgal haptophyte culture, Seattle, Washington, United States - P5a_8mM | ecosystem: Host-associated > Algae > Haptophytes >...
CGCAGCATAACTGTGAAAGGCTTTTCTCGCACTTTTCGTCTCGTGGCGACACCTCGACTGGTGCCACCGCTTTTTTGTTTGAGCGTTCCTCACCGGCTGTCGTCGTGCTGCCACCGCGCGTCCAGATCTCGATAAAATAGACACGTAGTCGAGCCGCTGCTCATAGAAGATGTGTTCGTATGTTGCACCCGCTTCCTAAGAATGTATATTCATTGCGTCTCGTCACGACATTGGCCATCACCACTCACCCACCAAGAAGCTGCGAGGATCGCGCAAGGCTTGTAGCCGACAAGCTCGCCAATGGCAAAGAGCCGAAAGATGCCCGGCGACCAGCGCCTCACGATCGCTATCGCGATGGCGCACCCCCGCCGGGCATCTTTCGGCTCTTTGCCATTGGCGAGCTTGTCGGCTACAAGCCTTGCGCGATCCTCGCAGCTTCTTGGTGGGTGAGTGGTGATGGCCAATGTCGTGACGAGACGCAATGAATATACATTCTTAGGAAGCGGGTGCAACATACAAACACATCTTCTATGAGCAGCGGCTCGACTACGTGTCTATTTTATCGAGATCTGCGCGCGCGACAGCTCACGACGAGGAGCCTCCATGACATTTCGAACCGGTTCGAACGAGCACGAAAGGCTTTTCGCGACCATTTATGGTTCACTTTGACTCGCACGAAGAGCGACGAAAACGCTAGGAACCGGGAATGCTGCGAATACAAATTCGAAACCCCCGGGCGTATACGGGTTTCTTAATTGAATTATTGAATAAATGCAATCCAATTCTAATACTAATTGGGCGAAATATCACCCCGCCCGCGAGCGCCGCCGCCGGGTCCTCGGGGAGGCGGGAGCGGAGTTACTTTCAACTTTGCCCAGTGGCCCCCTGCGCGCATACGCGTGGCGCGGGGCGAACAGGAACACGACTGATTTCGTAAACTGTCTCTGTCACCACACCAACACTCCGCGTCGAGTCCACGACAGATGAGCGCACGCTACTCGATTGCGATTTGCGTGATCCGGCGCGGACAGCGGGAAAAGACCTAAGACGCCCTGCCCGCGCGGACCGAGCGTCCGCCCGGACCCCGCTCGTCCACCTGTCGCCCCCACACGACTCAGGGCCGGGATGGCACCGCCAGCGGTCGGAACAGCCCCGCGGGGCCAAACCAGACCCCAAGACATCGATACACAGCTCACACAGCCACGTTATAGCGCTGTGCATGACATGATGACATGCACATGAGATGCGAGACATGCCAGCCGCTACTTGACACACGCGTCAGAATCGGGCGACTCATAGCCTGTTATCTGGCGACCTCCAGGTACGCAGTGCCAATCTTTGCACCCCCGATCCGCGTGCGCTGCGGGTGGCAGACGACATTGATCTTTTCGCTGCCCAGATGGAAGATGTTGTCGCCGTCCTGGTTCCCTGATAGAAACACTATCGTGAGAATCGCGAGCTCAAACTCGACTGTGCTCCCGCAGAGGATCGTGCTCATCGGCTTCTCCTCGACCTCGTCATCTGCACCGTCCTCCCACGAAAACTTGACCGTCACAAGGTGCACATCATCATTGTAGTCCGAGTCTTGCTTGCCAACCCACCCGCTGTAGTTGATCTTGCCCTTCTTCTCCTCCAGATAAAACTGGATCCAGTTGTGAAGGCCGATGACCTTGCCGTGCCTCTCCTCGCCCACGAAGACGTGCTCGAAGCCCGACGAGTCGTTTGGACGGCACCTTGTGTACGGTGCAAACCAGAGCTCCGAGACGAGCGTTTGCATGTCGTGCGGCTGTCGTAGGTGCTTGGTCCTCGCGTCCTTCCCGTGCTCCTTGAGGAATTCATACGTGAATTGCATCACCCTTGTCTCACAGAGACGATCAAGGAACACGGACATTTCCTCTCTCTCCTTGGCCGTCACTTGCTCAGCCTTGCCCGTCTCGCGCTCATAGTTGTCGAGCAAGGCGAGGTACGCTTTTGTAATCGGTCGAGACCAGAAAGGGTGTTGCAAGTTCACGTGATTGAACAGCGGTTCCGAACACCTGTCAGCCCCTAAGCGCCCCTTGTTCTGCAGGTTGTAGGTGAACCCGTCGCCCCAAGGGAGTCGGTTACCCTCGTCGAGCTTCCACAGATATGCGATCGCGTCTTGCAGTGACATAGCAGCCAGACTGGCTGGCCGCACGTCATCACTTGGAGGTTCCTCGCTGAGGTCCTCGCTGGTCAGCAGCGTGATGATCTCTTCGAGAGCCGCATGAAGGGCTGGCACGGTGAGCCTAGGTCCCGGCTGGTCGGTCTTCAGGTCCCACACTGGGGATAGTACTTGCGAAATCTTGACTTTGAGGTCCTTCGGTGCAGGCGCGCCTGCATTCCTCAGATTGCGCGCGAACCCAAGCGTGAAGGTCGTGAGCTCGGCGAAGTCTTCTTCGGGAGTCCCGTCCATCAGCGAGCTGGTGGCGCCTTCGAGCTTGTGGATCGCGAAGCTGATTAGTGACTTCAGCTTGCTCTCAGTCTGAGACATCGCGTTGGACCGCGTGGAGGAGCATCGAAATTCCGTGTTCCGCAGCAGATCTCCACCTTTTTTACAAACAGTACATGGTCCTTTTTCCGGGTGTCAGCTCTATGTTCCCTACAAGGCAGTAGGAACGAGAACGTGCACATTGACAGTACCGGCTCCCCCCGGTGTCTTTTTACCGGTACGGGAACTTACCCGGAAGTGCTCATTCGAGTTTCATCATGTCGGCCTCCACTATCGCTGCTGCTCGTCTACGCCACCAAGTGGACCGCACTGATCAGCACCAACGCCTTCCTGGGGCACTTGGGTTGCTCGAGGAGGCTCGTGTACGTTCAGCTCTCCTCGCATTCGACTCTGGACAACTTTCTCTGCCAGAGGCCGCGACGTTCGAGCCGCTACTCCCCACTGGCACGGACATGCCGATATTAGACCCAGCGGCCGTCGAGATATTTGCGTCGCACACGACCTTCGAGATGCCGCGCTTTGGATCGGATGCGGTGGACGTGGCGCACCGCTTCTGCCTGCGCGATGGTGGTGCACGACTTAATCAAGGCTTGAAAAAATACGCGCTCCACTTGGAACGGTACGCGCGTCGCTCCGGAGCCGAGCCGGAGCACCTGATATCCGGCGTTCACATGCTCCCGCACCCTCGTGACCGAAGTGCCTCGGGAGTCCACATCAGCAATCGCGGCGGCTTCCAGTCCTATCCCGACCTTTTCGACTATTTCGATTTGTTGGACTCTGTCCAAGCCTCGGGCCTAGCTGGTCGGTTAGCTCGTGGTCAAGAAAAGACGCCGCCGCCCGTCGCCAACTTTGTCCTCAACGAATGGGGGCGGGCCGCGTTAGGTCAGGACGATCTGGATGGTCGACGTTTCTGCCAAGAGCTTCATCGAGTGGCGTTTGCCGCGATTGACGACCTGCAGAGAGCGCGCGGCGGCGGGGCAGGGCCGCCGGAAGCTAATGCATCTCACCGAGCCAATGTATCTCACCGAGCCAATGCCTGGCTGAACGTCAACCGTGCTGATGACGTCAATCTGATGCACGTTCACCAGCAGGGGCGGCTCAGTGCCACGTACTATGTGGCCGGCAAAACTAGTGAGCATTCTCTCGATGGGCGTCTCATCTTTCGCACCGGCGCTCGCAAGCGGCACAAAGGTGAGGCGTCGCCGGCGAGTCACGCGTATATGTCGGTACCGCCGGTGCCTGGGACGCTCTGGCTATTCCCGGGCAGCGTACCGCACCGCGTGTTCGGCATGAGCGGCGCCAGTGGTCAGCATGATTGCACACGAGGCATGTGGGCGCCTCGGATTTCCGTCGCCTTAAATTTCTTGGACGCCGAGTGCCCTGCATAATGTATTCTGAGTACATCCTACTTTAATTTAGGAGTTGAGGCCAAATTCATGCACCAAATTCACAGCACACCCCCGGGAACACACCTTGCGTGTGCCGAGCCGCAGACGGCCATGTCCTTTGCGTCCTTCGACTTCACGCCGCCGTCGCCAGCAGTCATACTAGCAGTCACACTCGGTTTGTGGACATTGACGTCATACTTCGTGCTCCGCGGCAGCGGTGACGACGAGCCGGCGATGGCTAAAGACGAGCGCAACAAGAGCAGCGAGTACTTCAGTGCTATCCTGAAGGACAACCTTGACAACATGGGCACGCGCGGTGGCACTGAGCGCGACTTTACCTGGTCGCAGACGGACAACGAGATCGTGGTCTGTGTCCCGATGCCAGCTGGTGCGCGGGGTCATGATTGCGTGGTCAAGGTGTTGGAGGACAAGCTGACGATAACCATCAAATCGACTGTGGTTGTCCAGGGCAAGCTGTTCCGACGTGTCAAGACAGACGACACCGATTGGAGCATCGAAGACGTTAACGGCGAGCGTGTGCTCAAGCTCACACTGGAAAAGCTGACACCCACCAAAGGGTCGCTGCATTGGAAAGCACTCTTGTCGTGAGACGAGAATCTGGTGTACTTAGGGATAGATTCGTCCGAGCGCCATGACGCCTGCTAGTCTGACCGGGGAGCGGGCCTCCTATTTCCAAATGAAACTCGGTATTCAGTTACCAAACTGACCGAACGCTGACTCGGAACGAGGGCACAGCGTCGGGGCCGTCGGGGGAGCGGGGACAGAAGCCGCGACAAGGTTCACGAAACAAAAGCCGTTTCCCGTCCCCGTTTGTGTTTCGCGTTTCGTGCTCGCAGTCTTGCTTGTTCTCCATGTCTAGATGTCTTCCATGTATACTGTACAAGATCAAGAAGTAACTGCAGGAAAATGTATCTCTTGATGTACCCGGTACAATTGTATCTTATCTCTCTCAGCAGCCGGACGCTCGCAAGTCTGTATTGATGAAACCGCATGCAACTCACCACTTCGCAAATTTTTAGTGTGTTGCCATGATGAGTTGCGGGTCTTTTGTGTGAGACGTTCTTCTGTGGCTCGCTCACACCATCCTCACCGCATGCGCCATGCCTAAGCGAAGAGCGAAGGCTGGCGTACATGTAAGTGGCGCGGCTGTCTCCATGACTGCGTGCCATTTTCTTGGTGCCACCGTCATCTGCCAGGTTGTGCTCAGCATCGTCTGGCAGAGCCGACGCGCAGAGACAATTTCGGATGCATCAAATCGCCGGTCGCCTCGCGTGGAACGAATCGAGGCGCGAGTGCGGGTGGACCAGGTGCTGCTGCACGGAATGGCACCATACCCGTGCGCAACACTCGACTGGTGGCCTGCGGACAAATGCGATGGCGGCGACTGCGCGTGGCGGAACGCATCCATTCTGACAGCTGACCTCAGCGATCGATTGCTGATCAATGCGGTGAAGGCCCTGTCGCCACTGACGCTGCGGGTCGGTGGCTCGCTCGCCGATCAGGTGATCTACGCTGGCGTGCCTGGCGTCGACGACGCCGTGTCGCCGCGTCACTGCGACGGGCTGGGCTTTGCGCGCGACGATGGCCGTCGCATCGGCTTTCGCGGCGGGTGCTTGCCCTGGGCGCGATGGACAGCACTCCTTGATTTTTGCCAAAGTGTGGGCTGCCACGTGCTCTTTTCGGTCAACGCGCTTCATGGGAGGACGCGCGACGCGTGCCCAGTAGGAACAGCTTGCCGCCGCCTCAAGGCTACCGTTCGGCCTTCATGCTGCACCAGCTACGCGGGAGCTTGGAGCTCCGCCAACCTGCGGGCATTGCTGCGGGCGACTGCGGCCGCCGGTTACCACCTGGCGGGCCTCGCCTTTGGCAACGAGCTCGTCACCGACAAGGGGATTGGGGCACACTTGCCTGCCGACGAGTACGCGCGCGAGGTGCTCGAGTTTGGCAACGCGGTGCGCGGGGTGTGGCCCTCAAGGGGGCAACGGCCCTTGCTCCTGGCGCCGGACGCCAACAGCTTCGACGAGGAATGGTTTGGTGCCTTTCTGTCCGTACTCTTCCCTCTGCAGCCGAGCAGCAGCAGCGGCGGCGGCGGCGGCGGCGGCGGCGGCGGGCCTCTCGACTACGTCTCTCACCACATGTACCCGCTGGGGGCGGGCGACGGCGTGGCGATCATGCATGCCAAAGTGCTCGACCCGCGCAAGCTCGAGACGAGCATCAGCGACCGGCTGCGGAAGGCGAGCCAGACCGTGCGCAACAAGACGCGGGGGCAGGCACGCCTGTGCGTGAGCGAGACCGGCGGCGCGTACAACTCGGGGCAGAGTGGCGTGACCGACTCCTTCGCGTCGAGCTTTTGGTGGCTCGACATGATCGGCAACCTCGCGAAGCACGGGCACGATTTCGCATGCAGGCAGACTCTCATCGGTGGCCACTATGCGCTGCTCGACCTGCAGCGCCGCCAGCCTGCACCCGACTTTTTTGCGACGCTGCTCCATCGACGGTTGTTTGGACCCCACACGCTGCGCGCCTCCAAGCTGTGGCCGAAGGGTGGCGGCGTGAATGGCACGCACAATGCCAGCGGCGGCGGCGGCGGCGGCGGCACCGTGTCGTCCTCCTCCTCCTCTGGGTCCTCCTCGTCGTCGGCAGCAGTGGCGGTAGTCGCTGAGGGTGGTGTCGTGACGGATGTGAGGGCGAGCTTGGCGATGCTCCGAGTGTACGCGGCATGTGCAGCTCCGCCTGAGCATCGCGTGACGGGCGGCGTGGTGGTGCTCCTCATCAACCTGTCGTTGGAGTCGCGTTACGAGGTGCTTGTTGAGCTGGGCGGGCAGCAACGCGCGCTCTCGGCCTCTGGTGACCCCGACGGCACGCGCGTGAGCCGCCTCGATTTTGTCGTTTCCGCGGACGCGCTCAGCTCGCAGACTGTGCGGCTCAATGGCGCCGAACTCCGAGCCGAGCCGGACGGCGCGCTCCCCGTGCTCGAGGGCGAGCCGCATGTGGGACGTAGGATCAGCGTCCCGCCAGTCAGCTTTGGGTACTTCGTGTTCCCCGAGGCGGCGAACGCGCAATGCACGGTGCAGGAAGTCGGACGCGTGCGGAACGAGCCAGCAGCAGCAGGAGTAGCAGCAGCAGGACAATCGCCAAAGAAAAAGCTGAAGTAAAACACAACTCAAACATGGAATGTAGCCGAAGTAAAACACAATTCACAGCCAATGTTTATATTCACAGTGAAAGAGGAAAAGGGAAAGTGTGAGGGAGTGATGTGCTCCCATGATCAGGTCGTGGTCTTGGCGGACTGGGCCGCTCGTTCCTTCCTGCGCGTCGAGCACAACGGTCGAACGCGCTGGTGCTTCCTGAGCGACCTCGAACGTACTGGGATGCCTGACATGGTAGCACAGTTTGTGCGGGAGGCCACGGAGGATGAGCAGGAAGTGGCCGAGCTGGCACGCAAAGCTCTCAGGAAAGGGGTGTTGGGCGAGTACCAGCAAATGCTTTCGACGCACGATGGGCTCGCACAGCAGCGTGCGCGCATCATGGACCGCTTTCTTTCGAGCAAACCTCTTGACGTGCAGCGCCGGGAGCTATTCGAACGTGCCTTGAACAAACACGTGGAGGACCAAGCGACACGGCTGCTCGGTGCTACGTGGGCGCGCTTTGGCATGAGCGCGCTCGCGCAGCGTGTCGCCACGGGCCTCAAGCGCGAGCATCACGCCGTGCTCGACGATTTCCTCGACGTGCTGACGGCCGCAGGGGTGCGACAGCTGCTGCGCGAGATGCATGCGAGTGGCGAGCTCCTTCCTGGTGAGGTACACGGAGGGCTGAAGCAGCAGCAGCGTAGCGATCTCATGTGCTGGCTGCCCGTGTCGCCCGAGCAGGTGGTCTTGCGACAGTTGCTCGGCGCACTCGAGAGTCTGCTGCTCGCGCTCGTGTGCAGGCCCGAGTGCGTCGACGAGCTCGGGTCGAAGGTGCCGCTCATGCGTGGGGAGGCGCAGTGCACCTGTTATCCGGGAGGTGGCGCAAGATACGTCAAGCACACGGATGACACACGCACGCAACGGCGCAAGCTCACGTGCATCTACTACGCCCAGGATTCGAGCTGGGTCGAGGCCCATGGCGGCCAGCTCCGCCTCTACCTTTTGAATCGGCCGGTGAAGGATGTCGCGCCGCTGTACAACCGACTGGTGATCTTTTGGAGCGACAGCCGAGTGCCCCACGAGGTTTTGCCGACGCACAAGCCTCGATACGCGGTGTCCGTGTGGTACCATGACGCAAACACTTATAACTTATAACTGCTTGAGCCAGGCTAGCTTTGGCTAGCCTGCGCGTCCCGGCGCGCGGTCCACCCGGCACCCCGGGCCCGGCACGCGCCGCAGGCGCAGCCGCAACGGCGGCACGCGACCGTAATTCCGTATGACTATCGGTGCGGCTTGACGTGCCGCCCCGGGCTGGAGCATGACGAAAATGGTTCCAAAGTAATGTAAACCGTTACGTTTCGTTTACGTTAGAAATCGACGTTAGAAATGTTTTGCCACTGATCCACCAAACCATCGCGGCGGGCCGGGCGGCGAGGCGGCCCCCTCCGCCATGGTAGTCGCGGTACAGTAGGCAGAGCCTTGCAGCCCAGAAGATTCACAGCCCAGTTCGAACGTAGTTGCGGCTAAGTTTGCTGCCGTCCTTCCCAACGCTCGCCGTCCTGATTTACAGCGCTCGCTGCGTACCCCGGCGTCCCTTGCCCAACACCCTGGCGTTGCCCATTCATAACTCCCAGCGTCCTCCCGGCACGGTTGTCACGTGCACCTTCGAGAGCTTGCCGCCCCGCGCGCGCATGTGTTCATCGCCGAAAAGATGCTTGGCCTTGACCCTCGAGTGATTGCTAGGGTGTGGCCACGCACTGACGCCCGCGAGGCTTATTGCGAGGGAGGCTGGTAAGAAGTGGCAAACTCCTCGGCGGCCGAATCGGCGGTGGTGAGGCTAATTTTCGCAGTCGAGAGGGGCGCCATCGAAGTGCTGGGCGCAGATCGGCGCGCGGGCGTGGTCTTCGCGCGGCTCATGGATGGCAGTGGGATGGCTGGCAGCTTGTCCATGATGGCGTCGAGCTTGCCATTCTTCTTCGCCCAGAAACACCCGGCGAGGAAGCAAAGCAGGAGCCAGACCGAGATCACAATCGCGGCAATCACCCAGCCGCTCATCCCGGGCGGCTCATCCGCCCCGCCAGGGAGCGATCTCGCCTCGTCGAGATTGCACGAGCTGGCGAGGGCGTTGAGCGTCTCTTCGAAGGCTTTCTCTGAGTACGAGTACCCCTCCTTGCCCAGGAAGAGGATGTAGTAAAACTGCGTGATGCCGTTCTTGAATTGAAGCTCGTGCAGATCCGAGTCGGTCGAGGAGCCGACGGTCACATCGGCTTTGTCGAGCCCCTTGCCGAAGATGAGGTGGTTGATCGAAGGGTCCGCCAGGTCGACGCCCGCATCGTCCGCGCCGTACGTCTTCTTCCAGTAGCCGATCGTGCCGTGCGGCCCACGGAGCGGTGAGTTACCGTTGTTGAATTTCTGGGCGCCGCCCTTGTCGGCGCCCAGGTTGCCGAGGGTCATGAAGCCGTCGATCATGCCGGCCTTCGACGAGCCGATCAGGATGAATGCGGCGCCAAAGCCGGGCGAGTAGTACGAGAGCGACGAGAGAGGCAACTTGCATGTAATGTACTGGACGTCGCCCAGACTCGCGATGGAGTTGCCCACAGGATGCGAGTGCGACCCGTCGCAGATCTGGTTGTAGTAGAGTGGCGACGACCACTTCCCGTTGACGCGGATCCGAAGCTCGTTGCCGATATCGAAGGCATCGCGCCCGCCATCGTCGATGTAGTATCCGGTCACGCCGCCCTGGAAGTTGTAGAGTGCGGGCAGGTTGACCGGCCACACCTGGTCGACGCAGCGCGCGTCGAGCGGCGACACGCAGCATCCGGAGCAGTCGCATCCAAGGACCGACTGAAAGGAATCGCACGAGTACGGCTGGAACGCGCCGCATGTGGAACCTGCGCAAGAGACACTGCAGGCGCCCGAACTGGGCGGACCGGGCGGCGGCGGTCGGATCGCCGGCGGCGGCGGCGGCAGCAGCCTCAAGGGGTCGGGCGAGCAGCAGGTGCCGCAGTCGACGCCTTTGAGGCTGAGCACGGTGGCGCACGGTGAATTGATGAAGGCTGCGCAAGTCTGGCTGCCGACAGGCCGACTGCAGTCGGGCGTGTAGACTGCAGGCGGCGGCGGCGGGGGTTTGGGCGGCTGCACTGCAGGCGGGAGCGCCATAAAGCAGCTGCCGGCGACAGCGTCAAGGATGACCTGGACTTGCTGGCGCGTGTACCGGTACGAAACGGCATAGTCGTATCCCGGGATGGACGAGGGCAGCTTACCCGCCCAGAGCATGTACATAACGACCTGCTGGCCAGTGTTAAAGAGGACTTCGTGGAAGTCCGAGTCAGTAGTATATGCGAGGATGGGCGCCTCGACGAGCTGATCCGGCGGCGCGCGCGTGATGATCAGGTGAGAGATCGAGGGATCTGTTTGCGCGCCGTACACCTGCTTGAAGTACGCGTGCGAGCCGCGCGGGCCTTCGAGGTGGAACGACTCGAACGAGCCGCCGCCGTCGGCGCCCAGGTTGCCCGAGATCAGGAATCCGTCAATCTTGGCCTCAGCGGAGTAGAAGGAGGCCGAGAAGAGGGTGCCAGCGGTCACGTCGCCCACATAGTCCGAGCCCCGGACACCGCCGTCGAGGAGCTGCGCCGCGGGGGAGCGAGGTGTGGTGGGAGAGGGGGGAAGCGGGGTGTGGGGTGAGTGAGGGGTGAGGGTGAGGGGGGATTGGGGTGATCAGCGAGCGCGGCGCGCGCGCGCGCGGCGGCAGGGGTAGGGTAGGGTTGCCATGGAGGGCGTGTGGCAGCAGGAGGCCTCGCGTCCGGCGGCGCGAGAGAGGTGGGACTAGGCGGCCGTTGCGCACCTTGCATGTCGAGTATAAGACGTTTGACGTAGCGGGGCCGTCGACACCGTCAAGCTCTGTGGGGAAGAGGCCGTTGCAGTCCTGGGTGTACGGCAACTCGAACTGCCACGCGCCCTGAATGCGCACCGAGAGGTAGTTGCCGCCGTCGTACATGTCCGAGCCGCCGTCGCGGATGCTCCGGCCGGTCTCGCCCTCGGTGAACGGGAAAATGTTCGGAATGCCGGCCGGCGGCCACACGCGGTCGATGCAGCTGAGGTCAAGGGTCGAGGCGCAGCAGCCCGAGCAGTCGCAACCAAGCACATTGAAGGCCTGGCATGAGTAGCCACGCCCGTCGACGCCCGCGAAGGCGCGGCAGGTGGCGCCTGCGCACTGGGCGCCGCATGCCAGCGGTGCGGGCGCGGGCGAGCGCGGCGAGGGCGGCGGTGGGCTGGGCGGCGGCGGGGCTATCTGCCCGGCTAGGCAGCAGCCGGGATTGCAGTCGCAACCATTTCCACCCAAATCAACTTTGCGCTGTTGCGTGATCGCACACGGAACGCGGATGAAGTCGGCGCAGGTGGAGCCGGGGCCGCACGGGCGCGAGGCGCAGCCCGAATTCGGCGGCGGCGGCGGCGAGTACCCCGCGTTCTCGGGCACGACGCCGAAGCACGCCGAACCCATCGTGTTGAGCACCGACTGGAAGACAGACTCTGCGAACTCGTGACCGTTATAGCCCGCCCACAGGATGTAGAGGACGTGGTTGACCGGGCGGTCGAAGATGATCATGTCCTCGTCCGAGTCGGTCCCCGCGCCAACTGTCTGGGTGCCCGCCGCGCGTGCGATCACCAGGTGGTTGACCGACGGGTCGGATCCGATACCTGCTGTATAAGCATCGTGCACCGACTTGTAGAAGCCACGGGTGCCGTTGGTGCCAAAGAGCGCAGCCGCAGGTGTCGTCTGCCCGCCGCGGCCGTCCGCGCCCAGGTTGCCGCTGATGCGGAAGCCATCGATGATGCCCTGGTCGCTGTGGAACGCGGCGGAGAAGAACCGGCCCGGCCCGTCGCGGTTTTCCTTGCACGTGGCGTACGTGGCTCCGCCACGGCCGACCGGCTCGGAAGTGGTGCCGTCGCAAATCTGCTTGTACTGGAGTGGTGCCGACCACTGGCCGCGCACGCGCAGCCGCATCTCATTGCCGTTGTCATACATGTCACGGCCGCCGTCAACAATCATCGTGCCAGTAACGCCACCGCTAAAGGAATAGACGTACCTCGCGGAGTTGGCGTCCATGCCGGGCCAGGCCCGTTGGACGCAGGACAGGTCGGTCGGATCCGGCACCATGAGTGGGGCAAGGGCGAGAAGGGCGAGAACGCCCATCTATTCCCCCTCCGTCAGTCACCGCGTGGGTTTGCCCCAACACTGGACCCTTGAGAGAAAGAAAGAACATGTACTGTGAAGTGAAAGTGTGAAACATCCCGAGTCTTAGCTTCTCTTATGTGAAGTGCTGTGTCAATGCTGTGTCCCCCATCCCTCCCTGGTTCCGTTGTCGGCTTTCGTTTCTGGGCCGTGTGGGCGCACGGTGGGCGATCCGACTCGCGCACGGGACCGTCAGGGACTCTGGGTCATCGCGACGCCGCGTTTCATGAGAGTTAATCCGCAATACACAACGCGATACCCCGGTTAGCGGTTACCGCGTCTCGATTATCTCGACGGATGCGGCGCGTCTCGCGAGCTCACGCGTCACGCTGCGCTGCACGCGTTATGCACGCGACGCGTCGCCCGCGCCGACCAAGGTGACCAGCCGCGCCCGACCCCACTAACGCAAAACATTGTGCGGCATATAGTATCTTTATGGCTACCCTACACTGTGGCTATCTAGCTTGATGTAGCTACTAATAACTAAAGGATCCCTAGTGCATGTATGGAGCTATATTATAGGTAGGATTTGGTAGGGGCGGATGCGGAGGGGTGGATCGGAAGCTGCGGGCGACACCTGGGGGTAGACAACGTCGCCCGCACGCGGCCGAGGTGCATATCGCCCGAAGATATGGCGTCGCATTCTCTTGCGGTCGTCCTGCAGCGGGTCAGCTAGCACCGATTGTGACTGCGGAGTGGCCGCGTCGGGTTGAGCAGCAGCGGCTCTGGAGGACGCTGCCGGCGGGGCGTCTTCCCACCCACCAAAAAGTCCGGATTTGCTCGGTGCCGAAGGACGCGGGACTCGCGCCAAGAGCCCCTGCGTGGGCGTCACGTGATTAGGCTCGTCCTCAGCCGTTGGCCCCCTCGCGCCCTTCAGCCTGGCCTCAAGCGCGCGCAGCTCCGCACTCGATTTGACGTGAGCGGGTTTGGGCGGGAAGTAGAAGCCCGAAATGGACTGTTCGCCGTACCCTGCGGCCTCCAACCTACCCAAATGGGCGCGCGTACGCTCGACGGCCTGCTCGAGCGCGCGCAACTGCGTCGCCGCATGCGCGCCGCGCACGATGGTGGGCTTGTTGGGCACGACGGCCATGAGCTTGCCCATCTCCAAGGAGCAGATCGTCTCATCGGCGTGCTCGGCCTCGCTCGCGACATTGACCACGAGTGCGGTGCGCGTGTGCCCCATGAGCCCCGAGCGCAGCAGCTGCGTCAGTGTCGAGTCGCGGTAGGGCACGTGCGCCGCATGCGCGCCGAGCGCGCGAATCACCTTGCATGCAGAGCGAGTCAAGAGTCACGTCACGTCAAGTCAAGTCAAGTCAAGTCAAGTCAAGTCAAGCGCGCCGAGCGCGCAAATCACCTTGCAGAGCGCGACGAGCGACCCATCGCGCGGCCCGTCGATCGATCTACCCGTCGGCTGCCTGGCATGCTCGGCCTGCTTGGAGTGCTCGCCTTCGGAACCTGACTTGAGCACACGCCATGCAGCACTCGAGCTCAGGTGTGAACGTTCACACCGCCATGCAGCACTCGAGCTCAGGTCGTTTGAGCTCGAGCTCGCGAGATCCGCGAAGACGAGCACCTGCTGCACGAGCATCTCGCCGTCAAGCGAGGTGAGATGCAGGTACACGAGGCAGTGCGATCGGGAGCCGCGCCCGTTGAGGATGCGCCCAGCACCCCCGCGGGCGAGCTCGATGGTGCGGGCAAGCCTCGCAACATCCGCCGCACCGCGCAGCTGCATGCGGGTCTCGCCGAGGACGCTCACAACGTCCTCTAGCGGCTCGACCGACTCCAGCCCTCCAAAGCCATCCCGTGCACTGAGCGCGCCGCTGCCCCGAAAGGCGGTCCGTGGACGCTCGCGAGCACGCCCTTGGGCACCCGAGGTGGCACGCGCGCCCAAGGCGCCGTCCCGAGCACTCAGGCTGCCGCTCGGAGCGGCGGACCGCGGACGCTCTGCACGCGCGCTCGCGGCGCCGCTCATGGGTGCCGTGGCGGGCGCCGTGACGGGCGCCGTGACGGGCGCCGTGACGGGCGCCGTGTCGGGCGCCGTGACGGGCGCCGTGACGGGCGCCGTGGCGCGTATCGGGGCGCCCACGATGAGCGGGGCGCGTTCGGACAGTAGATCGTACGCCTTCTCGTCGAGGAGTTCGACGGCCGATGCGGTCAGCGAGCCCAATCCCGCGTCGAGAATGGACAGGCACATTCGAGGGAAGAGACCCCACGCCGCGGGCGACTCGCCCGAAACGAGGCCGGCGAGCGAGTGCTCGTTGAGTGAGCCAGGCGGCCCAAAGATGGTGTGAGTCTTGCCCGAGCCTGCCTGCCCGTATGCAAGCAGCATGCAGCTGAACCCTCGACAGAAGTCATCGACTAGCGGCTGCGCAATTGATGTGTAGGCCACCCCTTGATCGACGCCTTCAATGATGCTCGTCATGAAGGCAGAGTCCAAGGCAGTGCCGCGGACGGTGACGTTGCCCCCGGTCGTGCCACCAGGCATTCTGACGTGCCGCACCGACGTGCCCAGCTGCTCATCTGTACCTGATAGATTTGCATGCCCGGCTGTCGGACGGAGCCTTACGTGCACAGCCACGTGGGATGATAATGAAGCACCTCGTCTGGACAAAGGCTTCATCAAAGCAGAGGCGAGAGGCTTTCTGCCGAGACTGTCCGGTTTGCCCGTGGCACCTTTGGTCTGGTTGACAAGGTCAACGAAGCGCGCCGCGCCCATCTGTTCCTTGGACGAGTGCATCAGCGGATGCTCAACGTGAGGCGTGCCTGAGTGCACCGGGCCTCCACACTGCTCTTTGGAGGTGGCGATCTCCTCATGCGGCGTGTCCTCTGCGAGGGCGTCAGCCGCTGCCTTGGCCCACTTGGCTGGCAGCGATACTGACAGGCCGTCTGTCGCCACCTTGAGGGCGGCTCTCCTTGTGTTGATCAAGGCCTGGATCTCGATGAGGGCGGTTGAGACCGGCTCTCCTTCAGCATGCATGAGAACACAGTGCAGGGCTGTGCAGGGTCAAGTCAAGTCAAGTCAAGTCAGGGTCACGAATCCTTCAACCAATTCGCAGTTCGGCGGTTGGGGACGACGATCACATCGTCCGGGAAACAACACTTACTGTTCACACCTTTAAAAATGTCTATCATTTTTACCCGAGAATCTTGACGAAATCCTTTGAAAAAGGTTCGTCAATTTTTGTAATGACTCCAGCATGAGTGTCGCGCACCGGATCGGAGACGCTCGAGATGGGGCCTTTTGCTACCGCAGGGCCTGCTCATTCAGCAGCTCACACACAGGTTTGTAAATTGGGAGGGGCTGCGATGGAGGACTATGCTTCACAAAGGTCGACATCATGGGACTCGATGCCATACTCGACGGAAGGCTCCGCCAGCGTAGATAATGAGCAGGCCGCATCCACTCTGCTGGACGTGCCGGGGCCTGAGATCCGGCCGGGGGACGAATCTGACCTGCATCCATCATCATCTGAGGCCCTCTCACTCCAGCCACCCCCCAAACGGCCCCGCTTCGGCGACCATGTCGACGCCGCTGAACAGACGTCGTCTACAGAGTCAGTTGCCGAGCCCCTGCAGTTGATGCCCCTTCGGGACGACGTGTCAAGACGTGTCACGCCCGATGATGCCCCTGTGGCAAGACGTGTCGCGTCGGATGACAAGCAGCTGCAGAAGCAGTGGCAGAAGTGGCAGGACCGGGGGCACACCGAGGGGCCGGACAAACAAGAGATGCACCCAGGCAAGCTCTCAAAGCAGCAAGAGCAGCAGCTGCAGGAGGAGGAGGGTGAGGACGAGGGTGAGGACGAGGGCGAGGCCGAAGAGGAAGACGACGATGAGGAGGACGAGGACGTGGAGGGGCAGGGGCAGCAGCAGCAGCAGCAGCAGCAGCAGCAGCAGCAGCAGCAGCAGCAGCAGCAGCAGCAGCAGCGAGCTCCACAAGCGTTGGAGTTGATGCACGCGCGAGCGGCGGCCGCGGCTGCCGCTGCAGTTGGGATGTCCTTCTCTCCTGAGCAGATCTCGGCCATGACGTCCGAGAGCGCAGGCAGGCGTGGGGAGCCATCTGCCGACGGTGTGACGCAAGCGCTCGGCGACGGTGCCACACTTGCCTCATCGGCGCCGGCGGCCTGGGACGGCGCGGCGCTTGGGACGGCGCCAGCCGTGCCGTACTACGTGGAGACGCCCGGCTTTGACGCGGCTCTCTTCGGCATCCTCGCGAGCGCCTCGCCAAACGATGCCCAGATCGCCACGTCCACGGCAGTAGACGTTGGTGGCGAGATCTTCACGTGCACCGTGTGCCGGAAGGTGTTCAAGCGCGAGATGAATCTTGTCTTCCACATGACCACGCACGGGCCACGCTCCACTGAAGCCCCGGAGTCCGTGGACAGCACGAACAACAAATGCCAGGACTGTGGAAAGGTCTTCGCCACCAAGTACCAGGCCAAGAAGCACTACCTGCGTCGCCACTTTTCGGGCGACAAGCCGTTCCCTTGCACCAAGTGCAACAAGAAGCGCTTCGTGGTTCGGGAGGACCTCACGATGCACATGAAGTCGTGCGGAAGCGTGTACATCTGCAAGTGCGGCATCCGGCTCTGCTCGCTGGGCGCACTCAAACGCCACTGCAAGTACTTTGAACACGAGCCAAGGTCGCTTGAGCCAGAAAAGGACCCCACTTCACGGGTCGATGGCGACGCGTTGCAGCCGTACACCGCCCGTGATGGAGAGCTTCAGCGGCCAAGCTTGCCCCCCCTTGAAGCCGGCTACGTTCGCCAAGAGCACCTTCTCTCCTCGGCGAACCGCGGGCTCTCTGGAGGCTACGCGGGCCTCGCTGCAATGAGCGGACTCTACGGGGGACGCAGTCTTTGCATCGGAGGGTCCCTGGGTGCGTGCTTGAGCGACTTGGAGGGAGGCTGCTCGAGCGCCAGGTCGAGCGCCATGGGCAACCTCGGAGTTGGCCTGGGTGGCTTTGGTCAAGGCCTCTCGCGAACGTCCCTTCCCCACAGCCAGGCCGCGAGCGCTGGCGTGGACAGCTTGCATTCCAACGCGATGGCGCCCCACCAGTATCAGTACCAGCAGTACCAAGACCAGCGCGTGGCGCCATCGCATGCTGTGAGCGCTGCCATCGGCAGCTTCGGTGCTGTGGGCAACGCTGGCCTGGGCAACGCTATGGGCAACGCTGGCCTTGCATCCTCCGGTCTCGGCAACAAGGAGGCCTTGGCATCGCACAACTTCCCAGCTTGCCTCGTGTCCGCGTTGCAGCAGATCACATCCTCGTGCCGCGCCGGCGGCGGCCATGGCGACGCACCCAGCTTTCACCCCATCCGACTCCCTCAATCCTGCTACAATCCGATGTCCATGGGTTGGCCTTCGCCTTCCATGGCGCCTGCCTCGGCTGAGGAGTCGCTCGGGGCTATGCCTGTGCAGATGGGCTCGTCGAGCGCCGCCGCCGCCATCTCTGCCGCGGTTGAGCGTGCCTTCTCACACAACATGCGTATGCCTGGCAGCCATCCCAGCGGCATGATGACGGACCCCATGCGAGGCGGCACAGGCGGCGCATCAAGTGATGCCATGAACTACGGCGGCATGCCGCAGCGACCGGCCAACGTTGATGGCCATTGGCAAGCGAAGCGCGGGCCGACCGATCCCGCCGAGACTGACGCGTTCCATCGCGCCGTTGCCCTTCTCTCTGGAAATATGGGCGGCACCGGTTTTGTCAGCGGCGGCGCTGGCGGTGGGGGCAACTGAGCATGGCGCCGTCGTAGCCCTAAAAACGGTGCAGCTGGGTGTCGCCTCGTCCTAATGGCGAGGCATGGTGGAGAAGAGGTTGGGCAGGGCATTTCATGTCGGCGAACGGATGTTGCATGCGGCATGCATATCCATGCATGCACACACCGAACTACTACGAACGACTAGAGCATGGCGGGCAGCTTTGGCATGCTCTCACTTTGATGTGTCGGGGCCCATGGCACCCGTTTAGCTGACATGGGTTGAGTCCTGAGGAAGCGATGACGATGGATCATGGCCTGTGTTGGCACCAGTGCATGCGCATGATGGGCATCTGCATGTGGCATCGTGTTGCGCGGCGGAGTGCACGTTCCATGTATCTTGATGGAGGTGTGTTCACTCGGCGAGACTGGAGGTAACGGCGGCGCGGCGGCGGCGGCGGAAGTGGCCGCGGCGACAGTGGCTGCTCCAGACTGTGATGTTCGCATGCGCTGAGACCAGAGGAGAGACAGAGGCGGTGATGCCCAGGCAACCAGCACCACCCGCTGCGCGAACGTATCACGGTCCAGACGGTTGCGATAAGTCGCTCCTAAGCGAAGTGTGCCAGCGCCCGGTGGGCCCGGCGCCCCTGCGCGCCTGGACCCCGTCCACCGCGCGCACCGGTCCGGCGTCCGCCGGTACTCAATACACAAACTAAACCGGAGTGTTCGAGTGTAGGCGATATGCTAGGTGTGTGTATTCTGAGCGGGCAGTAACAGTGCCGTAGCACCGGTTGAGTGAGTGAGTGAGATCTCACTCACTCACTCACTCACACTCACTCACTCACCGGTTGACGCGTCTGTCGTGTTAACATTCACACGCGTCTATAATCATCATGAAGGTCGACTTAACCCGTAAGCTTGCACCGTAAGCTATGTGCCCACTCGCAGCGCTGCTAGCCGTCTGCGCCTCGCTACCTCTCACGGTGCGCGTGCACCCGGACGTCGCCGCCGCACTCGACGCCGGCCGCGCGGTGGTCGCTCTCGAGTCGACCATCATCAGCCACGGCATGCCTTACCCAGCCAATATTCAAACTGCCAGAGAGGTGGAGGAGGTCGTGCGGAACTCGGGTGCCGTGCCGGCCACCATCGCCATCCTCGACGGCGTGTGCTGCATCGGCCTTTCTGACGATGAGCTGAATCGGTTCGCCGTGCTCGGCGCCGCGGGCAAGGTCGCCAAGGTGTCCCGACGCGATCTGGCTGCTTGCGTGGCACGGAGCGGCCATGGTGGCACGACCGTCTCGGCGACTATGCTGCTCGCCGACATGGCCGGCGTGCGCGTGTTTGTCACCGGCGGCATCGGCGGCGTGCATCGCGGGGGCGAGCTCTCTCTCGATATCTCGGCCGACCTGTGCGAGCTCGGTCGGACGCCGGTGTGTGTGGTTTGCGCCGGAGCCAAGAGCATCCTCGACATCCCACGCACGCTCGAGTTCTTAGAAACCCAGGGCGTGGCGGTGCTCGCGCTTGGCACGGACGAGTTCCCCGCCTTTTTCACGCGCCGCTCTGGCTGCCCGGCGCCTACCCGCGTCGAGACGGCCCACGAGGCGGCCGCCGTCGTTCATGCGAGCAGCACTCTCGGGCTCAGTTCCGGCACTCTCGTCGCTGTTCCGATCCCTGAGTCCGCGGAGGCGGAGGCCGGGAAGGTGCAGGGGGCCATCGAGCAGGCCCTTGCCGAGGCGGGCGCCGCGGGGGTCGCCGGGCGCGACACGACGCCCTTTTTGCTCAAGCGTATCGCCGAGCTGACCGGCGGCGACTCACTCGCCTCCAACATTGCCCTCATCAAGAATAACGCCGCTGTAGGAGCGCAGATCGCAACCTCCCTCGCCGAGCTGCAGCGACGCACGGCGCCGGGCGGGCGACTGCGTGGCGGCGGCGGCGGCGGCGACAGCGGCGGCGCCGAGGGTGCGCTTCCGCACAGTCGTAACGATCGCCAGCCCATTGTTGTGGGAGGTGCCGTCGCCGATCTTGTCGCGTCACCCGCGGCAGGCAGCACGGTGCTGCTGCGCACCTCGAGCCCGGGCACTCTGCGCGTGTCGCCGGGAGGCGTCGGGCGCAACATTGCCGAGGGTCTCGCACGCTTGGGGGCACATCCGCTGCTGCTTGCGGCTGTGGGGGACGACGCCTTCGGTGATCAGCTCCTCTCGCACGCCGCCTCGCTTCAAGGTGAGATGGGCGTGGGCAGCTACCGGTACGGCGGCGAGGGCGGCAGCGAGAGCGGTGGCGAGGGCGGCGGCGGCTTTGGCGGCAGCGGTGGCGTTTGCGGCATTGATGTGAGCCGCGTGCTGCGTGTGTCCGGCGAGCGCACAGCCACGTACACGGCCGTCATGGATCATACGAGCGACCTCATCGCCGCCATCGCCGACATGGACGTGCATCGTCACGTCACGCCTGAGTACGTGCGCACGGCCCTCGGGAGCGCCCTCGACGGCGCGCCCTTGTGCGTCGCCGATGCCAACCTGTCGGGCGCGGCGCTGCAGGAGTTGGCGCGCCTCGCTGCCGCCTCGCAGACGCCTCTGTGGCTGGAACCAGTCTCTGTATCGAAGGCGCATGCCGCATGCTGCTCGCTGGTCGAGGCTGGACTCTTTGGAGCCCTCACGTTCACATCCCCTAATGAGGATGAGGCGGTGGCGATGGCGGCGGCACTCCAAGGCAGCGCCGCGCCCGCGCCTCACAAAGGCATCGCCCATGCGCCGAGTGCCGAAGAGGTGCGCACCGCAGCGGGCGCACTGGTTCGAGCAGGCTGCCGTCATGTGCTCACGACACGTGGGCCTCAGGGCGTCTTATGGGCGCGTCGCGCCGCCCCGGGCTCGAGCTCGGACGTCCTGTTTGAAGAGCTGCCCGCGCTCGAGGTGGACTCGATTTCGAGTACGCGTGGCGCGGGTGACTCCTTCGTTGCGGGGGCTGCGTGGGCGCTCATCACGGCGCCTACGAGCACGGCGCCTAGCACGTTCCGGGTTACTCAAGACGATGAGCGCCATGACGAGCGCGTGCGTGCTGCAATCCTCTGTGGGCTGCGAGCGGCGCGGCTGGCGCTGCAGACTGAAGGAGCGGTACCGATAGATCTGAGCCCTGCCGCGATAATGGCTCCGGCGTGAAGCGCATCAGACGGCCCGCCCGACGAGCGATGACTGACACGGCACATGGCGCCCCAACGACGAGGATTGAAGATGAATGTGTCGACGCGACGCACGTCGGACAACGAGCTCCAGAGACTCGAGAGTCTTCATGCCGCCACCGACAACGAGGTACACCGCGCTCGCGAAAACCCGTGAGAGGTGAGTGAGTACAGTACGGTTCGACGAAAAAATGCGATCTGAGGCAATCCGATTTGTGTTTAGCAAGGGAGAGAGCGCGGTTTTGGGTTCCCCGTGCGGCTACTGGAGTACAGCTACTCTCGACGCGCGTCTTCTTGGAACCTACGGTAACGCGTACACGCGCCGTAAGACGAGAATAATACGCGGGCGTGTCCTGTGACGCTCGCTCTCACTGCTGCTTGCACTGCTCCTCAGCCGCTTGCTCGGGGCCCTGCTCGGGCGCGGTCAAGCGCGCGACCTTCGCGTCCTTCTCGGCCGCCATGATCTGCTGCGGCTTCTTGTACTGAATGATGAGCGTGCTGTTCTCGTGCGACCACGAGAGCGCCGCCTCCTCGAGGTGCAACCGAAGGCGATCCATCTCCGGGATGTCGATGCGCTTAAAGTACTTTTTGTTGGATGTGCGGACCACAATCTGATTATCCTGGGCGTCAACGGTTACCGCATATGTGGGCTTTGGGTATGGCAGGTTGCGGATGCGCCACTCGAACGCATGCGGTCGGTCCTTGCGCACGAGCAACGGATTGCTGCTATTCGGCCGTAGCAAGTCGTTCTCGATGGTCACGCGCGTCGGCGCCTCGCCCACCTCGTATATCCACTCACCCTCTGCGCCCAGCACGGTTTTGCTGCGCTTCTTGCGCACCACGAGCTCATCCGTCTGCACATCATACTCTTCGACCACCTCTGACTCGTCGGGCAGTGTGTAGTGCATCTTTCGGCGTCCGCCACTCGTAACGTTGGTCACCTTAGTGCCCTCCGGGTACAACGCCACAAGTGCTGCCATCGCGAGCTGGTCGCTCGTCGGCGGCCGTTGGTTGCCAACACAGTGACAAGTGAAACGAATATCCAAGGACGTTCACACGTTCACGTTCTGACGTTAATTGCCATCTCGGCAAGACGCACGACCACCGGTCCCGTTCGCATCCAAAAGTGAACCCTTTTTTCCCTCACCAAAGACGCTCACGTCGGTCGTGCTCAGCGGCCAGCGGGTCTCGCGGTCGCACGGAACCACGGTGACGGTCTCGCTGGGTGGCGTGGCCGTGGGGGGCCCTGCGGCGGCATGCGGCGGGCACAATGGAGGGGTGGCGCTCTTCCCCAGGCGCTCCTCCGTCCGAGAGCGCGATTACCTCAATTCGTGCGCGTCGCTCCTTAACCTTGTCGCTCCGTCCTCGGGTCTCGGCGCGGCGCGGGGGTCCTCCACCGTCGCGCTCCGTCGCCACAGCAGGGCCCGACACACAGAGCACCAGCCCCGCCCCCCTTCTCTATCCCACGTTCGATAGTCCTTCAACACGCCGCATCTAAAGACGTCCACAACTTTCATCATCCACGGCCCAATCTCATCTTGGCCTCCTCTCGCTCTCTGTTCGCTCACGACACCGCAAAAGGTGCGTGCGTGCATCTTGCAAAAGCCTCATCCCCTGCAGGCGCTCGTGGCCCGTTGTCTCCTAATGCGCGCGCGCGCAGTGTGTGCCTGGGCGCGTGCGCCCGCTGCCCCTGTTCCGCTGCAGGCGTCCAAGCGTGCTTAGGCGAACGACGAGAGGATGTTGAGGCGGCGTCCAAAATCCTTCTTCTTATCCGCCTTGACCGCACCGTCCTCAATCATCTTCTGCAGCCGCTCGGTCTCCTTGGTGACAAAGTCGCCCTTCTCGGACGCCTTCTGCATCACCTTGACATAGTATTTTCCCGAGTCCTCGTCTTTAGTCTCGAGGGCCTTGGCCGCCGACTCGGCCTTCGCGAGCACCGCCGCCTTGTCGCCCTTCACAAACTCCTTGGCAAGCGCATCGAGCTCCTTGATCTGGCCAGGCAGACCAACCCACACGCCCGCCTTCTCCTGCACGAACCGAAGGAAGCCCTCGTACTTCTTCTCGCCCGTGTAGCTCGTCGGCGAGGTCGAAGAACCCTTGAGGAACAGACGGTACTGCGGGAACTCGTCCGTCTTGATCGAGAAGCGGTCCGCGAGGTCCTTGTTGTCCTTGTCGCCGTACTCGGAGACACCCACGTCGGCCACCAGCATCGCCGCCGATGAGCCACCCACCTCGGCCGCAAACTTCTTCCAGGCGTCGTGATCATCACCGTAGGCATACTCCTTGTCGAAGCGCACGAAGACGTCCTTGGAGCCGTCGATGATGCGGTCAAAGGTGCTGCGCCGATGTGACAGACACATGCACGGCGCACGTCAGCGTGGCCGTGCGTGCACAGCGGGTGGAATGGAGCTGGCCTTACGTGTTGTCAAGCTTGAGGATGCCGCGGTCACTATAGGCTGAGGCGAGGCCGCAGAGTGCGAGGAACATCATGCCGTGAGCCATTGATGCTGCGAGAGGCGGCGACCGTATGAGGCGTCGAGTCAGCACCGATGATCCAGGGGCGATTGTTCAGAGTGGGTGGGTGGGTGGGGAGGCAGCCTGTGCTTCGGCGAAGGGCGATTACATGAATTCCGTGACGTGGCACGTCCGGAAGGGAATTTCCAAATTTTGTCATACAAATTTGGATGAGGCCTTCCCATGTAGCGACGGAGATTATAACGATGTCGATACAATTGTTGTGTTTGGCTCGAAACTTGTCGCGCGGTCTTGTGCGGGCGGGACTTTCGGGACCATGCCGAAGCGCATCGCGGATTCGAGCGACGACGAGCCGCCTCCGGACGACGACGACGACAACGGCGATGCACTGGATGATGACGACGACGCGCCCGATGGCAGCGACGACGACGAGCCTGATGACTCAAGCGATGACGACGAGGTCGACGATGATGATGAGGATTACGAGGATGAGGATGATGAGGAGTACGAGCCGGAAGAGCCCCAAGCCAAGCGGTCGTCCAAGGCGTCACCCAAGTCCTCGGCTAAAACATCCGCAAAGTCGGCTTCTTCGGCGGCGGCGGCGTCGCGCGAGATCGCCTTCGGCGGCAAGCAGCCCATGGGCAAGCAGCCTGCAGGCAGGACGACAGTGGGCAAGGCGGCTGCCGGTGCCTCGTCAGCATCGACGTCGGCCAAGCAGGCTAAGACGGCGGCTGCTGCCATCTCGGCGGTCATGCCGCACGAGGAGATCGCCACCTCAAAAGAGCTCCAGGCCAAGGCGGAGGATGGCGGCCTCGTGCGCTCGGACCGCATGCCGCACTATGAATACCCGCTGTTGCATGCATCCAAGGAGCTGCGGCAGATGGGCGCGGCACGCTCTATCGACATCGTCAAGAAGGCCAAGGGCGCCGCAAACAAGCCGCGCTACCTCATCGCGCTGCCCGCGCAGCTTGCCCCGATGGACGGCGGCACCATCGGCTCCATCGAGCGGCTCGACACGCCCAACCCAGAGATTTATCTCGAGTGGCCGGGGCAGGGACGGCTGCGGCTGCGCGGCACGCTGCTGTACCCGAAGGCAAAGCTCATCACGCTCCAGCCGCGCGCGGGCCAGCTCTACTGCGAGGAAGCCTTCGATAACGTGCTGGTCTTTTCCGAAGCGGGGTGGCTACCGCCCTTGACAAGGAGCGAGGGTGGCGGCGGCAACAGCGCTGAGGGCGGTGACGCGCCTGCACGCTCGCTCGCGGCCGGCGACGCGTCACTCGTGCCCATCCCCGCGGCCGTGCAGCAGCGCATCCATAAGAAGTGGAGCTTCAGCGCGGGCGCCGCCGCCGAGTACGAAGGGTCGTCAGGCTCAGCAGGACCACCGCCTCGACGGGGCGAAGCAATGGCAAGCGGCAGCGGCGGCGGTAGCGGCGGCGGTAGCGGCCGTGCGCCACCCAAGCCGCGCGCAGACAAGTCTGAGGTCAGCGGCGGAGCCGGAGCGCCGATTGCGGTCGATGACGACGACGAGGGCGGCCGTGGCGGCGAGGACGACGAGCACGAAACGATGGCGCCTCGAGAGGACGATCGAGAAGACGATGACGACGAGGCAGAGGCGCTCGAGGCGATGTCGGCACGGCCGACGCGCAGCGCGCGCGCGCGTCCTACCAAGAGTTACGTGGACCAGGATTCTGACGTGGACGACGTGGACGAGGACGTGGTGGACGTGGAGGAGTTTTACGGAGAGCGTGCCAGGGTGAAGCCCAAACCAGCTGCCAAGAGCAGTGGTGGTGGTGGCGGCAAGGCGGCGACTGGTGGTGGTGGCAAGGGGAAGGCGACCAAGGTGGAGGCGCCCGCAGCACCGAAGCCGTCGGCGCCAAAGCGGCCAACGGCCAAGAAGGCGACCGAGACGATCGTGGTCAGCGACGACAGCGACGATGACTTCGACGTTCACGAAGACGACAAGCCGAAGGCGAAGAAGAAGGCGCCCCCCAAGAAAGCCGCCGCCAAGCCCGCCGCAGCGCCCAAACCTCAACCACCCAAACCTCAACCACCGGCCAAGAAGCGCAAACGCGCCAGTTCGAGCGATGAGGACAGTGTCGAGGAGTTCGACGATGTGGGCGGCGGCTCGCAGGGCGGCAGCCAACTGGTCGCGAACCGCAGCCGACGTGCGAGCGCATCCACCGCAAAGAAGTACGTCGAGGAGAGCGACGAGGACGACTCGGACAGCTGAAAAGCTCATGTCCTACGTGTGCACAGCCGCGCAGGCTCCGTGCCACCGGCCTGCCACCGGACGACCGGAGGGGGATCTGACGCTGTGGAGGACGGAGGGGTTCGTCAGTTCTCGTCACAAAAGTAGGATTCCCAGGATTCCTTATGACGCGGGTGTGCAATCAACGTTGACCCAAGTCAAGAGTCGAGAGTGCCACACTGCTGCCGCCACACTGTGAGGTGCAGTGTGAGGGAAACCCCTCACAGTCTGTTAGGGGGTTCCCCCCAATTGGTTCCCTCACTTAATCCCTCACACTGTGACCACGACGCCCGACGCGCACGTCGTGCACACTGCCACACTCAGTGTGACTGAGAGGGGAACTGTGATGTTCTGTTATGAATCTGCCTTGGTCTGTCTCTTTGGGCCGGTACCTACTTGAGAAAAAAAAGGGTTCTCCCACAAAGTGTGGCGGAATGCAGGCGCAATTACTCATGATTACTTACCTCATCAAGGGGCGCCTCGGCAGCGCGGCCAGTGCAGTCCCCCGCGCTGTGGGAAACGCAAAGGCCTGGGCGGAAGGATGGGTGCCGCCGCCTCTCTCGTGACCGTCCCGCTCTCAATGATGTCGGGGTGCTCATCCGCGCTGACGGGCTGCTGCGCCACGATGGGTGGCGCGTGCCTCGCGAACATGACCTGCAAGGCGTGCACGTGCGCGTGCGTCGTGCCAAAGAAATTGGCCTCAATAATTTACGCGAGCACGCTTATGTTCTTCGTCGTCTTTGCGTACATCATGCGCTACAACGGCGGCGACTGGGTCATTGGGGGCGGCTACAATGCGACCGAGGCAAGTTACATGGAGCAGATGCAGCACCTTGCCAAGAAGGGCACTGGTGTGCTGGACGACTGGAATGGTCGCTTCTGGTGCGCGCCACGCCACCCCGACGCGTGGGTCATCTGCTGCGAGGACGTGTGCGGCGGCGTCTTCGCCGTATACCGTGTCTCGTTTGCGCTCTGCCTATTCTTCGCCTTCCTTGCCCTCTGCACGTGCGGCACCACCGTCTTCGGGGCCAAGGCGCACCGCGGCTTCTGGTTTGCCAAGATCTTTCTGCTGCTCGGCCTGGTCATCTCGACGTTCTTCATCGACAACCACGCGATGGAGGGGTACCGCGAGACGGCGCGCTACCTCTCATGGGCATTCCTCATGCTCCAGATCCTGCTCCTCATTGATTTCGGGTGTGCCTCTCGGCCGCTTTTTCTGCGACGCCCCCCTCCCCCCTCTCACGTCCCGCTGCCGCCCTCCCCGTGCGCGCGGCCCGCAGCCCGTCTGCCACGCTCTCAGCCCTGCCCCCTTCCCTCGTCCACACACCGCGCCCCGCAGCTACAACTGGAACGAGAAGTGGCTCGCGTACGACGAGGCCAGCGACTATGAGCACTTCTGGGGCTCGTGGAGGAGCGGCATCGTGGGCGTCGCTGCCACGATGTACCTGGGCTCGCTGGGCGCTTGGATCTTCATGTACCACGCGTTCGGGTCCGAGGGATGCCCCGCGCAGCAAACCATCATCTCGATCACGCTCATTCTCACCCTGATCCTCTCGATCATCTCGTGCACCAAGATCGCGCCGCACGGCACTCTGCTCACCTCGTCAGTGGTGACGAGCTACTGCACGTACTTGTGCTACTCGGCGCTCGCGTCGCACCCGAGCCACACGTGCAACCCGTTCCACACCGACCAGGCGCACGTGTGGCGCGACCAGGTCGTCGGCCTGCTGGTCGCATGCATCTCGGTCTGCACCATCGTGTCTTCGACGACGGGATCGAAGACCGCGATCATCGGTAGGGAGTCGGGCTCGGAAATGACGGCCAAGCTGGACGACTCTGGGGTGCCCAGCTCGATCAACGGCTCCTCTTCCGACTCTACCGACGATCACGTCGGGCCCGAGTCCTGGTGGTACTATCACCTGATGATGGTGGCATGCTCGATGTACATTGCGATGCTCATCACCGACTGGTCGGAGCAGCCCGCATTCGACCACGGCGTGCCGGCAACCAAGGAGGCAGCGAACGCGTACAACACCTCGCTCCAGTCCTTTTGGGTCAAGGCCGTCTCGCAGTGGATGTGCCTGCTTCTCTACGCATGGACGCTCCTTGCGCCCTACTGCTTGCGCCACTACCGCGACTTCGGCATCGAGTTCGATGACTGAGTAGTAGTCAGTAGAGGCACCAGATGTGTGAGCTGTCGGATAGCCCGCGACCTCGGCGAACACGGCCATGAGACTCGTGCGCATGCCATCCAGGAGTGGCGTGAGAGGGCGCTGTGCACCGCCGCGCGCCCGAATCCACGCAAAGAGTCGTTCGTGTCGCACGCCGTACATGCCGACTTCTTCGGAGCGACATCGCCATGTCAGGCCCATCTCGTCAGGCGCTCAGTGGCACGTGTTGTAGTGCGTCGTCGCGCGTCGTGAGCTTTTCGTGAGCTCTTCTGAAAGAGAGAGAGAGAGAGAGAGAGAGAGAGAGAGAGAGAGAGAGAGAGAGAGAATCTCTGAGGACGGGAAACCCAACCGAACCCTGTGGTGCCTGCCCCGGCCCGGTGTATTCACTATTCGCGACGTTATGGTCCTTATCGCATATCGTCAGGCGACCGACCGACCGGCCGGCGGGAGTCCGGGAGCGAGCTCACACAGGCGGAGGCGCGCGCGATCCCGTCTCGGCTCCGGCGCTCGTCCCACCCGCGCGCGGCCGGCCGCGCCGGCCCGTAGTTGTGGTTCCCGTCATCAGTCTAGCAGTCATCTCAGTAGGATCTCTCACGTCTTCTCACGTCCGACGTCGACCCGCGGACCGTCCCGCGAAGCGCGGACACTCGGCCGCCGGCGCGCCGGGGCCGGGCCCCGCGCGGGGGCGGCGGCGGCGCGCGCGCGGCCGGCGACACACACGTCACGAGCAAGCCGGCAGCCGGCCGTCCCGCGCGCACATGGTGCCCGCGCACCGCACCAGGCCCGTCGCGTCGCCCGCGCGAGAAGGCAGAAGCGGCGGGCACGGAGGCGCCTCGGTAACCTCGGCTAACCGCGTTGCGGTCCCGAATTCCCGATTGCCGGTTTGGGATTTCAATTTGCGGACGCCGATTCCGAACCATGTTACCGTTGGTGCATGGTGGGGTTCCCCGAACCGATTGTCCGCGCGGCCGCGGACGCTCAGCCGGGCAGTCAGTGACAGTGTATGTCAGTCGAGTGCATAACGGGGCTGGGCGGCCCCTATAGGCTTAGCGTGTACGAGGCCGTGGAGAGAGCGCGAGCGGTACCGCACATGGCGCCCGGTCGGGTTCCTGCATCCTGTGATTCCTGTTAGGCGTATACCGTCCTACGGTCCTAGCCCGTACTTCTAGTACTTTACGCGCTGCGCCCGGTCGGCCTTCTGCCCCCATCCCCTCCCCAGAACGTACGATTGATTGCCGAGGCAATCGCGGCCTGGCACCAGTTTCCTGCTCAATAGCATCTTCTCACGCGGTCGAGCTGGGGTAGAGCCCGGCCGGGGGTCGTGGTGCGCAACTGCGCAGTCGTGTACTCATGCGGCGCACTGCGCTCAGCACGGCGCACCTCGTCTCTCGTGTGACGCGCCACCTCGTGCGCTGTCGGGCCACGCCGCGATCGCATCGCATGCTCACCGTGCTCTTCAATTACTCTTCAATCGACGACGGCTTGCGCCTCAGCAGCATGTGCTGGCCTTCTCCGCGCGCTCCGCGCCCCCGTGCCCTCTAGCTCAAGGTCTTCAGATGCTGCTGGTGCGTGATCGTGTGCGTGATACGGCGCGATGGTGAAGTTGCCCGTGCGCAGCCGACGCATGTTGCGACGGAGCGCGAGGTCGTTCGAGGCGGCGCCGATCCAGTCGCGCACGAGGAGCACGGCCGAGATCGAGTCGCATGCCACGTTACAGGCCACCTCGGCGTGCGACGAAAAGAGCGAGTAGAAGAGGAATTTGATGGGCGGGTAGCGGCGTGCGCACGTCACCAAGAAGTGTCGAACCTTAGTGGCCACGAAGGGCACGCACTGCCCCTTGAGGAAGAGCCCGGCACGGCGCTCGGAGGCGAGGAGCAGCTCGTCCACACGGAAAGCCTCCTGCATGGCGGGTGGGAAGACGCCGTCCATGCCGCCCACCACCATCGCGATCAGCCAGGCCAATACCTTGTACCACTGCGCGTACTGCAGAGACACGTAGAGCCTCGACCACTTCTGGCTGATGCCTGCCGGGTGCGGCACTGCGGAGCCGGCGTCATCGAGGGCATCGGCCGCTGCCGCGGCCTGCACGACGTCCGACGGCGCCACCGAAAAGCCCAAGGGCAAAAGGAGTTCCTCGAGTGTCGCAAACAAGCTGCTAGGCAGCAAGTACACCAAGCAGTCGTGCACTACGGTGAGGAACGCGCGCTGCTCCTTGGCGAAGGCCGCCTCGTCGGAGCGTTCGTTATCCATCAGGGGCTCGCCCGGCCCGTTCTGGTACAGGTCCAGCCAGAAGGAGAAAAGCCAGCTCCACGCCACCAGTGAGCTGACCACAAGCGGTATCACGAGCAGGCAGAAGCGCGATTGACGCAGCAGTACCTGCTTATCCGTCGCCCAACTGGTGTATTCGTCCCATGCGGCCGCACTTCCAGCGACCGCTGCAGCTGGGCCCTCGACCAAGCGGTACGGACTTCTGCAGATTGGGCATGACACATTCATCTCCGCCGAGCTTGGCTCGTGATTTGTCAGGTGTTGTAATGCGTACGTCTTGACACAGCTTTCGTGCACAAACCTGTTCGTGCCGACACAACGGCACGGCGCGACCATGCCTTCGAGGGTGTCGGAGTCATCTAGGCAGATCCAACAGCGGTACGTCGTGGAATCTGTACGCGGGTTGGCCGCCATCGCCCGCTCCTCGGTGAGCACCGCGCGGGCCGGGCCGCGGCCGCTAACCGCTGCCTCAGCGGCGATGCGAACAGGGCTCGCCCATCCATGAAAACGGGCGAGTCTCCCCCGAACCATCGATTGGATGAAGACGACCGCCTGGAGCTGATGCATAATCGACGGGGACACTCGACCTTCGCGACGGGGGACATAATGCAATTATTCACGCAGATTTCCCAGACGAAGGGGCTCTCACGGAATCCCCATTTAGAAATGCGTGAGATGTCAACGAAACATGTCGAAAGGCCTCACGTAATTCCACAGCTCGTCATGAGGCTCGTCGTCGTCCTCCTAGTCGTCCTTGCCAAGCAGGCCGGCGGGACGGAGGAAAGCGACGAAATCTACGATCCTGATGTGGAGCCCAGCGACCTCGAGCGTCATCAGTTCGTTACGCACTCGGCTGAGGGCTCGCAATTCGATTTCGTGCGCAAGGAGGCCCAGGAGCAAAAGGAGAGGGGGCATGGAAGCGGCGGCGAGGCACTGGGTATCGGCAACAAGGCGCTACTTGAGATGTTGAAGCAACTCGCCAAGGCGATGGACGCGGCGACTGAGGCTGCCAAGATCTCGCCGCGCGTGACCGCGGGGGCGCAGAGCCCCCCTAAACCTGGGTCAGAGATTTCGGACGAGCTGCAGCAGAAGACGCGGAGCCAAGCTCACGCGGCGAAACGGAAACCCAAGCCGAATCCCCTCCCACGGATCGAGGTGGGCACGCCAGTCTCCGAAGTGCTCCGCCAGATACGGCTGTCGCTTGAGGCCGCCGATCCCGAGCCGCGCGCGGTAGCGGCAGGGCTCATGGAAGCGAGCGCCGACGACGATGAGGACGACGAGGACGACGAGGACGATCCTCTATCGTTCATCGACTACCTCGATGCGCGAGGGCTGCGGCTGCTCGAAGTGGACCTCGAGCGCCAGCTCCGCCGTATCAGGCGACGGCGGGGACAGCTAGGCGTCCAGGCTGAATCGACTGTGGCAGCGCGAGCTGAGACGAAGGCAGCGGCCGGGCGCGCCGCATCCGCGCGCACCACTAGCAGCGCCGCCGCTAGCGCCGCGGCTAGCACCGCCGCCGCATCTCGCACCGCCGCCGCAGGAACGGGCGGCGGTGGCGCCACACCGACTTTGAAGATCTCGACTGATGGTCCGCTGTACCACGGACGTACGCTCGGGGAGGCGTTGGCCGCGGCGCTCAGAGGCGGAAATGGCCGGGCAGGGCGTCGCCTCGAGGACGCCATCGAGGGCAGCGACGACGGTGACGCCGCCGCCGGCGACGCGACTGCGCGGTACGAGGCAAGACTCAAGCGTGAAGCGCAGGCGAGGCGGCGAGCCGAGCGTGGTGAGAGTGACGACACCGACGAGGAAGGCAGCGCCATGCAAGCCATGCCGTTTCATGAGGTCATCGCCAAAATGTTTGGCAGCGAGGCGGACAGCGATGTCGTTCAGACATTCAATATCCAGGTGGTCACTGGCGGCGAGGAAGACGACGAAGCTGGACAGCGGCCTGTCAAGGTCACCGTGGTAGACGCCCAGGGCGGTAGCCTCGAAGAGCTTCTCGCCAAGGCAACTAGCAGCCTAGCCAAGAGCAAGAGCAAGAGCAAGAGTAGTGGAGAGGAGGAGGTCGTGGACGTCGACGTGGTGGAGGACGACTCTACACGCGCCACATGAAGTATAAGAAACTCAACGTAACTATGTATCTATATATTACGGAGATTTACTACCGGTAGCACTAGTGACGAAACCCACTGGTTGCCTAATAAAGAGATGACGAAACCCTGCGAGGTCAGTGACGAAACTTCGACGAACCTTTTCCCGCACTTTCAGTGTCAGACACTCCAGTGTGACCCTTCGACTCTCAAACCTCGACTCGGGGGGTCGGGTCCGGTCGCCTAGGGTCCGCGGAGGGGTTGACCTTGGAGGTCGGGGTCGGGGTCGGAGGGGGGGGGTGTTTTCCCGGAAACGACACTGAATTTCCTGGACTCGCTTCAGACCCGACCCGACCCGACCCGACCTCGACCTCGGAGCCCAACTTTCATATCGTATCCCCCGGCCCGACTCCCTCCGACCCGACCCCATACTGGAGAGTGCGGACGCGCCGTGTTGGGCGCTTTTCATATCGGATCTCGGTAACCCTCGAATCCACGCCTTCCTAACAGAACTAAGACGAGACGCGCCCATCTTAAAGGGTTCATCATGTACCTAATGGAGTTAATGTATGACCCCAGCCCGAGTATCATCCCCCTCCTTAGATACTCATTACGATTCCATACAGTTGGGTTCATGACAGTCTCCGCCTGCCAGGTTTCATCCGCAATGTATCCTCGTTGAGAATACCTTAATGGTGGTGGTCGGGGTGCTAATTGCATCGGAAGGGGGTGATGTACGCTCGCGCCCGCGCCCATAGTTTCACAGTAAATTTAGAAATTACCGGTGTGACGCGCCGTGTTGGGCGCTTTTCAGGGGTTTAAGTGTCCTCCTGCGTACAATGCACCTTCTACACCCGTGAAGCTTAATTGTGGAGGTCGCTGTGTTTCGAACTTCCAATCCCTGCCACGGGGAAGCAAAATCCTAAGCACGACATCCAATGGAATTCCCAATCTCACTCTTAACCAGGTAAACACTTCTTCAAGCCCGACGAGCAGTCCGCGTATAACCGGTGGTACAAATGGTGTTGCATAGTATTGTCTAGGAACTATTGTACGTGGTATACGAAGCGATGCCAGGCGCGATTCTCGATCCATTTCACAGACGATTCAGAAATTACCAGTGTGACGCGCTGTGTTGGGCGCTTTTCGCAACAACTCAAGTCCCTTCTCTGTAAAAGATGAATCTTAAGATTGCTCTAGGAATCACAAATAGGTTGCCAAGGCGATCCGTGAAAAACCAAACCATCTGATCCCATTCGATACCATGACGTTGAAACTTAACTGTTAAGCGTGTTCTGTCCAGTGGTATAAAGTTACCAGCCCCTGGATGTGACCTCCAAAATTCAAAAAGTCTTCGTCTACTGATGCCAATGTCGTATAGGCTTCCCGCTCTCAAGCCATGCATGTTCCGAAGTCGAAACCTTTGGCCTGGGTTCATCAACACCCCCCAGTATCGCTTTCTCACACGAACAAGCGCGCCATAACTTTTCACAGTAAATTCAGAAATTACCGGTGTGGCGCGCCGTGTTGAGCGCTTTGATCGCCTTGGCAACCTATTTGTGATCGCCGATAATTTTTTGACGAAACTTGACGAAATCACCACAAGCGCTCAACACCTCTCTCCACAAACGTCACAGGCACGAAGAACCGTTGCCCGTCTCGAGTGCAACACACGCGACGAAGAGTTTTACGAATCCAAGCACGCAACATGAGAATTATCCTCCGTGCGACATCTCGCATACGCGACATTCCTGGTGTGTATGTTTGTTCATAAAATTCTCTATCCATTGGATACATTGAAAAAAACAACTGATTAAACATAGGAGGATACTCTACAGGCCATGCGATAGATCGAGGCCTCATCGTCAAGTTCCATGGGCTATCGTCGTGAGGATTGCGCCGCCAATTCGTATCGTAATTCATTTCAAAAAGACGTTTATACCTTCGTCGTTCTCTCACCTCACCTTGTCTTCTAAACATTTTGTCCGCCAACTTCTGCAAGTTAAACTCAGCACGAGCATTGCGCAATGTTTGCTGAGCACTACCCTGCCATGGTGGACCTGCTGATAACATCTTTACACTAAACTTAGAAATTGCCGAACTTTCCAAATTTAATATCATCGATGGCGCGCTTGCCAGTGAGAAGGCGATTCTGGAAGACGATCATTAATCCACGCAGGCGGCCCCGGGGTCGAAGATGGTTTCAGAGAGGATGCCCAGTACGAGATTCGAATCAGTCAACGAAGACGTGAGGATTTGCATGAAGACATGCCACTTCTTCCTGTGAGTGGACGCAGAATGTTTAACGATTACGTTCCGACTAGAAGGCGTATGAGAGTGACGTTTAGAAGCTTAAGTCATTGGCCAGCTAATCCTATGGGGTGGGTTATAACTATATAACTGTTTATCTGTTTGATGATTTACCGATCGAAGAATCACATAAGATGGCTAACGCTTAAAACGCTACCGTGTCGATAGCCTGTAGACAGTCTGTGCTGTATCGATCGACGCAGGACGACCGCGCGCGGCGCGGGCGCGGGCCGCGGTGCGCTGCCTGCTCGATCCGTCGATGACGCGAAACACCGGACCACGAGGCTTCTGATATGAAGGTGCTTGGCAGCTTTGCAGATATGCTGAAGTGCCATCCTGCGTCGAGCGATGCTCAGACAACTCGAAACATGTCGCTCAACGCGCTAGAAAAGGAGCCAGTGCCACCGCCTCCCTTGCTCGAACCGCGGCGATATAGCTGCGAAAGGAACCGAGCGTCACTAGCGTCCGCCTCGTCGAGCTCGGGCAACATCGGTAATTCGTTGCCGTCGGGCGCATCAACGCCCGGGTACGGGCAATCCATATCGCAGTGGTCGCGACAAGAGAAGTAGGCAAAGCCCGCAGCGCCAGCAAAGAGGGCGGGTGGCAGCGATACAAACTGCGCGAGAGCGTCCTCAAGCGGCCACATCTTGAACGGCCGATTGCGGAAGAGGTACCATGTCATGAGCCCAACCGGCGCCTGAATCTTGAGCGCGGCGATCTGCGCCGCCTGTATCTTGGCACCAAGGCACTCCTTGAGGCAGCGGCGGCATTCGGGCTGCGCAACGCGCAAGAAGCTGAGCCCAAACGGTGGAGGTTTTCGCAGCTGGTGTTGATCGGCATCGGTGCCGCTTAACACCTGGCCCGGTTCTGCCGAGAGTGTGGCGCCGGACGCGACCGCGACGAGCAGAAAAAGCTTTTGAGGCGTCTTCCACATCGCAAAATCTGCGCTAATGAGATCGCAATCTAGAAGTTCGTGACTTCGTCGGCGGTGGGTCATTTGCATGATGATCAGCGGAGACGGCGTGTGGGAAACCCTGCGAAATCATCGGTTCACACTCGCTCGTGTATTTCATGCTTTTGTCGCTGGTTCTTGGCGTCGCGACGACGTCCAGCTTCCTGTTCTCGGCGCCACAACGCCGCTGCCCTTGCCCCCCTGCACGAACGCGTACCTTGGGGCCGCAGCTTTCAGCGCCCGCGGAGCTCGCTGAGGCACCGTGGCTTGTCAAAGTTGCTCAGGAATGCCCTTTTGCTGAGAGCCGGTCCGGCGAGTCACGCATGGGCGATGTGCTCGAGTGGTTATCCACCATGCTCGTCACGCTCGAATTGGACGAGGGAGCCGGAGGTGCGTCACCGGTATTGGACGAAGATGATGAGCTCGACGAAGACTTTGTTAATGCGGCGCGGCCTTGGCTTCACACCAAGGCGTTCTTCGATGTACCGGTCAACGGCCTCGCAGATGCCATGTGGGAACAAATGGAGGCAGCAACTTTTTTGCGGCCTGAAGGCGAGGGTGGCTCGCTCGTGCTGCTGTTGCCGAGCGCGCTGCCTATGCCGCTCTTGGACGACATCTGCAAGACGGTCAAGAAGGTGGTGGCGGGGACCAGTGTGGGCACCGAGATATCGGTCACCGGCTGCCACCCGGACCGAAAATCGGCAGTGCTTCGTAGCCCTGTGCCGCTCATTCAGCTCTTCAGCGATCGACCAGGGCTCTTGGTAGACGGAGGTAGCGCATCCGACATGAGCGCCTTCTTGTGAGGTGTGGCGTGTGGGGCATGATTTTCCTGCGAGGGCCGAGGGGCCTGCGTCGCTCGCTGGTCGCTGCTCGGAGCTTTGTGACACTGAGTTTTATCTGAACAAGCTATCCGGCAGATGTTCTATAACACCATAACCGACAATCTAGTCCGGCCGCTACCTGTCGCGGGTCCGTGAGCACTGTCCTACTGAGCGCTGCTGACGCTCTGAGGTCACAGGTGGGTGCGAGTCAGAGCACAGAGGTCTCAGCTTTGAATTACTTTGAGTTACCGTACGGCTCTCACTGGCTGAGCCTGACAGCCTGGCTGCTGGCATTACACGTTGTCAGTTTTCGCTTTCGAATTGCGGTTATGTCAGAGTACAGGAGCGGAAATAGAAACTGCGCTCTGTATCCTGGAATCTGTGCTCCCTAGAGTCCCTACGTTGCTCGTTGGCAAGCCCTAGGTATTAGACTCGGAAACTTGGATCTTGGAATCTGGGAATTTGTGCGTCCGTCTTGCTGCGACCCTCAAGAGGGGTCCTCGGAAACTCGGAAACTCGGAATCTGGAATTTGGGAGTCCCTCTCCTCTGCCTTGGACCGAAGAGGCAAGAGGGGGCCTCGGAAACTCGGAAACTCGGAATCTGGAATTTGGGGGCCGTCCCTTGGGCTCGGACCCAAGAGGGGGCCTCGGAAACTCGGAAACTCGGAATCTGGAATATGCCCAGGAGTATCCTGGAATCTGCACACTCGGAATCTTGGAATCTGGAATTTGCAGAGGAGTATCCTGGAATCTGCCCATGAGGAAACATGGAATCTGGATTTTGGGATCCCTCTGCGGACCTCCCTGCTCCCACGGAGGGGCCCCGGAAACTCGGAAACTCGGAATCTGGAATTTGCAGAGGAGTATCCTGGAGTCTGCACACTTGGAAACATGGAATCTGGATTTTGGCGTCCCTCTGCAGACCCACGGAGGGGCCCCGGAAACTCGGAAACTCGGAATCTGGAATTTGCTATTTCGTATTTGGAAGAATTTGGGTTTCCGTGCTGCAAGGTTGCCCCCCCCCCTCCCCCCCCTCGCGCTCTGGGTGACCGCTCATCCCTCCCCGGGGGCTCCCCGCCCTGGTCGACCGTGGGTCAACCGCTTTTCGTAAATGGACATATCATGATAGTACATGTGTACCTCGATACGGTCAATTTCGGAATAACTCGGAATCTTGAAAAGTTTTGCGTTCGCGTTCAAGATGCCATCGTCACCGAAATCCGCTCGACCAAGAACGATCACCTATGCCACTATTTCCCGATCGTGCCCTCGCTCACCATCGCGTACGTCGACTCGCAAAGAACGCAAAGATACACTCGACACCGTCGCATGACGACAGTGTCGAGCGACAGCGGACAGGTCGCTCAAGTAGT
>Ga0210241_100409_pt1 | contig 37814 bp, 18 predicted proteins | sample ChrtobMetP5a_8mM_FD_155488 | JGI IMG/M metagenome (GOLD analysis project Ga0210241, IMG submission 155488) | Chrysochromulina tobin associated microbial communities from unialgal haptophyte culture, Seattle, Washington, United States - P5a_8mM | ecosystem: Host-associated > Algae > Haptophytes >...
TCGTGTCGCAGTACTACTTCCCGCTCCACCGCGCCGACTTCTACCTCAACGGCCAATTCCTTGGGATGGTGTGGTCCTTTACGAGTGCCTCCGCGTGCCTCGGATTGCCACTGATTACCCATGATTAACCATGATTGGTTCTTAGTGCTCTCGATGATCTATGTTTCCCCTCAATGATCAATGAAAATGGGTCTGCATCGCTTCAAACCATTCTGATCGACTCTGATTGGCTCTGATGACATCTGAAGGAGCTGACTAGCGTTCCGATTACATGTTCACAGGAGGACAGCTCGGAGGACGAGCACTGGGTGATCAAGGTTGACAAGTTGATCCACCGGCGTGTGAATGGGCCACGCCCGCCGTACGCGACGACACTCACGGGCCTCGCGTGCACACTCTTCTGGGTGCACCACGTGCTTGCCCTCAGTAAAAAGAAACCAAGGGCAAACATGCAGACAAGACTCAGGGGTTCACAGGCATGCCCAAGGAGGGCTACATGAACTACGGCGCGATCATCAAGCAGGTGCAGTCGTGGCTGAAGAGGCCACGCTTCGCGCAAACAACCAACGTACACCTCAAAGCGCTTCAGAGCCCAAACTAGGTGCCCAAACTTGCACTGCCCTCGCCCGATTGCGTCTGGTTGCGTCTGGTTGCGTCTGGTTGCGTCTGGTTGCGTCTGATTGCGTCTGATTGCGTCCGATTGCGTCTGATTGCGACGAGGGATGAACAACGAAGGTGTCTGCTGCCTCCCGCGTCTGCTGCGCGCCGCCCGCGTCAGCGCGCCGGCAGCGTCAGCGCGCCGCCACGTCGTGACGGAGACGCTGTTAGCATCTCACTGATAATCTACTCTCGGGTGGCCGGTCCTGCGGATGTATCAGCTGATACCTGATGACCTTGCCCGCGTCAGGTGCTGCAGCGAGCTCAGGAAGATGCATTCGCTTTGGTATTGGCGAGCGTCCACGAGTGGGCAGCGCACGAGGGGGGTAGGCATGGGCACGTGCGTGTCGAGCAGCCGATTGCATGCGACAAAGTGGCGCGCGGCGTTGGCGCTGAGGCTCTCGAGCATCGCTTCGTCGTCGATCAGGGGAGCCAGCTGGGCGCTGAGCACCTGCCAATCAGGTGCCATCAGGTGCAATCAGATGCAATCGGGTGCAATCAGGGGAGCCAGCTGGGCGCTGAGCACCTGCCATCAGGTGCGATCAGGTTTCGTCACGGAGGCGGAGTGCAGGGTGCAGACGGTCGTCAGAGGCCTTGCGCCGTACGCCGGCGGCTTCGCGCAGGCACGCTGATGACCTCTGATGACCTCTGATTACCCCTGATTACCTCTGATTACCGCCGTACGCCGACGGCTTCGCGCAGGTCGGCAACGACGGCGTCCTCCGTCTCTGGGCGCTCAACACGGCGCTCGCAGCTTGCGCGCCGCGTCTCGGGTGCAGGTGCGCTGATGACCACTGATGGCCACTGATAATCACTGATGACCTCTGATGACATCCGATGACCACCGATGACCTCTGATGACCACTGATGACCTCCGATGACTTCCGATGACCTCCGATGACTTCTGATGACCTCCGATGACTTACGATGACTTACGATGACTTACGATGACTTACGATGGCCTCTGATGACCTCTGATGACATATGATGACATCTGATGACTTCCGATGACTTCTGATGACTACCGATGACTTACGATGACCACCGATGACCTCTGATGACCTCTGATGACCTCGGATGACCTCCGATGACCTCCGATGACCTCTGATGACCTCTGATGATCTCTGATGACCTCCGATGACCTCCGATGACCTCTGATGGCCCCTGATGACTTCCAACGACCACCGATGACATCGGACGACCTCTGATGACCTCTGATGACCTCTTATGACCTCTGATGACCTCCGATGACCTCCGTTGACTTCCAATGACCTCTGATGACCTCTGATGACCTCTGATGACATCTGATGACCTCTGATGACCTCCAATGACCACTGATGACCACTCATCACCGTGGCCGCGCTTCGTGTACAGCACGCAATCAGGTGCAATCAGGTTCAATCAGGTGCAATCAGATGCAATCGGATGCAATCAAGGGAGCCAGCTGGGCGCGGAGCACCTGCCAATCAGATGCAATCAGGACCGCATCGCTGCACGGGCTACCCGGTTGGCATCAGGACGCTAAGTTGGGGCCTGTGTGTGGGGCACGTGTTAAACGCGTTTACACGCATCTTAGATAAAATGCGTAAACGCACCTACCCGCGTATACGCACCCCCCGGGTATACGCACCCCTGCCTGCGTATACGCACCTACCCGCGTATACGCACCCTGGGGTGGCGGGTGCGTATACGCACGTACCTGCGTATACGCACCCACACCCGCGTACAAGCACGTGTGCGTAAACGCGGCGTCGGGTGCGTATACGCACCTACCTGCGTATACGCACCCGACGCTGCGTTTACGCAGGGACGCGACGAACGTCATGTAACCTCCGCTGCCGGACAGAGGGGCTCACCAAGCATGAGCACCGGAGCACCGCTGCGGAGTCGGCAGCTCGCTTCGCCACACGTCGGCAGTTCCGTCGCTGTTGACCTCACCTGAGCTATAAGTAGCAGGTCACCTCTCGAGCACCGTGCTCATGTTCGGGCGCTCCGCTGCGCGCTGCGCCCAACACTCACTGCCAAGCCCCCCCCGCACATGCGCCCTCTCTCTCTCTCTCGCATGCTCTGCGCATCCGCAAGCGCCCGGGACGGCGTTTCCCTGGGAGCGCAATTCCGCACGCATCGCCCGGGACGGCGCTTAGGTATCGGCATGCTCGCCGTTAGCGGGTACGTAAGGCAAAAAGTCGTCGCCCAACTTGGCCGTGCTCTCGCGGTCTGCGGGTACGTAACTCAAACAGGCGTCGAAACCGAGCTTGGAAAGCGTGGCCGAATTCGCCATGGGTACGGCGTCAAAGTTGGAGGAGGAGGTTCCACCTGAAAGTGAGGGCTCCGTCGATGCCGAACGTTGGGTCGCCGAGAGGGCTTGCATGCACGTTTCGAGCCTCTCGAGCACGGTGCTCATGCTCGGGCGGTCCTCTGGGCGCTGCGCCCAACACTCACTGATGAGGGCTACGTAATTGGGGGGCAGCGCGATCGTTGGCCGATCCCCCCGAGAGGCGCTGAGGCAGGCTTCTACCCCTGTCATCCCCTCAAAAGCGCGGCGTTGATGCGTAAGCTCCCAGAGCAAGAGTGCAAAGGCGTAGACATCCGCACGGTCCTCGAAGTTGACGAGCGTGCGGCCCAGGCTGAGGCTGCCGCTGCTGCCACCACTCCCAGCGCCACGAGCGCGGCTCTCGCGCGCCTGACGTCGCGACACCTCCGCCACCCTCTCGGGCGCAAGATAACGCAGTGTGCCCCCCACTGTGGCCTTGTACTCCTTGTTTCGATCCCGCGCGTAGCTCAGGCTGAGGCTCGCCAAACCAAAGTCGGCGAGCTTGCACACCGTGTGGGTCGCGTCGAGCAGAGCATTATCCGTCTTGACGTCGGAGTGCAGGATGCCGTGCGAGTGGAGGAAGCACAGCCCGCTCGCCAGCTGCACGCCGAAGCGAATCTTCTCGTCGCACGGGAGCATGCTGGCCAGCTGTGGGTGTGGCGGCGGCTCCATCAGCTGGCGGCCGAGCGACGCTTGCGGCGCGACCGGCGCTGTGGCGGTGTTGAGGCCTAAGGGACGGATGAGGTGACGGAAGAAGCGCCCCCCGCTGAAGAGGGAAGAGACGCCGGCCTGGACGGCTTCAACGGGGGACGACCTTGGGTCGAAGAGGTATGAGGCGAGAGAGCCGCCGGCCATGTACTCGAGGACGAGCGCGGGCCGCTGGTCGACCTGAATGTAGCCAAAGAGGGCGCAGATGCACGGGTGGCGCAGGCGACGCAGGATGGCCACCTCCTGGAGCATGGCTACCTCCTCACGTGCGGTTGACGCGTCGACGTTCTCATGCTTCACGTTGAGCACCTTGACAGCGAGGTCATTGCCCTGCCACCGCGCAATCCAGACGGTCGCGAAGCCGCCTTGGCCGATCCGCCTGACCATCGTAAGCGTCGAGAAGTCCACCACCTCGAGCTGGGTCGGCTCGTCGGAACGCACAGAGGACAATGCGGTGACGGGGGTTTCACCCGAACCACTCGAGAGACGGGGCGAAAGCTCTTGCATGGACACGTCATTTCTCTCAAGCAGCTTATGGGATTGCATCTGTCTGCGCTTGAGACACCGCCGCGGAAATCGCACGAGAAGCGCCACGAGAAGCGCCGCGAAAAGTGCAACAATGGAGATGAGAGCTACCACCTCAAGTGGTTGTACCACCATGCCACGCGCAGCTGCACTCAGAGCAGCAGGTGGTGTCGGCGGCGAGAGCGGCGGCGCGTGCGGCGGCGCGTGCGGCGGCGCGTGTGGGCATTGCTCATCACGCGCGAGGTTGGTCGCACTCGAGTTGCTGCCCTCGTAGCACGGCAGCGGGACCGCGGCGCCTGGCGGGCAGAAGCTGCCCCGCTCGCAAGGCAAGCACGCGGACCCGAAGTGGCCGCCAGACGGAGCGTACGTGCCTGGGGAGCAGTCGACACAGAATGTGCCAACCTCGCCTTGGCGCTTGCCGCGCGGGCAGGCAGTGCACTCGGCGGCTCCCAAGGAGCGATCGTAGCCGGGCTTGCAGGGGGAGCATTCGCCGCGGACATTGAGCTCCGTGTGCTCTTCGCACTCGTAGCAGATATCGAAATGGTCATCTCGGCGTGAGGAGGGAGCAGGGCAACGGACGCATCCGTTGCCAAAGAGGCTGCGTGCAGTACCAGACTGAGAGCACCTGATGAAGGGCAGCAGATGGCTTGGGCTCAAACTCTTCCCGAGCAGCACGTCGAGGTCGCCATCACCGTCCACGTCCGCCGCCGCGATCGAGAAGGTGTACTTGCCGCCGGGCAGATCGATCCTCGTCGAGAAGGTGCCGTCGCCCGCGTTGAGCAGCACTCGGCTGGAACTGCCATAGTTCCCAAGCAGCACGTCGAGGTCGCCGTCCCCGTCCACGTCCGCCGCCGCGATCGACAACGTGGACGCGCTGCCCCCGGGCAGCTCGATGCTCGTCGGGAAGACACCATCGCCCGCATTGAGCAACACGCAGCTGGGGCTGTCATTGTTCCCAAGCAGCACGTCGAGGTCGCCGTCCCCGTCCACGTCTGCCGCCGCGATCGACAACGTGGACGCGCTGCCGCCGGGCAGCTCGATGCTCGTCGAGAAGGTGCCGTTGCCCGCGTTGAGCAGCACGCGGCTGGGACTGCCGTGATTCCCAAGTAGCACGTCGAGGTCGCCGTCCCCGTCCATGTCCGCCACCGCGATCGACAACGTGGGCGCGCTGCCGCCGGGCAGCTCGATGCTCGTCGGGAAGGTGCCGTCGCCCGCGTTAAACAACACGACACTGGGGCTGCCAGAGTTCCCGAGCAGCACGTCGAGGTCGCCGTCCCCGTCCACGTCCGCCGCCGCGATCGACGTGAGCGCGCTGCCGCCGGGCAGCTCGATGCTCGTCGGGAAGGTGCCGTAGCCCGCGTTGAGCAGCACGCGGCTGGGACTGCCGTCGTTCCCAAGCAGCACGTCGAGGTCGCCGTCCCCGTCCACGTCCGCCGCCGCGATTGAATACGTGTACATGATGCCGCCGGGCAGCTCGATGCTCGTCGGGAAGGTGCCGTCGCCCGCGTTGAGCAACACGCGGCTGGGACGTTTGTCGTTTCCAAGCAGCACGTCGAGGTCGCCGTCGCCGTCCACGTCCGCCGCCGCGATTGAATACGTGTCCATGATGCCGCCGGGCAGCTCGATGCTCGTCGGGAAGGTGCCGCCGCCCGCGATGAGCAGCACGCGACTGGGACTGCCATAGTTCCCAAGCAGCACGTCGAGGTCGCCGTCCCCGTCCACGTCCGCCGCCGCGATCGACGACGTGGACGCGCTGCCCCCGGGCAGCTCGATGCTCGTCGAGAAGGTGCCGTCGCCCGCGTTGAGCAGCACTCTCGAACTGCCGTGATTCCCAAGCAGCACGTCGAGGTCGCCATCGCCGTCCACGTCCGCCGCCGCGATTGAGCTCGTGGATGCGATGCCGCCTGGCAGCTCGATGCTCGTCGAGAAGGTGCCGTCGCCCGCGTTGAGCAGCACTCGGCTGGAACTGCCATAGTTCCCAAGCAGCACGTCGAGGTCGCCGTCCCCGTCCACGTCCGCCGCCGCGATCGACAACGTGGGCGCGCTGCCGCCGGGCAGCTCGATGCTCGTCGGGAAGGTGCCGTCGCCCGCGTTGAGCAACACGCAGCTGGGACTGTCATTGTTCCCAAGCAGCACGTCGAGGTCGCCGTCCCCGTCCACGTCCGCCGCCGCGATCGACAACGTGGACGGGTTGCCCCCGGGCAGCTCGATGCTCACCGGGAAGGTGCCGTCGCCCGCGTTGAGCAGCACGCGGCTGGGACTGCCGTCGTTCCCAAGCAGCACGTCGAGGTCGCCGTCCCCGTCCACGTCCGCCGCCGCGATCGACAACGTGGACGCGTTGCCCCCTGGCAGCTCGATGCTCGTCGGGAAGGTGCCGTCGCCCGCATTGAGCAACACGCAGCTGGGACTGTTATTGTTCCCAAGCAGCACGTCAAGGTCGCCGTCCCCGTCCACGTCCGCCGCCGCGATCGAGAACGTGAACTGATTGCCGCCGGGCAACTCGATGCTCGTCTTGAAGGTGCCGTCGCCCGCGTTGAGGAGCACTCGGCTGGGACTGTCGCCCATCCCAAGCAGCACGTCGAGGTCGCCATCGCCGTCCACGTCCGCCGCCGCGATCGACCTCGTGGACTCGCTGCTGCCGGGCAGCAGCACCAGGCTTTGTCCCACAAACTTCAGCACTGCTTCGTCACTGCCCAGCAGCTCGTTCCCCATCCTCGCCAACGGCTTGGGGAAGCGCAGGCACCCCGGCTCGGAGGACAACGAGCATGCCGGCGGCAAGAGAGCAGCCCGAACTCCTGGTGCAGGCTTGGGACGGGCCGGCGTGGGCAGCATCACAACGCAGCCGACCCGCGCTCGTGCCGAGCAGTTGGGTGGTGCGAACACTGTCGGCTGACCGCCCGGCTGGAGTCCCTGCGCATAGTCCCGTGGGGGAGGGTAGCGCCTGCGGCCTTGGCGGTCGATGTGCCAGCCTGTGAGCATCGACATGAAAATAGGGATGGGATTATATCGGGTGCTCTGGTCGGAGTTCGAGGCCCAAGGGAGATCTGGGTGGGATCTAAGTGGGATCCAGTGGAAACCTGCGGAAGCCTTCTCAAACCATCTTCGACCCGGGGCCGCCTGCGGGATCTTAGAGTTCCTTCAAAATCGTCTTCTCACTGGCCCGCGCGCCATCGACGATTCAACTTTGGAAAGTTGAAGTGTCATAGGTAATTTCTGAGTTTAGTGTGTTATTAAGATGTCACTACGACCCAGAGAACCCGACACTACCGGGTTCCCGATACCGGGTTTGCGAGAATTGTACGACATTTCAAGTTGTGAGCAGGATACGGCGTGCTCTGAGGCGACTTAGCCTGCCTTTTAGATTGGCTATTGAAAAACTTAAGAGAGAAACCGGTTAGTTAACCTCGGTTTCCTTATGAGGTTGGACATGAAGCGATCTGGACTTTATCAATTGTAAAATGATCTGATATGAAAAGTGCCAAACACGGCGCGTCGCCACTCTCCAGTATGGGGTCGGGTCGGAGGGGGTCGGATCGCGGGATGTGATATGAAAATTGGGCTCTGAGGTCGAGGTCGGACCGGGTCGGATCGAGTCTGGAGAAAGTCCAGGAAATTCAGTGTCATTTTCTCAACAATTTCTCAAAACACACACCCCCCCCCCTCCGACCTCACCGACCTCATAGACCGACCTCCGAGGTCAACCTCAAACTTTAGGGTTAGGGTTAGGGTTAGGGTTAAGGTTAGCGTGAGAGTCGACGTGTCACACTGGAGTGTCTGACACTGAAAGTGCGCGAAAAGTTTCGTCGAAGTTTCGTCACTGACAACACTAAGTTTCGTCATCTCTTTATTAGGCAATCAGTGGGTTTCGTCAGTCAGTCTACCGGTCGTAAACCTCCGTACGATATACCCCCCAGGAAAATGTTGCCGACCCCCTAGCTGACCTCCGAGGTCAAGCCCCAACTTCCGCCACACCCCCCCGAGCCAAGGTTTGAGAGTCGAAGGGTCACACTGGAGTGTCAGACACTGAAAGTGCGGGAAAAGGTTCGTCGAAGTTTCGTCACTGACCTCGCAGGGTTTCGTCATCTCTTTATTAGACAACCAGGGGGTTTCGTCACTTCGATTCGTCACTAGGGCTACCGGTACGCAATCTCCGTAGGCGATATAGGTGGGAATGAGTGGGATCCGGTGGGATCTACGCTAGGTGCGATCCAGTGGGATCCGGTGGGATCCGGTGGGATTGAGCCCAGTATTTGATTGGGATCACGGATCTGATTGGGATCTGAGTGGGACCGCGGGACCGCGTGGGACGCTGCAAGCTCGGGACCGCGGCCGGTAGGGTTTAAAAGTCGCCCGCCCGTACCGGTGTCGGTTCCCCAACGTGCAACGAAGTTCGAGTGGCACTCGTGTATGACTGTGAATTCATCGTGTACCGCACGCGCTCGCTCTCAAATGCCGCACTTTCTACTTTGCCATCGCACCAGGTGTCCTCTCCACTGCTCCATGCACGTCCCACGCCGCACACATGCCTCCACCTGCCCACCGCCGACTCACAGCACGCGACTGAGCACTGATGACCACTCATGCGCCACGTATCACACGGACCCGCCATTCCCTGTACGCTCACTCCAAACGCGCCTACCGGTACCTGCCGAGGAGACCCCCGCACGTAGTAGAGGGCACGCTCAGCCCACCGACATGGGTTTGCGACCGACGCTGGAGCTCCTGTGAAGGTGAATCTTCGGGCTGCCCGACATTCCGGGCATCCCTTTCATCCGATCGTCGAGTGAGCCGCCCGCCCCCAATTCAGTCGCGTCGAGGGGCGGCAGCCGCGCCGCGCTCGAGCGCGGGCCATCGATGGGCACGTAAGCATTGCGAGGGCGCGGCGTCGGAGGCAACAATCCGGTGGTCGCTAGGAGCTTTCGAGGCGAAGGAATCGTGTCTTCGAGCGTCTTGCGGTGCTTGCGATGGGCATTCTCGTGCATCGCGCGCGTCTGCTGCACCATGTGCTCAAAGTGCTGGTGGAAGAAGGTCGACTTGAGCTGGCCGAGCTCCTTCATCCCACGAAGGGATTCGGCGCGAAGCGTGTCGAAAAATTCCTTCCGGGGGATCACAAGAAGTTCGAGCTGCGTAATCGGCTCGAGGCACCAACGGGCGCCGGCCTCCTTGAAGAGATTGTCTGAGATGCACTCGCCTGGCCCAAGCGTCGCCACGGGCAGCGAGCTGGCGCCCAAGTGGGCCCTGACGGCGTGCGCGGCTGGGGGAACCGCGTCGACGAGTGGGCCGTACTCGGACGACGGCACGGAGATGGGCGGCGGTTTGGTGGCGTGCATCTCTGGGTTGGCGCCGGCGACAAGACGCGCCTCACCCGAGAAGATGAGGTACACGTAATCGTACGAGAACGAGGAGGAGGTCAGCGAGGGCTCGGGCGGGTGCGCGAGGCACATTTGGCCGCGCATGAACGTCCTCTTCTGCGCGCTGTTCGAGAGCCCGTGGATCGCGGCCACCGAGATGCCGTCCGTCATCGAGAGAGACCCGAGGAAATCGATGAGCCGGCCGCGCTCCGAGGTGCGATCTGCCTTGAGGATGCGGTCGAAGTCCGCGCGGTCGATCTCCATGAGCTCCATTGGCTCGGTAGTGATCGCCGTCACGAGCCAAATCGGATTCTCCAGCAGGAGCTCCTCCTCGCCGATGGCATCGCCCGCGCGCAGTACGCTGGTGGGCTTCAGGCCGGCGAACGCGTCGATGCCCTGCTGCCGTCGGCGCAGGTCCGAGTTCGACGACTTCTCGGTGAACGCCGACATGGCAAGCGAGGTCATCCGCCGGCGCGGCTCATGGGCGAATGTGTTGCACTTGCCTGAGATGATCACGTACAGGCACGAGGCGGCAATGCCCTTGCGCACGAGCATCGAGCTCTCGTTCACCTTGCGGTAGCGCATCACGCGGCAGAGCTCGAGGTGCGTGTGCGACGTGAGGGAGCTCAGGTGATGCAGGTGCGAGGTACGCTGCTGCAAGATCTGCAGGTCTTCGCGCGTGCGTTGGTGGGGCTCCTTGGTACAGGCCGCATTGTACCGTGCGTTCTCCGAGATGAGATGCAATGTGCCGCGGTCGAGGTCGAGGAAGTCCTTTTTGCTGAGAATGAGGAGCTCGACGTTGTCGCTCGAGCGCACCGTCGCCATGCGCTTCACGCCGTCCTTAAAGAGAGCGATCTCTCCCACGATCGCGCCAGGCCGCAGCGTCACAATGTGGCGCATGTTCGCACGCACAACGGTCGACTGCCCCGTCTCGATCGCCTTGAGCGTGGCCAGCCCGGCCTTCCTCATCAACGCAAACGGGTTCTTCTTCTTGGGAGGCGAAACCTCACCCTCCCTCCTCTCCTCCTCCTTGACGAGCACATCACACCGCCCGCTGCGGATGATGAAGCAAAAGTTGGCCTCGTCGCCCTGGCTGACGATGTCCGTCTCGGGCGCATACTTGCGTCGATCGAACCAATAGTTCAAGCGCGCGATCGACTGGTCCGACCACGACGCGAAAAAGGGCGTCGCCTTCAGCATCGTCACCGTCTCCGTCATCTCCTTCTCCATCATGCGACGCAAGATGTAGGCGTAGTCCGACTTGAGAATGATCAGTACCGAGGCGCCTTCCTCGCCGCACGTCGCCGTGTAGCCGTATAAGCGGTACTGCATCACGAGCGGGAAGTGGTGGAAGCTCTTACCCATCCGCATGTCGGTCTTGCGCGTCTGGCTGCCGCCTGCACCCTTGCTCGCCTCCTGATGGGACACTTGCGGCTCCTCGATTGTCACCGAGCCTCGGAGCACGATGAAGAAGCAGGCGGCCTCCTCATCCTTGTCGCACAGCGTCGTGCCCGGCTTGAAGTGATGATACAGGCAGTTGCGTGCAAGATCGTTCTGCTGTTCTTCCGTGAGGGAATGGACAAACTCTGGGGCGCTCAAGCCAAGAGCACTAACGATGCCATCGATGTGGGCCGTCTCGCGCTCGTCCGGCGGCGTGCTGAGCGCATCAATCGCTGCCTGCGGCTCCAGCAGGTCTTTGGGCGGCTCCACGAAGGGCTCGTTGCTGTCGGGGTCCTCCAGCATTCGATCGCGAATATATTTGAGCTCGTCCTCCTTGGCCTGTGCCCGGGTCTTCATGGCGAGCAGCGCGGGTTTCCCATCGGTCTTGGCGGTCAGCAAGCTCGTGGGCTTCGCCACGGCCGGGGCCTTGGCTCGTAGAAGTGCCGGCGACGAGCCGGGCGAGCCGAGCGTCTTCTTATGATCCTCCTCCTCGTCAGCCTGTTCTGGAGCCATACCAGGGACGCCCATCCGCAACGAAGCGCCCACGGACGTCGGCGAAACGGGGAGCCTTTTCTAAATCTGTTTCTGCGGATTCTGTGGATTCTGTTCAAATGTGTTCGATACCGCGCGCTGAGAGCTTGAGTGCTCGACTTGAGTGCTTGCGTGCTTGCTTGAGTGCAGCGCGCGCGCGCGTGAGTCTGAGTGAGGATAGATAGGGATCCTACATCCTACAACCCCTGAGTTTTGGGGGGGGGTGAACTATCATGCGGGCACTTTCTGCTCTCTCTGCACTCTGGTGCTCGCTCACCTGGGGCCGATTCCGGCCGAAGACAAATTCGGCAAATAGCGCACGGCAAGCCTCAGGAAGGTAACTTAGGAAGGAAATGTCTGATGTGCGTGTGGAAGTGCGCCAACAAGCAACATGGGAACATCTCAGTCATCACACAAGTGACCGGACAAAGAATGCTGCGATCCAATGACGCGTGACATGCGATCATGACACTCAAAGTCGCAACAAGTCAACATGCGAAAACTAAGTTCGCAACTCACACGCCGCAGCTCACACAGTCGAGCCTCTGCGCTCTGCCTCTGGCTCCAAGTCCGCGCCAAAACAAGCCAAAGGATCCTTCATTTAGAGCTTTCCTTCGAGGAACGCATTGATCATCGCCAGCGCATGCGCAGGCTGGTCGCGAGGCACTGTGCGCCGCGAGAGTGCACAATGGAGGTGAGAGGGCCGGCACAGGGGGGGGGAAGAGGAGTTACAAGCAGGACACTCAGGGCGGTCTCTCCTGGCCTCGTCGCAGTGGCGGGGAGGGTCTGGGCAAAGGCTGGGAGGGGGTGGGCAAAGGCGAGGATGGGCTGGGGCCCAAGGGTCTGGCAGTGTCCCGTGGCGTTCGAGAGCGCCGTTCTGAGCGCACCCATGTGGCCCGCGTCGTACACACGCAGAAAGGAAAAGTTAGCCGCCGTCTGCAGCGTGCCTGCAGGGGTGCCTGAGACGTTCCACAAGGTTACCGGCGCCGCGTTGAACTCGTCCTTGTGCGCCCACTCGAGCGCGCGCGTCCAGGCCTGGTTGCCGAGCCAGTTGCAGATGAAGTCCTGATCACCTGCGTACATGAGGACGCGGATGCCGGCGGAGAGCTGGTCGGGCAGCTTGTCCTGAAATGAGTGCATCCAGTCCCCCTCGAGCTCAAACTCGATCGCGACGGCGTGGTTGCAGTCCTTCCACTTGTGCTCTCCGTCGACGCCCAGCGCCTGCTGCACGTCCGGTCGCGACAGGTACACGCCAACGTTCGAGAAGTCGTAGCACAACGGAGGCACTTCGCACTTCTCGCGCATGTCGTAGGGGTTGAGCCCCGTGAGCGAGTATGGCTCGATGAGGCCGAGATTGCACACATCCGTGGCGAGGATGCACGTCTCGGGGATGCCCTTGTCGCAGCCGCGGATGGCCTCCTGGCACGGCGGCACCGCGGCCTTCATGATCTCGTACGTCGCATTCGACACCGCGGGAGCATGGCCGTTGGATGAGATCGCCATCTCCGGGTAGTACCCGTACTGAACTTCAGGGTTCGTCAGCCCGTTGCCGACGGAGGTGCCCTTCAGGTTGATGTACAGCGCGCCCGAGGGCAGCTTCGTGTTCATCTCCCACACCTTGTGCGTGACTGCCGGCACGTAGTGCCCAGCATAGCTCTCACCCACCACAAAGAAGGGGTTCTGCTTGTACTGTTGGTGGTTGCGGTAAAACTGCTGCAAAAAGTCGTACATATCGGCTGCGACCGTGTCCTCGTTGTGGTCGTACCCCGTGCCCCACGAGAAACCCGTTCCAGTTGGCTGGTCTATGTACAGCACGTTTGCCTGTGTATTCCATGAGTAATCATTGGTGATCGTCTGGGTACCCTGCTTGTTGATCGAGCACGGGCCATTCTCGCCAAAGAGTGCGACCTCCGACGAGCAGCCTGGTCCACCCGTCATCCACATGACGACCGGGTCGGTTGATGGAGTGCGACGCGACTCAAAAAACCAGTAGAAATAATTCTTGCTGCGCCCCACCGTGCCCGTGGAGAGGGTGTAATAGCCGGAGTACTGCTTGACGGGATCGCACAGTGTGGCACTCGCGTTTGCTGCGTGCGTCTTCTCGCGCAAGGTGCCGAGCAGCGTGTACGCGGGCGTCGGCACCGCCGAAGAAGCGAGCAGAATTGACATCATGAATTGATGAGGCCCTTTTAGGAAGGGAAAATGGATGGCCGCGGCGGACCGAGCATCGTAACGCAGCGCCCCGCAACTCGACCGATGTTTCCCCAAATGCGGTCTCCGAACTTCACTTTTGTGAACGCGTCGTGTCGGTCTTGGCGGCGGAAAGACGAAATGCCATTGCGCTCGGGGCTCGCCGCCCTCACCATCCAGGACGATGAGTCCGTGGATCTGGGCGCGACGTCTCCTCCAGCGCTTTCCCGCGGCTCGTCCTTCGATGTTTCGCTGAACGATACATTCAAGGCTGGCGGCGGCACCCCGCTGGACTCAACCATCCGGCTGCGACCAGAAGGCATGGAGGTGAAGGGCGCACAATTCTCAGACATCAGCCTCGCAGATCTTGACAAGGGCAAGATGCTTGGCAAAGGCGCGTCGGGTCGCGTCTTCCTGGTGACGCACCGGAGGACAAAGGAGCAATACGCGCTCAAGCAACTGACTGCGCTCGCCGATAAAGCAGCGCGCCACCAAGCCCTGAACGAGCTGCGCATCGCTACGAATCACTGTGGCAAGGCCGAGGACGGAAAGACGGAGCATCTCGTGCGGCTCGTCGATGCCTTCTTCCACGAGGGCAACATCAGCATGCTCATGGAATTGTGCGACGGCGGCTCGCTCGACGACCAGCTGAGACTGTCGAGGGAGCAAGGGCAAGCAGCGACGATGCCGCTCGCGCCGCTCGCGTACCAGATCTGCACGGGCGTGCGCTACATGCACGAGACCATGAAGCAGGTGCACCGCGACCTCAAGCCCGCCAACATCCTGCTCACCTCCGAGGGCGTGGTCAAGCTGACCGATTTTGGCGTCTCGAAGCAGCTCAATTCAACCGACGCCTTCGCGATGACACAGGTGGGCACCACCTCATACATGTCGCCCGAACGGCTCAAGGGGAACGACTACACGTACCCGAGTGACGTGTGGTCCGTGGGCGTCATCGTGCTCGAGATGCTCCGGGGAGCACATCCGTTCAACGGAACGTCCTTCATGGCTATCTGCAAGGCGATCTGTGAAGAGCCCCTCCCGGCACCACCCGACGGCACCGCGCCCGAGCCTGTGGCGTTTGTGGACGAGTGCCTGCAGCGCGAGCCGAGCGCGCGCAAGAGCGCGGGCGCGCTGCTCGACGGTGAGTGGCTCAAGCCACTGCGCCACCGCGACGTGCGCCAGGCCGTATTCAAATGGCTCATGGGATCCGCCGCCTCGGCCGCCATGACATCCGCGGCCGCCAATGCGGAGATGAAGAGGAGGGCGCGCGAGATGGCGAGGCGTGCGATCGCCTCCTCCTCGGACGCGCCCCTCGACGGTGACGACGATCTCTTCACCCCCCAGGGTTTCGTCACGCCCACATTCACGGTGACGCCCCAGCTGGTGCAGGCGTCGTGCGCCGCCGCTTCGGAAGGATATGCCGAGGACGGCACCGCCGATGGTATGAAGCAGACCTTCGTGGCCGCCCGGCCGGATGGCGGAGACAGCCACGGCGCCCGACGGGTCAATTGGCAGGAATAGGGAGGGAGCTCCCACAGAGCGGTGGGCTCGCCGTCTTCGGCGGCGTCCTTGGCGGCCGCGCGCCGGATCCAACGGGCGCAGGAGCGAGCGACGCGCCTGCCGTCGCCGAGCGCTGCCACCTCGCCCGACCGTGGCCGTCGATGACGCCACCACTTCGCGTGCCACTCTGTGGGAGCCTCCTACCTAGGGTATACCGAGCCTCGCGGCAGGACCCTTCATGCCACTGTGCACACTGGATGCACTTCTGATGCACTTCTGAGTGCAGCGGCGCAGCGGCACCGCGTGCAGGCTGGACACGGTCTGCACGCGGTCTTACGACGAGTAATTTAGGACCAATAGCCAGCCCCAGGTGAGTTTTACGTTACGTTGCCTCAAGAATCACGCTTCTACGGATCAGGAACGGCGAACGCTCCGCCCGCGCGGCGTCCGGCTCGCGCGCCCCCGTCGCGTACAGTCCGCAACGGCCAACGCTCTCGCGCCTCGGTGTAATGCCCGCACGAGCTCGAGCTCACCGGCGAGGAAACGTCCGCGCCGCGACCAGCCGGACCGGGTGTCGACGCCGCACTGCGAAGCGTGAAGGCACGACCCCCCGTGCCGATCGCCCCGCGGGGTCCGGGGACGTGCTGGGACAAGGGACCGGACGAGGGACGCCCGCTGTGACGCGCGGTCACCCGGCCGGCGAGTGCAAGAGACGGCCCCTCACACTCCTGCACACGCAGCTATGTGTCTGTGTGATTTCTAACACGCTAGGTCTATGGTCATCGTATAGGCCGTTGAGTCAATCACCGACCGACACCGCCGTTCGGTTCCCTACGCGACCGCGCTGCCTCACATCGTCACATGACAATTGCTGCCCGACACAATGGGCACAGACACGGTCCATACCCACCCACGCACGCCCTAAGTATGCGTTGCGGGTTCCAGTTACCCTCACGAGTTGGACGGACACTCAGATTCATGAATGATTTATAGCATGGCATGACGCACATCTTATGGCCACATGCCAGAATCCTCACATCTGCACTCAGTGGCTCAAGACATATGGGGCATCTGTCTTGAGCCAGCACCACCACCGCCGCCTCCGCCGCCGCCGCCGCCGCAGCAGCAGCTATTAGTCCTCTCCATGGAGCATCTCCCGGAGATTGGACCTCGTTGGAGATTGGACCTCGCTGGAGATGGGATATCCATGGAGCATCTCCCGGTTGCGACCTTCCTCGCCGACTCCCACGTGCTCCTTGCGTCCCGTCTCGCATCGTGCTCGAACGCAGTGCTCTAAACAGCCCCACCAATCGTACGACGAGGCCAGCCATCGCAAACAACACCATCGAGAGCAGGCAAGCGAATCGACCCATCTCGCCTTGGAGAGCGGTGGCCTTCCATCCAGTGGCTGCATGCGTGTGTAAGGTGGTGCCTTGGGGCGGCGGCAGCGAACTTGGCGGAGGCGACGAGGAGTGCGTCAGCGATGGCGGTGGCAAAGGCCGCGGTGGCGAGGGTGCGGACGGTGGCGCCAGCGGTTGAGGGGCGGTTGACTTTGGCGAGGGCGGCGAGGACGTGTCGGCCGAGATGCTGCCAGGAGTGGACGGCATCCGTGGAGGCGGTAGAACCAGATGCGGCGGCGGCAATTGCATGGCGTGCGATCCGCAGTCCGCGCAGTCGGTGCCGTAGGCGCACACTGGGAACTCGGAGCAGCCAACTGAGGCATAAGCTAGCATTCCGACGCAAGTGACAGCGCTGATGCAAAGGGCAGGGGGTGCCGCGGGTGCCGGAGATGTTGACGGTGCCTGCAGCTCACGGCGGTGGCTAGGCACAAGGGACGCCGCGGCGACGCTGCCCACGATCGACCCAAGTTGATACGTGGGCTGCACAGATTGTCCCACCGTGCCGCTCAGCTGGAGGAGGAGCAGAACAAATGTGAGCCTCGAATGGCGGGGTGAACCGACTCGGATCGCACTCGACAGCTTGCGCGCGGCCGGCGTGGCCGGAACGATTGAAGGTGCGAGTGCTGTCATCCAGTCGTATGAGCGCGCGCGCCGTGCGTGCCGGCGTCGAGTGGCTCAGAAGAAAGTGAGCGAAGAGGGCAAGGAAAGCGAGCACCTCGCTCGGTTATGTAACGCCGGGATATACATGTATCAACAGCCTTCCCGCCCCGCAGCGACAGTGATGAATTCATACAGAAGCGCTCCACGCTGCCGTGTTGAACAATTCACACCTCTTCACACTCATCAAGCAGCGATGGCACTTTCGGCTAGGCTGCTTCTCGCCTTGGCTGCGGCCGCAGCCTACACGCCACTCGCGACCTTGCGACGTGCTGCGCTGCCGCCAGTCCAGCTTTTTCATCCTCGCAACCGGCGCTCGCCCGCTCGTCCGCTCGCTGTCGCGCCGGTCGACAAAGAGCCGCTCAACGAGGTCGACCTGATGGTGATGGTAGACAGATGGCAGCGCGAGGACGAGCACCGCCTCGCGAGCGCGGCGGCGGCCCTGCTCGTCGAGGACGCGCCGCAGATTCGCAACGGCGCCGCCACTGCCAACGGCCGGCGAGCGTCCAAAGGCAGCGGCGCGTACCAGCAGCGGCTCGTGGAGGCGGAGGGCGACCCAGCGGACAGGAAGCCGAGCGTCGAATATGACCCGATCCGCGCGGCGGCGCGCTTCGCCGCACAGCCGATGGCCGTGCTCAGGCGCCAGATGGAGCTCATCGGCCCGCTGCTCGGCTTCCTGTCCAGGGTGATCCTCGACAAGAGGGCTGGCAAGGAGGCGGAGCACCGGGCCGCTCGCGCCGAGGAGCTGACCGAGCTGATCTCGTCGCTCGGCCCGGCGATCATCAAGGCGGGCCAGGCGCTCTCGTCGCGCTCTGACCTGCTCCCACTCGAGTACCTACAGAGCCTCGAGCAGCTGCAGGACCGCGTGCCCCCCTTTCCGACCGCGACCGCGTACAGCATCATCCAGGCCGAGCTTGGGGCACCTCTCGAGAGCACGTTTGCCTCGATTGGGCCGGAGCCGGTGGCGGCGGCGTCGCTCGGGCAGGTGTACCAAGCCGTGCTGGCCACCGACGGCACGCGCGTCGCCGTCAAGGTACAGCGGCCCAACGTCGAGGCGATCATCGCCCTCGACCTGTACATCCTGCGCTCGTACTCGCTCACGCTGCGCTCACTGCTGCAGCTGCTCGGCCGGAACATCGACTTCGTGTCGGTCATCGACGATTTTGGGCGCCTGATCTACGCGGAGGTCGACTACGAAGTCGAGGCCGCCAACGCGCGCCGCTTCGATCGGCTCTACGGTGCACTCCCAAACGTGTCATCGCCCCGAATCTATGACAAGTTCTCGACACGTCGGGTGCTCACGATGGGCTGGGTGGACGGCGTGCGTCTCACGGATCGCGAGGCGCTGCTCGCCCGCGGGCTCGACCCCGCAGCGCTCGTGGACACACTCGTGCAGTGCTCGCTCCGCCAGATGCTCGAGCATGGATTCTTTCATGCGGACCCGCATGCGGGCAACCTGCTCGTCACCGACGCGGGCGAGCTCGTCTACCTTGACTTCGGCATGATGAGCTACCTCGCACCCACGCAGCGCTACTCGCTCATCGAGGCGGTCGTGCACATGGTCAACCGCGACTTTGGCGCCCTCGCCGAACTCTACCGCAATCTCGGCTTCATCCCGCCGGAGGAGGACATCGGCCCGATTGTGACCGCACTCAACGCGGCTCTGCCCGATGTCCTCAACGCCCCCGTCTCGGAGCTCAACTTCAAGTCGGTGGTGGAGCGGCTCGGCGACGTCATGTACAAGTTCCCCTTCTCGCTCCCGCCCTTTTACATCGCCATCCTGCGATGCCTAGGGGTGCTCGAGGGCCTCGCGTTGCAAGTGGATGATAAGTCGGCCATCATCCACGACGCGTACCCTTACATTGCGGCGAGGCTCCTCACCGATCGTTCGCCGCAGCTGCGGCGCGCGCTGGTGACGCTCATCTTCCGCGACGGTGCGATCCAATGGCACCTGCTCGAGGGGCTCCTCGACAACGCCGCGGGCACGCGCGAGCTCGACCTGCTCGCCGCCGCCGAGCAGCTCTCCGACTACCTACTCTCGCCCGAGGGCTCGCCTATGCTCGAGCGGCTCACCGACGAGATTGTGGACGAGATCGACACGCTCGGCGCCGAATCGGGCGCCTACCTCTACCAGACGTTCGGATCGTTCGCCGCGCAGCTCGTGGCGGAAGGTGGGCCGGCGGCCACGGCGGCTGCGGCCGCCGCTGCTGCCGCCGGAAGTGGCAGCAGGAGGTCCAGCACCAGCACCAGCACCAACTCCAGCACCAGCGACGCACTCGCAGGCATGGCGGCCGTGGCAGCGCGGCTCGCGGCCGAGCACACTGCGCTCAACCCGCCTACCGAGCGCATCCGACGCGCCATCCGCGTCCTCGAGTTACTGCAGCGCTCTGCACGCGGCGGCAGCCTTGAGCTCTCGAGGATCGGGGCGCTCGCCACGACGCTGCTCGCTCAGGAGCGTGTGCAGCGCCAGCTCGCGGACGTGACGCTGCAGCTCGTCGAGCGCAGCGTCCGGCGCGGTATCCAATCCTTCTTTGCCATGGACTGGAGTAACCTGGCGCCGCCGCCGCCGCCGCCGCCGCCGCCGCCGCCGCCGCCGCCGCCGCCGCCGCCTCCGCCGCCGCGGCGAGCGAGGCCCCCACCGTCGGCGACGCCGCCACCGCCGCCACCGCCGCCACCGCCGCCACCGCCGCCTCCGCCGCCTCCGCCGCCGCCAGCAACCACGGCGACGGCTGGCCCGCAAACTGGAAAGGCGGCTGCTGCGGTAACGGTCGGCCATGAAGCCGTTGCCTTGGAAGCAGCGGCCAGCTTTCTGAAAGCTGAGGTTGCAGCGGCGCACCATGCGCATGACGCCCAGCATGACGCAGCACTCAGCTGGACGTACGCGGCGGCGAGACGCGAGGCCTCAGCACCTGCATCGAGTTGGGCGTATGAGCAATGGACGTCGAAAGCAGTGAACGTCGACAGGGTGAGGAGCGCTCAGGCCTCGCGAATCGGACAAGACGAGAGATGGATGTATGCTGCGGAAGGATGAGAGTTGCGAGACTTGTGACTCCTGCGAGAGGAGACAAGCACGTTCAGGATCCCCAGGCTTTGACGACTATGTGTCACTAGTATAATTTAAGCAAGACAACGCACTGAGACGTCCGCGCACCTCCACCCTCAGGGTCCGACCCTGCTCGCCCATACGCCGCCGGTGCGGGACGAGCGTCATACATCGTGTCTTTGCATCTCAGAGCGGAGTGAATAACTCGACTATAGAGCCGCCCCGAGTCGCATTCGCAAGTCCCATGGCAAGTTCCCATACTCCACAACAGCCACCACGCACTGGTGCGCAAGTTCACGTTGAGGGCGGCCCGTTGCAGTCGCACCCGAGCGTTCTGTTGCAGCAGATGCCGTACTCGCCTTTCTTCTCGCCGGGGCCATCTGGAGCTGGGTCCGAATGGTACGGCACGATATCCTGCTTCACCTTCTCGTAAGCACTCATGATCGTCGCGATCACCGAGGCGAGGTGGGGGTCCTTGGGAGTAGTCGTGTTGACAGAGAGCGGATGCGCCTCCGATGGGTCGACCTGCCAAATTAGGACAGAAACTTCCAGATGAGGGAGGAGCTCACAGGCAATCAGTGTCCATCGACGCCGCACCTCGACATTGAAGAGGAGCGGCCCGTTGCTGCATTGCAGGGTCGGGCACCCCACGGGGGCCGAGGGAGAGACGCCGCACCCACTCAGGCCAGGCCCCGTAGCGAAGTGAGCCTTGTACGGACCAAACCGGGCGGCGGAGGGGCTGTTGCCATCGTTGCCTGCCTCGGCGCCTCCGTAGAAGAAGAGGATGTCGTGAAGGGACTTGCCGGACTCGTTGAAGAGGATGGACTTGAAGTCGCGCCCGTCGTACACCCGATCCGTCGGCAGCGGAACCCCCGCCAGACCAAGGACCGTCGGGAAGACGTCCATGGAGGAGACGATCTCCGCGGAGCGCGTGAAAGGCTCGATGACACCAGGCCAGTGCGCAAAGCCCGCCTCGCGGATGCCCCCCTCCCAGGTTGACCCCTTGCCGACGTTCCAGTACCCGGCGTACCGCGCCGACAGAAGCCCCTCTGACCCACCCGATGTGCCCTGGACCAGCCACGGGCCGTTGTCCGCTGTGAACAAAATGAGCGTATTGCCCTCGATGCCGTTGGCCTTCAGCCGCTCAGCGACTTGCCCCACGAGCGTGTCGATCTCGGCGAGCGCGTCGCCAAAGGCTCCGCGGCGCGTAGCGTTCTTGTGCTCGCAGTCGCAGTACCTGAGGGGAAAGGGCGCCGTGTTGAGCAAGTGCAGAGGTGGGCTCTGCCGTGGGTGAGGCGGCGGGGCGCACTGCTTCTCAGGCTGATTGTCCATGGTCGTGTGCACGTGCGAAAAGGGGAGGTAGAGGAAGAAAGGCTCATCCTTATGTTCGTCGATGAAGGAGGTTGCAAACGTGCGGTATTGCGGAGACAGGTTTGTAAGGTCGACCGGCTGCTCAAGGACGGTGGTAGTCACGGTGCCGTCGGCATTCTTGCGCTGCTCCACGAGGGGCAAGAAGTCGCCGCCAGGGTCGTCCGCCTCCCCGGCGCTCAATGGCCGCGCCAAGCCCGCCTCCACGTATGGCTTGATCGCGGACTCTGATGCCGATGCACCGGGCCGTTGGCTGAAGCCGGATGTGCCGCCGCCCGGCTTGTCGCATGGCGACGCGCGTGCCTTTCCCATATCATCGCTGAAGGGTATGCCCAGGTACGCATCGAATCCGCGAGCCGCTGGAAGGTACGCCTCGCGTTGGCCGAGATGCCATTTTCCGCATGCCCCGGTCGCGTAACCCGCTGTCTTGAGTTGCGAGGCAAGCGTCGTCTCGTTCAACGGAAGCCCGCTGTCTGTGGTTTGGCCGAACACGCCCGGGATGCCCATCCGAGACCACTGGCGGCCCGTCATCAACGACGCGCGCGAGCACGAGCAGACCGGGCAAGCGCTGTACCAAGTAGTGAGGACCTTGCCGCTGAACGCCAGCTTATCGATTTGTGGAGTCTTGGTCGTTGGATGGCCGGTAAAGCCCGTGTCTCCGTAGCCAAGATCGTCGACAAAAAAGAGCACAACGTTCGGCTTATCAAGTGGCGCTCGCGCCGCCGCGGACGTGGCAAGGACGCCACACAAGAAGAAGCTGCGCTTCATAAGGCCGCCCCGTCTCCTCGACGCGAGCGAGGAGAGCGCTCGGGGCCCGACCAGGACGCGGGTGTCCAATGACGAAACCGAGAACTCCACACCTGAGACTCTTCGTAGACTTCACTGCCTGTGAACATGTGGCTTCGCTGCCTGGACACATGTGTAACACAGCGGTTTTCCACGGTCCACATGGAAGTCATCCTCATCCTCATCCTGGACCAGCGCAGTGCCAAAACATCCTCATCCTCAATCCTCATCCGAATCCTCAACCGAATCCTCATCCTCATCCTCATCCTCATCCGAGGATGAGGACTCCTCCTCTTCCGAGAAACGGTTCCCGGCGACGTCACTTGTCGCGTAGCAGTCCTCGATCGTGTGACTCGCCCGCCCACAGCGACGGCACCCGTCGAGAGAGTTGCGCAAGCGCTTTTTGGTCGACGACGCGGATGGCGACACGCCCCCACCGCGGCCGCCTTGGCCACCTCGGCCGCCCTGCCACGCTGATTCTGCAGCAGCTGCAGCCCGCTGCTCCGCTGCAGCCGCACGCTGCTCAGCTGCAGCGTACCTCGGGCGCTGCGGTCCGGTTGGTGCACTCGTTGATGTGGAGGGCGAAGCATCATCGTCCTCAATGGCATTGCCCATCACATCCGTCCTCGCGAAGCATGCAGTAGCCCAGTGGCCCTGATGCCCGCACCGTAAGCAGCCGTTGGTGGCGTGATACATTTCCTTGCACAAAGCCTTCACGTCCTCGCGAGACAAATGCGGACGCGAATATGAGCCACCACGCACGGAGTCGATGCCACGATCGAGCATCACCGCTTTCACATGCGCGTCTTCCTGCAAGCGCGCCGCCTCGTCGGAGCACTCGAGCTTCCGCAGCTTGTACTTCTGCGAGAAGCACAGCGGTGGATGCAGCCGTGTCCATTCGGCGCCGGCACCATCGCGATGCTCTTTTAGACGTGCAGCTGGGTTGGTGGTGGTGCCGACATAGAAATGGTTTTCCTTCAGCTCCAGCGTGTAGAGGAATAGAGGCATCAGGATTTGGAGTTCAAGTGGCACCGCGCGCGCGCGCGGCCTGTGTTCGTGTGGCGGGCGCTTCACGCGGGGGTTTTCGGGAACGTACCGACCTGTGAACCAAACTTGACAGCTGTGAAAAATACAGCACGTGACGTGTTTACCGGTACATGTGATGTGCGACCTGGGATCATACAACGTGCGAGGCTTTGCAGATTTGCAGTGCTCGTTTCAGACTGCAATTTCACACAATGCAACGCACATCTCAGTTCTCACGACAAAGACGCATTGCCAGACGAGTTGCCTGGCACCCAGTAGGGGCACGCTCGCACGGGCCGGTCATCGTACGCGCCCCCCATGTGCCCAATGGAGGCCACGGCCGCCATCGCCACTTGCTGCACCTGATCCGAGTAGAGGTGGATCCCTTTACCCGTTGCCTGTCCGGCGCAATGCGCGTACTCCTTGCGTGTCCGGTCGTAGCGATTCGTCCTGTTGTCGCACACCTCGCGGCTAAAGTACGTGTGGCCCGACAGGATTGCTACGTTGCGGTAATAATAGACCATCTCCTTCTCGGCCTGTGACTCATGCCCGCTTGGCGAGCTCGTATCTTGAACCGAGATGCGGTGGAACTCAACGACAGCGCTGCCGTGCTGCATCCACATGACGTTCATCAGCTGGGCACCATGGATGCCCATTGCGACGTTACATCCTTCCATCTGGCTGACCTGATGACGAAGCGTAGTAGCGGATTGGAACAGGATATCGCGCGTTTGCACCCGCTGGTGCCCGCGGCAGATCCCGCCCAAAGTTTGGTGCATCTCGTGGACGCAGTTTGCTGCCTCATACCGGGGAAACTCTCGATGGGCCTTGTTCCATGTCCACGTGCGCCCGGCGGGCTTGTTGGGATCGGACCTCAATAACAGGCACACCTCCGTTCTCGACGGCTCGTGCAACGTGTGATGCGGCCACAGCATGTGGCGCAAATTCATCCTCGTGAGCATGTCCCTGACAAATGCGCGCCAGACGTATCCAGCTTCGGAGCTCGCGCATGCAAAGTGACGTCCAAACGAGAGGCTCCAGAGCGTGTCAGCAACGCCGCTGCCCTTGCCCTCCGAATCACGGAATTCCTGATTTTCGGTGACGATCTTCGGCGCATACGGCAGGATCACGAGCTTATCATATGAGCACCATGGCACTTTGTACGGCGGATCCTTGACCTTACACGACCTGCACCAGGTGTGCGGATTCAGCACCCGACCTCCGACGAGCGTGCTCCATCCGCTCCTTGATGAATTTGGAAAGACCAGGTAGCTGTGCCGACGTGTGAAGAGCACGTCCGCCACGGGAAGTTCGGCGTCGCTGCACTCTTGGTCACCCAAGCTGGCACGGGCGCAACCCAATGCTTTGAGCGCTTGCCAAACAGTAAACATTCTCGACATTCGATGCCACAGATTGGAGGATCCTGACACTGTCTTGCTGCAGCCATTGCAAGCCTTGTCGACTATGAGAAGAAGCCGTGGTGATGCTGACGCAGACGTCGCGCCCGTTGCGATGGTGCACCGAGAAGAAGTCGTGTTCGTCTGGTTGCTCGACCATCGTTCCAGATACTCGCGCACTACCTTCGCGGTGCTATCGTCGCAGGGATCTTCCCCACACACGCGAGTTTCCTTGCTGTTCAAGGCATCTTTGTGCCACTTGGGAAGAACTGTCGGGCTGGGCTCACGCGTGTAGCACTGCCTCTGGCCGTCCACGAGCGTCATGAGTTTGCAGTCGCGGATGTAAACTGGACGGAACCCTTGGAGCGTCCTGATGTGGGTCGGAGACGCAGCGGGCCGTTGGCATGCATCCTCTTGCGCGACGCGTGCGCATTTGCCTATCGGCAGCCATCCATCCATGGTGCCGCAGCGGACTGAGACGTCACGCAGCACTTGATCTGCGCGTGGCACACCAGGAGGCAACACCAGGCTCTCTGTGCACCCACGTGCATCAAGGCCGGCAAGCACCCAACCAAAGGCACCGGGCTTCTGCCTCCAATGATGGAAGGCGCGGCATCGGCCATCGTAGTACCAGCAGTCTGCAAATCCTTGGCTTACACGCACTTGTAGAAGGCGGCGCGATACGGACTCTTCACACTTCCTCGGGTTGTTGTCAAAGAGGTTGCACGTGTCGGCAGGCGTGCGGTGAGCTGAAGGGCATGTAGTTGGCGGCTCAGCCAGTGTAGTGAAGGCTGCGAGGCTGGAATGCATGAGAGTCCGATCCTTCGTTGCACATGACGCGGCCCGAAGCGCACTCTTATACCGGTACCTTTAAAAAGAGCTCTGGTGACCGTTTCAAAGACAGTGGTGGCACACACGGTTCACACACACGAACGATCACACGGGTCAGAACCCACGCACGCACCAGCCAAGTCCCAAGAGCCAACCGCCCAACCCCCGGCCAACATGCTTGGCGAACTACTGTACCCGCGGTATGATTCTTTGCCTTTGGGCGCGCATGTTGATCCCCGGCGCCCCGCAGGCGCCGCTGTTGAGTTGTGAACGTGTAGTGAATGTGTGTCGCGCGGCGTCTTAACCGTGGCGTCGGCCAGGAACGAAAAGGTTCGTCAAAAGTCTCGGTTTCGTCATGTCGTTGTGAGCTCCTCGGAGCCTGGCACTGCGCAGCGTGTGAGCTCACCTCTCGTTCTTGTTCCCCTTCCATGGTTCGGTGCCTCTTCACCGTCATCTTGTTGCTAAGTTTCAACGATTCAGTGGCGTGGCGCACGCGTGCGCATGCGCCACGTGTCAAGAGCACAACCGATCAATCCGCTATTCAGCCGCCTCTCGTGGCTGGCCCCACTCGGACTCGCTTGCGGCTGAAGAAGAGGAGTGATGCGATGGCCTACGCGCAACCTTCAGAACTCTTCTGGTTCGAGCCTCCGCGGAAACAGTCCGTCGATGAGAGTTCGAGAGGTTCGACACAGGAACGCGCTGGTGTGGCCGATCACCACCGATCACCACCCGGGCTTGGCATGTGACAACAAGGCGCGCCGTGCCTTGGCATGTGACAATGCGCCGGGGGCTGATGCTATATTTTGCGTGCGATAGACGTGGTCGCACGCTCTCGATGTCCTAATCTAGGACGGCCGCTGAGTATGGTAAATCATGACGGGAAACCGGGTGCGCGGGCAAGGCGCGCCGCACACTGTCACTGCCACGAAAGTTTTGTATTAACACATGACGCTTTGAGCTCCATAGGAGCTGGATGGATGAAGTGTTTCAATAACGATGTTTCATCTCCCATGTACGACTACATCTTGACAGACTACAATTGCTGCTCGCCGCTCTCTGGCCGGCTGTCCCCCGAGCTCCCCCGCCCACAGTACCGCGGGCATGATGTGAGGCCACAGCGGGTCTATGAGGCACGACTGCCTCCGTTCCGAACTACGCTAAGGACACAGCAGCAAGATGAGAGCATAAGCCGTCCGGCGATGCGAGTCCACCCACAGTGCCGGCCGGACCCTGCTCAAGCACAACACGCCCTCTGGCAACCTGCAACCGCCATTGAACCGCCACCAACGATGAGAGATGGTACGAGGCAGGTACAAGTAACAAGGTAGATCAAGACCTGTGGTCAATGCGATGGCGGGTCGGCCACCCACAAGACGAGTGGCGCGTCGACGGCGAGGTGCCCCCCCTTTGGCAGGCTGAGCTGCAGGCTCAGAAGGCCGTCCTCACCGTCCATCAGATGATTGCCCACTACTGGCGGGCACAAGCGCAGCGTGGCATGCGCTTGGGGGGCTGCGTGGAGGAGCGCATCAACGAGGGAGCTTCCAAACGGTTCAGTGAGGTCGTGACCGTCACTCACATTGAACGTGGCCTGGAGTGCACGGTAATCCAACTCCTTCGGCCACGTGATGGCGTCACTCTCGATCGACTTCCAAACGACCCTGGTCTTGGTGACGCGGGTAGGATCATGATCATCACAGTCGACGCCACTATTCCCGCTGAAGACGAGGGATAGAGATGCCTTGCCTGGGAGCCCATGCACCGCGCCCCACCGCAATAACACGGTGAGCCGAACAGCACGATGCGAGGCTGCTGAGCCCTTGTGCATACTGAAGAGCTCAAGATGCTTCACGATGGTTTTCACTTGAGTCGCGGAGAGGGCGATGGCGACCGCCGGCTGGGTCGGGGCCAGCGTCGCCCTAGCGTGTCGCGTGATCGCCGTCTGTTTGTGCGCCGCGTCGAGCATGACCTCCCGACGCAAGAGAAGGAAGCGCACGACGTGTTGGACGGTGTCTGGATCGAGGCCCTTACGCTGTAGCACCCACACGTAGAAAGGCAGCAAGGGCGGCAGGTACACGTGGATCAGCGTGGTCCGTGCGACGCCTCTTGTATCGAAGAGGGCACCGTGGCGGTCTCGGCACGGATCTGCAGAAAGGAGCCCACTAGCCCTGCCTTGTCACGAACCCCACTGGTGCAGACGTCTGTGAGGAGATTCAGTATCGAGAAAGCGAGCACGGGCTCGGCCTCTGACGGATGTGCCGAGGCGCCCGGGAGAGCGTGCTGGCGCCTGTGCATGAGTGCGGGAGCCGGTACGACGGTCCGATGGCCAGTCATCGAGATCTCGATCTCGTTGGTCTCGGGGAGGAGCTTGAGGCATCCCGTACTATAAATCCCACCCTGATGATCCCATCGCATTGCGCGGACGATATTATAATCGACCACGCTCGCAAGGCGGGCCAGCTGCTCGAGAGCCGCGTAGACCGGCGGCGACAGGTGGAGCCAGAGCCACACAGGCCGCTCGCTCTCGCGCCTGGCACGCCGCTGGACGTCCTCCAGAAAGCATTCGAAGACGGCTCTCCTCCAGTCGCCCTCTGCTGCCTTGGCGGACGGTCCGAGCCGATGCCACGTGAGCTGCTTCAGAGCTTCGAGATTGAGGAGCTCGGTCGTGCCATCGTATATGTTGCGTGCGCAAGCCGGCTTCGAAGCCCACTGCACCACGAACGCGCCAGGCGTGACTTTGGGGCCAGGCGTGGCCGATCTCGCGGCCTTGGCGGGACGCTTCCCCTGCGATTTCACGCTGGGCTCCGTTTGGGGCGATGCAATGGCGGCGACGACGGCGACCGCTGACGACGGGCCGGGCGAGCCACCCGCGTTATTGGACGCGAGGCGTGGGCTCACTCGAGGCGCGGGAGGCGGAGGAGCAGGCTCGAAGCCGATCACCTTGCCAGCCTTACGGCCGTCACTGGTGAAGACTCGAAGGCCGTTCACCCCAATCTTCACACCGTCGACGTTGCCGTCCACCTGCAGATTCTTGTAGTTGGGTTTGTTACCGTGCTCCTCATCGTATGCCTTGCGAGCGGCCTTGACAATCTCCGCAAGCGTGCTGGGAGAGAGCACGCCTCGCATCAGCGACTCGACAAGGACCTCGTTCGGCTGCGATGAGAGCCAGTCGCGGAGTGCATCTTTCTTTCTTTGGCGCTGCTCCACGTGTACCTGCCAGTTGTTTCGGCACGGCAGACGCGCGAGGCTTTCCATCCCACGTGCGAGCAGAGGGGCTCTCGCGCGCTCTCGCTCGAAGCCGCCCTCGCTAGATAGCTCGCTCGCTCGCTCCACGCGCGCCGTTCCCGCGTGAATGGTCACGTTTCCCCACAAGGGAGTCGGCGAGTGCGGGAGCCCCTCACGCTCGGCGTGGGAGCCTCCATTCACAATGAGAAAGGAGGGACTGCAGTCTAGTCGGCGGAAAGATTTTACCGTCGCCAGCCGTATCACCTGCACACCGTCGCCTTACCATCGTGTAGTGCCAGACCCCGCCGCGGAGCGCTCCGTCTTTCTCGTGACTTGACGACTTGACTCATCGTGAGCCTCCCCGTTGCCCCACAAGTTTCGTTCACGGTCACTTTCGTCGTGCTCATTCACGCCTCTCATTCGCGCCACGATTCGACTTCTCTGCTGCAATGAACGAGTTCGAGGCGATGATGCGTGCGCGCCTCGAGGGCAGCGCGGCCGTAGCGCGACCTTCGTCTGTATCGCAGGCATCGCTCCCGCAGTCACGTCCAATTGGAGGCTCCTCGCAGCAGCGTATGGCCGGCAGCTACTCCGCGCGCCCCGTGAGCTACCTGCAGTCCCAGGCGGCACCTCCTGCAGCAGCAGTGGCAGCGGCACGGCCGCCGCAGCAGCTGCAATCAGCAGCGGTCGAGTACGACGACGGCGCCGGCGTGCTAACGCCCAACTCGCGCAAGCAGGAGGAGGCCCGGCGGTTATCAGAAGGCCAGGGGCAGGCTGCTGCTGGTGGCACTGTGGCTGCGACTGGGGCAGGGCCGTCGCCACAATCCACGGGCTCGAGAGGTGCAGGCCCGTCCGATGGTTCGCTCCTCGCGCTTGGTGTCGCGACACGCGACGGACTGAACGAGGCGCAGATGCAGGCGGCGAGCCACGCGCCGTGTTCGGCTCTCATCATCTTCGCGCCGGCGGGCGCCGGGAAGACGCTCACACTCGTGCACCGCGTCTTCTTCTTGTGCGGCAGCGGCGGCCTGGTGCCCTCGCAGGTGCTGTGCCTCACATTCACGCGCAAGGCGGCCGTTGAGATCCGCGGTCGGCTGCACCAGGCGGCGGGAATGGTCGATGTCGAGTGTGCGACCTTTCACGGATGGTGCCTGCGCCTGCTGCGCACCTTTGCCCACCTCACTGGCCGCCGGCCCGACTTTCGGCTCGCCTCGCACGCGCAGCAGCTTGGTCTGCTCAAGGAGGCGGTCTATGCGTGGCAGCGTCAGCAGGGCATCAGCCCACCCGACGATGCCGACGCCGAGGCTGAGGCGGCCGGTGGCGCAGGAGGCGGCGGCCGTGGTGCCGGCGCCGGTCCCGTCATCGGAAGAGGTGCGACGCCCAGGCACGCAACGCCCCACGGCAGCGTGCTCCCGAGCGGCCTCACGTGCCGCCGCGCGTCCGACGCGACCACGATGCTGTGCCGCAAGCTCCAAAAGGCATTCCGCGACGTCAAGCTCCTCGGCCACCAGGTGGGTGAGCAGACGAACGCCCTCTTGATGTCGGAGATGGGCCAGTTCGTGCTGGTCCAGTACGACGAGCAGATGCGCCGCTGCGGCCTCGTCGACCTCGGCGACCTGCAGAGCATCGCCATCGAGCTCCTCGGCCACGCTCCCGTGCTCGAGAGCCTCCGGCGCAAGTACCGGCACGTGCTGGTCGACGAGTACCAGGACACGAACAAGCAGCAGCTCCAGATCATCAAGCTCCTGTGCGGCGTACAGCCGGCCCCGAAGCCGGAAGGGCGGCGGGATGATCCTCGGGGTGAATCTCGGGGTGAATCTCGGGGTGAATCTCGGGGTGAATCTCGGGCTCCGAAGCCGGATGGGCGGCGGGAGACCCTCGACGGCAGCCGGATGCGCCCGCCTGCGATGGCGCTTGCCGCCCACGGGCCGCTGGCCGTGCCGCCACCACCGGGACCGCCGCCGCCCGAAGCCCCGCCGCCGCCGCCGCCGCCGCCGCCGCCGCCGCCGACCGCCGCTCCGCCCTCGCAGCCGGCGATGGGCGTAACGGTTGTGGGGGATGATGACCAGTCGATATACTCGTTCCGAGGCGCCCAGCCCGGTGTCTTTGGCGTCTTCCAACGGCACGTCACCGGCGCGCGCGCGATCACGCTCTCACAGAACTATCGCTCGACGCGGAACATTGTGCAGGCGGCCACAGCCGTCATCAAGCACAACCCCGGGCGCGTCGACAAACAGGTCTTCACGGACGCGGCGCCAGGCCGCAAGGTCGAGCTGTGCGAATGCCGCAACGCGCACTTGGAGGCGGACTGGGTCGTCTCGCGCGTGCTCGCGCTGCAGCAGCAGGGGACGCCGCTTAGCTCGATCGCCGTCCTCTACCGGACGCACGCTGTGGGGCGCGAGATTTACAAGGCACTCAAGGACCATCACATCGCGCGCGCCGCCTCCTCGGCGGACGTCTTCGCGCGCCCCGACATCGCGCCGCTGGTGAACGTGCTACGGCTCATCGCCAACCCGCACGACGACGCCGCCTTCCGCCTAGTCGCCACTGGCACCGCCCCGGCATTCGACGGCGCGCTTCTCGACGTGCTGAGTACCGAGGCGCTCCGGACCAAGGCTTCGCTCTACCAGGCCGCTCGGCAGCTGCACGCGGCGTCCTCTGGCTTCTTTGGCGCGCCCACAACGGTGCCCACACCGGCCGCCGCGCCTTCGCCCCTCGTGGGCGCACCCTCGCCCTACCGCCCCCCGCCCTCGCCCTACAACCCCGCGCCCTCGCCCTTTGGCGCCCACGGCGGCGCCGGCGAGCCCGCCGCCACGCCTTATGGCGCCCACGGCAGCGCTCGAGCGGCCGCGGCGCTTGATGACGCCTCTCGTCGAGCACTCCACACTCTGCTGCACAAGCTCGACGAGCTGACGACGACCGCGCGTCGCGAGACGCCGAGCGCGCTGCTGCAGGCCATCATCCGCAGCGGCGTGCAGGTGGCTCTCAATCCGCAGGCACCTCCGCACGGCGCTAAGCTGCTGGCCGATGAGCTCGCCACGGCGCTACCCCACGCGCCCGCCCAGCCTGAGAGCCTCCACCTGCCGCCCGCCACGCCCGCCGGTGGTTACGCCGGTGGTTACGCCGGTGGTTACGCCGGCGGTTACGACAGCAGCGCCGCCGCTGCGCGCATGCCGCCGCCGCCGCGCCCCGCCGACAAGCTGACGGCGCTCCGCCATTTCCTGGAGCACCAGGCGCTGTCCGAGGTCGAGTTTGCAGGCGTGGATGGGCGCGACGCCAAGGCGGGCGTCTCCCTGAGCACCATCCACGGCGCCAAGGGCCGCGAGTGGCCCGTCGTGCTCGTCGTGCGTGTCAACGAGGACATCTTGCCATTGTGCCTCGGCGCCGCCGACGAGGGGGGCGGCGCCTCGGCAGAATGCGTGGCCGAGGAGCGCCGTCTCCTGTACGTGGCGATGACGCGCGCGCGCGAGCAGCTACTGCTCTCGTACGTAATGATGGGCGAGGACAAGGTGCCGAGCTGATTGCCCCTGATGAGCGCTGATTGCCTCCCCCATCAGGTGCCGAGCTGATTGCCCCTGATGAGCGCTGATTGCCTCCCCCATCAGGTGCCGAGCTGATTGCCCCTGATGAGCGCTGATTGCCTCCCCCATCAGGTGCCGAGCAGCGCCTCCCGCTTCCTCAAGGGCATTCCCGCCGAGCTGCTTGAGCACACGTGCCACATGGAGCTGCTCAATAAGCCAACCGCCCGCCGCGACACCAACGGCGCAAACTTTGCGCAGCCGCCGCCGCGCCCGCCGCCGGCGCATGCGGCGCACGGCCTCCCCCGAGCTGGGGGCGCGAGCGACGCCCGTCACGACGCCCGTCTGGCCTCTCAAGCCGCAGCCGGCGGCGCCGCCGCGCTGGCCGCTGGCGCCACCGCGCTGGCTGCTGGCTTGGGCTCTCAGCCTGTGGGCTCTCAGCCTGCAATGAGGGAGGCCATCAGTGGCTCCCAAGCGGAGGGTGAGAGGCCGACGGGCGCCGTGACGGGCGCCGTGACGGGCGCCGTCGGAGCGCACCTCGCACGTTGGCAGGAGGCGCACGCGCGCAAGGAGCACGAGCGGCGCGCGCGCAAGGAGAAGGAGCAGGCGCGCAAGGCGGAGAAAGAGGCCGCCAACGAGGCCGCGGCAGGGGAGGGAGAGGCGAGCGGCTCGAGGGCTCCGAGGGCGCCCAAGGCGGCGCTCAAGGCGGCGCCCAAGGCACCAAGCAGCAAGGCGGCGGGCGCTGTGTCGGGCGCTGTGACGGGCGCTGTGTCGGGCGCTGTGTCGGGCGCTATCCCAAGCAGCAAGGCGGCTGGCAAGGCGCGGGTGCCGCCAGCTGGGGATCCGCCGCCGGCAAAGAAGGCCAAATCGAAGCGGATCGTCGTGGACGACGAGGACAGCGAGGACAACGACCTCTTCGACTGAGCACAGCTCGCGCTCCAACAGGAGCACGTGGTAGGAGCGTGTGAGCATCGACACACTGTTCCACAGAGGACTGAGAACTCTGCGGCATGAGCACATGCAATCAAATCGGACCGGGCGGGTTCGTGTTCCGGCCGGTTTCGTTCGGAGAGCAACCAGCAACGGAAGCGTTTTGAGGAGCGGTTAGTATCGTTATCGGTTGCGTGAAAATAACGCAGAACTAATCCTACGAGCTACGATCGAACGCGTGTCAGCTGATATCTGGCGCAAGATCAGTCGTAGCCGTGGTCGCCCGCTGCGCCTCGAGGTACGCTCTGTACACAAGGAGAGGCGCCGTCGTGGGCGGCATCGGCGTCTGCGCGGGCTCGCGCATCCCATCTGGCGGCTCGCCGGCGGCCTCGAGCATACAAGTGATGTCGGCGTCGTACCCGCTCAGGTCGCCGCACGCCACAAAGGGCAAGATCAGCCTCGCCAACTCGGCGCTCAACTCGGCGCTCTCGGCGCTCAACTCGGCGCTCTCGGTGGTAGCTGCCGCCGCCGCCGCCGGCGGGTCGCAGCATCCGCCGTCCCGACCATCCACGCTAGCGCACAAGGCGCCGCCCCCACCGCCGCCGCCGCACTCGCTGGCCGCCATGAGTGCGCTGCTGTAGTTGTCCGTGGTGATGCGCTGTAGGTGACCGCGCTCGAAGCCCTCGGGCAGCACAAAGCCCCGCGCGACGACGAAAGCTTCGACGGACGACGTGCGCGACGAGCTGGGCTTGGCAATGTAGACGTCGGGGAAGAAGATGCGGAGCTGCGAGCGACGCGAATGATATGGAGACGAGGGGAGCAGGCAGGGTGTGAATATGGAGACGAGGGGAGCAGCAAGGTGTGCGAGCGAGGGCGGCATGGGTGAGATGCGGAGTGGTGTGGCACAAGGCTCAAGGGCGCATGGATCAGCAGGTTGCGCAGATGGGCCAGGCCGTTAGGGCCGTTAGAGCCGTATGTCAGTTTGGGAGTGTCTCTCATCAATCCAAGCGTTTCCGCTGTGAAGGTACAGATAGTGGTAGTAGCGACTCGTTCTTCACCCATACGGCGGCCAGAGGGGCGGTATGTGCGGCGAGCGTGCGTGCCCAGGCCCTGCGCGCGATCTCGTCCGCATGTGCCGCACCTGAGCGTACAGCAGTGACGTGTTGCGGCTACGGAAGATTTTGGCCACAAAGGTACCGCCCGTGCGCAGCAGCTGTGTGGTGATCGAGAGGGCGGAGAGGAGCAGCTGAGCTTGGATGTACTCATCCAGGTCGTGCATGCCGCTCACGTCCGGCGCGCCGTCACACACGACCAGGTCTGCAAACCGCTCGGCATCACCCTCGCGGAACTGGGCGAGCACCTCGTCTACCGTAGCCTGCGAGGTGATGTCGCCGGCGATGAGATGAACGCCCTCAATGGGCGCCATCTCCTGCAAATCGACCGCAACGATGCGCACGTCTGCACGATCGGCAGCCGGCGCCCCGCGAAGCAGCCTACGGCTCAGTACTTGACTCCAGCTGCCTGGCGCTGCGCACAGGTCGACCGCGCGGCGCACGCCCGAAAAGAGGTCGAACTGCTCGTCGAGTTGCAGCAGCTTGAAGGCCGAACGTGCACGCCAGCCCTCCTCCTTGGCCTTGCGGTAGTAAATGTCGCGCTTGTCCCTGGGCTTCCCCATTTCGTGGGTAGTAGGTGCGCGTGTGCAGTGCGCGTGCGACTTGTGTGCGAGTGCGTCGCGTGCCCGGCCAGCGGGTGTCAGTGTGAACGTTAACACGACAGACGCGACAACCGGTGCTGCAGTGTGAATAAGGGGGTACCGCGTGGAGAACCCCTTAGGAACTGGGTTTTGACAACCTGAGATGTAACGACCTCAACTGACTTCTACCGGTAACGTCGTGAAAGGACATGCGTACTTGACTTGACTCGTAACCTGGCCCCTGAAACACGTGGCCTAAGTGTAGGCTGAGGGAGCACGTTCTGCGTCCGCGGCCGGCTGAGGGAAAACGAGATGTTTGCTCGTCAGACTCGTAACGGAATTGTCAAGCAACTCACGAGCGCACCGCTCGGAAGGCTCCCCTCGACGCCATGAGCCAATCCGTACCCGCATCGCGCCCCGGCTCTGGCTCACCTGCAGTGCAGCTCGCGCCGCTCTCCAAGTCGCGCCCGCCAACTCCTCCCCAAGTGCCCTCTGTCGGGGGCAGCGGCCCGCGCGGGATCAGGATCAGCCGCAGGCAATCGTTAGATGCGGCTCCGCAGGTCGCGCCGCTGGCGGTCACGTTTCTCGATGAAGCGAGCAGCAGCGGTGGCCGCCGACCAAGCCGCCGCGCCAAGTCGATGGACGACATTCCAGTCATGCCGACCGGAGGCTCGCCGGCATTGTTGAGCGGCTCTGCGGCGAGCGGCAGTGGCGGCGAGCCACTGGCTCGTGCTCTGCCCCGCCGGTCCAGCCTTGGCAAGTCACCCTTGGGCGAGGATGGCGCGAGACGCCTGCCACCACTTGCGCCGGCGCCGAGTCCAGGGAAGCGGAAGCGCGCCTCGGGCGGCTTCTCCGGCGAGTCGAGCGCCTTTGGTATCCCGTCGTGGGACGCTGGCGCTGGCTCGAGCTCAGACGCCGCACGGCCGGGGTGGAGCGGCGCCGAGCTGCTCATCCCGCCTTCGCCCGACGCGCGGCGCGGGTCCAGCGCGCGTACCCAGCCCGCGACCCTCGCCGACTTGCTGCCGTCGCCCGCGGTCGGCTTTGGCCATGCGGTCGCTCCGGCCACCATCCCAACAATGGAGCCATCGCCCTTCTCGCCCACCAAGAAACTTCGCGCGAGCATGGGTGGAATGCGGCTGCGCTCGGCGCGCGGTGAGGGGCCCACCGCAGGGGGGGCGGGCTTCCTCCAGACGGTGTCGGAGGCGCCGCCGCCCAAGCCGCTGGGCGTCGCGGGGGGTGAGCTTCTACCGGCACAACAACACCGCATCAAGATGGCTATCGGGCTGTGGGAAGTGCACACGGGCATGGGTGGCACGATCGGGGCGGCGTGGAAGGCGCTCTTGCGGCGTGAGTTCGCGGCGCTCCGGGATGGAGAGCGCGCCGAGATCGAGCTCGCCGTCGCTCAACACGTCAAGCAGAGCAACTTTAAGAAACGGGTCGATGAGCGAGCATGGACGAATGAGGAGAAGGATAAGCTCGTGAACCTCTTCCACATCATCGATGCGGACGAGGGCGGCTCGATCTCGCGGCACGAGTTCCTCGAGATCGCGTCGCTCGCCGAGCTCGGTCGCGCTGAGCTCGGTCGCGTCTTTGATCAGCATGTACTCACCGACCGCCGACGCACTGCGCGGACGCCCGGCGGCACCGTCGAACTGACGCTCGCGCAGTTCACACGTCTCATCGAGAACCTGGATGACGCGATGCTCTCCAAGGTCCGCGCGTGCCTGCACGGGCTCGTCGAGAAGCGGAGTGGGCGGGAATCGCTCCTCGTCTTCGATGACGGCAAGCAGCAGCTGTGGCGCCTGGTGCCCGGCGGCCGTACCCTCGTGCGCAAGCCCAAGAACACAGAAGCGGGAGGCGCACTCAACACCATCGACTCCATGGTGATGTAGGCCAGTGCCGCGTCTGGGGACGCGATGGGAAGGCGTGGTGACTGGAGAGCGGGCAGACGGCAGTCTGAGAACGCGGGGGCACGGCGTTCGGAGGCACGTTGGCTCGGCACAGAGAGTCGGACCGCGAGGGACGAGGCGCAGTCCTCAGTCGGTGTCAGTGAGCAGTGCGGTGCGTGCACGTGTGTGTGTCCGTGTGGCACGGGCCATGATTCAATTGCGTGCCGATGCAGAAAATAATGACGAAATCATTCCCGTGCAACACGGATCCTGTGGGTCTGGGTGCAGAACGCATTTACGTCCGAATTAATCGGCAGTGTCGAAGTGTGTGCAACCTGCAGTGACCCAGTGACGCCGGTGCGTTTGAGCGGACCATTTCTCAAAGTTCGTTTCGCGTGGCAGTGTTTCGCGTGGTCGTGGCTGGTCGGTACCTTGTGTGTCGATTCAACTGACCCTTTCTCAAAGTTCGTTTCTGTCGGTTTCGGCTCCCATCATCGGCCCCAGGAATCCCCCCAGGAAGGGTACCCGGAATTGTAAAGGGAGGGGATTCTCTTGTATTCATACCGGGTACTGTACCAGTTCCCGGTTGTCCTCCACGAGGCTTCTGGCTTGCAGATGGACTGTTCTTGAGGATGGGTGGCGGTGCTTCGTCGGAGCTCCCGGCGGCCGCCTTCGCCACCACCACGGTCGTCAAATCCCGACTGTTGTGGCGAAGGGGCGGCGGAAGCGGGGGCGGCGATGGAGGCGGCGGCGACGGGGGCGGCGGCAACGGCGGCGGCGACGGCGACGGCGACGGCGGCGGAGGCGACGGCGACGGCGGCGGCGGCGACGGCGACGG
>Ga0210241_100411_pt1 | contig 37715 bp, 39 predicted proteins | sample ChrtobMetP5a_8mM_FD_155488 | JGI IMG/M metagenome (GOLD analysis project Ga0210241, IMG submission 155488) | Chrysochromulina tobin associated microbial communities from unialgal haptophyte culture, Seattle, Washington, United States - P5a_8mM | ecosystem: Host-associated > Algae > Haptophytes >...
CCTTTTGACCCGGGGATCGACCCGGCAGTGCTCATGCTTTCGCGTGTCGTCAGCAGCGTACAAAGTCGGGCGATGATGGGCCCCGATGCTGGGCTCACGTGCGCCGCGGCGGTCGCCGCCCTCAGTCTGCTCGAGCAGCTCGAGAGCACGCTACTCGCATCTGTGCACGCTGAGCGTCAGGACCTCTACGCCCAGATCATTTGGCACAAGCGCAGCGCGCTCGGGATCGCTACCTCGACCGACGTGAGTCCCACTGAACACCACATAAGGCAGGACGCGCATGGGCCCGGCGGCGAAAGGTCCTCGACCAAGGCGGCGTTATCGCAGCACCAGCTGACACAGCACCAGCAGGTGCAGCGTCGTGAGTCCGACGAGTCGAAACAGCGCGACGGGGAGCCGACGCCATCCGAGGGCGAGTCGTGCGCCGGCTTGGTGAGCTCGTCTATCAAGACGAGTGGCGGCAACCGTCTGAGCAGCCGCCATCGCCAGCGGCTGCGGCGCCTTCAACTCGAGTCACTCGGCTCGAGCACTGCCGCCTCCGCCTCAGCATCGGGAGGTCAGCCGTCTGGGGCGACAGTCCCCAAGGCCGAAGTCGCCGCAGAGGCGTACCCAAGGACACGGTTGCGAGCCGTCGTGCTCAGGTGGATGCGCAGCTCGCGCTGGCACCGCATGCGGTACGTGTGGACCCAATCGATGTTACCACACTGATTGCCTCCACATTGATGGTTGATGGCCGCTGAGGAGATCTGATGGCCTCTTTCATCAGGTACGTGTGGACCCAATGGATGCGCACGGAGGCCGCGTCGTTTGCACGAGGCCCCGCACGGCGGTTGGGGGGAATCTCGGAGTCCATCTCGGAGTCATCGAAGGCCGCGTTGCACCCACGAGGACGCACGGCGGCCGACGTGGAGGTCTAGGTACACATGCAGGCGAGGGTGTTATGAGGCCGGCGAGGGTCCCGATCAGGGAACCCGCCCTGTGCCGACTCCGACACGACTCCGAGCAAGCGACCGGAGGTGGCCTCTTCCGAGTTGACATCGATTCGGTAGGCTTTAGGCGAACCCGACCGAACGATCCGAGAGAGTGGGGGCTGAAACGCATGCTGGGGCGCAATCAAGGCCTCCTTGTGCCACGTCGCGCGCGCGCGCACGTGCGGTCCATTTGAGCCAAATCAGACGGAGGGGCCTGCCTCTCTGGACCAGATGTCGACTGTTGACAGCGACAATCCTCTGTGGTCTGTGCCCGGCAGCTTGCTGGCCATTGAATGATTGCCCATTGGTTCATTCATCATTGGTACCGGTATAATTTTCAGGTAAATCTTCAGTGATTTTATAACCACGCCGCACATGAAAAATGCTTACTCAATCACAAATTGTGACTCAACCGTCAACCGGGAACTCTCAACGCTGAACGCGACTTCCGCTCTTAGTACTTACATAAGTTACAACTTAGATACGATCCCTATCGCCTAGAACGCCCGACAAATCTCTCGCTCGTCGCTCCCGGCCCGCGGTGTCTTCTAACCATCCCAATGAACCCGACCATGCAACCATCCCGGTTAAGGGAGTAGTGTAAAGAAGACACGTTAAAACTTATAAAACTTAAAAGACCACCGAGCGGCGGGGTTCACCGCGCCCAAGGCAACGCATGAGTATTAAGCGAGTGCACTTAAGTACTCCCCACCCTTGTGCCAAAGGTCAGTTAGAGTGGTGAGCGCGGGGGGACCGCGACGAAACTGACGCACTGACTGTGCCGCACTAAGCAAGCAAGCTAATTAGTCGAAACACACAAGTACCTAAACCAGCGCAAACGAATACCCCTGTAGCCAACGAGGTAGGAAAGGGTGGGCGGAGAGGGAGAGAGATATGCTTGCTTGCTTGCTTGCTTGCTTGCCGCACTAAAATGTCTTCAAATTCGGCGGTGATCGTCGACCGAAACCGGCGATCGCGGAGCCTCCGAACTGCTTTCTCTCCGCGGATGCCGGGCTTCCATGGACGACGCGAATGGAGACGGCCAGACCGTGGGGTGCGGACCTTCTGGAGCTCCGCAGGCAGTTGGGGCGAGCAGTCGTCCTCAGCTTACATCCCCGTGCAGGCTCCCCCAGCGTACTCCATGCCGGCTTCACCGCCGCCATCACCTTTTGACCCGGGGATCGACCCGGCAGTGCTCATGCTTTCGCGTGTCGTCAGCAGCGTACAAAGTCGGGCGATGATGGGCCCCGATGCTGGGCTCACGTGCGCCGCGGCGGTCGCCGCCCTCAGTCTGCTCGAGCAGCTCGAGAGCACGCTACTCGCATCTGTGCACGCTGAGCGTCAGGACCTCTACGCCCAGATCATTTGGCACAAGCGCAGCGCGCTCGGGATCGCTACCTCGACCGACGTGAGTCCCACTGAACACCACATAAGGCAGGACGCGCATGGGCCCGGCGGCGAAAGGTCCTCGACCAAGGCGGCGTTATCGCAGCACCAGCTGACACAGCACCAGCAGGTGCAGCGTCGTGAGTCCGACGAGTCGAAACAGCGCGACGGGGAGCCGACGCCATCCGAGGGCGAGTCGTGCGCCGGCTTGGTGAGCTCGTCTATCAAGACGAGTGGCGGCAACCGTCTGAGCAGCCGCCATCGCCAGCGGCTGCGGCGCCTTCAACTCGAGTCACTCGGCTCGAGCACTGCCGCCTCCGCCTCAGCATCGGGAGGTCAGCCGTCTGGGGCGACAGTCCCCAAGGCCGAAGTCGCCGCAGAGGCGTACCCAAGGACACGGCTGCGCGCCGTCGTGCTCAGGTGGATGCGCAGCTCGCGCTGGCACCGCATGCAGTACGTGTGGACCCAATCGATGTTGCCACACTGATTGCCTCCACATTGATGGTTGATGGCCGCTGAGGAGATCTGATGGCCTCTTTCTTCAGGTACGTGTGGACCCAATGGATGCGCACGGAGGCCGCGTCGTTTGCACGAGGCCCCGCACGGCGGTTGGGGGGAATCTCGGAGTCCATCTCGGAGTCATCGAAGGCCGCGTTGGACCCACGAGGACGCACGGCGGCCGACGTGGAGGTCTAGGTACACAGGCAGGCGAGGGTGTTATGAGGCCGGCGAGGGTCCCGATCAGGGAACCCGCCCTGTGCCGACTCCGACACGACTCCGAGCAAGCGACCGGAGGTGGCCTCTTCCGAGTTGACATCGATTCGGCAGGCTTTACGCGAACCGACGTCAACGCGATGGAACGACGTAGCAACGAACGAGCCGTGAGAGTTTCGCGGTGGCGGAGTTCTTCGTTATAGGTTATAAATGGGTCACGGCCCGGGCCGGGCAGTTGGCTTGGTTGTGGTCTTGTGGACAGGTGGCGTACCGTATTGTATCGGACGGCGGGTTCACGTACGAGGTACGTGTTGCGGAGGCGAGGTATAGGACAGGCCTCATAGGTTGAACATTCAACATACGGATCGGATCGACGTGTGTGGCATGGTAATTTGCGTCTTCGGTCTTGGTCTGTCTCGTTCGACGCCACGCCTCGACCTGCGGGACCGCCGCCGGACAGCGGACAAGAGGCCGCAAGCACAATCGTCATGACACGAACGACCGTACTCAGGCCACGTTGCTCGCGTGCCGACGCCATCCGAGCGTGGCGCCGCTCCACAACGTGCCGTCATTCGTACGTGGTCTGTCGAGCGGCGTCCGTTGCTCGGGCACACGCGCCGGGGCGGGGCAGGGCAGCGAGGGGCGTGGAGTTGGCACTCCCTTGTAGAGCAGCTCGCTCGTGCCCGCGCCTAGATCGCACACGGTCACGTTCCGATGGAGTAGCCAGATCAGAAAGTCACGCTCCGCCACGAAGGTGGTGCCAGTCCGATCGAGAGCGCTCGCACGCGCACCTGTGGGGAAGCTAGGGCGCCATGGTGAGCGTTTGCATGCAAGGCAGGTGGGAGCGCCTGCACGCGCACCACTGACCATCCGGATCGTGGGGACCGGTGGGCACACGGGCTCGTGCCTTGGGCTGCTGCTGTGAAGGCGTGCTGTGAACACGGGCTCGTGCCTTGGGCTGCTGCTGCTGCCGCGCTCGCTCACGTCCGCACGGTACGCGCCGAGTGAGGTGCACCCCATTGAGAGTGCAGCGTATAGGTGCAGTAGCGTATGAGCCCGGGGGTCCGTCGCTTGAGGCGGCAGCCGCCGTGCTGAGGCCGCGACCGCGGCCGTGGCGGCGAAGGGGTACGGCAGCATCGCGACTTTGTTGTAATGCTGGCGCGGACCCTTGCGGTCGGACCATGCAGACGGGGGTACGCCCTCTGCCAGTTGCAGCAGCCTCTGCACGCTCACACGAGTGCTTCCAAGGCCATCGCCGCCGCCACCAAAGCTACCCCGTGCAAGGGCCTCGTGGAGCTCGATGGCAACGGCCACTGCGGCACGCGGGCCCCAAAAGACCTTATCGGAGGCGGCATGCAACAATAGAGCACCGGCGGCCGCCGCCGCATTGAAGCTGGCGCAGGGCTGGAATGTGCCGAGCGGCGTGGCATCGAAACGCAGCTTGAGCACAATGTCGAAGGGGCGTCTGCCCTCAGCACGCTCACTCGCTTCCATTAGGGTCCAAGCGCTGCGCAGCTTATGCCACTGCGCACGGCCCGCATCACGTCCGCGGTCCTCCCGAGATCCTCCCAAGTGTCGCGAGATCATACCGAGCTCCGCCCGAGCTCCGCCCGAGATCCTCGCGAGATCCTCTCGAGTGTCGCCACTCTCGCTGCCCAAGGGCAGTGGTCCAGGCGTTGTGTTGAGCGCATGCGACGACTGACGAGATTGACGAGATTGACGAGGCGAGGTGGCGGCGAGCGTACGCGACGTTACCTGCGATGGTGGCGGGAAGGTCGCAAACGCGGCGCTCGGCGGGAGGAAGGCTGGGCGTTCCAGGGCCACCGGTGAGACTAAACCGAGAGCGCCGAGAGCGCCGCTCGGCAGCGGGCTCAAGTAAGCACGCAGCGCCGGAGCTTCTAGAGCCTCCCCAACGGCGAAGACGCGCGAGCCCGGCAGCGAGACGCGCTGCAACCGTGCCGTTGCGGCTGCGTGGGCGGTTGACGCCCCTTGGGCGCCCATCAAGCCGACCAGCAGCAGCGCCGCACGTCCGCGGCACGCCGCGCCGTCGGGTGGAGCTGCCACATCCGGCGCAGGCAAGATTGACGAGATTGACGAGATCGACGAGATCGACGAGATTGACGAGATCGACGAGATCGACGAGATCGACGAGATTGACGTGTTGGGCGCGACGGCGGTCGCAGCGAGCCCGAGCGTACGACGAGACTGACGAGATTGACGAGATTGACGAGACTCCAATGCCGTCGCCGTCGCCGGAGTCGGAACGAGTGCAGTGGCGCGGCAGTGACGCTCGTGAAGTCGTGTGTCCTCTGCGTAGAGTGCGCGGATCGCTGCGCACCCCTCGTCGTACGTCTCGACGCCTTGCCGGGCGTCGCTCGTGGTCGAGTTCCATGGTGCACCCAGCCGCTCGGCCACGCAATAGCCGCGAAGGTCGGCGTCCAGCCGCTCGAAGCAGAGCACCTGTGTGCAGGCGTCCACGTACCACGCCTGCGGCCAGCCGACAATGTAGTGATGGCGTGACGGGTCGGCCTCCGACCACGGCCGCCGAGTGACGTCCGCCCAGTGCTCACGCACGAAGATGGCGAACTGACTGAGCGTGCGCACATGCTGCACTGGGTGCGTGCTCGGAAACTCGACGTGCCAATGCCGCAGCAGCGACCGAGCGCGGCTGCACGGCTCGCGCAGGACGGTCACCTTGCGTTGGTGTGGCGGCAGGGAGCTGGCCAGCACGTCGTGGAAGGCGCCCCATTGCGCGCAGGAGCTCACATCGTGCAGGTACGTCGTCGTCGACTTGGAACCGGTGCGGCCGGGCCGCGTGTACACGGGCTTGCCTGCGCAGCCGCACGGCCCACCACCTTCACAGCTCGGCGCAAAGCGTAGGTGCGACGTGTCACGACACGAGATGGGATGGCGCGCGCAGCAGCCGCTGGCCCAGGAGCATGAGCTGGCCGTCGAGGAGAAGGGCGAGGTGGTTGTTGAGGATGGCGGACCGTGACGGTGGTGGTGGTGGTGGTCACGTGGTGGCTGCCGCGTTGCGTGATAGGGCATCAATGCCTCCAGGATTTGCGCCGTGTGAACAGGGCTGTTAACATTCGCGACACCGCGGAAACTAAGGAGGATCAAGTGTTGAGGAGGGTGAGGTTCGTTGATTTGCGCCGCACCGCTGGTCTATACTGCGGCGCCTTTCTTGTTAACACACGTCCCCATCTTGTACGATCCAGTCATCAGAAATTACACTCACACACGACACAGTCAGTGACAGTTATGTCGCGGCCACACCTCGAAGAAGTGTGGGGCGCGCCCACACGAGCACACTATAGCGTGAGGCCGGGCGAGGAGGGTTCATAGTTCTCGCTTTGTCGCGCCGTCGGGTAGCGAACATAAATCGGGGTTTTTTCGGGCGAGCGGAGCCTCTGGACTTAGGAGGAGAGTTCTAAGAGAGATGGAAGATCTGATCTCCAGAAAACTCCGATTCCTTCTTCGGATTGTTCTGTGACTCCAGTTGCAGACCTGTCGACCCATGTATGGGCGCAGAGACTCGCGTCTCCGTCGTGATGTTGAGACGGCCCGACCGAGGTGTGGAGACCCACAGCAGCTCCGCAGGCAGTTGGGACGAGCAGTCGTCCTCAGCTTACATCCCCGGGCAGGCTCCTCCAGCGTACTCCATGCCGGCTTCACCGACATGTTCACCGCCATCACCACCTTTTGACCAGGAGATCGACCCGGCAGTGCTCATGCTTTCGCGTGTCGTCAGCAGCGTACAAAGTCGGGCGATGATGGGCCCCAGTGCTGGGCTCACGTGCGCCGCTGCGGTCGCCGCCCTCAGTCTGCTCGAGCAGCTCGAGAGCACGCTACTCGCATCTGTGCACGCTGAGCGTCAGGACCTCTACGCCCAGATCATTTGGCACAAGCGCAGCGCGCTCGGGATCGCTGGGGGGGGGGCGACGCGATCCGAGGGCGAATCGTGCGCCGGCTTGGTGAGCTCGACAAACAAGACGAGTGGGGGCAACCGCCTGTGCAGCCGCCAACGTCAGCGGCTGCGGCGCCTTCAACTCGAGCTCGGCTCGAGCACTGCCGCCTCCGCCTCAGCATCGGGAGGTCAGCCGTCTGGGGCGACAGTCCCCAAGGCCGAAGTCGCCGCAGAGGCGTTCTACCCAAGGACACGGTTGCGCGCCGTCGTGCTCAGGTGGATGCGCCGAGCGCGCTGGCACCGCATGCAGTGCGTGTGCCGGGTGGACCCAATCGATGTTGCCACACTGATTGCCTCCACATTGATGGTTGATGGCCGCTGAGGAGATCTGATGGCCTCTTTCTTCAGGTACGTGTGGACCCAATGGATGCGCACGGAGGCCGCGTCGTTTGCACGAGGCCCCGCACGGCGGTCGGGGGGAATCTCGGAGTCAATCTCGGAGTCCATCTCGGAGTCATCGGAGGCCGCGTTGGACCCACGAGGACGCACGGCGGCCGACGTGGAGGGCTAGGTACACAGGCAGACAGGTGTCGGGGTCGAGTACGCTTCGCCGAAATGGTGTACGGCCGGTCGGGCCCGATGTCATACGGTCTTACGGTCCACTCGTCGGTTGTTAAGGTTGTGGGTGTTCGTTCGGTTGCGTGCCGGTCTCGTCGTGTCTCGTGTGGACAGGCGTACAGCTACAGGTGTATCGGACAGTTAGACAGGTGTATCCTGAGGTGTATCCTAGGTGTATCCGGATCGGAGCGACGGCGCGGCGGTACTCGGTACAGCGTTCTGCGTTGCGGTACGGCGAGGTCGCGCCCCGCGGTGCGCGGGTGCCGGGGTGGCTGCCGGAGCGGGTCTTCCGGGCGCGGTTCGCGTACACACATATCGGTCGACGTGTAGCGCGTGTTCGTGCTTCGTGTATGCGTAGCCCGCCGGTAGGAGGTAGGAGCAGGTAGTTTAAATTTTTAGGTCTACCGTCGACGTTAGTCGTTACCGTGGAGCGTGGTGAGGCGACGACGAGACAGGTCGCACGTCCGCCGACCACGGTCCACGCGTACCCGTACGCGTGGTACGACCGGACGCCACGCGGAACGAGTCGGCTTCTTTCGCGTTTCGGTCACAACCATGGCGATTAGGATGACCGATTTTTTCGGACAGCCAGACCTCACCGGTCAGCGGAACCGAACCGCTGAACCGAACGCCGGCGCCTCCGCCAGACCATGACCGATGACAAGGCCGCCTGGCCGCCCCTGGCCAGCCATACCTCCCTGGCTGTCTGTGTCTCGTGCGCTCTACTGTACCCACACCACCGCAGCCTATCTGCGAGCACGCCCCCGCCCTGATGCATGCCCCATTCCCCGCGCCATAGTCCCACTGAAGACGCTCCTTGAGCTCCGCCGCCTCGGGCGCCTCGGCCCGGCGCCTCCGGGCTGCTGTCACATCCCCCCCACTTCCCCACTTCCCCCACGCAGCCAATAGCGCGGGGAGCGCATCCGTGCCCCCGCGACGGCGCGTCGTGCTGACCCGCTTTCACGCGTCGCGCCGAGAGCTCGACCGGTGAGATCCATCGATCTGCAATCGATCTCAATCGATCTCAGCCGCTTTCACGCGTCGCGCCGAGAGCTCGACCGGTGAGATCCATCGATCTGCGATCGATCTCGATCGATCTGCGATCGATCTCAATCGATCTGCGATCGATCTCAATCGATCTCAATCGATCTGCTGCCGATTGAGAGGGCGCATGCCGCCGCGCGTGTTGCCTCCGCCGGTGGGCTGCGCGGGCACGCCCGAGTCGACAACGCGCTGCACCTCGGCCTTGAACGCGGCGAGCTCTGGCTGCGTCGCGCCAAAGGCGGCCTCAAGGATCGAGAGCGAGTGCGCAAAGAGCGCCGCCGCTTCCGCTTGCTGCCCGTCCTCAGAAAAGGTGAGCGCGAGCGTTGCGAGCTCGCGCGCCGCGCCGGGCAGCACGGCGCGCGCCTTGGTCGAATTCTCCTCGTGGAGAGAGAGCTCCGCCTCGGCGGTCTCGACGTAGCTCTGGAGAGAGCGCAGCCGCATGCCGATCGCCTGCACGTCCTCTGCGTGCTGCTGCCGCTGCTGCGCGAACTCGCGCCCGCCTTTGACGGAACTCATCTCGGACTGGAGCTCTGCCATGATAGCGGTGCGCTCGGCGCGGAGCGAGTACATGCGCTGCGCGTGCTCCTGCCGCAGCATCTCGAGCTGGTTCTGCAGCTGCGACTCCTTGGATGCGAAAGTGCGCGCCTCCCACTGCGTCTGCGCGAGCGCCTGCGCGAGCTGCTTAATCTCGACCTCCTGCCTCATCACCTCCTCGAGCTGTGGACGCAATTGACGAAGCACTTTGCCCTCGAGCTCATGAAGAGCTTCCTGCTTGGCGTCGCGCTGCGCCATGAGCTGAGAGGCAAGGGCCTGGTAGTCGACCGACGCCGATGCCTTCGTGCGCGTCACCGCAGCGATCGCGAGCTGGCCGAAAGCGAGCGCCTGCTGCGTGAGGGCCAGCTTGCGCTTCGAAGGGTGCACGCACACGAGGATGGTGGTTACGCCCTCGGGCGAGGCGCCGGGGCCGCCGAGCGCGGGCGCGAGGATCGTGGTCAGTGTCGACTCGTGCACCGGCGGCGTCGCCTTCTTCGAGCGCGAGAGGGCTTCGAGGCACTTGCCTGCTGCCTCAATCGAGTTTGCGAGTGGCTCGTTCGCGGCCTCCTCCCCCGGCGCGCCACGCATGGCGTCGATGGAGGCGAGCGAGCCGAAGATGACGACGCCCGCGTCGACGCGCAACAGGATGAGTGAGTGCGAGCCCTCGCGCGGCAGCGCCTCCGTGCGCGCGGAGTCCGCCTTCGACAAGATTCGCATCACCTCCTCCTTGGTCGTCGCCTTCGTCCATTTCGCGTCTTGGCAGATAGCCGCGTGGCCGCTCTGCTCGACGTCGTCGAGGGCGCCCGGATGGATGTTGAGCTCGGTGCAGCCGATCAGGTCGTGCACCGTCTGGTCGGGCGTGAGCAGCAGATACGCCACATGCACGTCCGCGCCCGTCGATTTCTGCGCCTTGTAATCATCCTCACGCAGCATCGAGGCGGCGAGCAAGGAGGTCACGCGCGGCGAGGGCGCGACGAGCGAGGCGGAGCCCTGGAAGATGAGGGCGAGCGCACGCAGCAGAATGCCCTCCTGCCCGGGCCGCTCGCAACGCAGCGAAAAGTCCTTGCCGGAGCCGCTCGCGCCGAAGCACAGCACGCATCCCACGTTGCCGTTGATCGCCGCCTGCACCGGCTGCATGCCAACGATGTCGAAGACCTCGGCCTGGCCGACGTGCATCTCGAGCACCTCATCGAAGGCGTACTGGCGCGGCACCAGGTCGCCCATCTCGGCCTCGTCCTGCTCGCCGAGCGTCCACACGAGCCGGTTGCCGCGGTCGCACTGTAGCGCCTGGTTGTCCTGGCCCTCCTCCTCTGTGAGTGCCGGTCGGATGCGCAGGATCGCGTTCGCGCGCTCGCCCTGCGTGGCGGCGGCGCCGCCGGCGCCTGGCGAGGCGGCGAGCGGAGCGCGCGCCTTGGGCTTTGGCGCCATGCTTCGGCAAGTGAGCAGTCAGGAGCCGATAGGACTTCGAGAGCCGCTTCCAAATCATCGAATCCACCGGAAGGAGAGCCCAATACGGCGCGAAACTTGACATAGACTTTCATTTGTATGCAGACACGCTGCCCCCTCTGGCTCTGCAAGCCAAGGCGCTGAAAACCTCGAGGAGAGGATTGGGTGAATGATGACTGACTGACTGGGTCGCTCTTCAGTTCAAAGTGGGGTGGGTCGCGTCACAGCTCATCCCGCACACCCTCTTCCGACCTTCGACCCTTTTCTGGTGTGTCCCTCAAGGTCCAGATGGTGCTCCCTACATCGCCGCCCCGCGTGTCGTCCTGCTCGTTCGACACGGCGAGGTACGTGACGCCGCCAATGGAGAAGCCAAGAAAGTCCGTGGCACCGAGGGTGGGCAGCTTTTGAAGGAGAGTCAGCATGGGGGTGCCCTCCTCCGCCAAGGGGTTGAATGCGTAGACCACACTGTCGCGCCTGTACATATTGGCCTGCCGATCGCCGAGGTTTGCCACGGCCAAAAAGTGAGACTTGCCATCGGCCGACGAGAAGAACTCGGCCGCGTGCGCGCCATCAGTGGCGACCTGTGGGGAAGGGGTAGGCGCCGTGGTGAGCACTTGCATGCCGGGCGAGGAGGAGGTCGGCCGCGTGCGCGCGCGCGCGCCATCGATGGCGACCTACCTTCTGCCGACTGACGAGACGTCCGTTTGGGAACAGTCCGACCCACTCGAAGAGTTCCGAATCTTGCTTGGTGCTGCGCTCGTCCTTATCGTTCGAGTAGAAGGCGAAGTGCCTGCCGTGAACGCTGACGACCTCGACATCGTGGGCCCCGACTGTGGCGACCTCACTGTGCTTCTCGAAGGCTGAGCCCGCGTCGTTCAGGGCGAAGATGGTCGAACGTGTGCGCCACCCCGTTTGCCGGGTCACGTAGCTTGCGGCGAGCATCAGCAGCTTCTGCCCCCTATCGGCAGTTGGCACTCGCATGTGCGCGATCGCCCCACAGCCTGGCGCGGGCACGCGTTGCCATAGCTGGAAGCGCTCTTCGTCCAACGCATACAGCGCCGCTATGCCCAAGTTGAACTCGGCAAAGGCCAGCATCGGCCGGCCGCCGACGTCCATCGCCTCCACTCCGCCGCCACCGTCGCACTTGACCCGCTGCAGCTCCGTGAAGCGGCGTGCAGCTGTATCCCAGCGGAGGATGACGGCATCCCCCCCGTAATAGTTGGGCACGGCCAGGTAGTGCCGGCCGCCACTCTCGAGGTGCGCGACCCCGTGTGCACCTGTCGTGCGAAAGCGCTGCACCTCGGTCAGCTGCAATTGAACTCCGTCGGTAGTCGCCGTGTACACGGCCGAATCCGTGGTCATGCTGGGCTGACGGCCAGGAGCAGACGTGAAGAAGTTGGCCACGGCGAGAAAGTCAACGCCGTCGATCACAAAGTGCTCCCATCCCGCTGCGCCTCTGGTCTGAACGGTCGCCGCCTCGAAGAAAAGCATTTCTGCAGCCTGTGCTTGTGTGGAGGCGCTCATCAGCGCGAGTGTGAGCAATCTGCACTGCGCCTTGTGGCTTCCCCAGTGCTGCCGTTGACACTCGCGGTCGCAATACCAGACGCTCTTACATTGCCCACAGCGCGACTTCGCCATGTTGGGTGAGTTGCAGTGGGCACAAGTACGACACTCCATGGCCGTGCCCGACATGACGCTCCATCCTCGGTCGTGCCTACGGTCGACTCTGCCCAGGAAAGCCTTTCTTAACTTTAAAACGCCTGCACGCAGCAAACTTCACGAGAACTTGACGCAACTTGAGAGACATGGCCGCCTACCAACCCCTATCCGAAGCCCCCAGCACCCAGGCCTCGAGTCCAATAGCCTCGAGCATATTTTCTGGGCTCATCTTCGACGTCGACGACGCGCCCATGCTCCAGCGGCGCGACCTCGTGATGAACGGCTGCCTAGTGCAGATCGCGCTCTCGCTCGTTCTACTTACCAACTGGCGGCGCTCGCCCACGCTGCTCGTCCTGCAACCCTTCTTCCTCGCCGCGGGGTTTCTCGGCTGGTATGGCGCGAAGCACTGCAAGAGCAACTACGTCGCCGCGCACTTCATAGGCTCCGCGGGGCTCGCGCTCGTTTTCCTCCTCTTCATTCTCGCTGAGACCTTCCTCAAGCACACACAGAATCAGACGCACGCGAACGCCGACCTCTACTTCCTCTTCCTCAACGCTCCCATGGATCTCTACCTCGTCTTCACCTCGTCCGCCTCTGTCGTGCTCTTCCTCTCACTGCGCCAGCTCAAGGCCCAGCTCTCCCAGCGGCGTGAGCAGATGCGTGAGCAGTTCGAGGCGCGCACGCGCGGCGAGGGCTACCCAGGCGGGGTGGCACCCGCGGGCCTCGCGGGTGTGCAGCTCTCGAGCGCGGGCGCCGCTGCCGAGGTGCGCCGCTTGGCGCTCAAGAACGACCTGCGCTGTCCGATCACCCTCGCGGTGATGCAAGATCCGGTGATTGCGGGCGACGGTCACTCGTACGAGCGGGCCGCGATCGAGCATTGGCTGCGCACTCATCGGACCTCGCCGCTCACGGGGTGCATCATGCCAAACAGCACGCTGCTGCCGAACCATAGGCTGCGCATGCTGATCCAGGATCTCGAGGCCGATCCTACTTTGTGAGCGAGATCATCTCGTGTAGAGAAGAGATAGCGTGACCGAGACGTGTAGACTCTTTCATCTCAGAGTTCTCTCTTACTAGCCAGCAGCGATAGTGTAGTGTTTCTGCGCGGTTGCGAACAGGCAGGGAGTGGAGCATTATCGAGACCTTCGAGCGGAGTGTTTCTCGAGTCATGGTATGACATTTGAACCCGCAACCTGCAATAAGTGCAACCCCCGCTCGACGGCAACGGCGCAAGGTTAAGCAAGAGCAAGCTCACGGGGCCTTATCACGGGGCCTATAGACGCTACTATAACAGGGGGGTTTCGTCACTAGGGCTACCGTATTAGATCTCCGAAGTATATAGCTTTTCCGTTGTCCGGCGGTCTCCGAGGCGGCGTGTGGTGGCGTGGCTTAGACACGTCGGCGCGCCGGTAGACCTTGTTCTTGTTGTACGTCGCCCTGTTGATGCTTGACAAGTCGGTGGCCAAACTGAAATTGGCATTCAAGAGAGCCTGCTGGACGCGGGCGATCGTGCCCTCATCGCTCACTTGCAACACAACATTGCGACAGTTTCGGAGATGGACAGCATGCCTACAGTCGAGAGTGCTGACGGTGGCTTCTGTCTCGACCATAATGATCTTGAAGCGCCCCGGCTCCACGGTCTTGAGCACCAGCTCCTCCGCCTATGCGAAACAAGACGTCGATCAGGAGGCAGTCATTGAGGCGGCGGTGCAGCTTTGGGGTGCAGCTTTGCCGGCTCCCGTGTCAGTGCGCGATGGCTTGGCGCGCACGCACCCCTTCGACATCCAAGGAGAAAAAGTCGGCTTGGGCAAGGCCTGCTGTGTCCATGAGGCGCGAGAGCGGCGCGCACGGCACCGCCACGGTCCGGTTCGCCTCGGTTTGGTTCCTGCCGACATCGCTAACCTGCTTCGCTATGTTGCCCTCTCCGTCGCGAGGCCGCGTCATGTACACGACCGGCGGATCGGTACCGGCGCTACAGACGGCAGAATGGACCATCGTTGCATTCCGGCCGCTGCGCTGTCTGAGGGCCGCAAAGTTGTCCGGCTGCGCCTCAACGAGCAGCCCAGTCCAATTGAAGCAGCGCTCATACATATACGTGTTGCTCATATTGACGCCGTCGTATGCGCCAATCTCCACGTAGAGGCCCGGCCGGTAGTCGGCAGCGTGCAGCAGCGATGGCAAGAGGAAGAGGTCCTGGCGCTCCTGGCTGTTTGTGTTGGCGAGCACACACGAGAGCAGCGGCCAAAGGCACGCGATGCCGCATGCGCCGCCCGAGGGCATCACGATTCGCCGGATCGCCTCGAGTGTGGAGAGCAGCTCCGTGCGCGACAGCTTGCCAAGAACGAAGCGTTGCATCCTCGTGACGCGCCTAATAAGCCAGTGAAGATCAGCATCCAGTCCGATCTCTGGTTGCCCTTCCTTGCACCAGAGAAGCTTCCCATTTATACTCGGCCACTTTGTGAGTTTGCAGTCTGCGGGCGAGTCGGCCATGGTGACAGTGTCGGCGGGCTGGCCGGGCGAGCGGCGTGAGCTCTCACGCTTTGCGACCGCGGGCGGGGCAACCACACAGCACGGTGCACTGCTCCATTTCTGGCGGCGCTGGCTGTGAAGTGGCGAGGCTGGATCTAATGTGATTCAGGTGTAAACGTGAGGCACGCCAGTTCCCAGAATAAAAAAAAACCCCCGCATCATTGCGACGTGGCAACCGCGACACAATGCATCTCTCTCGATGCCGACCGACTTCGGCTCTGCGCCTCGCACTCGGACGCTCTCCAGCGCCGACGGCGCTGACTCCGACCACATGTCTCCTCGCGCGCGCGCGCTCGGGCCGCGCGTCCGGAACGGCGCTGCTGCGCGCTTACGTGGCGACGCCCTCGTCCTCGCGACCTGCGCTTCAGTGTGGCTGCGGCAGCAGCAGCAGCTGCGGAATCGGTGGCGGCGGCGGAGCGCGACGAGCGATGTCGTCCAACGCCGGCGGCGACGACGACTACTACGCCATGCTCGGCGTACCCAAGGGCGCGAGCAAGTCGGACATCAAGAAGGCATACTTCCAGAAGGCGAAGCAGTGCCATCCAGACACGAACGCGGGCGACCCGGCTGCGGCCAAAAAGTTTGCTGAGCTGTCCGAGGCGTACGAGGTCCTCTCCGACGACAATAAGCGCAGCGCGTACGATCGCTTCGGCAAGGCGGGCGTGGACGGCAGCGGCGGCGACGGAGGCTTTCCTGGCGGCGGCGGCTTCGGAGGATTCCAGGGCTTTGGCGGCTTCCAGAGCGGCCGGTCTATGAGTGCGGAGGACCTCTTTACATTTTTCGAAGAGCAGGTGCGAAAGCAGCGCGGCCCGCCGCGCGGGCGCGACGTGCAAGTGGGCGTGACGCTCGATTTGCTTCAGGCGGCGAATGGCTGCCGCCAGACTGTCTCGTGGCGCTCGCCATCAGGCGGCGTTCGCTCACACGAGGTCAACATCCCGGCGGGCGTGGACAATGGGATGAACCTGCGCCTCAACGGCAAGGGCGAGGACGGGCCGGCCGGCCCCGGCGTCCTCTATGTCCAGATCAGTGTCGCCGAGCATCCGGTCTTCGAACGCGACGGAGCTGACCTCCACGTCCGCGTACGTCTCAGCCTGGCCGAGGCAGTGCTGGGCACCAAGGTTGTCATCCCAACGCTCGAGGGCGACGTGTCGCTCAAGGTGCCCGCGGGTACGCAGACGGGCGACCGGCGTGTCATGACCGGCCGCGGGATCAAGGTGACGGGCGCCCGCCAGTCTGGTCATCAATTCGTGCATTTCCAGGTAATGATCCCTCGCGAGCTCTCCCCTAAGCAGAAGGAGCTCATCGAGGCGTTTCAGCAGGAGGAGCCACCACTCGAGCAGGACGAGCGGACCAAGCGCAGCTGAGCGGCGGAGCACGGCCGGGACACACACACGCGCGCGCGCGCCGTCGCCGCGAGCGCGCACCGTACTTAGTGCGGGGGCAGTCTACAGGACTGGTGCCCTCATCGCGTCACAGGTCGCGGCATGCGCTCGTGCCGCTCTAGGACAGCCAGGTGGACCGGACACCAGAAAAGGAACTTCTTAGGGAGAACGCTAGCTGAAGGCGGGGGGTACAGGTAGTGACTGAGTGATTGGGCGTGTTGGAGGCCCTCCCACGAAGACAAAAAAGATCCGGGAAACTTGTGTGAACGAAACGGTGAGTTTCGTCGCGGACGCGAGTCGGGGCGAGGCAGCTTCGGCCCCGAGAGAAGTGCCCCGAGCCATGGGAGGGAAGGGCAAAGGTGGCGCGAGAGCTGCGTTCTTGCCACCGGCTCGCAGCCGTCCGCCTTCCGGCGAGGATGCAGGGCCAACCATCACCGAGAAGATCAAGAAGCGCAAGGCTGAGGGAGGCGCAGAGGGATGGGATGCATTCAAGGCGCGGGTAAAGCACCAGCAACAGGAGGCGGCAGCTTCGGAAAATCACGAGGTGCTGCTCTCCGTTCAGCATCGCGAGATGCTGGACCGTGAACGCGAGGCGCGGCTTGCGCGGCGTGAGCCAGTGGCCGAGGATCGCAAGCGCAAAGCGAGCGATGATAGCAGTGATAGCAGCGACAGTGAGAGCAGTGAGGGGCCGAGGCATCGCAAGGAGAAGAAGAGGAAGCGCGAGCACAAGAGCGATAAGCACAAGAGCGACAAGCACAAAAGCGACAAGCACAAAAGCGACAAGCACAACCTCAAGCACAAGCACAAAAAGAAGCATCGACATGAGCATCGACATGATGTGGAATCAGCGCCGCGAGGAAAGGCGACCGAGCCCGTGGCTCTGTCCGCATTCCTTGCGGCGCAATCGGACAGCGACGATTAGGGTATGGGTATGATATGATCCTGGGAGTCGCTGGCTTGGTGGGCCCATATATAGGCCTTCGAGTGACGTCGCATGTACACACAAAACAACATTGATGAATTCCGTTCGGAGCGAACACGCGCCTGTATAAAGTACAATCATGCATGATAGCGTTTAGCGATTTGGGACCAAATTCTTCATCGTTACGGTTAGGAGATTGAGAAGCAGCATGCGCTCTGTGTGGCCATCTTCTGGTCTGCGAGCTCCGCCCAGAGTGACAGGGCTATTAGAAGCTCAGACTTGTCGATGAGACCGTTCGCGTCAGCATCGCACTCCCTCATGATGAACGCGATGTCGGCTGCTGTAGGCCTGAGCTCCACGATCAGTCCCAATGAATTCGCCCGCTTCTGCGACGCAGTCAAATTGGCCTCCTGCGAAGCGATCAGCGATCCGAGCTCAGTGGCATCGAGGCCGTTGTTGAGGTCGAAGTCCCACCGCGCAAACAAGCGATTCACCCGATCGCGATTGCACAGATAGTACCTGTACTTGTGCACCGAATGGAGCAGCGCAGCTCGCGGCACCATCGCATGCTCTTTGGGAAGCGTCGGCGAGGTACCAGCTTTCTGGTGCGCGCACGTCATGACCATGTCGAGCCCGTCTTCGTCAACGGGTGTTCCAATTTTACCAATGGTAGCTGCTAGCAGCTGCCGCACCTGAGTTCGGTTGAAAAATCCTGTGTTTCCTTTATCGATCTGCCCAACGAGGTGTGCAACGGCACGGTCGTCAGCCTGCCGCTGCCGCTGCAGCTGCTCCTTGCGACGCTCGAGCTCCGCAGCCCTCTTTCGTTCTTCGATCACTTTCGCCAATACCATCGCCTCCAGCATCCCGGCCGTCTACGGTCAGTCTGTCAATTGCGCCCGTGCACGCCCTATAGGCGTTTGCGCTCGACGAGATGACGAGAACTTGACAGTGATCATCAATCGTTCCACGTTCACGTTAATTTGCCATCTCGGCAAGACGCACAGACACCGGTCCCGTGGATGATGATCAATCAATCAAAACCCCACGAGGTTCAGAATGTTTATCGGGGGGTTGACTGTGGAGGTGCTTGGTTGCTATATGCGGGATCCATCACATAGCTCCTCATCGTACATCGAGAACTTTGCCAATCGAATTGATGACCACGAATGTCAAATCCAGCACAATCGTGCCACGTGCGCGAGCAATTGTGCGCGAGGCAGCCGCGACGGTAATAAACATCTTAATGTTCGTTAAAAATGTTTGACTCGGCCCCCTATCAGTTCTGCTTCTCAGTTGCGGCCTAGATTTGGGAAGCTTGCCTCGTGCGTAAACGGGCCTCGGAGCTGCGTGCCGAGAGGGCTGGGCCGCAGCTGCTGCTCGCAATGAGCGAGGGCCCGCAGGCGCAGCTGCTGCCCGCGCCCAGTACGACGCCCGGGGCGGGGCCCGAGACGCGCCCGCTGAGGGCTGTCGGCCGAGCGCCTCTACGCGCTGTGGGGGGCGCGGCGCCGACGACAGAGGTGGACGGTCGTTGGATCTCATCGGGGCGCGCCGCTGCAGAGCCGCTGAGCTTCGTGCCGTTATCGTAGATCTGGAGCCCATCCTCAAGGTCCTCCTGCGTATACACGTGGGCTGCCTCCGCGCGGATGACCTCCTCGTTGTCGGTGAAGAGCACGGTCTGTACAAAGTCGGTCGGGGCGTGGAGAGCGGAGCCGACCCGCAGGGGCGCCGGGCGCGCGGTGCCCTTGTAGAGCAGGCTCCCATCGAGCAGCACTTCGAACGAGCGCACGCCCCGCGTCGACGTCTTGGCATAGTTCCACAGCCGCACCGCGCCGAGGCGCTCCACCCTCCCCAGGTCGATACACACCACATTCGACCGGCCGGGTGTGAACGGCGCGAGGAACATGTGACGGTCGTCGTACGACGAGTTGACGCCGTCGACGAGCTTATCAACGGTGCGAGGATCGCCTTTGAGATGGGGCAGTGAGGCAATGGCGGGCGGGTCAGCCAGCAGCTGCGTGGGCGAGAGCCGCAGTGCCATCCCACTAGGGCTCAGCACCTCGAGCCCGTTGAGCCCAATGTAGTGGGGATCTCCCCATGTGCCTGAAGCGGAAGGACACTCGGACGCACTCAGACGTACTCGGACGCACTCGGACGCAATCAGATGCACTCAGACGCAATCAAGATGCAATCAGACGCAATCAAGACGCAATCGGACGCACTCAGACGCAATCAGACGCACTCGGACGTACTCGGACGCAATCAAGACGAACTCAGACGCCATCCAGACGCAATCAAGAGGCGATTAAGCGTACTGAGCAGCACGAGCTTGATCACCCGACCCGCTGGATGGAGCGTCACAGCATAGTCCTGGAGCATGACTAGTGAAGGCACCAGCGCGCCGTGCTGGTCGCCGAACTCGGCGCCGAGCGCGCCGATGCCGCCACCGCCGCGCAGGCCACTGCCCGCGCCCGCCGCGCCCGCGCCCGCGCAGCTCTGCATCAAGCTGAGTGCAGCTGTCATGGGCCGTGTCAGGGCCGAGCGCACCGCCTCTGGCACTTCCTCCTCTGTGGGGCGCAGGGAAGAAGGCGCCTGCTGCTGCTCGCGCTCGGCCGTGCGTGGCCGCTCGCGGCTGGCACTCCCGAGCTCCGCGACCGGCTCGTACCTGATGAGGGAGGCAATCCGTTGGAAATCCGTTGGAAATCCGTTGGCAATCCGTTGGCAATTAGGTGGCAATCAGGTGGCAATCAGGTGGCAGTCAGGTGGCAATCAAGTGGCAATCAGGGCCCTTTCGAGCTCCGCGACCGGCTCGTACTCGAAGAGAGCATGATCATGCTCCTCAAGGCGCGCGAGCACGGCCGGTTCCATCGTGAATAAGATCGGCTCCGCAGCCGCCTCGGCCTCGTACAGCGAACCTGGCGCCTTGTTCACCTCCCCAAGGAAGATCACCTGCGCGTGGCATAATCAGTGGCCATCAACGAGAGTGCGGCAGCATCAATGGCAATCAACGGGAGTGCGACATCATCAGCGGCAATCAACGAGAGTGCGACATCATCGGTGGCAATCAACGAGAGTGCGACCTCATCAGCGGCAATCAACGAGAGTGCGACATCATCAGCGGCAATCGACGAGAGTGCGGCATCATCAGCGGCAATCAACGAGAGTGCGGCGCGGCATCATCAGCGGCCATCCACGGGAGAGTCACCTGCGCGTCCAGCCGGATCTCGAGCAGACGTGCGCCACGAAAGGAGTGGATGCGGCTCTTGTTGTAGTTCCACACGCGCAGCATCGAGAGCGTGCGAGGCGCGCCCAGGTCGATGTAAATATAGTTGCGCCGGCCCGGCGTGAACGGCGCCAGCCACAGGTGCGCGTCGTCGCAGGTGCGCAGCGTGCCGTCGAAGAGGTTGGAGACGACCCGAACGTCGTGTCCGTACTCGGGCAGCACGTTGATGTCGGCCGGATCGGCGCGCACCTGCAGCTCCGGGCTATCGAGCTCGATCGGGTCGCCGTACTCGTCGAAGAGCTCGAGCGCACTCAGCCCAACGTAGTGCGGGTCTCCCCAAGTGCTGATGATGTCGATCTGCAGGTGCTGCCCGGACGGCGAGCCGACGAGCACGCCGTAGTCGCCTGGGTGAATGTCCGCGGAAGGCGCAGAAGTCATGGCGGCGGCACGCGGTGGTGGAGCTGCGGGCAGCGGCGGCGCGGGCATTGGCAGCCCCTGGAATCCTGTGTCAGCCGGTGAGAAGGAGTCGAGATAGCCGCCACTGTTCGATGAAGAGCTTCTGCTGCCGCCCGATGTGGCGAGCGACACGTGCTCGACTAGGGCCTCGAGCGAGTCCTCGAAGGCGTCCGTCGGCAGCGACGAACCGGGCACGCGAGAAGCCATTCCGCGCGAATTGCGCATTCTCGGCGCACGCTTCTCGTTGTGTGGGGAGGAGTTTGTGGAGGGAGCACAATTGGGGGTCGACAAGTCAAAACTGGGCAAGTATTGCTGGCCCGGGGCGCAGGTCGCCGGGCATCTTTCGGCTCTTTGCCATAGGCGAGCTTATCGGCGACAAGCCTCTTGCGCGATCCTCGCACAGCATCTTTCCAACTTGTGGTGGTGCGGGTGAGAGCGGCTCGACGCAGCTGGCTCGACGATTGGTCTATTTTATCGAGATCTGGGCGCGCGCCGGGCGGTGGCTCTTGTGGTGGCTCCTCCTACCAGGACATTCGAACGAGAAGAATGAACGGCAAGAACCTCGAACCACGAACGGCGGAGTTTGGAGGATATCGTCGTCGTGAGCTATCTCCTTCCCCAAATGCCAAAATGGAGGGAGATGGAGATGCCAGGAGCGAGAGCCCCGCTTCCGATTTACCCGTCGCGTCTGGGAAAGGGCTGGGCGAATGCAGCTGTGTGCCAGTGTCTCCTGTCCTCCATCGAACATAGGGATTAGAGCTCGTCCCCTCCCCGCGCCGACTGCGCACACCTCTAACGCACACCCGAACCACCCGGCCACCGACAGATCTAGGATACGCGGGTACCGATCGGATAACCACACACCCGTATCACAGATTCGCCGACACACTCACGCACCTCACGTGATTCATGCTGCTGCTCTACGTCGAAACACCCACTGTGCCCACTTGTGGGGGTGCTGCTCCTCCCAGCACGAGAATGCCGCATATATCCACTCAGCACGCTCATCATGGCCATCGTTGATCGTTATCCACCGCTGACCATCGTGATCCACGCACTTCCCTCACCGCCGGACCCCTCGTTGTCGGCATGTTTGCTACTGAGCTCCTTCTCCTCGTGTGGCGCTGTGTTGAGCACCTCCGGGGGAAGGATCGATGCCGGTAGATGCATACGCACTATGTTGTAAGGCGGACCGCTGTGCAGCTCAAACTTGGCGGCGGTCTCGGGGTCAAGGATGCGCTTCACTTGCTTGACGCACCATGCGCCAATCGACGAGCCGCGCACGATGCACATACAGCCCATGAGCTCAGGGTACCAACACTGGCCGACGTTTGCCATGTCCATCCACAAGCCACAAGCCAAGCCACGCATGAACGTGACGACGTTCGGGCGAACGGGCCGTGCGCCGGCGTCGAAGATATACAAGTGGCCGCGCTCCGGGTGGGGCGAAGCGCTCACCTTCTTGAGGATCCTCTCGAGGTTGCGGATGTGCACGCGGAGAAGCGCTTTCAGGAGCCCGTGCTTCTGGATCCAGACTATGTCAAACGCGGCCATGTTGTAGTACACGACGGGGCGCCCGAGCTTGTCGTAGCCGTCGAGGATTCGCGGATTCAGCATGGGAGCGAGCCGCGCCGCGAGCTCCGCATCGGGCGGGATCATCTCGCCTTCAATTTCGTCCACACGCTCCGCCGCGCGCCATGCCACGTAATCAGCGTACCGCCGTCGCGCGTGCTTCGCTGAGCCTTTAGCCGCTCGCAGGAAGCGCAGTACCGTGAAATCATCGACGCCCTTAAAGGCGCCGCCAGCCTCCGCCTGCATCTCGCGAACCAACGCCAGCTCACTGACGGTGGCATCGTATCGTCCTGGCTCTTCCACAGCCGAGGGAGACGGATGCGCATCTGAAGCTGCCGGCTCTGCAACCGTAGCTGGCAGCCCGGACTCCTTGGTGCCGAGGGGTGTGGAAGATCCAGACGCGACGTAATAGGACGTCTCGGTGCTAGCTAGCCTAGTCTTCGAGTGAGTACTCGACGACGAGGAGAGTCCGTTGTCGAGAGCTGCTGCGCCACTATCGACGGGCACCGACAGAGTACTGGGCGTTCCATACAGCGCACGCAGCTCGGAAACACGCGCGAGCGTTGGCCGAGATGGCTGCGGCTCGTTTCCTGTAACGCATCCTGCCATGACAGGAGATCGTCCGGTGCGCCAGGAGCAATTTCGCTGATCGTTCTGCAATGGGAAAAGTTGGAGCGTGGGAATCTTCGACGAAACCCCTGACGAACTCCGGAACCGGCGCCGCGACGGCGCTTGTCTTCGGGACCGGTGCGATTCCATGATGCATGCACGATGGTCGATACATCAGGACACGAGGCAGCTTACCGGTATGTAGACTATACAGTATGGGCTCAGCGCATGCTGGGGCGGAGGCGGGGGGATGTCACATGTAAGCGTCGGTGAACTTCGCCGCGAGCGCCGTCACGAGCACCTCCCCCCGCCTGGACCCATGCGGCGGCTCTATGGGGCGAGGGCTCCGTCTTCTTCCAGCGCTCATCCCTGGGCACGCGTAGAAGCAGCTCGGCATGCAGATCGCTCAGCAGCACGCGGAACGACTCCTTATCGAGCCGCATGAGTTTGATCCTCGAGATGGCCGTGACGGTGGCCGAGCGTCGCTCGTCAAAGAGCAAGGCCCTATCCCCAAAGTAATCTCCCGGCTTGAGGACGCGCAGCAGCGTCTCGCCGTCAGCCGCGCTCGTGCCCTTCTGCGAGACCGAGCATTCGCCCTCCTCGATAATGTACATCGAGTCAGCTTGGTCTCCCTCCTTGATGACCAACTCATTCGGCCCTAGCACCACCTCTTCGATCACGTCGACGACGCGCGAGATCTTTCTCCACGAAAGTGAGCCGAAAATCTTGACCGACTGCAGGAAGCTCTCCTTGGCAGTGCGGCCTGAGACGGCCCCGACGCGAAGGGTGCCGACAAGCGCCACGAGCATGCGCCTTCGCGCCTCCCTGTCGGGCGCGGCCTCGAGACTCCCGTCGACCAGGCTCACCTGCAATGAGGGAGGCCATCAGCATGCCATGAGGGAGGCCATCAGCATGCCATGAGGGAGGCCATCAGCATGCCATGAGGGAGGCCATCAGCATGCCATGAGGGAGGCCATCAGCATGCAATCAAGGAGGCCATCAGCATGCAATCAAGGAGGCCATCAGCATGCAATGAGGGAAGCCATCAGCATGCGATGAGGGAGGCCATCAGCATGCCATGAGGGAGGCCATCAGCATGCAATGGGAGCCCCCCCTTGACCAGGCTCACATTCCACTCGCGCACGGCCACACGAAGCAGCCGATCGCGCCAGCCACGGTACTGGTCGTCGTAGGCCACATTCTTGGTCTCATTCACGTCCAGCTCGCGGTCATACAACGTCTCGTCGAAGATCCGCTCGATACCACGCCTCGCGTGCAGCCCGCGCCATTCGACCGGGTAGAGCACGAGCGTGTACGCGAGGCGTCGGGTGCGCAGGTACAGCTGGCGTGTGCCGGGGGGCAGCCACCGGTCATTCGGCGCCAACAGTGGCAGCTTGTCCTCACTCGGCTCGCCATGAAGGAGGAGCCCTGCGTGAACCATCGGGAATCGAAGCGCGCGGGAATCGAACAGCGCGCCCTCATCTCGAGTGATCTCGAGTGATCTCGAGTGATCTCGAGTGCTCGTCCCGAGATGCCGAGGCATCAGATGCAATCAGAGGTTATCAGAGGTCATCAGAGGCAATCAGAGGCAATCAGTGGCCCTTGGCTTACGCTCATGCAGCTCGGAGCGAGCAAACCATCGAGGCCATCGCTCCTCGGCTGCACGCCCGGATCGCAAGAATGGCATCAGGGAGAGCCCCTCCAGCTCGACAACAGGCTGTCCAGGGAGCCTCACGGACTTTCGGCGATGCGCCGTGCGACGCCCACCGGTGGTGGAAGTCGACGACGACGCGGGTGCCGACGACGACGCGGGTGCCCAGGACGACGCGGGTGCCCACAAGTCGAGTAGGGTGGGCAAGATGTCGAGAGCTTCGACAGGCGCCATGATTTCCATGTCACGGGGCGCGAGTCGATCAGTGAGACCCGGCACAGCGATGAGCAGCGGGATGCGCGTCGCCTCTTCATGCAATGTGTACTTGGACCATCGCGCGTGCTGGCCCAGGGCAAACCCTGCGAGGCGAGATTGGAGGCGAGATTAGGCCGAGATTGCATAGAGATTGCAGGCGAGGGGCGCACCGTGATCGGAGTGCACGACGATGGCGGTGGTCGAGGCGAGTTGAAGCTCATCAAGGGCTGTGAGTAGCGCGCCGATCTGGGCGTCCACGTGTGTGGCGCATCCGTGGTACCTGATGAGGGAGGCAATCAGTGGCACTCAGGGAGACCATTAGCTGGCAATCAGGTGGCAATCAGAGGCACTCAGGGAGGCAATCATAGGGAATTGAGTGGCAATCAGAGGCACTCAAGGAGGCCATTGAGAGGCAATCAGTAGCATTCCGTGGTACCGGGCGATAGTCTCCTGCTGATCTCGTCGTGAGACGGCATGGGCGAGCAGAGCCGCCCGCTCGTCGCCCCTGTTGCTCCATCGAGTCCAGCTAAGTGCACACCCCGGGGGAGTGGTAGTGAGCGGGAGGGAGCGGTCACCCATAATCAGTGGTAATCAGTGTTAATCAGTGGTAATCAGTGGTAATCAGTGGCAATCATCAGGGAGAGCGTGGTGGCGGGGGGCAAAGGTGCGTCGGACTAGCGCGTGGCGAAGAGCGGCGTACAGGTCGTGATTGATATTGGTCGTCAGCGGCGGGTTGCGTTCGTCGGACAGCCTGGCAGCGATCGGCCATGACTCGCGCTGTGGTGAGCACTTGCATGCAAGACAGGTCCTCAGTGGCAATCAACGCACCTGGCAGCGATCGGCCACGACTCGCTCGTCTCATTACGCCAATGCAGCACCTCGTAGCTCACCTCGTGCCACCCTCGGCCGTTGCTGTTCGGCTCCATAACCGGGTTGGAGCATCGAGCGTACGGGGCGACGACGTGCGTCTTCTGGAGGCCGATCGCAAGAAAGAAACGACGGCGCGTGCTTGCTATCTTCGAGAGCGCTGCGACGGCGCGGAGGACCTTCTGTTGGTCGTGCGTGGGGTGCTTTTGGACGGCGGGCCAGACGGTTGAGACCGACCTGACGGCCTCGTGAAGTCGAGCATGCTCCGGGCTCGAGAGGTTGTGCGCCCAGCCATCCGGTTCGATGGTGACGAGCCCGAAGCCGCGCGCGCTCGACTCGCACGACTCGTGGAAGATCTTGCCTCCCGCGCAGAGCACCACGGCGGCTGGCGAGCTTTTGCTGGAGGCGTAGGCATTCAGAAAGTCGGTGAGGGTAGGCAGCTCGACTGGGTCGTTCGAGGCGTCGTCGTTGCTAAATATACGCGTCGCGCTGGGCATGCGAGAGGTCATTAAGGACGATCGCGACGGGTTGCACAGTGGAGCCTGGCAGTAGGCACGCTGGAAGGTGACCGCACGTTTGGCCAGGCGCGCCAAGTGTGGCGTGGAGCCGAGGCTGTGCGGGTTGAAAACGGGCGACGCAATGGTCCCAAAGTCCTCCAGCACGATGTACAGGATCCCATTCAAAGCGGAAGACCCCGCCGCCGCTGGCGCTGCGGCAGGCGCCGCCACTGCTGATGCCGCTACTGATTCTGGAGCCACTGCGACTGCTCCGATTGCAGCCGCCGCCTGGCGCCAGCGTGGTTGCGTGTCACGCCATGCACGCGCCTTCTTCTTGGACTGCGACATGCTCCGCGGATCGTATTGGACTGCGACAGACATGTCGTGGATACGTCTTGGACCCGTGACGAAGTGCGACTATTTTTGGAAGCGCGATCAAGTCTAAGATCACGATCACAACTCAGATGAGAAATAGTGGCTCACATGCGCCTCCATGGACGTTGAGGCGAGGCCGAGCGCGACCTCGAGTCGTACCGACCTGAGCTTGCACTCCTACTGGGTGCGCGGCGCCCGCCACTGCGCTCATCGCGGCGCTCATCGCCGCGCTCGTCGCGGCGCTCGTCGCGGCCGCTGCGGGGCTCATCCTGTCGATCCTTCTCGCGCGAGTGCCCCCGGCGCCGCTCACGGTGTGAACGCTCACCACGGCGCTCGCGCTCGTGCGAGTGCCCCCGGCGCCGCTCACGGTGTGAACGCTCACCACGGCGCTCGCGCTCGTGCGAGTGCCCCCGGCGCCGCTCGACACGCGCCCCGTCATGCCGCTCGTCAAACCGCTCGTCACGCTCAAGCCGTGGACGCTCATCACGGTGTGAACGCTCATCACGGCGCTCGCGCGCCGATGCGCGGTGGTGCTTGTGCCGATGCTCCCGTCCTGACGAACCCGAGCGATGCGAGGACGCGTGGCGCTCAGCACGGCGCTCGGCGTGAGAACGCTCACTACGGTGGGAACGCTCACCACGGCGCTCGCGCTCGGACGAGTGATGATGATGCCGCCGGCGCTTTTCGCGCCGTTCCGAGCGGTGATGCTGCCGGCGGCTGTCCCCGCGATCTCGCTCATGGAGATCGTCCACGCTGAACGCGTCGTCGGCGGCGTCGCTGACGTCGCTGGTGCCGCCCGCGTCGCGCCGCGTCGCTGCCACCGCTGAGAGCGTCGCCGCTGACCCGGTTGCCCTCGCCGCCGCGATAGCGCCGTCCCGAGCGCCGTCCTCCCTCGCGTGGTGAGGGAGCGGGAGCGGGAGCTGGAGCGGCGGCTTCTGAGGCTGAGGCTGTGGCTGTGGCTGAGGCTGTGGCTGCGGCTGAGGCTGAGGCTGCTGCGACGACGACGCGCCCGACGACGCGCCCGACAACGCGCCGGGCAACGGCCCTGGCAATGCCTCCGACAGTGCCTCCGACCCGCGAGCGCCGTGGTGAGCGTTCACACCTGGCAGCGCCTCCGACAGAGCCTCCGACTTGGTGTGAATGTGAATGTCGACTTCCGACCCGCTCGGCCGCGCCACATGGGTTTGCATCGGCGAGGCCAGCAGCACCATATCGTCATCGACCTCCACCATCAAGGGCAGATCGAGCGCCGTGTCGGGCAGACTGCGCGCCGTGTCGGGCAGACCGAGCGCCGTGTCGGTCAGACTGCGCGCCGTGTCGGGCAGACTGAGCGCCGTGTCGGCGGCTCGAGCACCGCCGCGGCCACCTTCGAAACCACCTTCGAGTGCGTCGCCACCGGCTTCGAATGCGCCATCCTCGGCTCCGGCGTCGCCACCACCTCCGCCGCCACCTCCGCCTCTACCTCCGCCACCGCCACCGCCACCACCTCCACCACTGCCGCCTCCGCCTCCGCCGTCGCCGCCGCCTCCGCCTCCGCCTCCGCCGCCTCCGCCGCCGCCGCCTCCGCCGACGCATCCACCGCCAGCTCCAGGCTCTGGCCAATGGACGCCATGATACTCGTCGAGCACACGCCTCGCGATGTCGTCGAGTAGCACCTCACGCACGCCGAGCAGCATCGCGCGCATCAGATGCTTCACCTGATGAGGGACGCAATCCGAGCTCATTAGCATCGCTGATGAGGAACGCAATCCGAGCTCATTAGCATCGCGCGCATCAGAGGCCATCAGCATCGCGCGGCGCATCAGAGGCTTCACCTCCGCATCTATCATCCTCTCTTCCTCCGCCGTCAGCGCACGCGCCGTCGCGCCCTCGCCACCCGCACTGCTGCTGCTGCTGCTGCTGTCTAGGTGTGCTGTGCCGTTCTCGCCGCCGACGCCGCCGCAGTTGTCGCCGTGTGCCGCCCCGTTGCCGCTTCCGCCGATTTCGTCACGCCCGTTGCCGATTTCGTCACGCCCGTTGCCGATTTCGTCACGCCCGTTGCCGATTTCGTCACGCCCGCTTGAGGCGCCGATTTCGTCACGCCCGCTCGAGGCGCCAGCGCGTGCGTCGCAAGGCGTCGTAGTGGGCGCCGGCAGCGTCGGCGGAGCCGCCGAGGGCCATTCAGCTTCGTCAGCTTCGTCAGCTTCGTCAGCGGCGCCATCGCCATTCGGATTAGCAGCGGACGAAGCCACGGCCTTTGGGGCGGTCTGCTGCGGCGGCGGCGGCGGTGGCTGCGGCTGCAGGTGCGGCGGCGGCTGCGGCTGTTGCTGCGGCTGCTGCTGCGGCTGCGGCTGCGGCTGAGCGGGCTGCTGCTGCTGCTGAGTGGGCTGCTGCTGCTGCTGCTGTCCATAGTCGTGCCAACTCTGTTGGTGTTGGTGGAGCTGCTGGTATTGCTGCTGGTGTTGCTGCTGCTGCCTCTGCGCGTGCTGCTTGTAGTGCTGCTGCTGCACATAATGTTGATGTGACTGAGGCGAGAGCTGCGATTGTGGATACCACAGCCCGTGGTGTTGCTGCTCGTGCACATGTTGTTGCTGCTGCTGCTGCTGCTGCTGCTGCTGCCAATGCTGCTGCTGCTGCTGCTGCCAATGCTGCCATTGCGGCTCTTGCAGTTGCTGTTGGTGCGGCATATGCTGGAAATGGTGCTGCTGTGGCTGCTGGAAATGGTGCTGCTGTGGCTGCCCATGGTATGCCGCCCACGCATCTATCGGCGGCGCGGCACCATTGGGCCACATGCACCGATGCGCCGAGATACGGTCCTGTCCTGTGAGCGACGGAGCTACTCGCTGCTCGGACGCACGCACGCACGCACGCGTCGTCTCGTCAACTTTGGATACTTCCGGAAATAGAACTGTAAAAAACATTACGAAACCGTAAAGGCCGTGGGCATGGCTGTTCCCATCTTGCCTAGGCACGTGTGCACCTTGCGACGTGATTCAGTCTTCTCACATGTGAATAGAGATTGCACTTCTCACATGCGAATAGAGATTGCAGTAGAATCCTCCTCGTTATCCGAGCTCGAATTTCCGGCGGACGCCGGCTGCTCTTCGGCTCATCATATAGGATTATGAATAGCCCGGACTGCGTAAAGTGTGGCCGGGCATGTAAAGGGTGACCTTTAGAGCCCGAGATCGACAAATTGGAGTGTTCGCAGGGCCGTTGTGACGGCCGACACGGACTGCATGCTGCGTCAGAGGGCGGAGAGCCGTTTGCTCTCGCTCAAGCTCAGCCGATCGCCAATGGCCTCGACCAAGCGCAAGTCGCCTCCATAGCCTTCAAACTTGCAGCTCGCCATGTCGTCCGCTAGAGATTGCCACGAGTCCTGCGCGTCCTCGTCAAGGCCATAGTCCGCTGCATGGCAGCGCTGTGCTGCACGCTGGCACTTGAGGGCGAGTACTACCTTACTATCCTCCCAGTCTTCCTCGTCCAGCATACCCACGTCCGTGAGGAATCGGCTGCGTGCTTCTGCTGTTGAGAGGGAAGTTTTCAGCCGCGTGGCCACAGCGTGCGCAGTGCCATCTGCACAGCCCCATCTCCATTCGGGATCGCTCCACGCCGCCATGCATGGAGCTTTCAAACGACCACGAAAGGGAGTGAGAGCATTGATGTCGAATGGATGTTGCACAAGGGTGAACACGGACGAAGTCAGCAAGCTGAGCAGCATGCCTTTCGGAAGCGCTATACCGAGCGTTCACACACGCCGAAACCGACCCGTAAATCGTTAAATAGGTCCCCCCCTCAATAAAGATGCGATTTATTTTCTCGACGCTACGTACTGGCTAGAGCTACACGCGCACGCTCGAAATGCATGCCTTGAACGCCTCCACTAGAAGCTGCACAGCGCTGGCTGCAGCGCTGGCACCGCTCCTCGCGAGTTGCTCCGCTGCCTTACCTGCGCTGGCGCTGTGTCGTGCGAGCTGCTCCGTCGCCACATGCCGCTCCATCTTGATCGCGTCGGCCGTGCTCAGTCCTATCTCACTCGCAAAGGTGCGGCGCTGCGCAGCGCTCAGCGAGAGCACGAAGTCGACTTGATCGTAGCCGAGCCGCACCATGCGATGCGAATACTTGGACGCGCGCGCCGTCGAGATCCCAGCTTGCTGCAGAAGGGATATGAGCTGCAGCACGGCCTCCCGCCGCTCCGATGAAACCTCATCAGCGTCCTCACCGTCGCTCACGTCGACACCGAAGCTCCCGCGAAGCTCGAAAGTTGATGAGAGAGATGAGTACGGGTCGGGGGAAGGGCACCTCACGACCAGTGAGGTCGGAGGCTCGGGCGGTGCTGGTGAATGTGAATGGGAATGTGAATGTGAGGTCGGAGGCTCGGGCGGTGTTGGTGAAAGGCACTGCGGCGGTGGCGGCGGCGGCGGCAGCGGCGGCGGCGGCGGCGGCGGCGGCGGCGGCGGCGGCGGCGGCGGCGGCCGAGTCCAAGCAGCCGCCGGCACGGCCGTGGAAGCATGCTGCGCGGGGCTTGCGGAGCGCGGATGCACCTCGACGAAACTCGACGAAATCGGGTGGGGGCTTGCAGAGAGTGAGACGCGCGAGCGCGAGAGGCTCGCAAGCGCTTGATCGATGTGATCGAGCGTGGGGCTTGCTGCGCGCGACGGGCGACAGGAACCCGAGCGGCTCATCGAGAGACTAGCAAGCGTCGATTCGATGTGATCGAGGGCGCTTTCTGAAGTCGGAGATACGAAACGCGCGTCGCCGAGCTTCTCATAAACCTTGGCTCGAAAGGTCGGGTCGAGCGATGCGAGCCCGAGCAACTCATCGAACCGAGCCTTGGCGCCCGAGACGTCGTTCGCCTTGAGAGCCATATTGCCAGCCGAGAAGAGGTACGTGGCCGATTGCTTGGCAAACTCGCCGTCGGGAGGACACATCTGATAGGCCTCGTGGAAGGCGTCACGCGCTCCGGCAAAGTCGGACATCTCATTAAGAGCGTGCCCTTCCCTGGCCTTTGCACGAGCTGCCTCGACAAAGATCGAGAGGACGCTGTGCGGCGACGGCTGCGAAGCTCGCAACCGATGCTTCCGTGGCCAGGCGGTCGTCGGCACAGCGCTGGGAGCGTGCAGCGTGGCAGTGGGTGCATGCAGCGTGGCAGTGGGAGCACGTAGCGTGGGGCTGGGCAAGCGCGAAGGGTGACGAACCTCGACGAAACTCGACGAAATCGGGTGGGGGCTTGCGGAGCGCGAAGGGCGACGTGAACCCGAGAGGCCATCAAGCGCTTGATCAATTTGCTCCAGCTCGACCGCCAGCTTCTGGCGCTTGACGTGATCGAAGCTGGTGGGGCTCGCCGCACGCGACGGACGGCGAGACCCGGCGAGGGAAGCAAGTGCTGAATCGATGTGATCAAGGGCGCTGTGCGCCTGGTGGCTCATCCCCGCCGGCCGCGGAGGCAGCAGCATTTCGTGCTGCATATGACCGGTACCGCTGGTACCGGTGGTGGCTGGCTGGGCGGGGCCAGAGGCGCCCAGGCTGCCGAGGCTGCCCAGGCTACCGAGGCTGCCGAGGCTGCCGAGGCTGCCGAGGTTGCCGAGGCTGCCGAGGTTGCCGAGGCTGCCGAGCGTGCCGTCGACTTGATGCAACGTGGCAGCCACGTTCGGTAGAGCAAGCTGCACGGAGGCATGCCCCGGGGAGGTGCGCTCTGTCCCCACAAGCTCTTCAAATGCATGCTCCGGGGAGGTGCGCTCCGCCCCAAAGAGCTCTTCAAATGCATGCGCAGTGCGCCCCGCCGCCACCGCCATTGTAGCGGACGGCTGTGGCTGTGGCGGCGAGCGTAGGAAGTAGGTATGGTGAAGGTAGTTGGTCTTGCGGCCGACGTTGGGCGTCTGGATACGTACGACGCGCGCGACCCCCTCGTGTGGTCCACTAGACGGGCTGTTTGTCCCTGTGGCGAGGTGGGCGGTGCCCCCGACGGCGCCGCTGGACGGGCTGTTTGTCCCTGTGGCGAGTTGGACGGTGCCCGCGACGGCGCCACGGAGCGGGCCGGCCGCCATCGAAGCAGGCTCTTGCGCGAGCGGCTCGCCCAGCCGTGCAACGACCTTGGCTGCAATCCTCTCGATGAGGTCGTCCGCGTCCGCCATCTGGGCTCTCTCATGTGACTCGAGCATGCGCTCATCGGTCCGCAGAGGGCCGAGATTCGCGCCGAGATTCGCGCCGAGATTCGCGATCTCGGGCTGGATCTCGGCACTCTCATGGGACTCGAGCAGCCTCTCCGAGGGTGATCGATCAGTCGCCGCGCCGAAGAGGCTCGGCCTCACCGCTGGCGGCTCCTGCAGCGCTGCTAGTGCCCGCTGCGGCGCAGCAGGCGCTCGCTGCGTCCTATGCTCAACACGGCGCTCGCGCGGGGCGGAGGCGTCTGCGGGCATAGGCTTTGAGAGAGCGATGGTGGGCTCGCAGTCTCCCGTGGCGTTCGAGCGAGCAATGGCGCGCTCCAGCTCTCCAATCGCACGCTGCAGCGAGCCCGCCACCGGCCGAGAGGAAGGCGCCTCCAAGTCCGCAAAGTCCGCAAGGTCCGCAAGGCCAGTCCCCATCGCCGCACCTTCGGAGGGCGAGGTAGCGTCAGCTGCACCGCCGCTGGCCATGTCTCCCGTTGCCGCGGCAGCGGCGCCAGAGAGCGTGGCAAAGGACGCTCTGCTCTCTGGAGGCTGCGAATTGGAAGGACTTGTCGGGTGGGGGCTGGCTGAGCGTGGATGCAACTCGACGAAACTCGACGACACCGAGAGGCCCGCAAGCGCTTGATCGATGTGATCGAGGGCGCTGTGCACCTTCGGACTCATGCCTGCTAGCCGCGGCCGCGGCGCCGTCGAAGGCGAATGGAGATTGGAGAGGTCGCTCGAGTGTATCTGGGCCATCTCCGGCGTCGTCTCGGGCGACGCCGGCTCGGTTCTAGCAGGTGATGCGTCGGTCATGCTGAGCGACGGATTCCATGGCAACGGCGGAGGGCGTGCCGGTCGCGGTGACGATGGGAGCGGCTCAAGAGGTAGTGCGGTGAACTGGGTCGGGAGCGTGGTGTACTTGGCAACCTGCGCCTGAAGCTCCTCGTGAGCGGTGCGCAGCGTCGCATGCTCGCCGCTCAGGCTCGCGAGGCTCGCGCGCAGCGTGGCCAACTCGTACGTTGCGGCCGCCACGAGATCTGCCTCGTCCTCGTCAACGCTCTCCAGCTGCTCCATCAGCCATTGCGCCACGCGCGGCTGTGCCTCACTCACGCTCGCCAGATGGCACGCCGCCGCCGCCAGCTTCGCATTCAGCTCCGCCTCCGCCTCCGCCGCCGCATCCTCCGCCTCAGCCAACTGACGGGCGTGCTCGCTCGCCATCTCGGGCTCGATCTGGCGCAGCTCGGCGAGCTTTGCCATGAGCTGTTGCTTACTAGGAGTCAGCGCACGGAGATGCACGTCTGCCGAGATTATATCTGGCGAGTATGCTTGCGTGTGGCCCTCACTGCCCACGCCGTGTTCGAGCCCGCTGCCCAACCACTCAGCCGCCGCCGCGCCGGCCCGATCCTGCAGCGGCACCCGACCCTTCCACATCTCGTCTTGATCTCGCCGGATCTCGCCGTGCCCCACAGCTGCCACTGCTGCTCGAGATGTTCGCGTCTCGATGGCTGCCCCTCGCAGCTGCTGCTCGAGCTCCGTCGAGGACGGATTCAAGTCAATAAAGTTGCTTCGGCGCCGCCGCACCCGCGTATCAGGCTCATCGTCCAGCGGCCAAAATGCCGCCCCTTGAGGTGCGAGAAGAGATGGTGCGACGGCGGCTCGAGGGACCGAGGCTGCGGTGGGAGAGGAGGCGGTGGGAGCGGCGGCGGATGCGAAGGAGACAAATGACGGGGTGTCATTCGGGAGAACACCCCGATTGGAAGCAGGCGCGATAGCGGGAGATGCCTCTGCCTCCGCCTGCTGTAGCCACGACACCGCGTGCCGACGCGCACTCGGCGCTGGCGTCTCCTGCCGCATTGGCATGCTCGTCGCCGTGGGAGCGGCAGGGAGAGTGGCTGTGGGGATGCCCTTGGGAGTGGCTGTGGGGATGCCCTTCGGAGTGGCTGTGGGGATGCCCTTGGGAGTGGCTGTGGGGATGCCCTTGGGAGTGGCTGTGGGGATGCCCGTGGGAGTGGCTGTGGGGATGCCCTTGGGAGTGGCTGTGGGGATGCCCTTGGGAGTGGCTGTGGGGATGCCCTTGGGAGTGGCTGTGGGGATGCCCTTGGGAGTGGCGCCGCCTCTTTGTCGCCACTCCCAAGAATCAGAGTCAGCGGTGGAGACAAAGGGCGCGACGGAGGGAGGGGCGACGGGAGCGGCGGCGGGATCGACTGCGGGCACACTTGCCGATGGTGCCGTTGGCGGCGCGATTGGCGTGCTTGCCACTCGGGATGGCGCGGGCGTGGCAGCTGTGGCAGTAGCACCTGCTGCAGTGATGGGATCGGCCGTTGGAGGAGGCGAGCCATCGGAGCCTCTTCGTCCTCCTCGCCCTCCTCGTCCTCCTCGCCCTCTGGATGGCGGCACAGCAGTGACGTCGACTGTGAGCTCCACGCCCGGCTTGCCACCATCCGGCACGCCAGCCCTGAAGGCTTCGCCCTCAAACTCGACGGTGATCTCATCGCCGGGGTAGCAGCCGTTGGGGACGACGATGGCTACCTGCTGCGCCGAGACCTTGCCTCCACCGCTATCGAAGCCGCCCTTTCCGCCTCCCTTGCCGTCGCCGCCTCCCTTGCCGATGGGTCGACCTGTAGACCCCGTTTCTCGCACAGCCGCCGCCTGCCATTCAACCCATGCAGAGGCAGATGGCCCTTCACGCATCTGGCCCTCCCGGCACTGCTTGATCATGCCAGAGCCGCCCGGCTCGACCAGAGCCACCGTGTACAGTTGCGTTGCCCCATCGTACTCCTGCACAAAGGCGACGCTTTCCTTTCCGCTGTTTCGCTTCACGTACACGCTGCTGCCCTTTGCGAAGCGCTGAGGCACAGAGCCGGCTAGCGCTGCACCACGGCCTCTACCTCTTTGTGGCAAAGGTAGAGGCTGCTGAGGCAAATTTGGCGCAGGCGGCTGTTGGCTTGTGCGTGGTGGACCGGGTGATATTGCGCCTTGACGTGGGAGGCCCGGTGGAGGTATACCTGGGCCTTGTGATATACGTGGCGGACCCGGTAAAGGTGGCGGACTCGATGATCGTATGCCTAGGGACGGCGGTGCCGAGGACATTCCCACCGACTTGGGCGCCATTTCTCGACACCAGAACGACGCGAAAATTTGGAGCCCGCAAAGTTTTGGTGCAAGCGACACTTTCTTACATCATCGGCCATCAGATCTGTCATCACGTCCGTCAGTCTGTCAGTCAGTTTCGTGGTAGTCAGTGTGATCCGTGTGCCCATGTGTCCCCGTGTGTTCACGCGTATGCAATTGCACATGTGTCCCGGCTCCCCCCCCCACACCCGTTATAGCGCTAGGGAGGGGTGACCTACGACACCTACCCCTCTTACGTCGGTGCAAAACAATTTGAGCCCGGGCCGGCCCGTTGCCACCGAAGTAGCTGTGTACATGTACGGTAGTTCGACCCCCTCTCAACGAGAACGGCAATCGCCGCCTGTGGTTACAGGCTATAAACGCGAATCAGCGTTGCCGTTCGCCAGATTCCAGAACTATCAATCCCCAAAACTATCAATCCCCAGTATCCCCAACGCTCGGGCTGCGTCCGCCTTGCCTTCGGCGTCGCCGTCGCGCACGAGCGCCGCGAGTGGCTCGATGCCGCCCGCCGACCGGATCGCTTCATTGTTGGCATCGTTGCCGTCCGCCAGAATCCCCAACGCTCGGGCTGCATCCGCCTTGCCTTTAGCATCGCCGTCGCGCACGAGCGCCACGAGTGGCTCGATGGCGCCCGCCGCCGCGATTGCTTCCTTGTTGGCATCGTCGCCATCCGCGAGATTCCCCAACATGTAGGCTGCGTCCGGATAGCCTTCGGCGTCGCCGTCGCGCACGAGCGCCACGAGCGGCTCGATGCCGCCCGCTGACCGGATCGCCGCCTTGTTGGCATCGTTGCCGTCCGCAAGAATCCCCAACGCGCCGGCAGCGTCCGCCTTGCCTTGAGCGTCGCCGTTGCGCACGAGCGTCACAAGCGGCTCGATGCCACCCGCAGCCACGATCGCTTCCTTGTTGGCATCGTCGCCGTCTGCGAGACTCCCCAACACGTAGGCTGCGCTCGCCTTGCCTTGAGCGTCGCCGTCGCGCACCAGCGTCACGAGCGGCTCGATGCCGCCCGCCGACCGGATTGCCGCCTTGTTGGCATCGTTGCTGCACGCCAGATTCCCCAACGCGGCAGCTGCGTTCGCCTTGCCTTGAGCGTCGCCGTTGCGAACGAGCGTCACGAGCGGCTCGATGCCGCCCGCCGCCGCGATCGCCGCCTTGACGGCAGCGTTGCGCGATAGCTTCCACAAGGCCTCCGCGGCTGCGGCCCGCTCCTCAGTGGTGCCATCTGTCAGCATCGCCACCAGTGGCGGGAAGGCGCCGGCCGCGGCGAATGCCTCACGCATCGGATCCGTCGATTGATCTGGCGGCGCGTCGGCGAGAATGGCGATGCCGCTCGCCACAGACTGCCGCGCGCCTATGGCGCTCGCTTGGAGCAGAATCACGAGTGACTTCGCATCCCTGTCGGCAACTGCGCGCTGCACCTCGGGCGACGCGGTCGAAGCGCTGAATACCATTTTTGTGCAGCTCCCAGGCACGACCTTCACTCAGGAGCTTCAGCGTGCGCAGCTTCGGCGCGTTCGCCGACGCCTTTCACGCCGAGCTCGCGCAACGCCGCCGCTATACTTGTGCCCTCAGCCCTGGGGTAAAAGGGCACGGGCCGGCCAACTGTCCTAATTGGTCAACTTTTGCGTTTCGTCGCCGCCATCTTCCAAAAATAGCTCCCCAACAGCCTTGCCTGGTACCCCCGTCATCGCAGCGATGCTCTCAGGACGATTTTTGGACGGTGCTGGTGGATCTTTTGGTGGGTCTTTTGGTGGCTTTCCCCACTGCCGCGCGAGTCTTTTGGTTCTCCCTTCACGGCTTTTTCACGACTGTTCGTGCGGCTCATGGGTCTTTTG